>Ga0098035_1000038_pt1 | contig 100935 bp, 70 predicted proteins | sample 3_EtaG_FD_75046 | JGI IMG/M metagenome (GOLD analysis project Ga0098035, IMG submission 75046) | Marine viral communities from the Subarctic Pacific Ocean - 3_ETSP_OMZ_AT15126 metaG | ecosystem: Environmental > Aquatic > Marine > Oceanic | place: Pacific Ocean | collected 2015-01-07
CCTTTTGACATCAAGCAGCAGGTTGCCTTCAGCGTTGTTTCAGACGCGGATTACTCTGGCTCCTGGGACACTGGTGGAACAATCAGTGGTAGTGGCTTTGACGGGGGTGTCCAAACGCAGACGTACCCCGCAGTTACCAAAGACATCGCCATCGGTGACAACGTTGGTGGCAGCCCTGCGAATGGCGTTGGAAGCCACACGGTTCTCATCACCTACTACGAGGGGTGCTGGTGGTCCGATTGGAACACCACCTTCCAGCGGGACACCGCTGTGGTGATGGAAAACGGCACCATCACCATCACGGATGTACACGATGGAGCCAGCGTCTACGGTGAGTTCCTGGCTACGGGTAACGACCCGAGCATCGGTCAGTTCACTTCTGCACGCTTCGGCGGCACAAGTGGCATGGTCGCCAGTGAAGCTAATGCCCTTCCATAAGAACTGGCACCTGTCGTTTGATCTCGTAACAGCGTAGGCGGGTAGTATCTTCCTGGGCACGCTGCCCTGGAGGTACTTCCGTGATCAACCTTGATACTTTGAAAGAGGCTCTCGCGCCTCTGGCTAAGATTGGTAAGGAAGAGCTTACCTTTGAGGTAGAGGGCACCGTTGTCCATCTGGCCCCTCTCCTCCCACACCAGGAAGTTGAAGTACAGCGGTACTCCTCCTTGGTCCTGGAGGACACCCAAGACCTGGAAGGCAAGGATGCTGATGACAACATGAGCAGAGCGGCTGCGCTGGACTATTTCGACAAGTTCCGTATCGAGGTCATCTCCTATGCCGTCATCCAAGTTGGAAGCCTGAATCTTCGAGGGGTGGACATGGTGGAGACGGGAGAGGAACTGGACAACGGCGTCAAGGTCAAGGTCAAGCGTCATGTAGCTATGCGGGAGTTGGTCCTGGAAAACTGGTCGCGCTCCATGATCACTTCCGTCTTCTCCCGCTACGGGGACCTTGTGGAGAAGCTCGCTCAGGAAGCAGATGAGATGACTGGCAGGGAGCCAGCAGACATGGATGTCGAGATTTCTCGCCTCCAAACTCGGCTCGACGGGCTTCGAGAGGAGCGGGCTAAGAGGGTGAAGGGTGATCCCAACGTCACCAATCAACAGGTTGAAGACCTCGTGGCTTTGGGTGATGACCGTCAACGACGACTTGCGGAGGCTGCGGCGCAGCACCGGGAAGCAAGACAGGGGTCAGCAAAGCCTGTTGCCATAAAGACTCCTCAGGGAACCGTGGACTTGGAACACCGACAGGCCCAACCTCCTCCTCAAGCTCCACCGCCGCAAGCTCCACCGCCGCAAGCTCCACCGCCGCAACCGCCGCAAGCTCCTGAAGCAGGGCATCGGCAGACGCCTACACGCGCATCTGTGATTCCTGAGCATGAAACCCCAACCTCCTTTGAGGAGATGCGAAGTTCTTTTCAGGATGGGGAAGACCCCGACGTTTTTGCTGCGGAGCAAGCCCGAATCTTGGCAGCCCAAAGGGCAGCCCGTGAAGCAGCGGCAGTCCGGGCTGGGCATGTGCCTGAAGCAGAGGGGGAAGCTCAGCCAGAAGTTGCTGTGGATCTTGTAGGAGAAGCTACCCATGCAGGACAGGTGCATGGGGTGGACGCTTACCGCCTTCCTGCTCAAGAGGTGTCGCCTCGGGGCCGCAAGTCTAAGCCCAAAGCAAAGAAGCAAGGAGGTCCTCCTCCTGAGGTGAATCCCCACTTCAAGCCTAATGGGTAGCGGGGGTGGCTGGGAACACCACCCGAGAAGCCCTGCTTCGGGAGTCCGCAGAAGCCTCCCTTTTACAGGAAGCTCACCGACGAAGGTTCCTTTACGCTGATGTAGAGCGGCTCATTGAAGAGGGATTTCTCACTCACAATGTCGTCCTGGACGGTGTTGTGGTGACTTTTCGTAGCCTTACGAGCAGCGACTACGCAGACCTCCTGAACGCGACATACCCTGAGATGGCGCTGGTCTATTTCCATCAGCAGTTGGTGACGAAGGCCATTTACAAGGTCATGGGACTTCCTGTCGCGGGGCATGAGGAGAACTTTTGGATCAGGCGGCTTTGGGTGGAGAAGCTACCCATACCTTTTCTTAGGGTCTTTATGTCAGTGGTGGACGGGCTGAATCTTCGCGCAGAGCGGGCTGCCAACCGGACGGAGGCTTATTGCTACGAGCCGTACAGTCGGCAACTTTGGCTCATGGTGCGAAGTTCTGCCCCTTACGGTCGAACCGAGATGGGGCTGGTTCGCAGGTTGTGGGTTGCTCACAACCTGCATGAGGATGAGAGAAAAGCGGATGCGCGACAGTGGGATCACACCCGTGCAGTTGTCGCAACCCAGGCCCACAAGTACGCCAAGAAGCTGGCAGAGCATGATCGGAACTGGGATGAGCGGGAAAAAAGCCGCCGTAGACGCATCATTGAGAACGCCGTCAACTACATCATCCAAGGACCCAAGGAAGAGCAAGAGGAGGTGTACATCACCATTGATGGGAAGAGCTACTTGGCTCCCAAGGTGCGTGAAGCAACAACCTTGGAAGACCTGGGAGACGAGTTGGATCGGTGGATTGCGGGCGAGAAGGATTACCACGATGTCGTGGTTGAAGAGTATGAGCGGAAAGTGCGGGCGCAGTTTGAGGGCCAGAGAGCGGCACGAGAGGCAAAGCGTCAGCAGGCCGAAGAAATGGATAGCCTCTTAGAGCAGGCTGGTATTCAACAGCCCGAAACCAAGTTGGTGGGGTACACGGCAGAGCAGTTGAGGGAGATGGGGCATAAGTTCAAACCTGCTGGAGTGACCACGGAAGCAACGAGTCAAAGCTCTGGGCGGCTCTATGACCGCTACATGAAGCATGAGGCTCAGAAGGGGTGGATTGGTAGTGGGGGGTTGGTGGAGGTGGCAGATGAGCCTCAGGAGCCGTCCCCTAATGAGCCGTCCCTTCAGGAGCGCCTGCAAGACAGAAAGCCCTCTCTCTTCCCTACTCCTTCTATGGACCCCGACAAGGTGAGAGGTTCCGATGGCTGACACTACCTTGAAAGCTGAACTGGTTGTTGATGTCAGCATGGGGATGCTGCGAGGCGACTCCAAGGTGCGAAGTGCTGTTGAGGGGCTTTTCGACAATGCTGTTGGGGTGGGGCTGATTCGGGGTGTAAAGGGCAGCAGTCGAGAACTTCAGGCCGAGATGTTCAAGGTCATCGCCCACTCCATGAGGTCGGGCGGTAAGTCCGGTGCCCAGGAGTTCTACAAAGTCTTCAAGGCGGGGTCGAAAGAGATCGTGTCTGCCCGCGAGGAGATGGCTCGCCTTGATCGAAGAATCATCACCGAAACCAACGACGCTCATAAGAAGAGGATGCAAGGAGACAGACAAGCTCTCGATGATGAGGTTCGCCGTAAGACCAAGCTGATGAAGGACCAGCAGAAGACAATCGCCAAAGAGACAGAGCGTATGTCTGATGTCCTCAAGGAGGCTGGAAAGAACCTCAAAGAGAGTATTTCCGAAGGTGCCGAGGACCTGAACAAAGAGATCGAGAAGATCACCGGGCAGGACTTCGGAGAGGGTTTCGGGAAGGCAAAGAAGACGCACGACAAGACGAAGGCTTTTGGGCAGCAGGCTCAAAACATGGGCGGTCGGATGGGGAAGATCGGCAAGAGCATGGGCGGTCGGATGGGCAGGGGGCTTGCCAGTGGCGGCAAGATGCTGGCAGCGGCAGGAACCGTAGCCGCTGGAGCCGCTGTGGTGGTCGCCGCTGTTGCCGGACTCGGCATCATGATGAAGAAGGTCTACGACTGGTCCAAGGGCATGAACAAGGCCCTTTTGGACAACGTGGCCTCTGCGGACTTGTGGTCTGACGCGATGGATCGAGGCCGCCTCGATATGAATCGTATGGCAGGCACCCTGAGGGACACTGCCACCGACATGGCCCTTGACTGGCGTATGCAGTCCGAAGAGGTCATCGGGCTGATGCGGGCAGTCAATGATGCGGGGCTTACCTTCAAGGAGTTGGAGCAGTTCTCAGGGGGCCTCTCTTTTCGGGACGCGGTGCAGGATACGGCTGAGATGGTCTTGGTTGCCTCTAAGAACTTGGGCATCGGCTACCAGGAAGCAGGGGAGTACGCTGACAGGATGATGCGTGACTTTGGGATGGGGATCGAAGGTGTGACTGAATCCTTCGCCAAGGTCTTTGTGGCTGCACAGGGTTCTGGGATGGCAGTCAAATCCTTCTTCACCGCTGTCAACGAGGCATCCTCAGGGATGGCCCTCTACAACTTCCGTCTGGATGACACTCTCGGCCTTTTGGGCCTGATGACGGAAGTACTGGGAGAAGACTTGGCGAAGGAGCAACTCAAGATGTCCGGGCAGTTCAGGAACATGGGTATGCAGGAACGGACGAAGACGGCTCTGACGACAGGGGTAGGCCGTACTCAGAGCATCCTCAAGGCTGACGCTGAAGCTCAAGCACGAACATTCACAGAGCAGTTCGGGCATCAAATAGCGCAGCTTGGTGGCACTGGGATGATTAGCAGCATGGGCCAACTGGACGCGGCAGCAGTCGGCTCGATGTCCGAGAAGGACTTCCGCAACGCCATCGGAAAACTTCGGGAGACAGACGGCAACGACCCCATGGCTCGAAGCTTGGAGAACATCCGTCAGTTGTCCCAAGGCACGTCAGGTGGTGCCTTGGGTGCCGCATCTGGTATGGGCGGCCTTTCCCGAAGTGGGGAGATGGCTATGCAGCTTGCTCAAGCCAGTGCGGTCCTTGGGTCGAAGGGTGTTTCGAGTATGCAGGGGATGGATCAGATGGCCTTTGAAGAAATCACCGGGCAGTCCGGTGAGAACTTCCAGATTCTCCAGCGCCTCGACCGTCAGTTTCGCTATGAGTACGACAAGGCAGGGGGAGCGGAAGGCACCGGGAAGAGCTTCTTCGAGTTTGTTGGTTCGGGGCAGTTTGCGGATGAGCTTGAGCAAGCCGCCATGGAAGCTCAAGACCCGATGCGGAGACTCGCTGAAGCACAACTCAAGGAAACCACCAGCGTCGTACAGACCCTCAAGAACTACGTCGGTGTCGGGATTGACAGTGTGTCTCAGGGCATCGACACCCTATACAGGCATTTCACAAGGTACGGGGGAGGAGAGTCCGAAGAAGCGGCAGCGAGCAAAGCAAAAGTGGACCAGATGCAAGAGCAGTTGCGGCACCTTACCGACATCCAATCTGCGGACAGAACCATGTCCGCTACAGCTACAGGGGCAGAAGCTACCCGAATCGCGGGGGAGCTTGAGACACGGGCGCAGACGATCAAGGACCTTCGGGACGCGATTCGGGAGGAGCGGGATGTTTACACGGAAATGGCTGGGGGCAAGACTGAGACTGCGGCGAGGCAACGTGCATCGGTAAAGGCGGCAGGTCGGGAGATGGGCATTGACCCCATGACTTGGGTTCGTTCGCTGTTCGACAGCGGCAACTACAACCAAGGGATGCAGGTTGCAAGGGATGCAGGTATCGGCACCGGCACCGGAAGCTCCGGTCTTGAGTTCGATTGGAGGGATCTTAGCGATGAGCAATACGATTCAGTAATGACTCAACACGCGGGCGGGGTGCTTCGAGACGATGATGGGGGCGTGTCGAGAAACCACATCTACGGGGCGCAGTACGGGGGCGCAGTAACGAGGAAGATGAATCGGGGTCAGATGACGGATGATGAAATCGGGGAACTCTTCAACACGGGGGCTGTGTCAGTCACATTGGCCGAGTCCAAGGAACTGGACCAGGAGCAGCTTGATGCGATCACAAGCAGCCATGCAGCAGTAACCACGCAGCAACAGACTCTTGCAGACCAGCAGAAGCGACGAGACGAGGATGAAATCGCTGCAATCCAGGCTCTGCGGAAGGTGTTTGACCGCGAGGAGATGGGCAAACTGACTGCTGTCACCGGGAAGACGCAAGGGCAGTTGGCTCAAATGAAGGTGTCAGGGGGAGGCATTTCCGAGGGCGAGTCTCAGGACTTGGCTAACCGGGCGCGGACTCGCTACAACCAGATGAATCCCAATGACCCGAGGACGGCGGGGCAGAGCCTGCCTCGGGAATGGCAGTCCATCCTCACGCAGTACGGTGTAACGCCAGCGCACGCCAGCCAACCCTTCAGGGATTTCGTGTGGGACCCGATGAACGGTTTCCAAGAGTTCACCGCTGGTGACATCCCGATGGGTCCGGGGATGGGGCTGCCCGGAGGACCCCTATCAAAGGCTTTGACGGGTGGGGTGACTACCATCAATAACTACATCAACGGCACAGACGAGATGAACGCCCAGTTCGGTCGGATCCTGGACCAGACCTTGATCGACGCGGGGGTCTCAAAGCGGCCCGGACCCTCGAAGCTCGTATGAGGAGGATGACCTATGTCTACTGATGTTCCGATTTTTCGCCCTGCTTTCCCTGCGGGGGCCGCAGATGTTGCATCCAGGAACGGCACGCAACCCGTCATCTTCGACATCCTGGGACCTGACCGAGAGACGAGCATCCTTCCAGCCGAATGGAGGCTTGTGCTTCACGTCAACCCGTCCTCGATGAAGATGTCCTACAGCAAGAAGATCGAACGTATCCAGACGAAGGGTGGCTGGGTTGAACAGCATTGGGGGGATGACGCCCAGAACATCGCGTTCGAGGCGTCCACAGGCTCGTTCATGAGGCTTTATTCGGGTCTTTCTGATACCACCTCCACTACCTATGGGGGTACTCGGCGCGAGACCCTCGCCTATGACTCCTATTTGGACTGGCTGGCGCTGTTCCACAACAACGGCTCAGTTTACGACCACTCGGGTCAGGTTGTTTTCCAGGGCATCATCCAGGTCACTTTTGCGGCGGGGGTGTATCGGGGTTGGTTCACTCAGTTCTCTGTCACTGAATCTGCCGAAAAGCCTTACGCCTTTCAGTTGTCCTGCGCCATGGAAATCGCAGAGGAGATTCAGGTATGGCGTAGTGCTTACGGCGGTGAAGCCGACGGCGCTTACGAAGGCTACGCGGACCTCGCGGACTTGAAGAGTTAGGGTAATGGCTACTATCGGATACGTTGAAATCGCGGAACGCTACGCTTCGGTAACGACGGGGCCACGCCTCACCTACTCGTTTGAAACGCAAGAGGGGCAGCCTGTTGACGGGTCGAACCCGATGCTTCGGGACTTGTCCCCGTTCACTATGTTCCTCCTACCTCCCGGAGGAGGCACCGGAGCCGACTTGGTGGCCCCTTATGTGGAGGCGGTTGGTGAAGAGGCTTTTGCCTATGTAGAACCCTTTACACTCAATGTTGAAGCCTACACAGGAGCATCATCAGTCAATACAGCTTCTCAGCAGGCGGCCAACAACATCAGAGCGACGTTTGGGATGTCGATGGTGGATCCCAACAATAGCCAATCGTATGACAACACCATCTCCAACCTTGAGTCCACCGTGAGCGTGGCCCAAGTGACCCGGTACCAAGGAGGATCTGGGGAAGTCATTCCCACAATGTGCGATGGCTTTACCGCAGCGGATATTGCGTTGCAGGTTGCTCAGATTCTGAATGTCCCCCCGCTTACGTTGCTGATCAACCCCAGTGAGATGGCCATCACCTACCAGTCCATTCAGAACTACACGGACAGGGGACGAAACGGGTTCATTTTCCAACGATGGGGAGAGGGACAACCTACTATCTCGTTCTCGGGCAGTACTGGCGCTTACATGGCCGGGGAAGGCACCTCAGGTGCGGGGTTTGGAGGACTTGAGGGCCTTACCAGACACAACGTGGGAGGTGCGTTGCTCAATGCGACCTCTGGGTTGAATGAGGCACAGGCCAGTGATGGCTACACCAACGTCGCCACAGGTGTGCAGTTCGCCACCATGAGGGACTCTGCGGCGTTCCAGAACTTCATTTCCCTGTACCACTTCTACCGTAACAACGGACTCATCTACGACACCATCGGGAAGTCTGAAGCACACCTTTTCGTGGGGTCCGTTGCGATTTCTTACGACCAGTGGATTTACGTCGGGCACATCGAGAGCTTCGAGTTCTCTTTCACGGAAGAGAGCCAGCACCGCATGGAGTGGTCCATGGAGTTCGTCTGCGATGAGATGTACGACACCGCGACCTCTCCCTCTGTGGTCCTTCCTATGTACACCCCTGAGCCAAACCCTGCGTATCCAGGCCGTGCCAGTGACCGGGGAGGGGGTTCCCTGAGTTCTCATGACGCAGTGGTAAGCAGTAATGGGACGGCTTGGCTGGGAGTCACCGGAGGTCCCGACTCTTTCCAAGACAACTCTTCGTTCGACACCAGTGCTTACGGGAATGACTTGGTGGCAGCTTGGGAAGACCATGGGGACGATCCTGATGTCCCCGGTTCCCAATGGCCCACTACTCAGTGGGAGAACTCAGCCTACACCAACCAAGAGGACCGGGACCGTGAGGAAGAGATGCAGCAATGGATCGAAAACCTCACCAAGGATGACTGATGGGAGTTGGAGATCGACCATATGCAGGTGGCTGGAAGCAAAACCAGAACTCGGTAGTACGCCACACTCCTGATGCGAGGGTTTTCTTCAACGGGATGCTCACGCTTCCAGGGTGCCCTGCCTGTCACGGCTCCGTTGATGTTCAGAAGTACATCACAGGCGTGTCGGTGGACACCAGTGTGGAACCGGTGGCGAACTGCACGATTTCCATGTCAGTCCCGCGATTCGCTTCCGATGTCTTTGGGCAGGACGGCTCTTTCATCATCACCCCAGGCATTGAAGTCGTGGTTTACATGCGGGGTTATTTTCCGATAGCGGGTGGTGCTGTTACTCCTGGTTGGGCTGAGGGGGTAGTTGAGGGGGAGATCAACACCAACGAGGTGGTTGCTTACCCTTACTATCAGGTCTTTCGCGGAATCGTTATCGAGGCGTCCCATGACTACAACGGGGGGATGTACAACGCTTCTTTGACCTGTGCGGACTTCTTGCATTTTTGGCAGAATCTCCAACTGGCGACCAACGGCGCTGTGTTGCAGAACTCCACTAACGATTCGAGCATCCAGGGCTACATGACGGGGCACCGCTTCACCAGGATGAACCCCTACGCCATCATCTACACGCTTTTCAAGGTTGGGTATGGCTCCACTGGGGGTGCAGATTACATCATGTCGGGGAAAACGAACCATGACGCTACTGCTTGGAAGGGTGAATCAGGCACGCAGTTGAACAAGCTCGCTGCGTTGAACATGGAGAGGATCCTGGCTTCGCATCAGATGAGCCTGAAGATGTTTGCAATGGACGGCACTCTTTACAGTGCCATGGAGATGGCTTTTATCGGCACTTTCCATGACGACCAGAGCCAGGGCAGTCAGCTTTGGGAGAACGCGGGTGCCGACCATGGGACGGTGACAGGTCGGATGCTTGAGTTCCTGCGGAAGTACGGCTTCAACAGCGCGGCTGCCAACGCTCAGCTTCTGGATAGTAATGAGGGGGGTGATGCGGCTTACCTCAACATCCTGAAGCAAAATGCGTTCATGATGGACATTGGCGCACTGGGCGCACTCAATCTTTGGGAAACGGAGTACATGACCAAGTTGGAGATTGGGGCTGCTGTCACCGACATCACAGGCTTCGAGTTGTACATGGACGTGGACGGGGACATTGTCTTCAAGCCTCCCTTTTGGAATATGGACACCTCTTCCGATCCGACGTACCGCATCGAGAACCGGGACCTGATTAGCCTGTCCCAGGCTTCCCGAGAACCGGAAGCAACCTACGTCAAAGTGACGGGCACTCACTTCAACGCTCAGGGAACAGGTACGGACGGTTGGGTGGCTCCTGGAGCCACCTACATCGACTACCGTTTGGTGGGGATGTTTGGGTGGCGGGAGCACAGCTTTGAGGCTGGGTACCTCTCAAGTGCCAAGCAGATGTACATATCTGCCATTGCCCGGTTGGATGTCATCAATGTGGGGACACATACTTGTAGCGCCACGATCCCGATCCGTCCTGAGCTTCGTCCCGGATACCCCGTGTACATCACGGAAGCCCAATGCTTTTACTACATCCAATCCTTGAGCCACCAGTTCCAGTTTGGAGGTCAATGCACGACCACCATCAACGGGACAGCGCGTCGAGGTAAGTTCCATCCTCCAGGGACACCCCCGAAAGACCGTCCAGTCGCAATCTCAGACATTCGGCTCGACCGCCCAGACTTGCCAGCACTTCCCATTCTCGCAAGCGGTCAGGGAGGAGAGACGGCATCTCAGACGTTCGAGGCCCGCACCGTTGGGTTTCCTAACGTAGTGATGGCCTTGGACCCATCGCAGCAAAACATACAGGGTTGGATTACAGATCCTTTCACCCAGCTTGAGTTGGGAGGGGACCAATCCGTGTGGGCCGAGAAGGCTGTTATTGAGTGGCTTCTTACCAAGGGGTACATAGAGGCAGACCCTGAAAACGCCCCCTCCACTGACCTCCACGTCGTCAGAACCGAAGGGCCGTGGAAGTTCCGCACGAGCAACACCGACTGGCAGACGATAAGGAAGGCTGAGATCACCGAGGGGTACGCAGCATACGCGGCGGCTGGTCAGGCGTTGTCTAAAGCACGGGAGGGTGACAACAGAACCGGCTACGCGAACGCGCAGCGCATGTACATCGAGGCGATTTCAGGGCCATTCGGAACCTTGATAGGGGCTATCAAGAAGGACGACCTCAACAAGGATGAGGCCCTCAGAAACTGGATTGCTCTGTTAGAAACCCAGAAAGCCCGTTGGGCACCGAAAGCGGAAGGCCGTTACCGCTACTACTCAAGCTCACACCCGGACCCGGCGCACCAAGGTCCAGACCTGATTCGGTGGGACAAGCTCGGTGGGACGATGAACCTCGAAACGCCCAGGTCCCCGGAGTCAAGCGGGAAGCTTCATATCCTCAAGGATGGGGGGACGGCCTACCCGCTGGTCGAGGAAATATCAGCATCAGATGTGGAAAGAGGGCTTACCGTTATGGCCCTGGATTCTGACGGGGAAGAGGCGACACAGGCCATCATCCTGACCTCAGAACTCCACTTCGTGAACTTTTGTTATCACACCGCAATACCAAACCCTACCCGGCTCGTGGGAGCCAAGGGGCAAGACTATCTGGCTGGGTTTTTCATAGACACTGGGCGTCTCGAATGGTGGGTGAGGGTTATTCGTGTGAATGGCCCAAACGCCCAAGCCGCCGAGAACAACCCCAAAGCATGGTTCTACGGGGATTCCGGGGACCCCCAGACTGGCTTTGATTCTCTCAAGCCTGCTGATGGGGTCATTGGTGCCCTCTTCGGGCTTATGGCTGAAGCAGGCAAGCAGATGAAGACCCCGTCGGGGAAAAACGCATGGGAATCTATAAAAGAGGGCGCTCCTTCTGGCGCAAGGTCGATAAAACAAGACGTGGAGACTTTCTTTAGTGCTGAAACTGGGTTTATGGGTTTATGCGGGGAGGAGGACCTAAACCCCAACTTCACATTGATGGCGCAGTACAACGCCTGTATGAAGTGGACGCCAGATAAAACTGACGACGACTACGCGGAGTGCGTAGACCCTTCCAAGAACAGCCCCAACTGGGAGGAGGATGCGGAGATTGGCTACTACAACTGCGGGTGTGTGTTTGTATCCGGTCTGAAGGGTGATCTGGTGGTGGACCTTCGTGGCACTGGGTTGGAGTGTGAAGACCGGAGCATGGTAGACGCCAACAGGTGGGGGTTCCCTGTCACCGGGTGGTGGGTGGAGCCTCACAACCACGGCGGCGGGAACGCCCAGAACTGGTACAGCAGAAAGTTTGCGTACTACGTCCAGACGGCGTGGGATGCTTTGGGTAGGCGCTACATGGACTTGCTGAAGGCTGAGGGGATGAAGAACGACACTTCCTGGGAGCATCCTGAGTTGATGAATGATGCGTTTGATGCGAAGCAGGAGTTCTACGATCAAATCGAGGAGAACTTTGGGGGTGATGATTTTGAGATCGGCCAGGGCATCCCCGACTTTGCTGCTCGGCAGGTGATGATTCGCTACGCCTCCGATGAGCAGCTTCGGGAGGAAGAGCCTGCGAGGCTTGTCCCAAGCCCGGTTTTTCCCGTTTCAGACAACGAGGGGTTTGAGGTGATTGGGTCCCAGGCTTACGGTCGCGGACTCAATGTTCTTCTCTACTCGGACCTTGTGGCGGCAACGGGCTTTGACTCCTCACGGGTGGTTGTTGGGAACGGCGACACGGGATCTCAAGCGTCTTTTCAAGCCGCCGAGGAGTTCCTGTGGACCTTTGCCACACAAAGTCGCCAAGACCCTGCGGCTGCGCTGTCAGCCATGAAGAACAAGGATGCGAGCACCTGGGCGAATGCGTCGATGGCGTTGGGGGTAGCGGGTGTCGATGTGCCCATGGAAAGTTGGACGCTCGACCACTACACTGCCGGGATCAAACCGGCGACCACAGTCTCTGCGGTCACACAAGTGTTGGGAAAGACTGAGAGGGCCTTGTCCAACCACTCGACCGATTCTGATGGGGCGTACCAGAGCCTTGTGGCAGGCAACATCCCGGTTGCGGTTGCTGAGATCACTGCGGGGGCTGAAAACGTATGTGCTTGTCGAGGGTTCCAGGGGGAGATTTACATGGCGATGTTGCAGGATTCGACTGGTTTGGCGCTCGCCTCTGAAGGGCCTATGCACCTGAGTGAGGATTTGGATGCGGATGCACTCATAGCCCAAGCGTCGAAACTTGAGGCTTGGTGGATGTCAAAGGATGCTTTGGCGGGCCGTCACTTGGATACGGAGAGGACCAACATCGCAACGATGATCTCAGACACCTTTGGGGCAGGAGGCCAGTACGACACGATGATGGGGATTTCGGAGGAGACTGGGTTGAGGGCGGGTGCAGTGGAGGCAAAGGAAAGGTACCACCAGTTGAAGATCGAGATCGAGGCTACAGCACGGGATATAGCCACAGGTGCTGTCTTTCAGGAACCCGAGGATGTGGTCCAGGAGGAGGGTGTCATCGCTACCACTGAAGGGGAAAGCGGAGGCCCCCCTATGCCCGGACCTCCCGACTTGACCTACGGGGCGAGTTCGACTCCTGGGTATGATTTAGGGGACGACTGAGGAGGTTTGTAATGGCCGGTAAAGGTAAAAAGACCACAGGGAGACGTAACCGGGGGGAGGTTCGCGGGAAGCTGACGAATCGTCGTAGGAAAAGGCTTGAAGCAGAAAGCCTGAACTACACCGCAGGGGTACTTCGGAAAGGCTACGTCGTCCTGGTGAATGCCGTGGACATGACGGTGGACATCCAGCTTGTTCAAGGTCCCAACAACAAGCCTTACAAAGGCATCCCCATCTCATTCGGAGCGTGCGGCAGCCGTACTTTCATGGGGGTGATGCCAGAGATGAACGACCAGTGTGTGGTGGGGTTCGCTCCTGCCACCATGGCAAACACTCGGCCCTACATCGTGGCTTGGATTCCCAATGCCCCTCGCATGGGAAGGGATTGGGTTCCTGTTTCCATCCATTCCCAGGCTGAGGTGGAAAACACTGTTCGTGTCAGGAATCAAGCGGGACCTTACGCCCCCCTGATTCGGAACAAGACACCTCGTTTGAATGAGGGGAATGCTTTTGTCTCGTCCGGGCAGGGCGCGGATTTGATTCTCGATGAGTCAGCCACCTTGACAAACCGCAGGGGCAACGAGGTGATCCTGCGCGACCAGGACCAAGCATTGGTTGTCCGTAGCGTGCAGCAGTTCCATGCGGGTTCCGGTTTCCGTATCTACGGAGGCATCGTCCAAAGAGACGCCGAGCTTCTTCCCACCACACTGTTCAATGCTCACTATTGGTGGGCAGCACCGGGACAAGCTCTCACTACGGATGAGGACGTCAAGCCATCCCAGTTCCCCACGGACTACGCGACCGCAGACACTCTTGCACCTTCGATGCTTTTTCAGCGGCGGTCAGATGGCACCAGGGTTCACCCTGATTACGGCAACACGAGCCTTGGGTTGGACCCATACAAGCTCTTAGAGCGGGGGTTGTTCATCTCCCCCTCCGGGGTGCTGCTCGGGGGCAAGATCAGCGATGCTGTTTACGGGGGCAAGCCCGTTTACCGAGTGAGCGAGGCTTTGGGGAATGCTTTTGGAGACTCTGAAGCAGAGACGTTCACAGAATACAGGATCGAAGTAACCCACACTTCTGACGGAACGCTCCCTGTCACGGAAGAAACCGATGGGTTTGATGCCGACCGCCTTCCTCTTAGCGGCTCTGCCCGGTTGGCTCCTACTGGAGATGATGATTCCGAGGGGCAGCCCGAGATGGACAATCCTCCTCCTGTCCCAAGCAACAACGTCCCTTTTGTAGAGATGGTGATGGGGACTTACATCGGCAACGACCCCTTCTATGGCGGGAAGGAGCTTTACGGTCTGCCCATCTGCCCTCAGCTTGTTGGCAGTGACGGGTCTAAGTCTCCAGGGTTGGTGTCTGGGGTCGGTAAGCCAGTTAGCGAGCACGCTGCTTGGATTGTGAAAGTCCAGAACCCGGAAGACCCCACCCAACCTCCTTCTTGGATGGCTATCACCAAGGGGGGAGCTTTCCGGCAGTACTTCTCTGGGAAGGGTTCACCTGGAGGCGTTGCCGTCTATGACAACAGCCAGACCGACATCTATGGGGGTGAGGGGTACACCGTCCAGGCAGGTGGGGGGAATGCCTCAATCGACCTGGAGCATACGGACGGTTCAAATCAAGACGGCTACGGGATCACGGCCACTTCGCCCGCTGCCATCCTGCTCCATGCAGGTGCTGCGTCTACCTCCATGGATGCCACGAACGCCTCTATGGCGGGCGAAGCCGCCTCCATGGTCATCAAGTCAGACACCAACACGAGCGTTGTGAGTGCGGGTGAGGAAAAGCATAGTTGCGCCAAGTTTACGGTGACGGACTGCGACGTGATGGCACAGTCGATCACCAAGAACTGGAATGTGAACAGCGGTGGCGGCATTGGGTTTAGCGGGGCGACGGGCAAGGAGATGTGGACCGGGAGTAAAGACATCGCCTACGGGGGGAAGGGGAACAGTGACCCCACCGGGCCTCCCCCCTTGGTGGAGACTTTCAGTGCCAATGCTGCCACAGGAATCCTTGGTGCGGCAAAAGTGCGAGAGCAGACCCTCCAGATGGGGGCGTGGGATTGCTCAGGCCCAATGGTGAGGGAGGATCACACCTACAAGGTCGGCTCCATCAACCTCAAAGGGACAGGCACCGCCGCAATGGCTGCGGGGTTTGGGACAGGGGTGCGAGTCGGATCTGGTGTGGGGTCCCAAGACAACAGCACCTCCCACAAGCCTACTGGCATCAAGACGGTCGGTTACATCGGAAACGTGACCAGCAAGGCGGTTGCGGGGGGCACCTCGTTGACGAGCACCCTGGCCGCAACTGTGAAATCTGCGGCCAAGTTTGGTGCCAGCGCCCCTTTGATTCAACTGACGTCACCGGGGGTTTTCGCTGGCGCTGTCTTGTCGGAGGGGTGCATCGACAATCTTACCGGATCTTCATTCATCTCCAGCGGTACAGTCGGATACTCGACCTGTCGTATCGGCTAATGATGCGGGGTGTCCGCATTGGAGTGTAGATGGCTGTTACCGGTAAGGCTGTTTCGATGGCCATCATTGCAGCGGGGCCTAAGCTCGTAGGCCCTACTTGGCTCAAGGTGGCAGATGCCGTTGGGGTTTCGGTAGCCCAGTGGCTCAAAGCAGCAGGGGTACGAACTACTGGAGCTACCGCAGGCGTTGCAGGAGGAGGCACCGTAACCGGCAAGGTTGGCGTGGCTCCGATGGCGTTGCCTGGGACGATCCAAGCGGCTGGCTTGGTTGGAATCACCGGAGGCCAAATCGCCACTGCTGTTGGTATGGGGTTCTCGTCTGCTTTCAACGCCAGCAACCAGTTCACGGGCGTCTCTACTGGGGTGGGGATTGGGGTGGAGGTCGTTACCAAGGTCACGGCGGCTAATGCTGGCTCTCTCATCACGATTCTCACGGGCAACCTCGCCGCCAAGAAGATCACTGGCTTGAACGCGGCCAAACTTGCCGCTGGGATCGGCAACGGTATTGCCGCTATTGCTTTGACTGGAGTGGGTGCAGGCGTAGCGGCGGGGTCTCCCTCCCCTGTGCCTGCGACGGGTACAAGCAAGTCCGTGGTGGTGTGAGAGATGGGTCTTGAGATCGACGGTTATGTGCTTCGACCTGCGCGAAGTGCCCCTGCTAATGCCATTACGACTGGCGAGGCGGTCACTGGTGTTGACCGCACGCATGTCGATTTTGAGATGCCGTCGAACTACGGCTACTACCTTTCTGTTGCTCAACGGCCAGTAGCTCCTTTTGCAGACCAGTATCGTTCTGCTGTGCTTCTGCGCCCTGAAGCAGGGAAGGAGGAGTTCCTGGTTTGGGCGGCCAACACGAGCAACTTCTCAGTCCTCGCAGAAGACACGGAGTTTGGGCTGTGGGATGTGCTTGGAGACCCTGATTTCGTCACTGCTTCAGCAGGAAGTCTGGAGGCAACCAACCTCATTGAGCCTCTTGAGCCTTACGCCGACGGCACCGACAAGCTGATCGTTGCGGATGAGTACCAACGCAGCCTGTATGAAGTGGACGCCGTGGTCATCAGGCGGGGTGACCTTCCCCTTGTTCCCTATGGGATAGGGGACAAGGCAGTTCTCTTCAACCCTGATGGCGTCAACTTCTCGGGCGGCATTGCTGAGCAAAACCCGGTCACAGGGGCGATTACCCTTAGCGATGCTGCTGGCAACATTCTGGAGGCTTTGGGAGGGGGGTTTTCCGTAGCCCGTGGGGACACGGTCACGTTTGTAGCCTACCGCCTTGCCCCTCCTACCTTTTGGTGGACCAAGAATGAACCAAACCTCACTCGCTTCGGGTGGAACGGCAAGGTGAGCCGCTGGGAGCCTCTGAAGGGGAGCCTCCCGCAGCATCTGGGGAAGGTAAAGGAAGACGAGACTTACCAGCTTTTCCCTCGCCCTGTCCGATTCGAGGCGGGGAGTGAGCTTCCCCATATCGTCGGCCTCGCGGATTCTTACGCCCTGGTACGAGTGGGTCTGGCGTTTGATGCAGGGTCCGACAACCCCACTGTTGCCGTTGTCGCGGATGCCGCCATCGAAACCGGGCCGGACTGGGTGACCTTGGGGACTGACGCAGCCGTAGGCCAGAAGAACGGCGTCCTTATCTTCTCACCGGACTACATCGAGACCTACGGGGGCCTGGATGTCTGGTATTCCCCCGAGGACTTCACGCCTTCCAACGACGGGGACCTTGGGGCACTTCGGGAAGCGGCCACGTCTGACATCGCCTTGTCTCCGATTCCAGGACCGACTGACAGACCGCTCTTGAGGCTTGGGTTCCGGCAACACCTTGAGCCGATCATGCGCCTCGATGATTCAGGACTCAACGTGGCGGGTGCCATATCATCCGGGTACTTCGAGTGGTCCATGACCACCGGCAAGGTTGTCTTCAGTCAGGTGGACATCGACAAGGCGACCCCAGGTGAGGGGGGCTACGAGCTTTCCTACTTGGGAGCACGGGTCTACTACGACGGCATTGCCATGTCGATGCAGCCTGTCCCTCTCAAGGCCCCTGTTGCATGTCAGAACCTCGGCGGGACCGAGATGACAGGGGAGACACCGGTCGAGGGCATCCCTTCTGACGGCCCCTTGTTTCTTCCTCTTGCCGATCCGTTTCCGTTTCCGGGGACTTCTGGGGTGCGGTGGGTTCCCGATGAGACTGGAACAATCCCCAAGATCCACCCTTTGGTCCCTGCCCCTGACACGCGTCCAAATGAGTCGGGGTTGATGCGTGAAGTAGAAGGGATTGGTGACTCGTTTTTCTTCTGTGGCAAGCAGGCTTGGGAGTTCACCAAGGTCATGGAGTACTGGAGTGACCTGACGCCACTCCATATTGCGGTGCCCTTTTTGAGGGCTGAGGTGTCGAGACAGCGGGCCTCCCCCTCCCCCGCATCGAACACGATGTCCAAGGTTCAGATCAAGCGGGCGATGTTTGTGGGGGAGCCATTTTACTTCGTCCAGGCAGAGATCCTCCCCGCGATTTACAGCGATGAGAAGAGTGGTGCGAGGCTCTGGTCTCGTGTTCGAGAGCCGTTCATCTTTGCCGACGGCGACGAGAAGATGCGGTTCTCTCTCAACAACACCACGGAGGTGATTTGGGACAACGCTGATGCTGGATATGGGCTGGGGGCCGGGGAGTTCTCCGCAGAACTGGTCGTGGCCTCCCTCGAAGCAGCTATCTTGGCTGCTGGTGCATCCGGTACCCACTTTGAGGTGACGGCATTCCGGGGTCGGGTGTCCATTGAAGGTAAGGGTACTTCTGCCACCGATCCTTCAGTAGAGATCAGTTGGCTCGACACGAAGGTTCATGTGGGGGACCTTCGAGGGAACGCAGCCTTGGGGTTCCTTCCTGCTTGGCGTGTTGATTTCACCAAGGATCAAGTTTGGCAGCCGGATAACGGGATGGCTTTCGGGCTTCACCGCAGCCCTGAGAACTTTGCCCGTAAGAACTCCAGGCCCGATACCAGGGCCGTCCATAGATTCGGCGGTAAGACAGGCAAGATTCTCACGAAGAACCTTCCAGCGACCCCCTTCTACAACATCATGAACCACCCTTTGGTGGATCTTCCCGGCTTCGATGAGGACGTTCATTTCCAGAGGACGGAAGGACTGTTCGTCCGAGAGTTGAAGAACTACGATGGCATCTACTACGAGTTTGCAGATGACCGTGTCCAGTGGGTGGATGTAGCCGAGACGTCGTCTGATCGAATCCTGTCCCCGACTAACCAGCTTTCGCTGGCAGCCCTCTACGCTCTTCCTGACACGCTGTCCTCTGCGGCTATGGAGCCGATTGATTCAGGCTACGGCCTCTATCTGAAAGAGCCTGCGGGCATTTACACTGAGCAGGTGTGGAAGGAGGATTTCCTTCTCCCAGGCGAGGGTAGCGCAGGCCAAGCTCTCCTGATTGATGTCATCGGGGTGCAGATTGTTGAAGGGGGTGCAGGGAAGTTTGTTGCGGGCACCACGACCTTCGAGGACAACAATATCTCGGACTGGTCCGACCTCGTTCAGGTTCCTGAGGGTCCTCCTGAAGCAGGCTATTTGCTCCATGTCCTCAATGGGGACGCAGAGGGCATCTACACTGTGGTCTCGGTGGGGACGGGCGCAAGTGCGAACAAGCTCCTCATATCTCCTGCTTTTCCTGCGGCTGCTGGCCCGGATGAAGGGGAGGCATACGTTCAATGGAAGCTGTACCACGGGTACACGCGGGAGGTGTACGACCCTGCGGTAGTTGCTGATGTCGTTCTCGATGTCTTCAACCATCTCCCAGAGGAGCCATTTGAGATCAAGGTCCTGACCTCGATGGGGACCATTGAGCATCCTTTGGGCTACACCGCTGAGATAGGGAAAGCCCGTGAAAATGATCGTCTGATTTGGCTCCGCTTTGGCTTGGAGGGTGGTGAGGTAGTGCCTCGCTACCTGGAGACCGGGGAGGAGATAGGCCCCATCGCTGAATCAGGGCTGGTAATCCCGGACCTGACTGACCCGTTCTTCATCAACGAAGACTTCGCCATCCGTGTGGAAGGGCGAAAGTTCACGACGGACTTTCCCGCAAGCGGGGACGGTTTGCTTGTAGTTACCCCGGCTGCTTTGATTACCCCCATTCCAGGGGATGGGGTGTTCGTCTGCGGGGCTACGGGAACTGACCCTGGAATCATCCAGTTCGGGGAAGACACCCTGAGCGAGAACGATGGGGCCATGATCTACTACGATCAGGTGCTTCCTGCGGTTGCGCCAGCCGGGGAAGCGTTCATTGACCCCACCACAGGTGATGCGGTCATCTCCGCTAATGCGGCCACCGAGTTTCAGGGCGAAGAGCTTTACTTCGTTGAGCAGATGATCACTGAGAATCGTCTTGATGTTCGGCTTAGCCCGATAGGAGGGTCCCTTTTCTTCCAAGCCCCGCTTCGGGAATATCAGATTGTGGAGTCTCACTACTTCCAGGCTGATACCGATGGAGACAAGCTCGTTGAGACAGATGACGATGGAGTAGATAGCTTCGTGGAAGTAACGGAGTTCCTGCCCCTCTATGTCCAGTTGGAGGAGGCCACTCGGGTAGACGACAACACCTTCACGTTCAACCCGACAGGCAGAACGATTGCCGAAGAAACGGAACCCATGATTTGGGCTGGAGTAGAGCTTCAGAACTACCGGGGGTTCGTGACCGCTACGGTGAGTGGAAGCACCATCACTTTTGAGGAGGCGGTTGACGAGGACGACGTAGTGAAAATCAACTACGGCGTGTACGAGGCGTTCGGCGGCGAGATGGCCTACGAAGTCTCGAAGAAGCCTGTCTACCGCCCTCCTTTCATGATTGATTCAGGGGTGAGCGACTTCACTCTCGTCGGGGACCGCACAGATGTGCTTCAGGTAGGGCAGCTTTTCGTCTTGGCTGAGCAGCCGTTCTACATCCAGGATGTCAGCTACAGCCATAGTACAGAAGAGACAACGGTCACGATTTGGCCTCCCACCGTAACGAAGGTAGGGACGCGCTCCCCTGGAAACGACGGCGGGGTTCTTATCACCATTGATCCGGTGGCTGTGGTGATTGACCCTGCGGGGGGTGCCATTTCAGGCGGTGGCTACGAGGGGTTCATGATGACCCTCCTGCTCCCGGACGGCGTCACTGAAGTCCCCTACTTGGAGGTAGACAAGTTCGCCACTGAGATCATCTTCCAGGGGGACTGGAGGGAGTACATGCGGGCAGGCCACCTGCTCGAAGTCGGCGGCTACCCGATCATCTTGATTTCTTCGACTCTGTCTGAGGACGGAAGGTACACCATCGCGTCTTTCGGCACACCCATCCCAAAGAAGATGGTGTACGGCACGGATGGCGTTCGCATTTCCGTGCGCCCCGTGTACGGCCCCCTTCCTTACCAGTTCACAGGCGTGGCCCCTTTCATTGAGCGGGAGGACTATGCGTTGTTCTTGCTGGGGTCAGTTGATTCAAGCGGGCAGGAGTTGCCTGGAAAGGTCCTGAGAGAGGGCACCCACTACATGGCTGACCCGGAAACCGGGGACATCGCCCTCATGCTTCCAGAACAGAAGGCTCTCAAGGGAGGGGAGCGGCTTCTGTTCCAGTACATCCAAGGGAAGGTCATCCATCCGATTATCGAAGATGAAGCCATCATCGCCCCTGCTTTCAAGTCAAAGCACCTTGCGATGGCTATCCCCTCAGCGGAAAACGCCATGTTGGGGGCTACCTTCCTTGCCAAGTACGTCTTCAGGAACCCTGATTCGTTCTACGCCCAGACCATTCCAGTTGAGGAGTACTTGCCTGAGGTCCAGGAATCGGCTGTGGAGAAGGTCCAGAACTCGGGACCTTCCACAGGAGGTCCCCCTGAAGCATTCCCCGGTGACCCTGACATCCAGAAGCAGGGGATTCTTGGCCTCCGAGGCGAAGTGCATGATCTGTACGACCTGGACCGAGGAGGGCGGCTCTATCTTTCCTTCTACAACAACGTGGTTGTTGCCTTCGAGCAGATCCTGGAGAACATCGACGGAAGAATCATTGGGGACCGGGACGGCAAGTTCAAGTTCTTCGTTGGGCGCGGGGTTCGGTATGCCTTCCGGGGGTACGAGGACGAGATTACTGGGTTCCTCAACCCGCGTCTGATTTGGCGGGATTTGATCGAGACCTGGGCCGCAGGACTTGGCGACGGCTACTACACCGAGGAAGACTCCCTTTACTTGCCTCCTACTGCGTTTCCCTTTGACCTTACCGGGACTTTGTATCCCAACAAGACTGCTGGGTTACCGCCTGACCCGTTTGGGTTGGGGTTCTTCATGGCGCGGCAGAGGTTCCGCGTCAAGAACGACATGGACGACATCCTCATGGTTGGGATGAAGGCCGTCTTGTCGGTCAACCTCTTCCCGCCTTTCCCTGCTGTTGAACTCAAGCCGAAGTTCGAGAAGATGTGGGAGAAGAACCTCTTTTCTCGCCTTTATCCCCAGCGCACGAAAGCCTTTACGCGCTTGCTTCCAGGGCTTGAAGCAAACTCAGAGTTGCAGATTCCTGGAGAGTACGCCTTCTCCAGGATGACGCCGCAGTTCGGGCCGTTGCCGGGGGTGGTGACCCCCAAGATCACCAGCACCTTTGCTACCAACATCGGGCCGATTGCCAACCCTGCCTTGGGGCAGATCACCGGAATCGTGTCGGTCCTTCCGAGGAATCGGCTTCCTCGTGCCCGCATCTGGGCCTACTACCCAGAGGGGGACGCAAAGCTGGACCAAGCCATTGCGGATGCGGGAATCACGGCCACAGCGACGGTTGGCACCGCCACCCTGATTTGCACGCCGTTGGACTTTGTGGATTTTCCCATTGATAGCGAGACAGGGTTCCCTGACTTCATGCAGCTTGCCTCACTGCTTGACGGTGGCGTGTACGACCTTGCTTCCGGTAACTTGGAGTTGTCCACCCCTGGCTTCGAGGCAGGCCAGATGGTGCAGTACGGCCAGCCCACGGGAGACACCTGGAGCCTCTTCGACACAAGCCTCACCTTCCCGACGGTCTTTGGGCTTACCCCTCCCTCTCCGATCCCAGGGCCTGTGTTCGTGAAGGAGGTGATTGCTGGGGCTGTCATCACTCTCGGAAAGCAGGACGGCACCCAGCTTATCGGGTCTGACATTCAGAAGAGCGATGAGACCTCTTTCGAGGCCGAGTACGGAGACACCATCTTCATTGGCTCGAAGCTGCCATTGGACGAAGCAGGAGGTTCGTCCAATGACCCCCCTGCTATGGAAGAGGTGGCCTTGGCCGCCGCTGCGTTGCCGGACTACCGCATGGGCCATGACTTGGCAGTTGGGCGGTTGAGGGGTGTCTACCGGGACATGACCTTCCCTTCAATGAAGGACTTCTTCGCCTTCCCGCTCAAGGAAATGACGGGACAGCAGCCGCCCGCGCCTCTTTCATGCCTTGAATCAGATGTGACCTTCATCAACACCAGGGACACTCCGGTTGAGCTTCCCTGTCTGAAGGGAGAACCACGGGATGATTCAGGGGATGTGCAAATCCCCTTCATGTCCACCACACTGACGGAGCTTTCGGTCTTGTACGAGGTGGCCCAGAGCTTGGAGTTCTTCGCCAACGCTGAGACTCCTTTTGACCTCCTCGCACTTCCAGGCATCCCTACTTTGGTGCCTCCAGGTCTCCCGAATCAGTACTGGAACTCGATCTACCCGGACGAGATTCTGCTCATGGATGGGTCAATCCTCGCAGAGACCGATTCTGGGACGAATCGTGACGCTGGCAACTTGTACACGGAGCACGATCTCCAGCCTGTCAGCGCCATGGTTCCCTACGTCGATGGCTCCCTCGTCGGCTCGTTGCGGGCTTATGATCTTGTTTTCGTGGAATGCCCAGATGATGGAGGGGCCGGAACTCCTCAGGACTCCTCAGGACTCCCCGCAGGCTCGCAGGGAATCCTGACTGTCGGCACCGTTGATCATGGTGACTGGATTTCTAACGGCATCACGAGCTTTGCCCCTCCCCGCTTTATAGCCAGGACACGGCCTACTACCCCGGCCACCTCAACTGAACCCTTGCATAAGTACTATGCCCGGAACACCTACGGCTTCAATGAGGGTTGGGACGCCGGGACCAGCAGCGCCACCAGAGGGTGTGAGTTTACCGAGACTTTCGGCGGGGGCGTCTGGCAGATCGAGTTCAACTTCTCGTCGGCATGGCTGCACGATCCGGCAAACCGGTACATCCTCGATGATGGGAGCAACACGCCTTGGGCAGCATGGCCAGCAGGAACGACGGGAGGGCTTCGGGAACTCATGTTGGGGCCTTGGCACCGCCACTTCCCCCCAAACCACTACACCAATGCCGTAACCCTCACCCTTTACCAACCAGATCCTGACCATGTGGGTGACCCCACCATTTGTAAGCTGACTTTCAGGTCCATTGAGCCTCCCGGTACCTATTCCCTTTGGATACCCGGACTCGGTGCTATCCCCTTGTTCTTGGCTGGCCTTGGTTGGGATATTGACGGCTCCTTCAAGATGCGGTTTGAGTCATCTAACTCTCTTATCGCTGCAACTACCGCCTCCCCTGCTGGCGGGCTGTCGGACGGGGAAAGATACGACTTCAACATCAACATCGACACCTACATGACCAATGAGACGAGGAACTACATCTCGTCTCCACCTGCGGTTGGCTCCAACCACGGAAGTCATGGGGCCTATGTAAAGTTCGACCGCCTGACGTTTGAGGAAGAGGTCTCTTTTGCTACCGCACTCCCACGGCAGACGCGACCCGCTAATGGTTGGGCGGCTGTGGATATGGGGATCCAACTCAACGTCATCCAGTCCGTTGTGGGAGCGCCTGGAGTCAGGGCAGCGACTTGGGTGAATCATATTTCAGAGATCAATGGGGGGAAACGCCTTCAGTTCCGGGAGCGTTTCGGCACGCCGCGCCCGGACATCCTCCCTGCTGCAACCTTGCCTTACGTCGGACAGTTCATAGGGGGTGGGTCTGGGATAGGCCGCATCAAGACGATGCCCTTCGAGTGGGACAACGAGTCCATCGTGGAGCAAGCAGGGGAAACAGTCCTCGACAACATCCTGTTGTCAGCGGCTCCTTCGTCTGACTTGGGGTTCAACGAGTCTCCGTCAGGCACGGGGAGCTACCAGCTTCTGATGGCCCACGGGACAATGTGGGATTGGGATCATGACACGGACCCCGCCACCTACATTGGTGCTCGCTTCTACATCACCGGGGTTAGTGGCGCGGTTGCCCCTATGGAGGGGGCTGTTGGAGAGGTGGAGCCTGGAGACATTGTTGTAGTTGGAGGACAGTACGACGCCGTCACCAACAGAACCTACGGGGCTGTCAAAGCAGGCACCTACTTGGTTCGCCATGCCGTAGAGCCTGATGTCGTTGATGCAGGGACGCCTTCCCTGCGGGGCCTCAACGCCAAGGTGAGCGGGGGGGATGATGGCTGGCTCAACCTGACCTTCCCTACCGTGAAGTCAGTGAACTACGACTATGATGCTGGGACGTTTGACATCACGATTGATGGGCTGTTGCCCGAGGTGTACGGAAGTGACAGCGGGCACACCTTCGAGATTCCTACTCCTGGCAACACACGACCCATCTACTTCATCTTCAACACCTCTTACGCAACCCAGAACGTAGCACAATGGGACATCGAGGAGGATTGCGTGTGGGCAGCGATGTACACGGACATCACTGTCGATGCGGACGGCAACCATGTCTTTGAGTTGTCCATCAGTGATTCCCCTGAGAACGCCCAAGGAGACGTGCTGGCTTCAGGATCTCCTGAACCGGCCTTCGATATGCTGGCAGCGGCCTTGGCCCAGGGAACGCGCATCTCAGGGATGACATGCCTCCCCATCGGGTCAATGGGGACATACCAGGACGGCAACGGGGTTTACCGGGACCTCCCGGACAACAACCTGATTGGAGCCAATAAAGACTGGATGATGGATAACTGCTGTGCGGGCTTCAGGTTCCTCACCATACGGAACAACAACGCACCCGCTGACCCTACGAACACTAACTTTTCCAACGAGGGGCGGCTTTGGCTGTGGGATAGCGATGTTGCGGTCACATACAACACCTTCAGAGAGAGTGCATCAGCCGCCAACTATGAGATTGGAGTCAGGGTTCCTACCCCCGTGAACCCGACAGAGTTCCAGCTTGACCAGAAGGCCCCTGTTTACTGGAAAAACAGGCTCTCCTCGATAGAGATCGAAGGGGTCCCTACTTTCATAGACATCAGCCACATCGGAAACGATAACACTGCCCCAAGCACACAGCCGCCCACTGGTTGGGACGGCTCCGACCAGTGGAATCAGATCAACTTCGACCTGAGGATGGGGATGAGTGTGAACGCTGCGTATGCGTATGACCACAACCTGACTTGCATCCTTCCCGGCACTACCTTCTGGCTCGGCAACAACCTCGACAGCACGGCTTATCAGGACAGAGGGTTTTCCACGGTGGGGGGCATCATGCTGGAGCCTTCCTTCCCTCGAACCGGGGTGAACTTGCTCTCGGCCTTTCCTCATGTTGTGGATGCTGACCACACGCTGGAGGACGAGATGGTTGGGTCCCGCAACTATGATGACTTCACGGGGGGTGGGATCAACTTCGAGCAAGTCTTTTTCTATGTGCGCCGAATCAGACGCTGGCACGACATCCAGGACAATCTGGCCCTGGACATCCAGAAGCTCAAGAAGGTGTACGAGATCCGGCGTGGGCGGCTACCTGCGGGCGGCTATGCACCACTCACGCGGATTTACACTGCTGACACCACAGTTCCTGGCTACGACGGCAAGGCCACCAATGTCGGGGATTTCGATGACCCGGATGTGAACATCAACCCAGGTGACTTCCTACGGGTGATCGATAACGACGGCACCGTCCTGGAGAGGGTGGAAATCGAGAGCGTGCTCTCCTCGAACCAGTTGGTCATCAAGTTTCCAGGACTCGATGGGGGAGCGTTGCCGGGAAGCGTGAATGCGGGGGCCTACTTCGAGATTTACCTCCAGCAGGCCCCAGTGCCCCACGAGCAGTCCAATGAGCAGTTGCTGACCTACCTGACGGATGAGGTCATCCACGAGCGCAAGGTTGAGTACAACCCGGTCAACCCGGACACCGACGGCGGTTTCGTAGACCTCAACAACACCTTGAGAGATACGGACGTGTCAGGGGCCGGGGCTTGGGCGGCCCTTGGAGTTGAGAAGGACGACATCCTCATCATTGACCCAGCGGGTCGAGATCCGTTGGGCATCCACAATAGCGGGGACCCACGCAACGCTCTTTACCTGGACACGGAACGCGGAACGCGGCCTTTTGGAGACAGGGGCATCGTTGAGCGTAGCGCAGCCCTGCCAGACTCCTATGAAGTGGGAGGCCCCACGCCGCTGGACGATAACCGAGGGTTTTACCGGATTATCGGGGATGAGGATTCTTCGGTGGGTCGCCTGGAAGTGGACGGGACATGCCGTTTCGCAGGTGGCGGGGAGGATGCTTCAGACAGCATCGTCTTTGGGACCATTCCTGAGGAGAACGGCTACGTCGTGCTTCCGACGATTCACAACTCTTTGGGGCCTCCTGATCCAAGTCTCCCCGGCCAAGAGGGTCAGCAGATGCTTCGGACTACGGCATACGTTGACCTCTCGTTGCCTTCGCCTGACGACATCTCCTTCAAGGACCGCCCCTACGATGCAGTCAACCTTATCTACGACAGGTATCAGAGCATCGCCCCATTCGGATACAAGATCATCCGACCCTCCCCGGTCTTTTCGGACGAGGCCGCAGAACTCATCCTCTTCATCCGGGAGAGGATGCTCTCGTGGATGGAGGAGATTGCTGCTTGGTGGGAGCACTATCGGGGCGGCTCCTACTACATCTTCCAGCGGGATGAGCACATTGATGACTTGGGTGACCCCAACGACCCTGAGGATGGGCTTGGCCTCATCTACAACGACTTGTTCATCGACCTTGCAGGCCAGATCCTTGTACAGCCCTTTGCCAACGTAAAGGATTGCCTTTCCGTCTTGGACCGTAGGTTCTGGATTTTGGATACGAGGCTGGACAGCGAACCGACAGGCGGCGGCCCTTTCCCGTCTTATCCCTTCTACTCCACGCTGATTGACGGGGAGGGTCGTCCTGTTGAGGTGGACTTGATCGCTGATGTCCTGGACAACGACGACGATTTCCGTGGCGTCCGGTACGCCTGGATTCAGTTCCGTGCTGATTGGGGGGATGGCTCCATTCAGATGGCTCAGCGGGCCGCAGACCGCTTGGACCGTAAGCTCCTGAAGGAGAAGCTGCTGGTTGCGAAGCGAAAGGCCATGGGGAAGCTAAAGAGTAGTTGACGGTAGAGTGTGTTTAGAGGTCCTGGAGTAGGAGTCACCCATGTCTGTTGAAGATGAGATTCGCCGTATAAAGGAAAAGCTGCACAGTCGGGGAGTTCCTACAGGTTCGTGGGTTGATGTCGAAGAGAAAGATGTTGTGAGTCCCACCCTGGAACGACAGAAGGAAGCTCTGGGGAAGGTGTCCGAGCTTCTTGAGAGGCAAATCGAAGATGACCAGAAGCAGATTGCCCAGCTACATGTCGCGCTCCAACGACTGAAGCACGGCGGTGGGGCGTGACCCATGGCTGAAGGCGGCGGTAGCGGAGAAGCAGGCTGGCTTACAGTACAGCCAAGCCTTGAGCCGTTGCTGGAACCTATCCGGCCCATCATCGAGGCCATTGATTCGGTGTTGGCGGCTCTCATCGCCATCCTCAACGTCGTTCAGTTCATCCTCAACATCATCAAGGCGTTCCTCTTGGGGTTCTTGGACCCTATCCGCAAGATCATTGAAACCATCATCCAGGAAATCCGCAACATCATCAATGATCTGCGGCAAGCGGGTTTCTACTTGAACGGTGATTGGGACCTCTTCAAGTTTGAAAACAAGTTCGCTGACCTTCGAGGTGGTTTCCAGGCTTACCAGAGAAGAATGATTGCACGGTTGGTGGACCGTCGAGACCCCAAGCGTCCCGACTGGTCTTCTTCTTCTGCGGCCTTGTGTGCCTTCTTCTACATCAACGCGGGTGACATCGACCTCATCATCAGGTTCATCATGAAGATCATTGCGTTCTTCAAGGGTGAGCCTGGGCCGCAGCCAGTGTCCCTTCCCCGTGTCACGACGCCCAAGGTTACATACGGCACTGAAAACGCAGGGCTGGCTGCTTTTGGGGCGCTCAACCCAAAGACTTTCTCGGCGGGCACCCCTGACCAAGCCGTGATCGAGTGGTCGTTGCCCACCCCCACAGGGGGTATCCCTGGCATGAAGATGACGCCTCCTCGTGGCTTCATCATCGAGGTCAGCACCGTAGAGGGTGGCTTTGGGGTTCAGGGCATCATGCCAAGACCGCAAGGCACCGGGGCTTTTCAGTACACCAATGCTATGGACCCGGCCAATAACCGGGTCCTACGGGTCTACGGAATGAACTCCGTGCTGGGGTTCGGGGCAGGCTTGAAGAAGATCGGGGGCTTCGTAGAGCACACATCAGGGGTCAGTGGAGAGGTGGTTGGAGCGTGGGTAGACGACCAAGGCAACACCTTGTCCCAGTCTCAAGTTCCGAAGACCATCTTCTACAAGCAGGACGCCAACACCCCTTGGATTCCCCCGCACCTCTGCTCTGAGGATGACAAGGAGTACTTTGGGAAGGCTTGGTTTGTCTCCAACAGTGCCATTTCCAAGATCCTTGGAGGGGGCACCTTCAAGATGCTGCTCAAGCGGGAGGATATGCCGGTCCATGCCACTGTGAAGTCAGAGGCAGGGGTGATTTCTCTCGAAGAAAAAGAGAACCCAACCTACTACGTTCGAGTTCGTGCAGTCGGCAAAGCCATCTACAAGGAGTTGGGGGAACCAACTGCCCCAATGGCTATCCCAAAGGACCTGTCAACGGAGTCACTCAAGCTCTACCGCTTTGATGGCTCTTCTGTGGCTAAGATCCAATCCCCTATCGGCTTTATGCCTTATGGTCCTGGGGAGGCGGGGAAGGCTGAGGAGGACCAAAGTTGGCCTGCCGCTAATCCTGATGGCCCCAGCCCCGCTGATCTTGGGCCGATCTCGGCTCCTGTGGAAGTCAGCTTCCCTAACGAAGCGGCGATGGAGTTCATTGAGACGGTTCAGTGTGCTCTGACAGTAGCGTTGATCAGTTCTTCCTCCACCCCCCCTGCTGACGACGGCGGCCTTAGCGAGAACAGTTGCGGGGGCGACGGTGCCGGGGATTTGTTCATGCTGAACCAGTCTTTTGAAATGGCGACAAGGGTTTCCGTCGCAGGGAAGCCGAAGAAGAATCTGTGGTCAACGAAGTTCTATAACGGGAAGGACCCTAAGAGATGGCGCGGTGCCGTGCGGCGTATGTCGAAGATGTGGGCCAGCGACCTGTATCGGAAGATCAACCCCTCAGATAACTACATAGCCGTGACCGTTGATTTGGGGCGAGAGATGATGGAGTGGAAGTGGGAGGACGGAGACCCACAGCTACCGGGCATCACCATTCTCCAATCCGTTGGCTACCCCTCCTCCGATGACGTGGCAAAAACCGCGATGAAAAATAAGTGGGCTGGGATAGCCCCGTCCTTCAAGGCCCATCCCGGCTACAACGCCCTTACGTTCTGTAGCACCGACCCCGAAATGTCCGACGGCACTCCGATAACTTGGAAGGGGCCGGGACCGCTGTTTACCCAGGACGCGACCCGCGAGGGCTACATGACGGAGTCCTATGCGCCCGTCAACACCCCCATCGTTTACAGCACCGACCCCGAAACCATGAACTTTGCGTCGAACGTCCTTTACGAAGCAGGGATGCTCATACACGCACGCAATGTGTTGAGCTTGATGGCCGCCGTGGCTCCTGAAGGGGACTCGGGTTGGATCGCTGTCCGACCCTTCAACAAGGTGCTTGCACCCGTAGACCAACTCCTCGACAAGATTGAGAAGTTCCTCATGGCTATCTTGGATGCGTTGCAGGGGCTTATTGACGAGATCATTCGCTACATCGAAGGTATCCAATCCAGGATTGGGCAGCTTCAAGCCCTCATCGAGTACATCAGATCCCTTCTGAGGATGATTGATGTGTTTGCGTTGCCCTCTTGCTCAGCTTTGGTGCTGGTCGAGAACGGCACGGATGGCATCCTTCAGGGCTTGGTAATGGCTGAAGATGCACCCTCCGATAGCCGATCCTCTTATGGCGGCGGGGTGGTGGTGGCGTTGGGAGGGTTGCCCCTGCTGATCCTGGAGCTTTTTGCTGCCATCATCGCTGCGGGCAATGCGGAGGATGAGGACTGATGCCTTTTTGGTCTTTTGGTGCAGAGTTTCGGGAAACCCAATGGACTACGGCCAGGAGGTTCATGCTGGAGGAACGCCGCGACATCTCAAGGCGGGAGACGGCTATCCAGGCAGAGCTAAACCGCATTGGGGAGGTCGGACTCGGGTGGCTGGCCGGGGAAGATGGGCACGCCACAGAACAAAGGACCATGATGGTGGCTGACACCGGGTCTTCTGTCTGCAAGCTCCTTCAGGTGTACACCGTATTGGGTGGGAACCCGTTCGACATCTCGATGTTCTTGGACCCTCGAAAGGGCCAAAAGACCGTTTCAAATGTGGTGCGGAACAACCAGCCTGGAGGGGGTGTGGTAAGCCGTGTCGGCGGGAACTTCTCTCTTGGCAGCTTCGATGCCTCGAAACCTCAGCAGGGAGACTCCACGGTTGCCCTTTATTCTTGGGCGCGTAAGGGGGGAAGCACGGTGCAACCAGACCCCACCGATCAGATCATGGCGGCGCGAGGAAGGAAGTGGATTGAGAAGGAAATCCACTTCAAGCGAACAGCCATTGAAAGGCGCATCATCAAGCTGTGTGACCTTAGGGAGCAACTCATGCAGGAGCTTGAACTCATGAGCCAAGCGGGAGGCCAAGCAGCTACCGTGAACTCCGTGCCATACAACGACGTCATGTTTGACTCTACGGATTCAGTGGCCTCTATCGCTAAGAGGTTTGATGGGATCTTCTACACGATGGTTACTGATTCCACGACGGACATCATGTTCCCTAATACGGGGTCCGTCAACGCAGCAGCTTTGGGCAAGCACCCCTGCCTCTTGTCAGACCTCCCCGGAGAGGAGGACAACTCCTTGTAGACGGTGCCCTGCCTATTGCCCGCGACCCACGGAGGTCCCTGTGTCTGAAGAAATCCGAATCGGATACCCGTGCCCTCACTTGGTGCTTGAGGAGCGTACTACTTTGGGTGAGGACCGGATGAGCATTTCGACTAAGGCCCCGGTGGCGTCATCGAAGTCCATGGCCATTCTGGTCAATGACACTTACTTCGTTCCCCCAGAAGGGCTTTGGAGCCAAGCCCTTCTGACTGGCTCCTTCAGCGGTCCTTTTCAAATAAGGCGTTGTGGGAATCTGGCGGGGCCGGACGCCAATCTGCTGACCATCCAAGCCAGCACGGGCACTGTTGATGTGAGACTCCCTGTTGGGGACAAAGTATCCTTGGACGATGTCATCAGTGCCATCAGACTGGCAGACGCTGATGGGGTCTTGGCTGTGGGGTCTTACAATGGGGCGCTCCGTTTATTGGATAGCGCCTCGGTTGGGAGAAGCTCGTTCCTTCGAGTGGGCGGCGAAGGGGCGGCAGCAGTGGGATGGGAAGACCAAAAGGGGGCCAGGGGGAAGATGCTTTATCCTCCTTGGAAACTCCATTCGGAAGAATCGGTATACCCCAGCCCGGTATTGGCAAATGCCCTCACAGTGGTTGCCCGGTATCCGGTCTTCGAGTGGCCGCTGCGTGGTAATCCGACCATCAAGATTTCTTACATCGCTACTGCTGATAGGTGCCCTCGATGCCAGGGCACCTATGTTGAGAATGACTACCGCTTCAACCAACAAGGCGATGTCATTCTCATCCAGGATGAGGATCTGCTCTATCAATCGTGCTTGAAGATCATCCTGACAAAACTCGGGTCCAACCCGTTCCACACATCTTACGGCTCTCGATTGATGGACTACATCGGAGCCAAGAGGCTGGGCGAGGCTTCCCTCTTGATCAAGCAAGACATCACGGTTGCTTTATCCAAGGTGCAGTCGATTCAGTCTCAGCTAAAGGAGTTCCAAGCTGTGAGCATGAAGGAGATGCTCTACCAAGTGCTCTCCGTGGACGTTGTGGAGGGAGAGGACCCCACCACCTTCCTTGTGAATGTCCTTGTTCAAAATGCTTCAGCTACTCCCATCAAGTTGAGCATTGTCTATACGGCTCCAGGGGCAACGGCGCTCGGGGGTAGTAATGGGTTGATGCTTGGAGCTACTGGCACCGGGCTTGGCCTTGATCAGGTGTAAGAGAGCATGACGACTAAACCTACTGTTATTGGCCCTGATGGAACTGCTTCAGAGAAGCTCGTCTTCTCTACGACAATAGAGCGCCAGTTTTTTCATGGGACGATCCCTGAAGCAGTGGTCGAGATGCAGATTTCTGTGAACGGAAGTGGGTACGCCGCAGACTCGGCCCTGGTGGTTTTTGGGGGATCTGATTGGACTGTCCCTAATCCTTCGTATGAGCCGGATGGGCTTTTGTTGCGGGGCGGGACCAACATCATCCTGCTTCGAGGCGTCCTGGCTAACGGGAGCGTTACCTCTGAGGTTTCCATTGAGGTCACGTTGGTCTCTTCGGCCACGGTCGGCATCGTGGCTCAACCGCCTACCAACATATCGGTCGAGCAGCAGAACTATGTCGTGAAGATTCGAGTGGAGGAGCCGTTCATCACCACGGGCTTTCAAGGGTTGAACTTCTATGCCTCCCAGGAATCTGGAGGGGGCAACACGGGCTACCTTCAGATCAACATTGAAACCATCTCAGAGGGGAAGCCGGTCGAAGAGGAGACTGTGTTCCAGGATTTCCTCGTGGAGTCCGATGTCGCCGTAGATGCTGACGGAGTCCCCTTAGCGGACCCTTTGTTTTTGCGAACAGTCAGTGTGCAGGAGGACGGGAGCGACACCGTTCTTGCCACAGACTTCAATGAACGGCATGAGGTCCCAGAGACGACTCGAAAAGTGAGGTTCTCGGGGGCTTACGCATCGGTTCGAGACATCACCATGTACTCGTTCTCACACAGCCGTTCTGGAAGCAGCAACAGCGAACCCCCAACGATTACGATTGCGTCTTTCGGCGCAATGCCGACGGACACCCCGTTGTTTTATGTGGCTACGGCGATCTACTACGACTCTGCTTTGAACTTGCAGTACGAGTCGTCGTTCTCAGAGGAGGTAGCAGGCCATCCCCTCAAGGTGACTGGTGCGATGGTGTCGTTGCCCACTCCCTCCAGGAAGGACATTGTCACCTCTTTCATCACTTCTATTTTCCGCTCCAACCCCCAGATTCGGGTTGACGTTGGGTCGGTCCTCCGCGACACCGTTATCGATCCTTTCGCCTCTGAGACGGAGCGGTTGCGGTTTCTTCTGGACTTCTACCACCGAGCGCGGACGCCGTTGCTGATGCTTCAGGTTGACGACCCCAGTGGTAGTGGGTCCTCACTCCCAGTACCCAGTTCAGCCTACAAGAAGGCTCTGAAGCAAGCCCTTTTCATGCTCTCAGATGCAGATGTCCAAGGGTTGGTTGACAGCACCTTTGACGCCTATGCCAGTAACTTCGCACTTCGACGCATGACTGGAACAACCGCCCGCTCTGAGGTGACGTTTTTTGTTCGGGGTACTCCTACCGCTTCCATTTTGTTCCCAGTAGGAACCATCGTTAGCGCGGGCAGCATGGAGTTCAACACCACGAAGTCAGTGGCTATTGATCTGTCCTCTTTGGCTGGCTCTTACAATCCCAGCAAGGACCGCTACGAGGTCAATGTTGGGGTGAAGGCGTCCCAAGCAGGCACCACCGGGAATGTTGGTGCGGGACAGATCACCAGGATTGTCAGTACCATTCAGGCAGGCCAAAGCGTGCAAGTGACCAACTCCGGTGCTGCCGTAGGAGGCGATAACCGGGAGTCCAACCTCGCCTTGACCACACGGGTCATGAACCGATTGGCATCGGTTGATTCAGGAACGGCTCGGGGGTACCTCCAGGTGGCTGCGGACACTCCCGGCGTGGTCAAAGCCAATGTTGTGGCCGCAGGCAATCCCCTGATGCAGCGCGACATAGGATCTGATGGGAAACACCATGGGGGAAAGGTGGATGTTTGGGTCCAAGGAACCAACGATGCCTCAGTAACAGACACCTTTGCTTTTTCCTTCGACATCAAGGATGACATGCAGTTCGAGGTGATGGGAGACCCCACCGACTACACCTTCCGGGCTACAGATCCTGAACTCACGTTGCTAACCCCCATCGCAGCTATGTTGGATTACCCTGACGTTGGCTATGAGCTACGAAATATCTCTACGGGTGAGGTCTTTGACCTCACCGATGTCGAAGTAACGTCCTACAACACCATCCAACTTTCTACTGATGTGGTTCAACCCTCAGTAAGTCTCGATGATGTGGTTCTCGGGGCGTACCGGATGGCTACCGCAAACAAGTTTGTTTTCGTCCGACAGCCGATGGGCGAGGTCCTGTCGGTGGTGGGAACTTCCAGCGGGGAGCTTCCAACAGATGCTTTTGAGATTGTTCGCCCGGACCCTCCCCTGGAGGTGGGCCGTTCATCTTTGGCCCAGGCTTATCTGAATGTCATCGGGTACACCGATGACAATGGGGTGTTCATTCCATCTGGGGATCTCACGGCGGTGACAGGGGAAGTACACGTCCTTACAGGGGGGTACGTTGAATACACCAGCAACCTCGGGGCGCTCTACTACACGTTAGAGGTCACAAGTGTGGATGGGCTGACGACCTACCGGGGGCCGGACGACCCTTCCGGCACCCCCGACTACTACATCGACCAGGGCACGCAGATAGAGGCAGTGGGTATTCGGCGTGCGCCGGACGGCGATATTGCTTCAGGCACTGAAGTTCTCTTCAGCTACTCCCATGATGAGAACTTCACCGTCACCTACACCACCAACCTGATTGTTGCAGTTACCCAAGAGGAACTGGATGTGGAGAAGCACGCCACGGCTGATGTTGTGGTGAAGGAGGCTGTCCCTGTCCCTGTAGACCTGAGCGCCTCGGTCATTCTACTGAAGGGGCGAGATCGAACCACAGTAGACACTGCACTACGGACTAACCTCACCAACCAGTTCTCCAACTTGCGGTTGGGGGATGCCCTACGCCAATCTGACGTCATTCGGACCATCGAGAACACGGAGGGGGTTTCCTACGTCGTCGTTCCTTTGACAACAATGATTCGGCAAGAAGGTTCTTCGGTAGTGCGGGAAGAAATCTCCAGCGATGTGGCTTCTGATTCCACCCTGATTGCGTCCCTTTCTACTGCCAGTTCCTTGGTCTACATCCTTGTCCAAGAGCTTTCAGCAGCTACCACAGATGGGGGAGGGGGTGCAGGAGAGTTCAAGGGGGTCTTCCAAGACGAGATTCCTATGGTTTTGTTGGAATCCGGTGCCTCTCTTACGGCTCTTGGGTTGGGCACAGGGCGAACCTACATCATTGGGGCAGGGGGCCGGGTGATCGATGGATACAGTGATGACGCCACCCTGGAAGCGCAAGGATATGTCACGGCTGCCTCCCAAACGGAACGGCGTCTGGAGCTAACGGCTAACCGCGTTCTTGTTTCCTTGGTTGTGGGAACGTCGCCCACGGACTTCTCTTACGCGGCCACTTATGTCGTAGGGGCTGATTCGGGGGCAAAGAACATCGACCCCAGTGCCGCAGCCATTATTGAAGAAGGGGACATCTCAATCACCTACGACGAGGAACAGTGACATGGCTTCGGACGATGATGAAAAACAGCCGATTTCTGAGGTCCCCTGGTCCATTCCACAGAACCCCTCGCCTTTCCCAGTGGCAGGAGAAGGGTTCTACAAGGACAAGTCAGAACTGACGGCCCGCATCATGGCTGTTTTCAAGACCGTCCTGCCCTCGAACTATGTCTCATCCACCAACGGTCCTTGGTACACGCTTCAGTTTCAAGCCATTGCTGAAGAACTTGCCACCCTCCAGATTGAGGTCACCGAAGAGTACAAGGACGTGGTGTGGGACTTCACGCGCCCTGAGTTCTTGTGGCAAATCCTGGGGGCGATGGTTTTCCCCGACATCAGCCCCACCGGGGAAGGTGTTCCGGTCCTTGATGGAGACGTGGCTTACCGGACTTTCCTGGCCAAGATGGCAGCTTTTCTGCTTCAGGGGGCAACAAAATCCAGCATGGCCAGCGGGCTGGAGGCTCTGGATCCTGATGTCACCGCCCATGTCTTGGAGAAGTTTCTTTCGTCGCCCCCGCGAGATCCTACTGGGGGCTGGACCATCGAGAACCAGTTCGAGGTGGAGATACTCCTTGAGAACAGCAACGGCTTCCCGGTGGACCCTTTTGTATTTCAGGAGAACGCCAAACTGGTGTTGGAGGCCCTCAAGCCCGCCCATGTTTTCTACTCCTTTAGCTACCTCTTCACCGACGCTTTTGGGGTTCTCGCAACCGATGAGGACGGCCTGTCGTTGGACCTGGAGACCTACTACTACGACGACATGCGTAAGTGGTGCCTGGGGGCAAAGCAGGTCTCAGGAGTAGGAGCGGTGCTGGAGAACCGGTTCTATTTCCAGGATGTCTCCAAGTCGTTTGCTTCAGTCCAGGTGGGTGCGGACTTCCACATCTCCAGCGGGGACAACCAAGGTCATTACCGGGTGACTTCGATTGCGGGCTTCCTGAGCAGTGGCGACTCTACTCCTCGCTGGTACTCCACCTCCCCTTCCGGTCTTGCGGGAAAGGTGACGGTGACAACGGACACGGACATCTTTGACACCCATCAGGATTGGGGTCTTTGCGTTGATGGCGAGGTGCTTCGCATCCACTCAGGCCCCAATGCTGGGGTCTATCGTTTGGAGACTGTACTGGGGCCTGATGGAGGGCCTGTGGGCCAACTCCGACCTCAATGGCCTGGGCCGGACATCCCACCCCATGGAACGGCTGCTCGCATATCGAAGAACATTCTCAAAGTGGATCGCCGCATCCCGGTTGTGTCCCTAACCCAAGCCTATACCGTGACTGCGGACAGGCTTGGGGTTCGGGTCCCGCAGCCCGTTTCTGGTGAGGACGCCTCGGAGCAGTTCTACTTGTAGGGGTAGCTTGCCAAGTCTTGGGCATCCCACGGCAACGAATCCAGCAAAAGCGCACCCCCTTCTACCAGGAGGCTCTTTGCGTTTGCGTGGGCGTCTACTTCGGTATCGAAGGGGCCTATCTCATCTCCACCCCAAGCCGTGATCATCCACCCATCACCGCTGTCCCACACCTCCATAGCCATGGATGAGGGCCAGTTTTCCGCGTCGAGGGGGACGAAGGCTTCGCTCACTTCGGGGGCGAACTGTCCAGGGGATACGGCGATGTAAGCCGCCGTCCCCTGGACAGTTCTCAAAGGCGGGAGCACCAATAGGGGCTTGTCCCGTCGCTCAAGCTCTCGCAGGATGCACGCCAAGTTTTGGCCGTCGTCCATGAGAGCAGCGATTTGGGCGTACCTCTGTGACACCCGCCCCTTCCCCTACTTGCTATGGGACACGAACTCGTTGAGGCGCTGGGCCGTCGAGATCACTTCTTCTGTGGTGTAGAAGGTCTTGCGGTCCTGGGCCTTGTCATCCCGCGCCATGTGCGCGTTGGTTTCAAGGATGGACTGGGCCAGATGCAGCAGGTCGAATCTCATCTCGTAAGGGTTCCGGCGACCACCGACGTTAGGATTTTCATTGGCGTGAACGGGCGTGGGGATCTGAGAAGACATGCTTCCCTCCTTGTGTGTGTTGTGTGTGTATGCCCCGTTAGGGACGCTACATCTTACCCACACTCCGACGAGTTATTACCCACACTCCGACGAGTTAGACCCCTTCAAGCCATGACAGGTCTAAAGACCACTGCTCTTGGGAGCGTCGTGCCCACACCGCAAAACTCTCTTCGACATACTCCAAGGCGTCGTGGGCGTCCCAGCCATTTATCCCCATCAGGTGTTCGATGGCTTTGTCAGCACGGCCTATAACCTGGGCACGGCCAATGTGCTTCACCTCATGACAACGAGGACACAGGGCAATCAGCCCCAACAGCTTCTGGGTCTTGGTTTCCTCGTCGTAGTGCCATCTCTCGTGGCACTCCACGGGCCACTTGGGTCCTTTGCCTCCGCAAATCTCACAGCGGTATTGTGCTGCCTTGTAGGTAGCCTTGCGTAGACGGTCCCATTCAGCCCTCGGAAGCTCTGACCGAAGGTTGGCTCCCCACTGGCCTTTAGGCACAAGCTCAATCGTGAGGTACGGCTTCTTCATCTTCCCAATCTGCCAACCCTGCCGCGATAGCGTCTTTACCACCTTGGCGAGCAGCGCGTTCAGCGGTGCGAGCCTCCGCAGCCATAGCACCGCGAGACATATGAGTACCAAACTGACGAGAATGACCCACTCGACCGCGAGAGCGAGGGATGAAGCGTTTCGATCCGTCCTTCCAAGATTTACATGCTTGCGAAGCCATGGCTCCTCCTATGCACTCTATACGGGGCCTGGAAACAGAGGGAACCCCCTAAACCTTGACCCGGTGCCTTGCCTATGCCTCCAGGGCGGTAGGGTCCTCCTGGAGACTTCTTGATGGCGGCACGAATCCGAAGTTGGCTGAACGCGGACCACGCGACTGACGTGGACGAGCAGAGCCGTGACGACCTCTCTTTTGCAGGGGCGGGTGACAACGTCTACGTCAGTTCCATCGACGCAGCTTCCACCTATGCGTGGACCATTGTGTTCGCCCCTGAGGGGTCTGGCGCTACGTTTTCGCTTAGCTCAGCCGACCCTTCTCCAGGGTTCTTCAACTGCGATGAGCCAGGGGCATACCTGATTCGGCTGGTCGTGGATGCAGGCCAGCCAACCGAGAGCACCCAGTACGTCAGGCTTCGTGCTTTGACTACGGTGGCCGCCCTGAAACTCGTCGCCGCAGGCGAGCGCCGTGACACCTCTGGAATCATTCCGGTCGATGTCGATGTCGAGGGCTGGGCCAATGAGCAGAACTACAACCTCACCCAGCTTGAGCAACTGATTCCGATAGGAACCGTTGAATCCGTTGCGAGCACATTCCAGTGGAACTCGGCCTCCCCGGTACAGGTCACAAACCTCATCGCTGCGGATGCTGTCTTGGAGCTTTGGCTGAAGTTCGACACCGCATTTCTGGATGCTGCTTCCACGGTTTCAGTGGGCACCGATTTGGACCTCGAAAAGTACCTCCCCATCGTGGATGTCGATGTCACCAACACGGTCTACACGCTGGCCTACTCTCCAGGGGATGTTCTTACGGCAAATCAATCTCTCCAGGTGAGCGTCATCCCTGGAGGCGCGGAGACACAAGGCTCCGGGACACTCCTGGCCTTGATCCGTCGAGGATAGTTCCGGTGGGTTCTCTATTGCCGACATAGATTGACGAGGCAGACTGCCTCAGCGGAGCTTTTGATCACAACCCCGCAAGGAGCACTCTCATGTCTGTCGTTCGTAAACTTCTCGGTACTATTGAAGACCGGTTCTGGCTCTTCCAGGACTCCACCGCAAACCTTCTTGGCGTCTACGCCGTGAACCCCGACGGCGATCACATCGAGTTCAGGGATGCCAACAACGTCTTCATTCGGCTGTCGGGCGCTGATGGCGTCGATCCTGAAGACTACGCCACCATGAACCAGATTGGCGGCGGTGGCGGTGGCGGTTCGGCCTTGGAGTGGATCAGTGTCCCTATCGCCTTTGGTGATGTGGGAGGGACGCCACCCGTAAGCATCGCAACGGTCCCTGATGGCGCAATGGTCCTCGATGTCCGCGTCAATGTTACTGCTGCTTGGGATGTTGATTCGACCGTCACAGCGGAGCTTACCGGGCAGACACCCTTCCTCGCTGCCTCCGACAGCCAGTTGGACGACATCCCAAGGGATTACTTGTTGTCTCTCGTCAGTGCGAACGGTACCGGTGGGCCTCTCACCATCACTTGCACCGTGGCTTCGGGAGGGACCCCGACTACTGGTGCTGGCACTGTCCTTGTTGGCTACGCGACTCCCGCCCTCTGATTCGGGACCGCTTTTCCCATAACGGGGTGATCCAATGAGGTGACCATGAACGCACTATTTTCAGAATCCGGGACCTTTCCTGATTCCGTAGTGCGCTCATGGCCCTCGTGGTTCGCCGCTGAGGTGCCTTGATGGCTGTCGCAATCATCGAGGCAACAATCACCCGACCTTCGGGTGGCCCCCCAGGTCCGTTTACCGGGGTTAGTAGCGACGACATCTGGGTAAACGACACCGTTGCGTGTCACTCGGCGTCCACGGGCACGACCCCTTCGACCACTTATGCGTGGTCCATCGCCTACCAGCCTGACGGGTCCACGGCCTCGTTCAGCGGGGACGTTACGACTGACCATCCGGGTGATTTCCTCGTCACCCACGGCGGCCCGTATCTGGTTCGGCTTGTCCTGGATGCAGGACTCCCGACGGAGAACGAGCAGTTCATCCGGCTTCGGGTCAAGGTCACTCTTGATTCAGAGAGCCTGTTGCTGGTGGCAGCAGGAGAGCAATACGGTGGCGCTGCTACACCCATCCCGGTAGACATCGACCCGATTGGATGGACGAACGAGCAGAACAACAACCTGCTCGCACTCCTCGAACTCATCAAGCCTTCCTATGCGGCGGGCAACGTCGTGTATGTCGATGCCAATGGGGGCGGCGACTACTCCACTATCCAGGCAGCTATCAACTACGCGGTGGGCGAAGGGCCTACGGCAGTGGCTCCGTGGATTGTTCTCGTCCGTCCCGCTACTTACGACGAGAGCCTGATCTTCCAGCCTCATGTCCATGTCTATGGCTGGCCCGGTTCCGACCGGATGTGGTCCCCCTCGAACGGAAACCTTGTTCGGATACGAAACACCAACGCTTCGGGAAGCGTGCTCGCAACGACGGCAAGCACGCAACGCATCTCGATTGCCAACCTCCACTTCCTTCAACAGCACACCGACACGTTCCCTGCTCTGAATGTCCAAGGGGCAGGTGGCCTTTCTGCGTACCGCTGCCTGTTTGATGTCCAGGGAGTTGCTGCCGTACAGGGGCCTGGGCTTCTCAGTGAGGGGGGTGGCTTCACTGAGCTTATCGAGTGCTCCTTGCGCCTCAACACCGCTGCGGGGAATGGAAGAGCGAGCGTTATCGCTAACTCCAGCTTGGTCACCCTCGACCAGTGCCTTGTCCAAGGACCCTCTGGGGCGATTCTTTCAGGGGCGAACAGTGTCCTGACACTCCGTGACACCCAGATGGTGCTGAGCGGGGACTTCGGCGTCCAGATCGAGGAGGTGGGCCAAGCGGACCTCTTCTACACGCAGATCGAAGGGGCTACGGAGTCCATCGTCGTGAATGACGCTGGGACAGGAGGGGGTGACCCTGCAACGGTCACTGCTCGATGGTCACGCCTGGACGCGGGGGTGCGCTTCCGCACCTTGAACATCACCTCCAATACGACTTTCACGCTGGGGTCCACAGAACATGGAGCCATCACCTTCCCAGACGGTGCCCCTACGTTCTTTGCGGCAACCACCCCTTCTGACAGCATCCTCTACGACCCCAACCTCGCACCGACCGCTCCTGACATCACCGCCACGAATGTCCAAGATGCCCTGGACCAAATCTTCACCTACGCCAGTCAGGTCAGGACACTGGACGATGCCTACGACGGCGGCCTGGGAGCAGGAGGTGTTGGGCGCACCATCACTGCGGATGCCGGGGCTGTTCAAATCACGGACGCTCCTGCGCCGTCACTCATTCCTCCTCCCAACAACCCTCAGGGCAAGCTCCAGGTGGTTGGCGCGGTGGAAATCGGAGGCGTGGACAAGCCCGAGATAGACCTCGACCCCAATGCTTTCGGAGTAGGCGCAGACATTTCCCTTGGCTGGCAGATTTGGCCGGATCAGGCGCTTTACGGGTCCACGGCCTTCCTACGCGGATCTTCCATTGGTGACCCTCACTGGAGGAACTACAACCTCTACCTGGGTACCAGCCCTTCTGACGGTGGTGGTCTTGGCGTTGCTCAGGGCCGCATCGGGAAGGTGGTGGTCGCTGGTGGGCAGGGCCTGGAACGAGGCAAGGTCGCCGCGCCTCACGCTGGTGATGTCTATGTGCTCGGTGGGGATACTTCGGAGCCTGTTGAAGTCACTGATGGCGGTTCGATCTTCCTTGGCCCAGGCGGCTCCATCACAGGAACTCCTGGATCTATCTTTTTGGGGCGGCCTGAATCAGCAACCGCAGCAACTCTTACAGCATTCCAGGCAGCCACTGACCCCTTGACCGTCAATGGGGAGTTCACGTTTGGCACTGAAGCAGGCGGCATCACGGTTACTTTTGTAGGCGGGGACACCCTCGGGGCGGTCCTTGGCAAGTTCAACTCCACAGGTCGTGTTGTAGCTACTGAAGCAGCCGGGGTCATTACCCTCACCACGACATCAAAGGGTCCCATCACGGACCTCTTCTGGATTAGCTCCGATGGCGGCAGTGGTGCGGGCATCGACTTGGAACTGGGTAGGTTCTCAACCGAGAGTGCCGTTGGTGGTGCCTGGGTTGACCATATGGAAATCCGGGTCACGGACCACAACGAGATCACTTTCGGGCCGCTCCCTGGTCCCGCCATAGGCCCGATGATCTACAACGCGGATACCGGGAAGCTCACTGTTCCGGGACTTATCGACCCCACAGGCATCGTTTTTGACGATGCCCCCATCCCGCCCACAGGTGGGGCAAAAGGGGCGATTTTTGTCGCGGACGGCCTCAATCCTCTCGCTCCCATCAGAAACAACCCCTATTACGTTGATGAGAACCAGATCGTTACCGATCTTTTAGGGGGTGGTCCCGGTGGTTTGCCTGTTCCCGATGATGAGGGACAGATCCTTTACGCCGCTACGTCAGCAGCATTCATCAAAGCGACTCCCGTAGTCGATGCCGATGGGTATTTATTGACCAATAGCGACGGGCACATGGTGGTGACATGAGCGCATTTCACGGCGAACAAACTTCAGCACAAGGCATCCACACCCTGACGGCGTGGGAGCATGTTGACATAGCGGCTCGAAACGCCGGGACCTACGCCGCAGGCGATGTAGGAAAGGTCTCGCGGGTTGGCACGGGCGTTGGCCCCTTCACCTTCTACATCTTGAAGGATGCCGGTGGCCCCATCACTGATGCGAACTGGGATGACGTAGGCACCAGCACTGGAAGCACGGTGGCCCCCCTCACGGGACGCCTCTATGTAGACAGGACTTATGCTGGCCCCGCAGCTTCTGACGGATCGATTGCCGCTCCTTTCACCACCATCCAGGACGCTGTCAATGCGTGCAACCTGGGAGGCGCAGCTACCCCTGCGGAAGAAGAAGCGCAGTCGTGGCTTGTCGTTATCGCAGGCGGCTACTACGACGAAGCTCTCGCCCTCCCGGAGAAGCGGTCGATCTGGCTGAAAGGTGGTGCGGGCGTCTACCTTTCAGACGGCATCTCAAATCAACCCGTCACCATTCCTGGTACGGTTCTCCCTTCCTCGAACGCGCCCTACACCTACACGTTCGAGAACATCATCTTTTCGGACACGGTAACGGTCACCTCTGGGGTTGCTCTTACCTACCACCTTTCGTTCCGTAGTTGCGTCTTCTTTGATCCTGCGGGAACTGCCGTTGGACCTGCGGTGGACGGCACAGGATGGGCCGGAGGCAGTGCCCTTCGCGTTTACGCGGAGAAGTCGGTTCTTCGCGCCTTTGACGGAAACTACGCCATTCAGTTGGTCGGGGACACCCAGAATACTGCCGTTGGAATGGACGAGTGCCAGCTTGAGGGCGGCATTACTTGCGCTGGATATGGGCGCATGAGGTCGTGTCAGTTCGGAAACGGGCCGTCTGGGACATGCGACTTCGACTTCAACGCAGCGGGTATCGGGCTGACCGCAGTCACTCTTTCCAATGTTGAGCGGCCTGTTGGAGTCTTTGACTCGCAGTTTGCGGGGTCCACCCAGTTCAACGATGCCTCGGCAAACCCTAACACCAACCTCTATGTAGACAACGTCTCTGACAAGTCTTTCAGCGATGCCGGTGGCACTTTCGGTGCCAACACCAATGCTACCCACCCCCTCTGGAATGCTTCAGCAGGAGGACCTCCCACTGGAGCAGCAGGTGGGGACCTGGGCAGTAACTACCCCAATCCGGCAGTCACGGCTGTGCATAGCGGGGCCAACCAACTCGCCATCGCCAATGGTTTGGCTGGTGATGAAGTCTTGGTTGTCAATGGTGCAGGTACGTCCATTACAGGATCTGCGCTCACAAACTTCGGAGACTTGTCCGGCCCAGCAGGGGCTGCGGATACAGCCCTGGCTGTCTTTGATAGCACTACGGGCAAGCTCATCAAGGATGTAGCGACTACCACCCTTGAGGACACCACAGGTCCAAAGTTGAAGCTCGCTGCGGCTGCGACAGCGGGGCACAACGCACAAATCATCCTGGATGCCGGAACCCTCGCGGATAAGTCTCAAATCACTCTGTTGCGTGGCGGTGTGACCGATTGGGTGTTCGGCGTGACCGCCTCTGACGAGTTCCACTGGGCAGACGCTTCCGGCACTGTAAGGCTGAAGCTGGACCAGACCGGGGCCTTGACGTTCAACGAGGCGTACACCTTCCCCACAACAGACGGTGGGGTCGCTGGCGAGGTTCTGACCACAGATGGTGGTGGAACAGTCACTTGGGCTGCCCCTGCTGGAGGCGGCACGGTCACCTCAACCGCAGCGACCACAGTGGCAACACAGCTTGCCTTGATGACCACGGACACCAACATCTATAACGCCCCTGAAGCCACCCTTGTAGGCGGGGATTTCGCTCTTGATGCGTCTTCGCTCGGGGTGGGCCATACGGCATCTCTCACGCTGAAGTCTGGCCACTCCACCGATCCCTCCATCCTTATGTTTGAGGATGCGTCTACTGCCCGGTGGGCGGTAGAGACCATCAATCCTGCCACGTCAGGCAATCTTCGATTCAAAGAACTGGGCACTAACCTCACTGTTATGTCTGTTTCGACCACGGGTGCCCTTACCCTTGGAGACCATGCAGGCGGGCATGAGTTCACCCTCCCCGATGCTGACGGAACTATAAATCAAGTTCTCCAGACTAATGGTGCAGGTGCCGTTTCTTGGGGTTCTGTCGCCGGTGGTGGAACAGTCACCTCCTCAGCGGCGGGGACAACGGCAACTCAGCTTGCCGTGATGGCGTCCGACACGGACATCTACAACGCCCCGGAAGTCACCCTTGTGGAAGCGGGGCTTGCCCTTGATGCGTCCGCGCTGGGCGTGAACCATGACGCTTCCGTAACCCTGGCATCCGGGACCACTGCTGACGATGCAGTCATCAACTTCAAGCAGGCGAGTACTGCCAAGTTCACTGTGGGAATCACTGATGTAGCCACCACCCCAGTCGGGGAGCTTCTGTTCTGGAGCGGGGTTGGAACGCAGTTGATGTCGCTGTCTGATACCGCTCACCTGACGATTGCCCCAGGGGTCAACCAGTACACCCTTCCCTCTGCCCGTGGAGCAGCCCTCGAAGTTCTCCAGACTGACGCCGTGGGAAATGTGTCCTGGGCAGCCGTGGCTGGAACTGGGGACGTATCAGGTCCAGGTGCGGCAGTTGTAGATGATGCCCTGGTTCGCTGGGACACCACTACCGGGACTTTGGTCAAGGACAGTTACGCCGTCTTGACGGATGCCCAGCTTACTCTGACTGGCGTTGCTGCCGCAGACGCCGCATCACTGACCCTTACGGCTGGAACCACGGCAGACGCCACCCTGAACATAGACGCAGGGTCTGCCACAAACCGTGGAACGATTGCCTTCAAGCAGGCAGGCACCGACGTGATGAGCCTCGGCGTGGCAGCCAGTGCCACGTCGCTTGGCCTCTTGGACTCTGGGTCGGTTCAGAGGTTCGCCTTCAGCCAAACGGGTGTTCTCACGATCAACCCCGCAGCCGCCGATTTCTTCGCCTTCCCCAGTGGCGATGGTGCTGCATCCCAAGTTCTCCAGACTGATGGTGCAGGTGCTGTCACTTGGGCCACGATTGCTGGAACCGGGGATGTTGTAGGCCCTGCGGGCGCTACAGACACGGCCTTGGCCCGTTTTGATACCAATACCGGCAAGTTGCTTCAGAACAGCGAGGCCACTCTCACCGACCTTGCCACTGACAACAAGGTGGTCTTGACCTTGGATGGTGGCGGTGCGGGAGACGCTGGCTTGACTCTCACTACGGGGGCCACACCGGGGCACGACGCTACTGTTACTTTGGATCACGGTGGGGCCGCAGCCGATACAGCACTCCTCAAGTTCCAGAGCAACAGCACTCTCTTGTGCCAACTCGGCCTCCTTGGAGACGGCGTTACCGCTCTTCCTGGAATCACACTCCAGGACGACGCAGGCAACACCAACCTGACAGTCACCTATGAGGCAGGTGCTCCCGTAGCAGGCTTGCACACCACGGTGGCGACGGTTGATGCGTCCGGGTATGTCGGTGGCAGCATCGCCTCACTTGTCGTGGACGGCGGCCCGGCGGGTGGTCCGGGCTTGGAGACGCACGCTACCTTGGAGTTCAAGCAAGCAGGGGTAGCAGGCTTCCACTTCTTGAGCCGCATGGGCGGGATGCACACGACCCCCACGCTCATGCTCAGGAGCGGGTTTGGCGACGACGTACTACAACTGGATGCGACCGCAGCGGGTGCGCCTACCATCTGCATCAACGGGTCTGACCTTGGGGGTGACCATTGGTTCCTTCCTACGGTGGATGGAACTGCCGGACAGGTTCTGACCACAGACGGCACCCACAATGCTGGGGGTGCCGCTTGGGCAACCCCGGCAGGCTCCAACGTCGAAATCCTGAAGGCTGATTTCTCCTACGCTGATCATGGAGGGACAGTCACAGTCATCCCTGACCTTGCGGAAGGGGATGTCGTTCTTCAGGTCTGGGTACGGTACACCATTGCTTTCAACAACGGAGTTGACCAAGTCGAAGTCGGGAACACCGGCTCGGTAGATGCGTACTTCGGGATGTCCGACACTGCCCCACACCACACCGCCTCAGGTTTCAGTACGGAGCCTGTGGACTTGGTGACGGTAGGTCCTTCCCCCGCCGATGTGATCGTTACCATCACCCCAGGCATTGGACTACCATCAACAACCGGTACTGGTTTCGTTTGTGTCCTGGTCCACAGAGCGTAGAGGTAGTCATGGCATACAAAAAGATTGATGGCATCATCGACACCAAGCTCAAGGTGATGAAGACCACGGGTCTTAGCGGTGATGTTTGGGCCGACGATGGCAACTATTTCCAAAATGATGAGACCGGAGGCTTCTCCGTTAGGACGGGCGCAGCCAATGCCTTGCAGGTTCTGCAAGTTGCAGACCCTGCCGCTACTACGGACTCAGCCACCAAGGACTATGTGGACACCAACGCTGGCTCGGTGGCTACCACTGAGCAGGTTGTCACCATCGAGTTCGACTACAATGATTTCAATGCCCAGGTGCCATTTTCTACGACGGGGTTCCAATACGCGGTGATGCAAGCAACCTTCACGCTTCCAGACGGGGCTTATGTCACTGGTTGTGGGGTTTGGATTGATCCAACCAGTCCGTGGTCCAACACGGCTGAGTGCATTGTCGGTGATGCCACTACCCCGGTTCCTGCTGGGCCTCCCCCGGCCCAGGCAGGGAACGTCATGCCGGACAGGTGGATGCTCAAGACCAACAACAATGCTTCTGCGGGAGGAAAGGTCTTCTGGCAGCCTAACTGGGACCTTCTCAACGACAATGTAGCCAAGACCATCTTCGTGTGTATCGGTGAGACCCAGGTCGCTGATCCAGGGATCACGGTCGGCAAATGTCAGGTCTTTCTCAAGTACGTCGAAGCTCCGAGGACATAACCAATGCCAACTGCAAAAGTCGTAAACGCCATAGAAGAACTCAGAGTCGCTGACCGGATCGTCCTGAACCATTATCCTAACGGGACCTACGACCCGTTTGAGCTTCTTCAAGATAACAACGGGAATGTTCGTTGCCAGAGAAGGGACACCGAGCACCTCGTACCCATCCTCTTTGGGGAGGATTCGGGAGAGGCGGATAGCGGAGTCACTCGGGGCACTTTCGACACCTTGGCAGCCACTGTCACCACACACGGCACCGACATCGGGGTCAACGCTACTGACATCACCACGAATCAGGGCAACATCACCACGAACACTGGGAACATCACCACGAATAGCACTGACATCGGTGATAACGGCACCGACATCACCACGAACACGGCTGACATCAGTACCCTCAACAGCGCCGTCAGCGCACTGGGTGCCCAGAACGATGCCCAAGTATTGTGGTTGAAGCAGACCAACATAGACTTCGCAACGGCTGGCTCGACTCCGATCACCATCGGGCTTCCCACTAACGCGAGGGTGTTTGATGTGAAGTTTGTCTTCGACGGGACTGATGCCCAAAGGACCCCGCAGACACCGCCTACTCTTACCGTGGAGTTCACCAACGGGGCAGCCGCCACTGTCCTGGACTGGACGAGCGCGGCCATGGTCATGATTCCAGAATACGTTTTCACTATCCCTCAGTACACAGAGAATGATGGTGGGGCCGGGTCGAACATTCAGGTGACCACAAGCCAAACTACGTTCAACACTCTCCCGGCGTTTACTATTTTGGTCGGCATCATCAAAGACCCACTTACTTGATTAGAGGTGACATATGGGATGCGAATCTCCACAGTTAGACGCGGTCATCATCCGAGACACGATTTCTTGGAGGCTTGATCCTTCCGGCGATCCGATGCCAAGCCTCTACCAAATCGAGGGGCAGGGCCAACCTGCGATACACCTCAGTGCTGATGCGTCTGGGAACCAGCGGTGGCTCATCACGGACAGCAAGGGCCTGAGCGGGAACTCCACCGCAGAGCTTGCACCCGGTGACATTGCCCAGGTTGCGGCAAGGGATCACTTTTTTTTACTCAACAACGCCACAGCGGCCCAGGAGTTGAAAGACACTCTCCAGTTCGACACCACGAGTACTGGTGCCAAGATGATCGCCAATACGTTTACGTCCACGAACACCTGGGCGACCGTCACCATCACCATCCCTTTCTTGTGCGCCTTCGACAACCTGAAGGCCACGCTGCAATCAGGGCAGGGGATGTCTTTTGGGAGGGTGTACTTGGGGGTCAAGGACATCGCAAATGCACCTTCGTTTGGTATCAAGCTGATAGATTGCAAGGGGACGGCCCACGCTGGCCCCACCATTTCCAACTTCTCGGTGAACGATAAGTTGGAAGCCTTCAACCTTTCGTTCACCGATTTCTTCGGTGCGGGCAACATCTCTACTGCTTCCATGCTGAAAAGGGAGACGGCCAACATCGTGGTCGAGATCAACATGCCGAGTGCCGAGTTGGTCGCCTACGTTGGAACAGCTTTGGTAGGAACCAATCCACGCGCTCTTGTGCCCTGATACTAAGTAGGGTGACTGAGTGCCGGTTTTTCTACCAGGGTTGATGGGGGGGTTTGGATACGGAGGCAATGCCTACGGATTCTCACCTTACGGTAGTGCGGCACATCCCAGGCTCCCGGTCCCACCGGGTGGAGGCTACGGCGGGGCTGCTTACGGCCTCTCGTCCTACGGCTCTGTAGACATCACCCCTCCAAGGGTGACAGGAGCGAACCCTATCGACGGGTTCACCGTGGAAGTCCTCTTCAGTGAAGAGATGGCCCACGACAGCCACCTCTTCCTGTCTACTAACTACACCTTTGGGGCCACTTATGGCGTCCCTCTCACGACCGTTTCGGTTGAGGGGGGAACCCCAGGCTCCCACGGGGGCTTTACCTCCGTCATCATCACCCATACGGGTACGACACTGGGAGGCTTGTACCTCCTTACGGTGAATGACGGCCTCACTGGGCCTCGTGATTTGGCGGGGAACATCGTTGGGCCACCACCAACGAACTCGGCATCGTTTTCTGCTTACGGGGACCCCACGACGTTCAAAGTCGAGGTTCCTCCTAACAATGATGACGGCCACACGGTGCTTCTGGAGTTCTTTGATTCAAGGCAGCAGTTTCAGCCCTTGCTCCCTGAAGCAGAGTTTACTCCTGGAGTAGACGACACGGTCTCGTACTCGCTCGACACCGAGTACCCCGTCGTCCCAACCATCAACTCAGCGGAGCAGGTCACAGCCCTTCCAGCCAAGGTGTTCTTGGACATCAGCCCGATGACCAAGACGACCTACGGGCTAACGGTTGGCCCCGCAAGGGCGCTTACCTACAAGGCTGCCGTGCTGCCTGATGTTGACCCGGATTTCGACGGGGTTGAGGTAGGGACGGGGACTTCCACCCTTGGGGAAGGTCAACTCCTTCTTACCAAGGATCAAGGAGTCACTTACGGCTGGTCCTTTGGGGATACGTCTGGTCGGCTTGTGGGAGGGACTTCCTTCCGGGCAGACATCAACTTCGATGCAGGCTCGGCGGCTATCTACCCGCCGATGTCGAGTTCCTCACTCTTCAGCTTCACGGTGAACGATGGGCAGCGTCAGGTGACGCTGACGCTGGCCGACATCGCTGGAACCAAGGTCATCGACATCAGCACCCCTCTCGGGGCCATTGGGTCGGTTCCTGCTGAATGGGGGGAGGTCGGGACATCAGACACCCTCTCCCTTGTCAGAAACCAGAAGGGTGCCTTCTACTCGGTCCTGTTCAACGGGGTGCCCCTTCTTACGTTCCCTGTGGGGGGCGTGACTCCCACCACAATCCCAGTGGGGGTGCAGGCCCTCCTCCTGAGTGCCCACAAGGTAGGACTGTTCAAGATCGCCTATCTGGGCGTTTCAGCTTCCACGACGGTCTTTACTGACACTTGGAACTTCATCCACGACCTTGCGGGGATCTTTGTAGGTTCTGGGGTTCTGGCACGGGACAGGATTCTCACTGACCGTGGGCCTTTGGTTCGTGGGTGGGGTGACGCTACTCCCGCTACCAAGGATGAGGTAGCGGTATGGGTCGAGGGTGTGGAAGTCGAGGTAGCGGATGTAAATCCCTACGTTGGGGAGATTTACCCCGCTATTCCCATACCCTTGTCTGCTCCTGGCACGGTTTCTGTGGCCTTGGACTACATTTGGTTCTCCAACCCTCCAATGAAGATGGAGGGCCTGAACACGAGGGGCCTCACCCTCAACAAATGGGATCGCTCGGTAGGCCACACACCTGGGGCGCTCGCCCCACTGCCCGCATCTTCAATGGGGGCCTTCCGGCACCACCGTTTCCCCATGGGAACGGCTTTGGGTCCTGTAGCCCGGAAGTCACCAAAGCAGATCGGCCACAGGTACATGGGTTTCCAGTTGGGGGGCTATTCTGCCCTTTTGAACCAACCGACGACCCTTTTGACGAACCAAAACCCTCACGAGTTGTCGGTTGGGGGCCTAAAGGCGCAAAGTCAAGCAACGTCCGTCTTGTTCGACGGGGAGACCTCTCCTACTAATGCTTCAACCCCGTGGGTTTTGCACGGGGTTGATTCAGGAGCAGTCTCTGCTAACAGCACCTACACCTTAGTGGATGCCAGTGCTGGCTCTTACGCCACGGGGACCGCTGCCTTTTACGAACAGAACATCGACCTATCCCTGGATTGCCACGTTGAGTTAGGGCTTCGCCTAAAGGTGGACGACTCTGCGGGGACCTACGACGGGGTGTTCTCAGGAATCGCATGTGGGATTCATGATGGCCTACACCTGCTCATGGTCGGCTTCCTCAAGATTGATGGGGTTCGATCTCTCGGGCTTCTCAAAAACGCATCCCGTCCCGACTTTGAGGAGTCCTGGGAGGTGGGTCCTTCAGTAAGCGGGACAGCCACCACCGAAACGACGATAGACGTTCCTTACGACCCCATGCTCAACGGGATCAAGAGTGGATCTAAGGTTCGGATTCCCTCAGGCCCGCAGACAGGCGTCTACACGATAGCGGAGTGTGGCCTTTATCTGAACGACCTGGGCACCGTAACTCTTGTGCTGGAGGAGGCCCTTCCTGAGCCTGTGCATCTTCTCGGGAACGACACAGTTGACCTCTTGTTCGATGTTCCATGGAACGAGGAGTTCGTTTCACTTCGATCCGTGTCTTTATTCCCAGCAGGGACAGCCTCAGTTTCGATTGGGGGGTCTGTCTCGGGTCCCTTGGCAGAGAACTTTGAGGTCACGGCCTACCCAGCCGACACTGCTTTACTGATTCCAGCAGTTCCCAAGGGACCTCAGAATGGAGTCGTGTTCTGGGGGTCCGTTTCACGGCCTGCAATCAACACCTCAGTCTGGGAAACGGTCCAGTACTCGGTCATCCCTAAGTACCTCGTAGAAGCCTCTCATGGAATCACAGTTCTAACAGAGATGGGGGTCGTTCCTGAAGAGGACATGAACACCCCATGGTTCATCGCCGGGGGCTTTGGATTGTCACGAGTGGACTCAACTGGGGACACCCTCCTCCTCAAGTCTACTTCTTGCACAACCCCACCCCTTGGGGAGGCTCCTCTTACCTTCTCTTACAACCGGGCGGTCCCTTACCTTAGCCCCAAGGTGCGGACAGAGGTGGAGGCCACCTTCCAGGTGGACTCCTCTATTCGGGGGAGCGGCTCTGCCTCCCTGCTGATCGAAGACACAGAGAAAATGGCTGAGGCCACAACGCTGTTCTTTCGAGAGGGGTCCGTTGCTGGCGTAGCAGGGGATTTCAGAACCCTGCTCGATCTTCCCTTCTGCTCGTTGTCCGGGTTGCTGGACCCTGAGACAGCGGGGTGGGCACCATTCTCCTGGAACAGTGGCATCAACACAGCCGTTCCTTACGGGCAAAGGCTCGTCGTTTCCCAAGGCGGTATTGGTGGCTCTCAGTGGCAGCAAGAGGCCACCCTTGATGCTGCCACGACCCTCTTTTGCATCACGGAGGGGGTGATTTTCGAGGCCACTGTAAAGGTGCTCGCAACTACTCCCGACCTTGGAAAGGCAGGCCCCAGTTTTGGCGGCCTTGTGCCTTGGGGCGGCGGCCACAGCCAAGTTATGCTGGACTTCCTCTCAGACGGGTTTGTCGGGCTGATCAGGACCAGTGATGCTGCGATTCTTGCCTCATTCTATGTGGGTTGGGAGGACGGAACAGAACAGTTCTATCGGCTGGTCTGCGACCCCAGTGCGAACCTTGTAGTTCTCTCGGTAAACGACACTGTTGTAGGAACCGTCTCCCTTTCCTCGTTCACCATCGTCCCAGACCTTGACCCGCTCATGTTTAGGACGGTGTTTGGCGTGGTTGGTTCGGCAGTGTCCCTTTCATCTTGGGACGGCGTCAGCGGCGTTCCCCTGAAGGTTCGCGGAAGAGCAGAGGGGGACATCACCCTGAAGCGCACTCTTGGCATTTACCTCGGGGGCGGTCGTGAGGACATCAACCATTACCGGATTCCTCGTAGTGACTCGTCAACTGCTGCTAACTCCAGTAGCAGTGCCCAGCCCATCGAGATGGACTGGACAAACCCCCTGCGGGTGCGGCTGTACCACGACCCTGAATGGGGCGTATGCCTTTACCGTCCCGACCTTCCCCCTCCTCCCTGGCACACCGGGGACTTTGCTACGGAGACGACTGACCCCAGCGCAGCTTGGATCAGTGTGGAAAGTGCAGACCTCCCCTTCCACAGCACCCTAAAGGGGGCGATCCGTTGGGGGTCCGTCAACCCCCGCTCCATCACGCAGCAGCGATGGGATTCAGTGAGGTACCGCTTGAGGGGCGCACCCGACGGCTTCGGCATTGCTCCTCAAAACATGCTCCTGAACCGATCCCACCGGATGACCTCGGGGGAGTTCCTGTACGACACCACCCCTGAAGTGGTCACAGTCAACTCTGCGGGTGCGAGAGAGGTCAATGTACGGGCTTGCGGAATCTACGCTGACCGGGTTTTTTCGGTCCAGGTGGATGGCGCTTTGCTCCCGTTTGCGGATTGGAACTTTGACTCCGACACCCAACTGCTGGTGCTGAGAACAGCCCTTCCTTCTGACACCTACCCCGTCACAGTCACGTTTGCCGCTGCCCACCCCATCACCGAAACTTACCTGTGCTCGCAGCCTATTGAAGGATCGGTCACCCTCCTCAACGAGGGGACACCTCCTATTCCCAAGAGCTTGGATACCGCCAGCATCAGGGAAATCTTGGCAGGTTCCCGCCTGAACGACCCCCTGGATGTACTGGATGATGCTGAAACCCTCATCATCAATGACCCCCACCGAGTCATCAAGTTTAGGGAAACGGAGACCTCTCTCTATACGGACCTGACGTTCTGCGAGGTGGAAGACGGCGAGAACATCTGGATTTCCACCTTGTGCGACGGGCCGGGGATTGGGGAGGGGTTCTCGGACATCAAGATTGAAGGCACCGATTACGCCAACTCCTTCTCAGTGCCGGAAGGTCCCGTGGGTCCATGGGGGAAATCCTCTCCCACAATCAAGGGGTCCGCGACCCACTTCGACCAGTCTTCTGTGCTCCTTGCTTCAGGCGGTGTGATTCAGGGCGGCGTGCTCGGACCAGGAACTGCGGTTCTACACCCCAACGCGAGAGGTCCTTCAGGTAAGCCTCCTCCAGGAATGGGCCTGAATCAGGACTTCCGCATTGTCCTCTCTGCCCAGGCCGTATTGACGGATGCGACAGTAGACCCTCCTGTTGAACAAGCCCTGGAAGAGAGATTCGACACCCAACGCCCTATGGGGGATAACGTACCTCCCACCGAAGCTCTCCCGGTCTCAAGCAACCCGGATGGGGTCCCTGGACTCCACAACCTGGGCAAGTGTGTGGCCCGTCTTGAGGACTATGGGTCGGATACCTCCACTTCAAGGCTGGGGCCATGGGGAGCCAAAACGTGGTTCGGGGAAGTCACTGTCCTGGACAACGCCGCTATCCTGGACGGGGACACCATCACTATCGCGGGGCTTCCGCTCACTGCTCGAATGTTTGCCCCTCCTGGAGGAACGGACGAGTTCCAGATTGGGATTGATGCTGCGGAGACTGTGGCAAACATTCGAGATGCGATCAACGACACCTCGAACAGCTTTGTGGGTCTGTGTCACTCCCAAGTGGAATCACTCCCCATTACAAATCAGGCAAACATCTCATCATCACGAGAGCTTACGTTCGTCCTGAGTAATGGGGCTGCCTTCCGGCCTAACCCCAGGACCGGGCTGTTCAGCAAACGGTCCCTTCTGGGCGGTGGCGCACAACTGGATGGCTACCAGTTCATTCTGGGCGGGGGTGTTGCACTACCAAGCCCAACTGTTACAGAGTTCACCATCGAAGCGACTCCCCCGCCATAGGGAATCTGCTTTATAGGCAGGTTCAAAGGCGAACATGAACTACCGTCGGTTTTTCCCTTATCGGAGGCGTCGGTGAGCACAAAACTTTTCCAGGAGGAAACATATGCGACACTTTCTAACCTTGATCGTGCTGGTACTCGGTCTGACGGTTCCAACCGCTGCTTTTGCGGAAGAACCTGCTGCGGCTGAAGCAACGGAAGAGGCGGCTCCCGCTTCAGATGAAGCCGCACCTGCGGGGGACGAAGCTGCGGCAGATGAGGCTGCTGGTGACGAGGAAGTCCCGGACACTCTCGATGATGCCGCTGACGACATCAGCTTGCTCGTGAAGGCAGTCCAGGACAAGAACTGGTCCCTGGCTCTTGGTTTCTTGCTGATGCTCCTTGTCATGCTTGCCAACAAGTTCGGCCTGAAGGACAAGGTTGGCTCCAAGGCGGTCCCGTGGGTCGCTATGGGCCTCGCTGTGGCCGCTACCAGTGGTATTGGGCTGGCTAACGGTCTGGCGCTGATGGATGCTGGTATGCAGGGTGTTCTGGCTGGCGTGGCTGCCATTGGTGGCTGGGAGTTGCTTTTCAAGCACATCCTCCAGAGCAAGCCCGCTGCTGACTGAGTAACCTCAGTCCACAAACTCAGACGCCCCCCGGAGAGATTCTCGGGGGGCGTTCTGCGCTTACCGCCCCAGGTTTTTGCCGACTGGGGGCTTCGGCCCTAATGTGGTGGGTCCATGGGGACCTCCAGGAGAGAGGAAGTTTCAGCGGACTCCTTTGGCCTGCCGCTGCGTCAGGGGTGCGACCTGAGCTTCGCGCACCGGAAACCGCCTTGGGTGGGGACACTGGCGAAGGCCCCTAAATCTAATCCATCGAGCTTCTCTCCTCTTCTTGAACTCTCTACGGGAGCCGCTGGGAACGGGAACCCCTTCTCTCGATGATTTGGCTATGAGTCAGGGTGTTCGACACCATGTGCGGAGTGTGCTCGGTAGAGTGCCGGACATGGAGGCAAGGTGACATGGGTTCAATGATGAAGGACAGGTTCCAATCTCCTCGTGGCCGGGTAAGCCTTGGTTTCACCATGGAGCAAGCTGCTGTGATGGCCCTTCCCAAGGGAGAGGTCTTCATTGAGATGGTGGATGGCAAGACGGGAGAGGTCCTTTTCAAGGAACATCGCCCCAACGTCATCACCGCTGACGCAGGCATTCAAGCCGCTCGCTACTTCAAGGACCCTTCGGAGCCTGCCAGCGGGGCCAACATGCTGGCTGTGGGCACCGGAGCTACGGGTGCCCTGTTGTCTCCCGACGCCCCAAGCCCTGACCAACGGGGTTTGAATGCGGAGATTTCCAGGAAGGCGTGGGCTTCCACTACGTTCAGGAACGCCGATGGTGGCGCGTCAGAGATCCCCACCAACGTGGTGGATTTCACCTGCACCTATGACGAGGCAGAAGCAGTCGGTCCTCTGAATGAGATGGGCATCCTGTCCACACGCTCGGACAACCCGTTGATCACCTACCCCAACCCGGACATCTACCCGGCTCGGGAACTGTCACGGGACTTGCGGGACTACGATGTGCTGATCAACTACCTGACTTTCGCGGTGATCTCGAAGCCCAGCACCGCTCGGCTGACCATTACTTGGCGAATCACGTTCTAAGCACGGCCTCCAACTCCTTGGCAGCAGCTTCGGTTAGCTCCATGAGGAAGTCTTCTTCCTCGTTGTAGGCAAGGTAGTGCCCTTCGTGAAGGACGATGCTGCGGATAGTGCAGTAGGGATAAGGGAGGCTTTCCCGACCAGTGCCGGGATTTCCCATGGAGCCGGACTCATCGACTACGACCATGGGAGGACTCGGCTCTCCAAAGGTGGAGAGGGGAGGCAGTTCCCCGACTCCTCCCACCATGTTCTGAAGTATTTGGGGCTTGTCTTCCACCACGGTCACTTCATGGCCGTTGGCCCATACAACATCATCCTTGCCGGGTCCTACACGGAAGCCAAGGCGGTCACCCTTGACCCAGAAGACCTTCCCTTCCGAAGAGCCGTCGAGAGTGCGGACATGCTCTCCCTTGGAGGGCATCTTGGGGGTGACGAGGGCCAGAATCCCGCTCCAGGTTTGTCCTGCGGGGGGTTGGGGGTTTCGGCAGAGGTCATCAGGGAAACCCGGCAGAACTACCTCGACGTTAGAGGCCGCAGTCCAATGGACTGTGTCAGCCGCATCTTTGATGCCGATGCGGAGACCGTGGTTGTGGAGACCTCCCTCCCCTTCCCAAAAAACGACGCCTCGTACTCCATGAGGAACCTTCCGGCCTTTCACCACAACGACGCTCTTCCCCTTCTGGACCGAAAAGAGAGTGTCACGGGCCTCTTGTTCTGCTGGAGTGGTCATCTTGTGGTTTCCTCACCTTTAGGGGATCTACGGCAGCAAGAGGCCAATGGAACCCCCCTTTCTCGGTTCCATGCCTATCGAGATGGACAAGCGGAGGTGGCTCTATGGGATGCGGATGTCGCAAGAAGACTGGTCGCAAGAAGACGGCAAGTCATGTGAAAAAGCCCATCGCATCAAAGCCATTGCCAAACAACTTCGTGTCCAAAGCCTCCCCGAAAAGTCGAGGTGTGAGAAGGAGCGGGACGTATACGCGCACTGCTTCAGGGTCGGTGGTGCGGAAATGAATCAGGAGCGCGTTTCGGTGTCCCGGCTATACGCCGCGATGCCGTAGGTAAGGTACTCCCTCGGAGCGGGAATCCCGGATGGCTATCAGAGATAAATACTTCACAGGTTCCACAGTCTCACGATACCTCCCGCCAGGGGAGCATTCGTGGGATGAGGCTGTGTACCAGTCCGGCAAGCCGGTTCTGGACGCTGAACTGAACCTATCCCAAGAGGTCGGGCGTCAACTCCGGTCCTTGGTACAGCAACGCACTGTCCCGTCTGGGTGGTTGCGGGGACCTGTTCCCCCTCGCTTCAACGAAGGGATTTCCTTCCTTCCCACCTCCAACCCCAACTTCGCCCCCAACACGTTTTGGATGGGGAAGAGGACCGCTCTCGTTGCGGGTGCCCCCATTGTGGTGGAGTTTTCCAACACCGACCTGCCTAACATAAACCGGATCGACCTGGATGCGGCCACCGTTTACGAAGGGACCGGCACCTCCATCAAGCGCACGGACTTCGTGTTCCTTGAGGTATGGCGTTGCCTTGTCTCCCACTCCCCCCGTGCTTCAGCGACGGTCGAGGTGGTGACTTGGGGTGACCTGGATGCGGCTGATCAGATCCTCATCAACGCGGTTGTCCTGCAAGCGACAACGGGTGGGCCAGCACTCAACACGTTCAACCTGGGCCTGAATGCCAATGAGACTGCCGCGAACATCGCCGCAGCCATCAATGAGCCTCTGAACGCCTTTACGGGGATCTGCACGGCTGCGGTGGACGTATCGGACCCCACCCAGGTGAACCTCACCACTGTCGATGCTTTGGCCGGGGCCGCTGGAAATGCAGTGACCCTGAGCCTTGCCCTCACCAATGCAGGCAGCATGACGGTGAATGCGGGACCAGGACCCACGACCTTTGCGGGTGGTGCGGACACGCCCAACAAGCCCACGCAGTTCTCCCTCTATCGAAACGGAAACGTCCAGTCCCCCCTTGCCACCAACCTCCCTGACGAGATCGCGGACCCCACCATCGGGACCGAGACAACCAAGCGAGTTCAGTGGCAGTACAGGATTCGAGCCACCGGGGCGGCTGAGGGCGTCAACTTCAAGACCCAGCACGACGGTTTCTCGCAGCCCAATGTCCAGGCTCAAGGGTCCCAAGCTGCTCCTCTTGGGGCGCTCTTCCCCTTTGTCAAAGCAGACATGACTTCGGTGATCGACAACAGCAGTGCTGTTGCCTACGACATCCGTGATCCTGGCCTGTGGATTTCCGGTGATGGGACTTCTGCTTCAGCGACCGCCCTTGGAACTGTCGATGGCTATGTCTATGCAGTGCCCATCGGTTTCGTGTTCCGTAGAAACGATGCCTACAACGGCGGGGTATCAGCACCCCCGCTGGGTCAGGGGTTTTCCCCTCTGGACAACACGAATGGAGGGTTGCCTTTCACCCATCCCTTGTTCGTGAACCCGTACATTGGAACCATTGAACCTAACGAGTCAGACCGCCCTGACGGTCAGTTCTATGATGTCATCTCCGACACGGACTTCCTCGACCTGCGGAAGAACGTGTATCCAGGAGGTATTGACCTCAAAGCAGAGCTTGAGCGCCAGATGGGCTTGGTCCTGGACAACACGCTGGGGACCTGGGCGATTGATTCAGGGGATAAGTCCGGCGCGATGGGCGGTGGCTCTGGGGATGTGAGTTGGAAGTACATGGTCTGCAACGAGATTGGTCGTGCAGATGCAGAAGGAGGCAACCCGCAAAACTCCGGGGACACCCTCCGGGGCAACTTCATCGCCAACTTCGATCATGTTCGCCGTCGTTTCGGAGACCAAGCTGTCGTAGAGCTTCGGGTTTTCCCGATCCTGCCAACCGACATTGCGATCAATGAGCCTGGGAAGTTCGTCATCAAGGACAACCCAGCTACGCAGCCCCTTTGCTGGGCTGAAGATGATGTCATCCACATTGACCTGAGCAGTCTGAACGCTACCGGGGATGGGACTTGGGCTGAAGCAACTGAAACCTACCACGGCGGCTCTGGCGGTTTTGTTTCCAACTTCTTCCCGTCAGGCACCTTGATCACTGGAATCAACACCATCCGACATGACGACGGGCAATCCACCGCTGTTGTGGTTCCCGAAGTCCAGATGAAGCTCGTTACTGGGCTGGGCACGGACTACGTTCAAATCACGCTGGATAGGAATGACACACCCTGTGATGGCGGCGGTATCGCGGGCTATCCAGGCACAACGATTTCCATGTCTGCTCCAACAGCAGCCAACGACACGGGAAGCCCTCGACGCATCTTCGTGGAGTTGGAGATCACCTACCCGGTAGGCTCTGGAACTTCCGACACGCCCTGGCTGGACGCCAATGACGAGTCCGTGGTTCCAGATGCTCCCACCTCTGTGGGGGTGTATGACTTCGGCCCTGCTGTTGAAGACGGCGACGTCAGTCAGAGGCCCCCGGATTTCAATGAGCAGTTGCCGCCCTTGTTCCGGCCCTCACACCGGGAGATCCAGGTTGAGTATGCGTGTGGCGACCCCGGTGCCCCCGGATCTGCGTACACGGACATACTCATCTCCGCAGATCCGCTGAACATCACCGTGCCACGACGCATGTACGGATCGAAGAACACGGAAGCCACTGTCACAGACCTTATTTCAGGAACCGCCCGTGCAGTAGACCATTCAACCACTCACTACGGGATGTCCTCCCGGCGTCTGGTTCTCAACGACACGGGGACCGCACCTGCCATCCCGCTTACCAATACAGGCTCTACGCCCGTTACTGTGAACTGGTGGCCTCAGGACCCCATCCCCAACTCTGGGGGTAGTGACGGCTACCAGCTTGCCTTCTACTACCGGACCCAGGCAGAGCAGACGGTAGGGAGCCAAACGGGTATTCCCAGTCTCCCCGAGAACCTTGTAGTGGAGCCTCTGGTGATGGCCCGTAGCCTGTGGACTAACACGGTTTCCGTAGGCTCAGTAGATGTCCCCTTCCCGTACCTGAACCCGTCAGACCAAATCCCAGTCAACGCCGACACACCCGTGAATGATTTCCCAGGTGAGTGGGCACTTCAAGCAACTGCCGACATCTCGGTGATGGATTTCGACGCTGACGTTGGCATCTTGAACCTGCATCAGATGGTCCCTGTGGCTAACGCACCTGAGTTTGACTTCAGGTTCCCCGACAAGGATGTGGAGTTCCGCTCCCACTACAAGTTCTTGGACACGAACGCTTACCGTCCCACCGCGATGGCACAACCGTTGTCAGGAATCGCCACACACAAGGTGAGCTTTCCCTTCCTTGCACGGGTGACGAGTGGCTTGGACGGCACGGCTGGAAGCACCCTGTGGAGGGAGAACGAGGTTATCCTGTTGGTTGTTACTCGATACGCCATCCTTGATGAGGACAACACCGTGCTTTTCACTGATGGTGCAGGGAACCGGACTTGTGTAGGGGTGTACCGCACTGAGGGCCTCACCCTTTTGGCCTCGGAGTAAGTAGATGCCTCGTAATGTAGATCCCGGAACTATCGTAGTCGGCGCAGGGCTTGCTCCTGAAGGGACTGTTGAGGACAACTCCCTCCGGTACCCGGAAAGGGATGTAGACCCCCTTCGGGTCCACCTCCATGACACCAGCCGTGCCCACATGGCTGTGGCTATCGGCATTGACGATGCAGGCCATTGCTACACCTCGGATGAGGTAGAAGGCGCACTCCAGGAAATCTGTGCTGCTGCTGGCGCGAGCCGCATGAACGGCATGGTCAACGGCGGCTACTTCGTTGAGCTTGGGCCACCTTCCACCGCAGTGATTCAGGCGGCTATCTCTGGTGGTGGTGTGGGCACGACGCTCACCTTGGTGGAACCCACGACCGTGTTGGTCAACACCCACGTCCTGCATTTGGGTGGCATGACCATCACGCTCCCCGATGACGCTGTCAGCTTTGTCTATGTGGACTGCGATGGAACGCACGCCACTTACGAGACTCTCGTCTCCACTTTGGCACCTCCTCCCCAGATTGATTCAGGGGGTTGGCCCGGTGTCGAGCATGTCATGATCGCCAAGATCACGACCGTGGGAGGCATTGTCACCGCATACCAGGATGCCCGGTTCTTCGTGGCTGACCTGGACCGGAAGCTCGCTTACTCTGTGCGGGCCGTTCCAGGTGAGCCAGACAACGACCTCTATGCAGAGGCGTGCTTCGTTACCCTTGAAGCATCCCTTTTCTGGATGGAGTGGTACCACACCAATGCTATGGACGGCCAAGACACCAGGACTCGGATCCTGCTGCGAGGGACCCAGACAGTCTTCGCGCCCCTTGTGGTACCGCTCAATAACGTGGTGTTCCAAGGGGACGGGGACGCGAAGATCGTATTCCCCGGTGGTTTTGCAGGGACCACGTTGTTCGATGTTTCGGATCGTATAGGTGTTGAGTTCCGTGACCTTGAGTTTGTCTCAAGCGTGGCCACCAACAACACCGCCATCTGGGCGAACGGGGCAACGACCGCTTCCAGTGGGCTGAGGGTTACCAACTGCCAGTTTGCCCATACTGGAGGGGTAGCAAACCGTTGGACGACTGGTATTTCCGTAGAGTCCTCAGCGTCCCCGCCGTCCTGGATATTGGTCCAGGATTGCCAGATGATGGTGAGCGGTGCGGGGGTCCGCATTGATTCCGGTGCCTCCTGCACTATCCAAGGGTGCTTGGTAGCGGGGGTGGCTGGGGTCACCCCCGTGGGGATTGACCTCCCCGCCACTCAGCATGGGCTGGGTAGTGACAACAGGGTCTTGGATTGCGAGGTCAAGGACTGTGCAACCGCTATTCGAGCCACCGACAGCAAGAGGCTCCATGTAGAAGGTTGCCAGCTTGAGGCTGACGACGACGGCATCATCATCCGGGCGGCGACCCAGAGCTTCGATCTCGAAGAGAACGTGATCGAGGGGACCGTCATCAAGCTGGCCGATACCACCACTGCCTTGTGTGGCATCGTTTTCGACCACTCTGCCATTATCGGCCCGATGACCAAGAACGCCGTCATCGACTGCCTTATCGAGAACCAACGAACTGCGGGCTGGGCCGCTGGGGATTTCTCGTGGGGAATCGACTTCCGTAGCTTTGGGGGCGACGAGATCGGGGTGCTCAATCGAATCTCTGGCTGCACAATCCAGGGATTCAACAACCCTGCGGCTGCCTTGCTGGGCATTAGCGGGGGTGTGCGGCTTGACGCCGCTGCTGACCAGACTCGAATCGTAGATACCGCCTTCCACCTGTGCGCGAACGGCATCTATTTCGACGCTGGCAGCGGGAACGTCGCCCAAGGAGTTTCGGTAGAGGGGTGTAAGTACACAGCTTCTACGAACACGGACTCAGGCTTATGCGCGGGCTTCACCTTCCTCTATCAGTTTGATGATTTGGGCATTATCGGGAACACCTTGCACTGCCTCGGGAACGCCGATGGCAGCCAGGGTGCAATCCTTGGAGTCTACGTCGGCAATCCTGAGGATAATGCGGGTACAGGGCTTCGTATTGCGAACAACCAAGTCACAGGTATGGGGTATCAGACGGGAGCGATGCGCCCAGCGGGCATCCAGGTTGACGGCTTCTGGACCAATGTCAACGTCAGTGACAACACCATAGACGGCTTCATTGGTGGGGGAGGAGGACACTTCCCCAACGGTGCTGGGGTGTCTTTCACCCCACGTTCCTTGGCCCCTCATGATGTGGTTGTTTCTGGAAACGCCATCACCCGTTGCCTTCACGGGATCACCGCAGCGGGGGTGGACCACACACACTTTGCGAGCACTTACAACATCACCGGCAACACCATCAGCTACTGCGCTGGCCCGATTTCCGACTCCACCAACGTCGTGATGCTGGACAGAGCCGTCTTCGGGATTGCCATGGAGTTCTGTGAAGATTTCATGGTTTCCTCCAACGTCATCTCAGATTGCGGGAGCATCAACTTCCCCAATGGGAGCGCGGCTGTCCCTGCTGGGACTGAATCTACCATTGGCATCTGCGCCCTGAACTGTACGCAGTACAGCATCCACGGCAACCGGATCCATGAGCTTATTTCGACCGGGGTGGGCATCACGATTCCAATCCAGGCCCGCAATGACGGGGCGGGTGTGGGCGCGGCTGGCACTTGGGCCTCGCGTGCAGTCTCGATCTGCAACAACGAGATCAAAGGAGCGGGGAATCCCCCTTGGCTCCTCGGGGCCGCTGCCCAACTGTGGGGCATCTCCGTTTCGAGCAGTGCCTTTGGGGACGCGGCTGACTCCACTTACATCATCAATGACCTGACGATTTCGGACAACACCATCACGGGTTTGCGTTCCCATGCTGTCACTACCATAGGCAGCATAGGCATCTGGGTCGGTGCCCGCCAGAACGCTGAAATCTCCAAGGTAGCCGTCCAAGGGAACTTGGTTTCAGGGTGTGAGTGGTTCAGCATCTGGCTGGACGCCGACGCCAAGTCTACCACCCCTGGCTACTTCTCGTTCATAAGGGACGCCGACGTCTCGAACAACGTGATCGGTGCTCAACACTCTGTAAGTGACGCTACGGCGGGGATCTTTGTGCAGGCCGCCGACGCGGGGAGGGTTCAGCACGCCAACATCAGCAACAACAACATCAGCAATGTCCCTGACCGGGGCATCTACCTCAAGTCTGACAGTGACAACAGCGTCCTGTCAGGGATTCGGGTTGTAGGGAACACCATCCCTTACATTCCCGTAGGGGACCACGGGTCCTTCGGCATCGAGTTGGAGAGCGTAAGTGACGTTGTGGCTGAGGTGCAGGATGTTGTGATTTCGGGCAACACCATCGGCGGCAGGCTCGTGTTCGACTCCGGGTCCAGCAACTTCATGGTGCATACCGGAATCAAGGTTTTCAACGAGGAGTGTTCCAAGTTCCTCCGAGTTCATGTTGACGACAATGAGATTGCGGCCACTGCTTACGGTGTCCATTGGCAGGTGGCATCAACAGCGGCTCCTGGGTCCAACCTCACAGTACGTTGGCCCTCCATCAACCGAAACACCATCCACTACGCGCCCCAGGACGGGATCTCCATCTTTGAGTTCAGGCCCATCTTTGTGGACTCCTTTGGAGCGCACTGGGAAGACGCTGAGTTCATCGGAAACCAAGTTCGGAGTGCTTGCACTCCTTTGAACGGTCCTGCTGTTCCCCTGACAGTACACCTGTACGGGGACAACAACCCCAGCACCGCGCCCTACCACTTCACCAACATCAAGATCAACGACAACACTGCGGAGAACACGTCCGAGACCACTGACGTACCAAACACGGAGTCCATCCTTCTGCACATTGCCAGTGCCAAGATGGATGTCCACGGCATTCAAATCAACAGGAACACAACTCAGGGTGGGGGCATCAACTGCCTTCTGGACCACTTGGATGTCGAACACGATGAAATCTCGGACATCAACATCTGTAACAACGCGGTGAACGGCAACCTCGCTCGCATTGGGATCAAGTTCAACACCAAGGATGTTCCCATCCTCTCACCCCAGCCTATCAGCAACGTGAAAATCGACGGCAACACAATAGAGAGCCTCGCCACGGGCATCACCTTTGCTCCAACAACCGAGTCCTCCTACGGAATCCTCGTCGCCACAACGGGCGCTGAAGCGCCGATTCGAGGGTGCTCCATCTCCAACAACACCGTCGATGGCACGTTGTCATCTGCGCTGTCGGCAGCTTGGGGGGTGACAGGAATCAAGATGGTGGGTGCCGGGTGCAGGGCAATGAGCATCCATGGGAACACGTTGGTCAACTTGAGGGGTGATGACAAGCAGACGAGGGGTATCTGGTACAACTGCTTGTCAGGCGATTCGACCCAGGCCCTTACCGTTGACGGAAACACCGTCAACGGAGCCGGGGGGAGCGGCATTGAACTCCAGTTTGGCGGGGACGATGCGGGTGTACATGCTGGCGAAGACGACTCCATCTCTTGCTGCAACAACAACCTGCGGCTCGTCACTACCGGGAGTGACCCCGGCATCCCAGGCATCCTGATACACGCAGCAGAGGGCACAGACACGACGCTCAAGAACGTCCAAGTCCACGGGAATCAGGTCGAGGTGGGAGACTCTCAGATCGGCATCCAGGTTGATGCTGATGGGTGGGACGACAACTACTCCATCTCTTGCTGCGACAACACCGTCAGCAAGAACTACGGGAAGGTCCCCAACTTCGGAATCCTCGGGTCTTTCGCCAACAACGCTGAGGACGTCCGGTTCGACGGGAACACTTGCGTTGCGTGGAAGAACTACGGGGTCATGGTTTTTGCTCCGCTGGTGATGCGGAACTTCTCCCTTAGCCGAAACCTCGTGCGGACAGGAAACACCGAAAAGGCTTCCTTCTATTCAGGGGTTCGGCTGTACGGAGACGCTTTGACTGAGGGGAGGAACACAACCCTGGATGGGAACATAGTTGACTACATCGGCGGCAATCTCGTGGGTGCAAACCGTGGAGTGGTGTTCACAACCGACAACATCGCTTTGCTGGGAGGGGCCGACTGTCAGAACACCAGCATCAGCGGCAACAAGATCATGGAGGCCAGCTACGCTGTCTGGTTTGGGGGCGAAGGGGCCAATGACGCCATGAGCCACTACAACACGAACATTTGCGACAACCAAGTCGTCATAAGCAACTCGAATCCTCAATACGCTCCAGTCTCGGGCATCAAGGTCCTGTCTGGGGCCAATCAGACTGAGTTCCAAGGGATGACCCTCAGCCGCAATCAAGTATCAGTGAGTTCCAACGACCATGACTACAAAGGGATCGACATCCTCATCGGGGGGGTTGATGGCCTCAACTCGCTCTGGGATGTCTCGGACAACCAGATCAACTACCTCAACCCCCTTGTCGATACCGCCCAGGACACAACTGGCATCTACTGGGAGAACTTCTCGACCAATGGCCTCTGCCATCAAATGCGGATCGCCCGAAACACGGTCGTGGGTGCCGGGAGGTGGGGCATTGCAGTCGGTTTCTTTGGGGATACCCGAGAAGTCCAAATCCTGGATAACATCATCCACAGCAGCCGAAACACATTCACAGGCGGCTACGGCTACCACAACGGGGATCTGGTTATCGAGTGGCAGCTTGGCTCGACCCTCAAGGCCCTGAGTGTCTGCGGGAACCATTGTCGGAACGGGGCCAAGCACCCAGACCGTTACGGTTTCGTTTTCAGTGATGCAGGCTTGCCGGGAACCATCGGTAAGTGGATCATCTCGAACAACACATCCCTCAACTATGAGCAGTTCAAGGCCGTCGACACCACCTTTACAAACCCCTCCGTTCTCCAGTACTCCAACATCACCGACAACATCAACATGGACATGACTGTTGCTGCTGATAACTGGGATAACGGTCTGAACTGGGCCGATCCCACAAACGTCCATGTCTCCAACAACGACGTGGTGTAGAGGATCTAATGCGTACTATTGCAGCTATGGCAAAAACCAACGCACTTTGTGTGGAGCACTCGGGTCAGACGCGGGTGCGAAACGGTTGGACGAAAGACCCGGCTGACGATTCTTTCACCGCTCCCGATGTGAACGGCATCCTGGATGAGATGGTTGGGCTGGTAGCAGCGGCAGGAGCCACGAAGGTGTTGGACCTTGGCTGCGGCACTGGATGGTTTGCTGAGCGTCTTGCTTCAGCCCACCCCGAGATCGACTACACAGGGATCGACATCAGCATCCCCCAAATCCAGACTGCCCAAAGCAACGCTGGATCGATGGGCTTCAATAACGCTCCCGAGTTCCAGGTCGGCAACACCTGGGAGTTCTTGCGCTTCACTGATCCCATCGACTGGGACTTCATCGTGTCCTCTCGTCATGTCTTTTGGGACTCGGACCAGAGGAACGACCTGCTCATGCTGGAGCTTCTGTTCACGAGAACGGCAAAGGGGGTCCTCATCTTGGGGGACAAGGAGCGCATCGCAAGGCTCCCTGCTGCTCGGTTCACTCGCCTCTCCTCTAACTTCACCGCCATGGGCAACCCCCTACCCTACCACGACCCCAACGTGGCCAGGGCCTTCTTGACGGATGCCACGTTGGCGAACGCTTCACAAGAGGCGATGTCTCCCATCCTTTTCACGGCTGATGGGGTAACAGAGGTAAAAGATCCTCCTACGATCCCAGGGCATCTTCAGTTCATCAACAAGGGGCAGTACAACCGGAAGCTCGCTGCGGACAAGATCCGAAAGGATGTGAAGAACCAGAACGCCAAGTCCACTGAAGTCGAGGGGATTACCTTCAACAGCAAGGGCCTTGTGACAGCAGTAGAGACTAAAACGATTGCCAATCTGAAGAAGGTCCTGACCTCAGCGCAGTTGGATCCGAAGCTGGTCAAGGGGTCAAATCAATGAGAGCTATAGTCGATCTTGTCACCAACCGAATCATCAAGGTGGCCTCCACGCCCGCCATCCCGGACACGGGCACCGTGATCAACGGGAACTACATCTTCCCGGTCCCAGAGGGGGCCGCTGTGACAATCGAGGAGGGGGACTACATCCTTCCTCAAGACACCAACTCGATACCGTATCGCTCTGCCCAAGAGTTGCTTGTGCGGTACCCGATGTATGACTTCATCCACTACAACTTCCTTCTCGACACAGCAGACATAGCGGGAATCGACGTTGCCCCTACTGCTCCTACACCGCCCCTGGCAACGACCCAGGAAGTTCGTTGCCAGATCGGACGTGCGGCTGGACCGGCTCCGGTTGGGAATGCTCCTACGTCAGTGCGTCTGATGAAACGCAACGCCACAATCTCCGGGGGAGATCCATTCAAGGACGGCCTCCTGGTCACGGACACCATCGACATCTCAGCGATTACTTCGGGGGCTGCGGGCACTGACGAGGCCATGCTGTGGTGGAAGATAGGGGTGTGTGACGCTTCCATAGATTCTGCTCGGGGCTACGGTGCATATTCAGCAAGCCAGGGAAACGACCCTTCCTTGCGAGCGTTCCAGGAACCCGGTAATGGCCCGGATTCCATCCGGGCATGGCTGAGTAATGACGATGGGGTGACATGGTATCCGGCCCCTTACCTGGAGCCGATTGATCTTGTTGACCTTGGCGCAAACCTGCGTATTTGCTTCACAAACACAAGCGTGTCCATCGACTATGTGCTGCTGGGCTTTTGCGTCCTGTTTGTCGATACCTGGACAAGCTCATGAGGCCAAAAATCATCAAAGCAACTGAGTTGACCCCTGAGCAACAAGGAAAGTGGGCTGCTGGCAGAAGAAAGTATTTCACCTCCATCCTGCGAAACCCCTCTACGTCAGCGGATGAGAAAGGGAAAGCCCGTAAGAAACTTCAAGCCCTCGTAGATGGTTGATGTCCGGTCGCCTTTCTATATCGTTCGCGGGGGTAGGGTAGGGCGTGGCCCTCTCTTGCTTTCATCGGAGAATGGACGGACATGGCACAGGACTTCGGAAATGGTGTAAGCCGCACGCTTTCGGCGTCCAATCGGCAGTTTCAGGTCGTCGTATGGCAAGCGAGCAAGCCCCCACTTGACTCTGAGCTAAACCTCATGGCCCAGGTTGCCTGGGAACGTGCGGCCAACGAGGTTCGGGCCAACATGCACTCGGGGTTCCTCTTGGACCCGATGCGGGCCTCGATGGACTACATGACGAACCCCGATTGGTCGAACTGGTTCTACTTCGGAGACCAGGGTCCTGCTGACCTCTCCCCTGTGATTTGGGCCAACGTGAACGGCTGGGTCATTCCAGTCACGGGAACTCGGAGCGCCGACGGAACCACCTCGAACCGCATCGACCTCTGGGGACCTCCTACTTCCGATACCCGGATCGACTTCGTTTACCTGGAGGCTTGGCTGTCCCAGGTGGCTCCCAACCCTTCTACGGAAAACAAGCCCAGTGCTACTTTCATCTGGAAGTACGGCAACACCATGTTTGGGGGCACCAATGAGCCTGATGACATGGAAGATCCCACTATTGGGTTCGAGACTACGGAGCGGCTCCAGGTTCAGTACCGTATCCGCGTTTTTGGTGAGGGTGACGGTGCAGGTCAAAGTGTAGACCTCTCTACCTTCCCCGATGCCTTGGACGACCCGAATGTTGTGGCACAGGGAAACGGGCTTCTCCCCCTTGCTTCTTACCCGTGGACCAATATGCGGGACGAGTTGGGGGATCCCAGCTTGTGGAGAGCCGGTAACGGTGATGCCTCTAATGACCTCAAGACCGTGGATGGCTACAGCTACGCCATCCCCATTTGTGCGATCTTCCGCAGGAACTCGGACTACTTCGTAGCCGCCATGAACGGAAGCACCGCAGCAAATCAGAACGGTGCGCTCAACCGTAACCCTACTTCAGCGACTCTCACGGACCCCGCTGAGGGTTCTCGGACCTTTACAGATGTCCGGCTTACTTCTGACTTGGCAACGGGAACCACCGGCAACGTGGATGTGCTTGGGCTTACTGGTTCGGGGATGGATAACTCTGACATCAGTTGGGACAGCTACTTCATCGTCATCAACAACGAAATCATCCACCTTACGGGTGTCAGTGCTGCTTCAGGCACCATCACCATCCGTACTGGAGATGTAGGAACCACTGACCAGGGGCGTGGGCGCTGGGGCACCCAGGACACCTACCATTCTGCCGGGTCTGTTTTGAGGTTCTTCAACTCGCGTCCCGACGACCTGTTCTCCGATGAAATCCATCGGACAGACCTCCTGGACATGCGGCGAGGAGTTACGCCTGGAGAGTGGGATTACGACCAACTTCTGGCCCACAACCTGACCAAGCTGTTCCAGGGGGAGCTTCACAGCACCTGGAAGCAGGCGGCGGTCTCCGACACGGAAGGTCCCGTCGTCGTAGAGGTGGATACTCTTTGGAACGATGGGGCTTCGGCTGTTCCAGCCCAAACGGAAGCTCTGGATGGCCCCGACGGCATCAGAACTGCGTTCTCGGATGCGGCGATCCTCCAATCGGATGTCACTCTGCTTCTGTCGGACCAGGGCGCAGGCTCTGTTAGCTCATGGACCAGCGGACATACTTGGGATGTGGCGGCAGACTTCGCTGCTTCCGGGTACCAGATTGATGCTGGTGGAATCACCAACGGCGATTCCGTCTTCCTCTACATTGGAGGCAATGACGGCACGGGTGGGGCACGAAGCTCCATGCGAGCCGGAACCGAAAGGGCTGTCCGTTTCGTAAACCCCAGAGAGCAGGCCCTGATTCAGAGGGGGATCGGCAAGGAAGATGCTGCCACGGGCCGCCAGAACCCGGTCAGCGTCAAGTTCCTTGGTGAGCAGGCGATGGACTCACCCTCTCCTGCCGAGGCTCTGGGTCGCCATCCAGGCCCTTACCATCCCCTTCAGGCGACGAACTTTGAGGCCCCCTTCGTTTTCTTGGGAGGCTTGCTCCACACACTGCTCAATGTCACGGACGCCAACCTTTACGAGAACTCTTCTCCTGGGTCCTTCGATGAGATTGAGTTCACGGGCCTCGACTTCGACGTCAATGGAGCTTGGTTCGCCAAGGACGCGGCAGGGCTGTTCCAGCATGACCCTTCTCTTCTTACTAACCCGCTTTACCATGATCAAAAGACGCTCTTTGGCCTCTTGACTCGTGCCGGATCTGAATGCTCAGGGTTGTCCTCTGACATGTACATCGTGATCTCTGGGGCAGGCACGGCCCTCAACAACGGGGTCTACAAGGTGTTGGGGGCAGGACAAACCGCAGGGTATACGGCCATCTCTGCATCAGCGCCTGATCGTATGGTCCTCACGCCCATGATGGTCGGTCATGCGGGAGTGGTGGCTGAAGCAGGTCTTCCTGCGGAAGCTCGGTCCTGGATGACCAGCGCGGAAGATGGCACAGGGGCAGTTAGTGGACAGGCAGCAGCTTGTCTGGTGTTCACCGACGTAGAAGGACTTGCACTCGGGGACTCAAACCCGTGGGGTGCCACGAACCTGGGTCCTTACGCCATCACTTCCCCGCTAACAGGGGACTTCGCAATCAACCTCACTCTGGCGTACTCGCCCGGTCGTGGAGGGCTGGCTCGGGTCGCAGATGAGATAAACACCTTCTCTGTGATTCAGCCTGCATCCGGGATGCTGCGGCAAGCGCCTTCTTCCATTGACTCTCTCTTCTACTCTGAAGCAGGAGTGGTTGCAGTATCAGAGTCCTACTACCCGCCAGAGCCTCTTCAGGTATGGAATCGCTTGGACAGCAAGGGGTTGGGGGCTTCTAAAGCGCCTGCCTTTGGGGGTGGTCGAATCCACCTTTCCGAGGAGTCCCGTGAAGCAGAGGTCTTCGTAGACCCTGGCTCCAAGACAGTCCTGTTCCGACCCTTCCAGTCCAAGGGCATGACACTCCAGCCTGTGGTGCTGTCCAACATCCTTTACCCAGCGTCTTATGCGGTTGGAGACGCACACGGACAGCCCATTGACGGGGCGGGCCTTTTCCAATCAGGCGCTCTGATCTCTTACGCTCTTCCTCCTGAATACATGCCTCGATTTGGGCGTCAGGACATCCCCTTCTACCAAGACACGACAGGCGCAGGTACGGGTGCGTTTTTGGACGGGATCAACCACCTCTTCCAGGACAACACGACGAACACCTCTCAGGTTTTCAACATTATCGGAGGCACCGATAATGTTGGTGTCGCTGGGGTGAACCCCATCTTCGCCCAAACGGGAGACTTCGCTACCACAGCTTTGTATTACGGGGAGTACGGCGTCATCGCCTATGGCGCTGGAAACTGCTATCAGGCCCGGAAGATCGAGGACGTGAACGTCATCTCTTCCGATGTCCCACGGGGTTTGCGCGGCATTGAGCTTCCTCCTTTCCTTGGAGTCGCTCGTATTTACGGAATCTACGACGGGCGCGATTGGGACGGTACGGGTGCATGGACTAACCGGGTAGTCCCGGTGACTGACCACATTCCCAACCTGCTTCGCAAGGACGCGGACTTGCAGACCCTCTACATCAAAGAGGGCGGTGGCGAGGACGTGACCGGCGATGCCGATGCTCACACCTACATCATCCCGGAAGACCTGATTGACATCAAACGCTCGGCTTCCTACGTCGCTGGTGAGACATGGGATGACATTGATTTCGTTGTGGAGTTCACTTGCTTCGGGTTCGGGCTTGGGTTCATCAACAAGAACAACTACGTTGCCATGCGGGCACACAACGCTGAGGGTAATGACCCGCTTGGTATTGGGTTGGGCGTTCTGACGGACGTCTCGATGGTGCTTCCAGCGGCAGCCCCCTCCGATACGGAGTGCTACGCCGCGTACCGTAGGACGGTCTACCAGGGCGATCCCTACATGACCAAGGGCCAGAGTACTCGTGCCCCTGGACTCACCGACTATGCAACCCGATACGGGCAGGTCAGCGTTGCCAATGCTTGGGAACTGAGCATGGCGATCCAACAGTATTGCAACGATACCGACTATTCCCAGATTCCCACCAAGCCGAATCCCCGTGCTCTTGAAGTTCTGGCCGCCAGTGACTTCTACACCACCTTGGGGACAGGCAAGATGGGAGGTTCGGTTTACGCAGGGACTCTCACGGACGTTGGCTGCTTGGATTGCTCGGGTCGTATTCCAGCGTCAAGCACTGCCATGCAGTACCAAGTTCGGACACGGGTCTTCACAGAAGGTCAGCCAGACTTCGCCCCCAGAGGGGTGGTCACCTTGGAGATCAGCAACACCACCTTGGCTGATGAAACCTTTAGCATCATCGACCGTGGAGGGTTGGCCTCAATCAAGACATGGACCTGGGACGGCGGTGGGGCAACCGATCCTGCGGTCGGGGCTGACTCGATAACAAGTGCAACAAACGCCGCCACCATCCTTCAGGCTGACTCGGAGATTCCGAGTCTTTACCGCATGAGTGTTCAATACTTCGGGGACAACAAGCTCCACTTCGTTGCTTTGGATGCCGGGTCTTTCGGGAACACCCTTGCCGTAAGGATTGCCGACACGAGCACGACTCCGATGCCAACGGGACAGCATCTTCACAACGCAAGTTTTGGTGCTTCCGTGACTTCGGTAAACTCAGGCTGGCACCCGTCTGAGCTTGTGTTGGGGGGTTCCAACCTTCCGGCTAATGGTGGTAATGGGGCATCCCCCATCAACATGGGGGGCATGACAGAGAGGCTTCCGCTGGGAATCCTTGTTCAGGACTCCGACTTCGTTGGGGAAGATCCCCTGAATGTCGGTGCTTCCGTGATGACTAAGCCTGCTGGGAGCAACTCGCCCACAAGCATGATGGCACCCCTCTTCGATGGTCGTGAGTACCACCGTGTTGTGGGTGGTGCAGGGGCTGAGATTGGAATGTGTGACGGGGCTATCGGCTCCTACATGGCCTACTCCACGGACGCTCCGAGTGGTGTGCGGCAGTTCCGACTCTTCCGAGGGGGTGGTTCCCTGTATGACCTCGACCGCGTGGCTGGAGGCCCTGTGGAGTGGTACGTCGAGGGCTGGAGCAGCGAGCAGAGGCCGGTCCTCAAGGGCGGTGTTCTGGTGGGTCGAGCGTTCCTGGTTCGCAACTATGAGGAAAGGGCTTTCTCTTCCAGTGACGTGACCACTCATGGAGACGAGATTCAGATGGTCATCGCTACCCGCGCCATCTACGGGCAGGGCATAGGAACGGCAAGCTCAACTCCCTCTTACACCTTGGAGGGGGAGATCAGCCCCACAGGGTACGGGAAGGGCTATGCAGCGGCAGACCGCTATCGCCTGGAGGGCTACCCGATGATGCCCGCGCACAGCAAGGACTCTCCCTTCGTAAACCCAGAGCTTGCGCCGTACACGAATATCGACCCCGCAACCGACGACCCGTGCCCGTAGGCCCTTTCAGACGTTAGACCGTGCCTTGAGCAGGGGACTCATGTCCAGAAGCTCCTGTGCAGCCGTAGGCAGCAGCACCATGATGAAGCTGCCGTTCTCGGAGAACGCATCGTACTGACCAGTACTTTCGTGGTTCCCAGAGCGTTGGATCTGCCGAATCGTGTTGTACGGGAAAGGCATCTCCTGCAACGAGGCATCATGATGAAGAAGGTCGGGTTCAGCCAGTTGGCGAATGTTGGTGGCGGTGCCCGTAGCGTAGGCATAACCCTTGGCTTCCTTCTCCCCAACCTTCTTGACTGCCTTGTCGATGGCGTAGTCCACTGGGGTGGCTCGACCGTGAGTGCCGACCTTACCCCAGTTACAGCGAACCGGAGCATTGCCACCACTGTAGGTAAGCTGCCACCACTTCTCGCTGTATCCGTTCTTGTTCTTACCGTTGTAGCCGCGATATTCGAGGCGTACTCGAAAGGGACGATCCTGCCGCCAAAGCTGTAGGGCAACGTCCATAGACACCAGATGTGTTTTCGCCATGATTGATGGCCTCCTTCATCCCCTTTACGGGCAATGGGAGAGGTCGGAACCCCCTGAAGTGGGTAAAGCCTCTATGGGAGGTCCTTAGGTGGAGGCTGCCTTGAAGCATGAGAAGCTAATCTCGTTTCGCTCTTCCCGTGTCACAGCGGATATTACTGCTGCCATCCAGAGACTGGAGGTGGCAGCAGTAGAGCGCGGGGACGTGAAAGTCCACTTCAAGGGTGTTGCTGCGGGACAAACATGGGACCGGGTTCAGGCACGTCCTGGGCCTCTCAAGCTACCCGCTCACCTTTCCATGCAACCCGCAGGCAGGGAGGTGTACCTGAAAGTGAGCTTCACGGAGGAGGGTGAGGACACCTTCCAACGTCGAGAGGCAGAGCTTGCTGTCCTGTGGGGGCTTGCCATCCCTTTGGGGTTCACCCCATGGCAACGGTTTCCTGTTCCCGGCAAGTTGGCTGAGGTGTTCCATTTCCTGGGGCCTTGGGACCACATCGTTGATTCCATGCACGGTGAGGGCCGAGGAGAGTGGGCGTGGCCTTCCGTTTGTGCAGCAGCCCAATGCGCTGTTGGGAAGTGGGAAGGAGACCAGCCTCTTGAACGCTATGTTCAGGCTCAACTTCACCGGATGGGGATCAACTGCGGCCCGGTGGACGGGGCTATCGGAGATCGAACTCTGGGTGCTTTGCGTGCTTTGGGGTTGGTGGGGGTGCCCGTGGCGCAGATTGCCGAAGCACTGGGCCAGATGAAGGCCCCCAAACCCACCAAGATCGAGAGACAGGTAGGGCATGTCATCCTGCCAGGAGGGCATCGGGCCTTTACGTCTGGGCAAGTTCAGTCCATGAGAACAAAGACTGGCTACACACTCTCATATGATGGTCCCGGCAAGGTCATCCTGATGATTGAGGGCTGATATGCACACTCAAGCTCTGGACCTCAATGACCCATCCCAAGCCTGCATGTACGGCAAGGGGGATGACATCTTCAAGATCGTCACGGAGCAGGCCAAGGTTTTCAACTCTGCTCTGAAGCCCTATGGGTCCAAGGTGTGGCCTTTGGTCCGTAAGGTAGGCGAAACCTACAAGGTCGCCCCCAACTTCGTCATGTCCAACCTCTTTGCCCGCGAGGCAAGCTGGCCGACATGGCTGTCCAAGGATGACCGCAGGCTCCTGCGCCTCTTGACGGAGTTGTTCTTCTTGCACGGTGGCCGCATCAATCTCCGCGACCCTTTGCAAGGAGGTACCCGAGGATTTCTGCTGCCAGAAGATGACAAGGCGATCCACAAGGCTTTCAAGGCTTTGATCAGTGCGGCAGAGAAGGAGTTCGAGAAGCCGTTGCTTCGGGTGTTTGCCCGACTGGAAGCACAGGTCGTTCCTCGAATCCAGGAGGCGTGCGTATGCCTCTACGGCGAGGAGTGCAGCAAGACGGACGCGGAAGAGTTATTTGAATCGGATCTGGTTCGGGGCCTGGACCACAACAAGATCCCCATCGAACGGCCTCAGGCTATGCGGTCGTTGCTCTTGAAGTAGGGGGGTCCTAAAGGGCTTCGGGAGGGTATCCCTCATAGTTGGAGGCCCTCCCATGCAGACCGTCTACGAGAAGCTCCAGAAGATCCGTGAAAAGGACGATCTGGCACTTCCGCACCCCACCTATATGGCCTCGTCCATCACGAAGCGGGACGGGTCCACTATCCCCTTCACCTTGCGGGGCTACCAAACCCAGATGGTCGTCCATCTGCTGGCGATGAAGCGGTTTGTCGTGGGCGATGACACGGGCTTGGGGAAGACGGTTGAGGCCATCGTTGCGATGTGTCACCTGTGGGAGCGCGACCCGGAACTCAAGGCAGTCATCTTGACCAAGAAGTCTTCAGTGCCTCAATGGGCTTCGGAGTTTGCCCGGTTCACTCAAGGGGTAGAGGTGCTGGTGGCGAAGGGGCCACCTCCCAAGCGTGCAGCTATCCACGAGGCTTGGGAGAACAGCACAGGCCCTACTGTTCTGATTCAGGGCTACTCCTCTGCGTGCAACGACTTCTCTCGAATCCAGCATTGGGAAGGTCATGTCCTGGTGACGGACGAGGCAACGGTCTACAAGACGCCCACCACGCGGGTCCACAAAGTCTGTCGCCACCTTGCAGCCCAGGCTGACCGTTGCTGGGCGTTGACGGCCACCCTCATCAAGAACTCCCTGATGGAAGGCTACGGCATCTACAAGGTGGTGGTCCCTGACTTGTTCCGCATGTCAAAGCACGCCTTCATGCAGAACTTCTGCATCCTCCGAATGCAGACAGTGGCGCGGGGTAGGCAGATCCCTGTGATTGTCGGCTACCGGGACCAAGACGTTTCACGATTCAGGGACCAGATTGACCCGTACTACCTGGGGCGTCCTAAGCATCAGGTCGCTCACGAGCTTCCTGTCCTCACCACGAGGGATGTCTATGTCGGACTGTCGAAGTTCCAGAAGGAGAAGTACAGGGAGGCCCTGGACGGTTTGCTGGGCCATGGGGATGGGGAAGACAGGGAGACGACACAGCTTACGGCGCTCATCTACTGCCAGGAGATCGTCAACCATCCCTCATTGATCGGTTTTGGAGACTCTTCTTCCGAGAAGATGGACGCGCTGGAAGCACTCCTGTCGGAGGGCGGTGACCTCGAAGGAGAGAAGGTCATCGTCTTCACCCGGTTCAGAAAGATGGTGGATGTTGCCATCCCACTGCTGGAGAAGAACGGGTCTAAGTGTGTGCGTGTAACGGGGGATGAGGGGGAAGATGAACGCAAGGCGGCGATGGATGCTTTCCAAGACCCTTCCTCCGACACAAACGTGATCTTCATCACCATGGCTGGAGGGGATGCCATCAACCTTCAGGCAGCCAAGGCGCTCATCTTTTACGACACCCCTTGGAGTGCAGGCGACTACTTGCAAGTGCTGGGTCGCATGATCCGCATCGGTTCTGACCATGACCGCGTGTACGCCTTCCATCTTATCTGCGAAGACACCGTAGACGAGCGGGTTCAGGTAGTGCTGAGGAAGAAGATGGGCCTGATTGAGGCGGTGTTGGGAGAGCGGCTGCGCGGTGAGAAGGCTACCGGAAAGGTTTACTCGGTAGGGTCTGATGTCAAAGACCTCTACGACGCCTTGGTCATGGATGCCATCGGGAGACCGGAATGATTGCAAAGAAGGATTGTCCCGCCTGTGAGGGAACAGGGACTGTGAGGGCGACCTCCAACCCGCCCCATCCTCCTTCGTACCGTCGTTGCGAGTGCATCCTTCATCACGACATCCTCGCCAATGTAGAGCGAGGAATGAAGAACCTGTCATCAGCCGAGGTCATCAAGGAATCACGCCTTACGGGCCTTGAAAAGGCCAATATCGTGGTGACGGCTGGGTCTAAGAAGTTCAAGTCGCACCTGCGGCACCTTGCAGTAAGGCAGCCTCCGACTTGGAGCTTCAAGGTGGTGTCTGACGCTGAGCTTGTGACTGCGTGGCTGTCGTCTACTGCTCTCAAAGGAGTCGATATTATCGACCCGGATGCCTACATGGTGTCCACCACCTACCTCTCTATCCCCGACTTGGTGATGCCTCCTGGCCTCCTGGTGATTCGGATGGGGGTAAAGGTCGCTCGTAACCAAGCCTCCCCTGAAGTGTTGGCTGAAGCTGTGAACCTGCGCTCTCATAGCGGGAAGCCCACCTGGATTTGGGATGAGCCTACACACCCCCTTGGACCTGGACATTTGTTTTGGTCGGATGCGGTTGCAGACATCGTGGGGGAGTGGGAGCAGATCAAGCTCGTAGGGAAGTCTGATCCTCGAAGCCCTTCTCCCTCCTCTTCTGGGAAGGGGCAACCTCCCCGTATGGGCACAGGCAGCAAAAAGTCTCTGCGAGGCGGGAGTAAGGGGTGAAAACACTACTTCGTTCAACATTTGTTGCCGGGGCAAACGACGACCGAGAGCTTCTGTTACGAAACGTGCAGGCTCTTCGAGATTCGGGCTTAGGGTTCGACAATCCTGAGGACGGAGCCATCTGGGGCTACGTCCAGGACTTCCGTGACCAGTACCACCACGTTCCTGACGCCACGACTCTTCGGAACCACTTCATCCAGGTTCGAGAGAACGAGGTGGTGGACCGCTTGGATGCGTTGGCGGTTGTGCCTCCTCGAACTCAGGGAGACTTCCTTCGCATCCTTGAAGCACGCGCTGAAGATCGCCGGGTGCGGATTGTGTCCGAGGTTCTGCGTGAAGCAGCACGCATCGTGGACACGGGCATCACGATCAAGGAGGGGCGCGACGAAAGACTGCTTCGAGGCCCTGCCAGCGCGATTCGCTACATCCTCGACCGAGGGCATGAGGTCATCATGCCCTCCACGGGAGTGCGGCTGTCCGGTGAGGTCACAGCCGACGGGGATGCTTTCCTCAAGGAGTACGACCGGGTTGAGTCAGACCCGTTGGCAGGTATCGGACAGTTCAGCGGCATCGAGCAGATGGATCTTGCTCTCAAAGGAGCGAAACGAGGGGAACTTTGGACCCATGCAGCTTTCACAGGCGGCCTGAAAAGTACGCTGGCTCTCAACTGGGCGTACAACCAAGCCGTCCACTACAAGCACTCCTCCATCTTCTTTTCGCTGGAGATGCCTTACCAACAGGTTCGGCGCATCCTGTACACCCTCCACTCTTCCCACGACAAGTTCGCTGAGGTTCGCAAGGAGCTTGGCATCGGGCGCTGTATTTCCTATCAGCGCGTTCGTGATGGTGAGTTGGACACCTACCCCGCTGAAGTCCTGGAAAAGATGTCTGAGGCGCAAATAGAGGCCCTGGTGGACGGTTGCCGAGACCCGGATCGTCCTGAGCGCAAGTTCCTGACGGAATACGTCGTTCCTGACTTCAATGACCGGGCCAACAACTACGGCTCCATTCACATTGAGGTGGCCGACCCCGATAAGTCTGACTTCACAGTGACGGACCTCAAGGCCCGTTCTGAACTGATCCACTCGAAGGACCCTCAGGTGTCGATGATCATTGCTGACCATGCGGGGCTGATGTCACCTCGTCATCGTCATCGGTCCACCACGGAGAACCTGAACGAGGTGATTCGGGACCTGAAGCGGTTGGCGATGTCCTTCAACCGAGGGGCCGGAATCGCTGTGGTATCCCTCTTCCAGATCAACCGAGAGGGGTATAAGAACGCCGAAAAGAATGGCGGGTCCTACAACCTCACCCACCTCTCTTATGCCAATGAGGCAGAGCGGTCTTCCGACATTGTGACCGCAGGGTGGATTGACCCGGAACTCGCCAAACGAGGACTGGTCAAGGTTCAGTGCTTGAAGTCGCGTGATGATGAACCCTTTGCGGATTTCTATGCGGGCATCGTATGGGATTGCCGCCGCCTCACCACTGTCCATGACGTGACCCCTGAAGCAGCCAAGCGGGCAGGGGATGCTATCGACAGCACAGGTGACGAGTTGGGAGAGCGGCTTCTGGAAGACTCACCGTGAGTAGGGGTAAGCGCAGGGCAGAGCGCATCCATGATCAAGTCCCCATCGTGCAGGTGCTGGCTGACTACGGCTACTCGGTTCACTCTGATGGGGGCAGCCGAGAGCAGCAGTTCTCCTGTGACCTGCACGGCGATGGCCGAGACACCAAGCCCTCAGCACGGGTCTACCCCGATTCAGCGAGCTTCTATTGCTTTGCGTGCGGGGAGTCCCGCGATGCCATCTCCCTGGTTCGAGAGAAGGAGGGCGTGAGTTTCGGGGCGGCCTTGAAGGTGCTGGAATCAAGGTACGGGTTGCCAGCGTTGCCTTGGGAGGATGGCGATGCGTGGGAATCAACTGAGAAGCAAGTGGAGGGTGCTCTGGAGCACACGCAATCGGTCGATGAGTGCAGGCAAAGAGTCGAGCGGTTCTTGCTGGGGTTGACCAAGGAGAAGTCGTTGGGGATGGAGAAATCAGCGTCCCTCTGGGAAGCCTTCGACAAGATTGCCTACCTTCACGAAAAGGATTCCTTGGAATCGCCTCAAGCGATTGTTCTGTTCATGAAGATTTTACGCTCTGCCAAGGAATCTCTGGGGGTCAGGCACACCCTCTAAACGGGTATTCGTGTCTGTGGAGGTAATGTGACCGACTTCTTTGACCAGCTTCAAGAAATGGAAAAGCCCGTAGTGGAGCGGAAGCTGTGGATGGACTCCGTCACGATGACGGTAGCCACCACTGAGGATCTGGACAGGATCGTTGACGAGTGCATCGCATCTGGGCTTTACGGCCTCGACCTGGAAACCACAGGGTTGGATGCTCGGGTCTTCCACACGGAAAACGGGACTCCTTACACCAACGACAAGATCGTTGGCTACTGCATCGCCCCTAATGAGGACACTGGCTACTACATCCCCGTCCGGCACAAGGAAACGGATACCAATGTGCCTCCCCGCCTCGTAGCCGAAGCCATGAAGAGGTTGGTGGAATCAGACGCCGTAGCGGTTTTCCACAACGGGAAGTTCGACCAGGAGTTCCTTCAACATGATGACTACGGCCCCATTGGGGAATGGGAGAACCCGAAGGGGTGGGAAGACACCCTCATTCTCGCCTACTTGCGGAACACACGAGAGAGGAACAAGGGCCTGAAGGCGTTGTCGAAGAACGAGCTTGGCATGGAGATGATTGAGTTGAAGGAACTCTTCCCTCCCGAAAAGAAGCGGCAAGGGTTCTTCGACTTCTCTACTTTGGACCCTACTTGGCCCCCTTGTGTCTGGTATGCAGCGGCAGATGCCATTTGCACCTTGCGGCTTTTCCATGTCCTTCATCCCACAGTCATGGAGAGGGACGATCACAACAAGAGCCAACAGACCATTTATGCTCTGGAGAAGGGGTGCGTAGCAGCTACCCGTTGGATGGAGCGGTGTCGTATCCACATCGACCGGGAAAAGGTCGAGGAGTTGATTCGGCTCGGTCAACAGGAATGGATGGACTGCCTTCGGGAAGTCTATGCGGATGCGGAAGGACTGTTGGGACGAGATGTGAGGCCCGGTTGGTTCAGGGTCATGGATGGAGAGGACGCAACCCTCAAGTTTGACCCCGACATTGTCAGGCCCTCCTACATGGAGGTGCGGGAGAAGGCGAATCAAGTCCCCTTTGAGGCCCCTCCATCTCTCATGAAGTCTGTGCCCTCACTGGTCAACATCAAGATGCAGGAATCAGTGGCGTTTCCTGCCATCTATGACGTGACCATCCCTGCAAACCTGGGCCTGATGATGCGGGAGTTGAACGTCCAGGGGTTGCGGCCCACCGAGAAATCAGGACAGGTGAAGACCTCAAAAGATGAGTTGGAGCGGGTGCTGGACAACGCGGGGGATCAGTTCCCCTTCATGGCGAAGGTCAAGAGGTTCCGCGAAGTTGCCAAGGGGCTTTCCTCCAACCTCTTCCCGGTTTGGCTCGACACAAGCCCAGCCCGTGCCCCCGATGGGTGTATTTGGGCGGGGTTCAACGGCCACAAGGTAGACACAGGACGGTTCTCCACCCCTACCCCGCGTAAGGGTGCGTTTCATGGGCAGGTGCGGTGGAATCTCCACAGCATCCCGGCCACCTACGACAAGTCCAAGCCGTCATGTCTGTTGCGGATGCGGGAGTGCCTTACTGCTCGTCCTGGACGCATCCTGTTCGCTATCGACTATTCCGGGGTTGAGCTTCGGATTGTCACCAACATCTCGGGTGAGCCAAAGTGGGTGGAGGAGTTCTTTCGCTGCTCCTCGTGTGACAAACGGTTCCCCCAAGGGGAGCTTCCTCCCCCCTTCTGCCCGGAATGTAGCTCCGACAAGATTGGAGACATCCACACCCTCACTGCCCTGGCGATCTACGGCGAAAGCAGCAAGCAACAGCGGCAGAACGCCAAGGCGTTGAACTTTGCGATGTGCTACGGCGGGGGTGGGTTGGCCGCTCAGCGGGCTGTTGGCGTTGGTAAAGAAGAAGGCCATCGCATCAAGCGCCAGTTCGACAAGACCTATACGGGCTTGCGTGCATGGTGGAAAGAGCAGCACAAGAAAGCCAAGAAGCAGAAGTACGTCACGACAGCTTTTGGCCGCAAGTACCCGCTGCCTGACATCGACCATGAGATGGGCGGCTTCCGCTCCAAAGCAGAACGCAACAGCGTGAACGGCCCCGTGCAAGGAAGCAGTGCCGACATCATGAAGCTGGCGATGGCGTTGCTGCACCGCGACCTCAAGAAGAGAGGGTGGCTCAAAAAGGTTCTGATGACGGTCACCATCCATGATGAGTTGGTCTTTGAGATTGAAGAAGACATCGCGGAAGAGGCAATCTTCATCATCGAGGACATCATGGTGAACAGAACGGCTCGCAACCTGCCGTGGGGAATCCCACTCAAAGTAGACATTGAGTTTGGGAGCGACTGGACAGTGCCGTACAACCTCACCGAGATGGCGCACAACCAAGGTGGAAACTGGACTTCCCATTTGGCCCAAGTGTTCCCACAGAGCTATGCGGCTTACCTGGAGGCGGGAGGCACAGTTGCGGAGGGGGAAGTCCCCCCACCCGTAAAAAGGAACACGGCAACCCCGCAACCGACAAGCAGCACCAAGCCAGCCCTTCCTTCCGACATCAGCAACAATGGAAAAGGCGAGGCCCATGTCTACCGGGTGCCTTCCCACAAGCTCACACCTTCAACTGCGGAGAAGCTCGCCAGAGTCATAGATCGGTGTTCGGGGCGTGGTACGGATGAGCTTCGTGTAGAGACGGACAGCGGTATTGATCTTCTAAAGCAAGAGGTACGAGTCTCTTTCATCGAGTTTCAGATCATCGCCCGCTACGAGGGGCTGTGATGTCCGAAGGAATCGCAAAGTTAGAAGCCCACGTTCGGCAACTGGAAGCCGACATGTCCGTCCTTTCGGAGGCCATGGCTGAAATCCTTGCGTGGTCCAAGGAGGCAGAGAAGGCTGGTCTTATCCCTGTGCAGGTGCGGGGTCGTGCCCGCACAGCCCTCAAGTTGTCGAAGAACCAAGCGGAGATGGAGACCCTTCAAGAGATCATCGGCATCTTGCAGAAGGACGGGGAGGGTACTCTGTATGAGAGCCTCCAATCCCGTTTACTTGTTCTCCAAGAACGGCGAGAGGAGTACCGCTCTGGTTTGGAGGGGTGAGAGATGCCGCGTGATCGAATGGGAAGCCTGGAAAACGGCCTGCATTGCCAGAACGGTGCGGAGTGGCCCCCTAAGGAAGTGTTTGGGTATGGGGAGGACCCTGAAGCCTGCCGTCCCCATGTTTCAGCACAACGCTACGAGCAGATCAAGACCTGGAAGCGGGTGTGCGGCTTGAAGGAGATGAACCCCGAGAAGTGCCCTACCTGTCCTTTCGCATTGGAACCCCACGAGGGTCCTCGCTTTGAACGACCCCCCAACAGCCCACAACCTCCTACGTCCTTCCTGAGCAGGGGCCGGTACAAGAGGTGGAAGTGAGCGTTCGAGACCTATGGGATGAGTGTTACAGCGGGGAACATCGGAAAGGTTCCCCGGCTGAGTTCAAGCAGACCTTCTGCGGTCGCTGCCTCAATCCGGGGTGTGGGAACTCTCTCCAATCAGCCACTATTTGGCAGAAGCGCATGGCTACTCAGGAAGACGTGCTCCTGAACAACCCTCGCTTCGCCACTGAAGCAGACTCACGCTTCAAGGACATCCGGGACCTTGATTTCCACGACATGGTGCAAAGTGCTTTGGCCTTGGAGGTGAGCGCCCAAAAGGGTGACTGGGCGGTCCCCACAGAGGAGGAAATCGGCAAAGCAGCGGCAGAGATGGTGGGGGTAGTCGTGCCCTTGGTGCCAGAACCTGAACCAGAGCCGCCAAAGGACCATCCGCTCAAAGCCTTCAATGCCAAGGAGGCAGTACGGCGTGTTCGCAAAGCCTTGACCTTGGAAGAGGTTGCCTTCTTGTTGGACCCTGTTGAGGAAGGAGGGTCTCGGGAAACACGGAAGACGGTGCTCAAAGCAGCGCAAGACATGCGGGTGAAGCTCGAACCACCACCGGAGCCTGAGGAAATCCTCGAACTGGGCCATTGGAGAGTTCGAGGTGATTCAGGAGACATCTACGACGTAAAGCACTTCGTAGATGAGTCATGGTCCTGCATTTGTCCGGCATTCATCCACAAGAAAGTACCTTGCAAGCACGTTTTGGACATACAGCACCGCCTCGCCACCCTCCCTGAAGAGTCTGCGCCTATCGCTGCACCCCCTGCTGCTTTTGTGGCCCCGGAGACCCCTCCGGTTCCCTTTATGGGCCGTGTTGCCAGGAACACCGCAGTTCCTTCCGAGGGGTTGCTGGTAGGGGGTGCGCCTGCTGTTGATGACTGGGCTGCTCCCCCGCCAGCAGTAAGAAAACCGACAGAGCGGAAGATCGAACCAGGGGGTCGGATTGTTTTAGGTGCGGGTACTTCTAAGGGAGGAAACGATGAATGATCCAACCAAACTACTGGCCGAGGCAAATGCCTTGGTGATGCAGATACCCGGTGCTGCTGACATTATTGCGGCTACGCAAAAGGGTGATCACACTCCCATGGAGGCTGCTGCGCTGTTGGCGGGTCTGTTGGAACGCAACAAGAAGCAAGCGTCTGCGTTGAACGAACTCATTCGGGTTGAGGGGCAGGCTGCCCCGTTGGTGATGGAGCACGACAACGGGGCCTCGATGCTCAACCCTTTGGTGGAGGCAGCTATCATAGAACGCTCCAGCATCGACGGTGACGTTCCCGAATGCCGCTCTGGGCCACTCCCGGATGGGGCCTTCCCTGCGGTTCCAGTAAAGACTGTCTCCCCGGACCCGGTGCTTGTAGGGGTGATGCTTCAGCGAGCCTCTGAGCAAGTGCAAGGGGAGTTGAAGCTCGCCTTTCAGGAACACAAGGCCATTTGTGCCACCAAACAGGCCACCATCAAAGCCCTGATCGACTGTGGCGACGACGATGAGAAGGTAACGGCACTGCTTGAGAAGGCCAAGAAGGACCTTCCAGCACCTCCAACGGGGGTGGGCGGCTACGAGGCGGGGGCGCTCCCGGCGTTGAGGGAGGTCCCAGAACCATCTCCCATTGAACTGGCGGTCCTTACCGAAGAGGCTCGCCAAAAGGCTGCTTACTTGGCAGTGGCAACTACCCAAGGCCGAAGGTCATTGAGGCCCGTGGTGGAAGAACTGGTACGCCAGGAGTTGGCTGACCATGGGGTTTCTGTGGAAGTGGGAGAGGTCGTTGATCCGACCCTCCAGGCTGTCTGGGTCGTGGAGGTTCATGGACCCGATGAGATCAGCGACGAGTTCTCCCCAGCTAAAACTGCGGCCATCACTTTGGCCCAAGATTTGGTAGGGGGAGGGGCTGCGGACATGGTATCCCCCGTACTAACAGTAAAGGCGATCAACGCTATTGCGGATCGTCAGTTCGGCTGGAGTGCTCTACTGAAACCCAAGGAGGACGTATGAGTATCGGAAACTGCATGGGTAGAACTATCGAGAGAACTTCGGGGCACGGGCATCTGGTAGTAGTAGTGCCAGAGACTCGTCTCAAGGAAGCATTGAAACACGCAAGTGTCTCGGTGCCCGAAGGCTCCTGGTGCGGGGGAACCACTTGGGTCACCCCTACCGGAAAGAAGATCACTGTGACGTCCGTCAACGCCAAGCCGTTCAGCGACGAGTTCTCTCTCGCTTTGTGTGGCTGGGGTGATCGGGACCACACCCCCCAGTGGGAGAAGTTGAAGGGGTGGAAAGAAGCCTCTGGCAAGCAGCTTTGCTCGACATGAGCCATGAAATCTGGACCGTGCAAGTGCAAGGAGGCACCCCTTTTGGCCTGGGGATTGCGGGCAACCCTCGCGTAGAACACAACGGGGGGATGTCAGTCTTTCATCTGGTGATCACTGAGCAGCAAGCTGAGGTCATCAAGGACATCGCAGAGCGTCGTGAGTGCAAGATTGAGATTCGGCCTATGCAGAAGCAGACAGATGAGCAGAAGTCCGAGAGGATGGCTCTCCTGGGCATTCAGCGAGGTGAGAAGTGCTGGCCCTGTGGGGCGTGCCCTAACTGTGCATGGTTTGACCCCCTTATTGAGGTAGGGGAGCCATGCGGGCATATCTCCTGGCCCGTGGAGACACGCGCTGCCTTTGAAGAGAGCGACAAGGCAGCCAAAGACTGGGAAGAGTGCCCCGTCAAAGAGCGGCTCTCCCAGGCGAGCTAATCCTCATCCTCCCGGTCTGCGTCGTAGTTCTTCCAGTCCAGCCAGAAGCCTAACGCCACTATCAAGTGGAGGAAGGCTGAAGCAGCTACCTCCACCGTCTCATGGTAGTCGCTCAGGCTCAGATGGACATGGCCCACGATCCAAAAGGGGATTGCAAACTGCTGGCTGTACCAGATGAGAGCGAACTTACTGAACTTCTTGAACTTCAACGACCTCTCCTGCCCTTTTCATCGTACCGGAGACTCGTTGTGGGGGGTTCTCAGAGGGACTCTTCCCCGTAGATAGAGGTATGCGACTGCTCCCACAAGAAGTGCCGAGAGACCCTATTCATGCGGAGATCCTGCACGGGCTGGTGTCGAAGCGCCTTACACCCGACCAAGTGATGCCTTTGTTCGACATACCGGGCATTGGGTTCCATCGTGCCTTGTGGATATTGACCCTCTCAATGGCCTACTACAAGTGGACGGGAAGCAACACCTTCGTCGTACCTGGGGCCATGCGTAAGGCCCTGGAGCAGACCTCCTTGGAAGAGGTCACAGCCGATGACTTGAAGTTGCCCTTCCCTTGCGTCTACATCGCGCTGCCTGGGTGTGACCTGGAGCTTTGGGGTGGCCCGAGAACCCAATGGCATGAGTGCGGGGGTGTGTTTTTGGTGCGTCCCACGCCTGAGGTGGGCCTCTGTGACGAGGGCCAAGACATCATCACGGTCTACCTGTGGGGCATGGAAAACGACAGGTCCGAGACAGCAGGGGACGATGCGTCTTTCTGGCTCACCATCGACCTGAACGAGATGCGCCGGATGAGCTTGGACCTGGAGCAATACCTGTACATGCTCCTGGCTGATGAGAGCCGGGACGAAACGTCCAAGGACCTGCTCCCGTTGGGCCTGCGTCTTGAGCTTGGAACGGAGATGCCCAAAGGAAAGAGGCGCAAGAAGCTGGTCAACAGCATGGTGTCGATCCTTCGGATTGCCATCAACACGCTTGTGTACCTCGACACGGACGAGCCTGATGTGACCCCGGACAAAGACTCAGCCAAGGTTGAGGCACAACGGCGGGAAACTCAAAAGGCCCTGGATCGGATCAAGAACCCCAACAAGAGCAGGGGTCGTCGCTTGCGGAAGAAGCTCGAAGACCTCCCTGAAGACAGGATTGTGTGGGTAGGAGGCTCCCTTACCAGCACTGAGCCGTCAGGTAAGAAGGGTTCGGCTGAGGCGAGGCGCAAGGCTGCTGAGCATTGGGTGAGGGGGCATTGGCGACCGAAGCGCCGGACCATCAAGGCCAAGATGGAAATAGCAAAGACGCTCTCGGAAACACAGAACGAAGCTGCCTTCAAGGCTATGGAACATGCCACCACGCTCAAGAGTGGTGATGCCTCCAAGATCACTAAGGCACTCAAGGAAGCCCACAGGGCGCAAGAGGAAGCTGTTGAAGCCACCGCAGACTACACAACCCTTCAAGAGGAACTGGAAGGGCGCAGACGATGGATTCGGCCTTACCAGAGGAACAAAGGAGCGGAGCGGAAGGTAAAGTCTCATCTCTACGTCGTAGGTGATTGATGGGTGATGACAAAAAGGTGGTGGATCTTGACCAGCATCGAATCAAGCTCGCTTTGGAGGGGGTGCGGGTTCCAGACCTGGACACTGACCCTGTGGCTTACATCGAAGGTGTGTGGGGGGAGGACGTTTACGGCTTCAACGCCGTAGTCAAAGACCTGGAAGATTTGCGGAGAGGGGGGACAGGTGGCGACTTGGGTCGTCCAAGGACGCACTACGAAGTAGAGTTACTCGTCAAGCATACGAGAGCTTTAGCCAATGACATTGCCCGCCACTTTGGGCTGGAACATTTGATACACACCGAGGATGAACTGCCATGAGACGACGAATCGCAAAGAAAATCGTACAGTTGTACGAGGACGGGGAGAGGGGCCACAGACGCCAAGCTGTGGTGGATGCCTTTACCAGGATGAGGATGGAAGTCCCGCAGCCCGAGGAGCCTGTTTCGGCCCCCGCGCAGAAGTTCGTGAAGAAGCCCCAACGAACCGAGGAAGAGATCAAGGCTGCGTTGTCTGCTGTCGTGAAGATCACGATGGACACCTTGGCGGGCAACTCGCCCTTTGAGGAAGCTGGCCCCGACCTCTCGTCCATGAAGGTGGGTGAACTGAAGGCTCTGGCAAAGGAGCGGGGTCTGACGGGCTACTCCAGCTTGAAGAAGGCTGAGTTGGTCAGCGCACTCTCCGCATAGCCTTCTTCGTGGCCTTGTAGGTGCGCCTGCGGTGTCCCCAGCGCATGAGGAACCTTGCTGCCTTGCCTGACCTGTTGCACAGGTGGTAGAGGCGGCGTGCGTCCTTCGCATCCTTCATAGCGGTGTGGGAGCCGTCGGTGTCCCACCGTAGGAACTCTCGGATAGCGTCCATCGAGAGAGACTCCAGGCCACATGGCACGAGATGCTCATAGGCGAGGGTTACGGTATCTACCTTGTGGTAGGGGAGTTTCGGATTCCACCCGGCATTCTTGAAGGATGCGGAGAGCATGTCGATGTCGAAGCCCACGTTGTGGCCCACCAGGACGCATCCTTGGAGGGTTCCGCTAATCAGGTCAACGACCTCTCCCATGCGGGGGGCAGCCAACCAGCGGTCTGGGTTGGCCGCATAGCCGTTGATCTCCAGCGCCTTCGGATGGGCGAGTTCGATCTTCGCGGGCCGGATGAGGGACTGGTAGTACTCAACGCGCCCATCCGGCCATTCCTTCACGATAGCCACCTCGATGACCTCATGGGTCGCCGGGTCGAGTCCCGTAGTCTCGGTGTCGATGAAAGCGAGTGGTCGTTCGGAAATAGGGATACGCATTGTTTGTGCCTATATTCTCTACGGTTTCCCAGGCGGTCTGGAACCCTCTCGATGCTTTTCCTATAAGCAGTTGTAGATAGTACCTTCCCCCGACAGGAGTTCTCACATGGCTATTCGATCTACTGCTTCAGCCTTTCAGCCCTCACCCCCCTACCTTCGCATCAGGCCAGCTTTCGGCAAACGCATCGGTGGGAATACGGGACGTAGCACTGGTATGCGTGATGGTGCCGTTTCTTCGGCCTACTCGGCTGGTGCGGGAGCCTTCCAGAACGGCGGCAACGTCAAGCCCAATATGTGCTGTGCGCCCCCTCCGGGAGCAACTCGCATGTTCAAGATAAACGCCAAGATGGGATAAGGGGGTTCTGTAGCTTCTCCTGACCCGTAAAGAGGGAGAGGAGAAGCTAATGGCCCGCACTTTGTTCATAGGCGACGTTCACGGCATGGCCGATGAGTTGCGTCAGTTGGTGGAGCGACTGGACCCCCAAGCGGGTGATGCGGTCGTTTTCGTCGGTGACTTGGTGGACAAGGGACCGGATTCCGTTGCTGTGGTTCGCATGGCGCGGGAGATGGCTGAAGCTGGGTCTTTCCAGGTCGTGTTGGTTGAAGGCAACCACGAGGACAAGCACCGTCGGTTCCGTCGGAATAAGACGTTGCGGCCTGAGGTTGCTGAACAGCAAGCTGCTCGGTCCCCCGTATTGGCTGAGGTCACGGAAGCCTTGTCTCAAGAAGACGTGGCCTTCTTGGACTCTGCTGTGCCTTTCCACAAGGTCCCTGAACACGGCATATTGGTCGTTCACGGCGGTGTCCCTGGTGACATGGTGGAGTTCCCGGCTGAGACAGTCGAGGAAGCCGCTGCTTTGACGGGTAAGGCCAAGCGTCGGTTGCAGTTGTTGCAGCGCACTCGGTTCGTTTCTGTCAGCACAGGAGGCTTCTTGAAGTTGGGCACTGAATCCGAAGCTGATCCGTTCTGGGCTGAAGTCTTCGACGGTCGGTTTGGTCATGTTGTGTTCGGCCATGAGCCTTTCATGGATGGCCCCGGTATGTTCCCTCACGCTACAGGCGTGGACACGGGTGCCGTGTTCGGGGGGTCGTTGACAGCTTTGGTTGTCGAAGCCTCTGGAGAGCGGTCTTTCGTGTCCGTTCCTGGGCGTAAGTTCAGCGAGCGGTGGAGTTCCCCTGGCCGGTAGGTCGGGGGGGTTTCTTCCTTATTGCCAGCGGGTATCAATACCTGTTGTCGGCTGGAGGCCCAATGAAAATGGAAGACATGAAGGGGTGGACCATGGATGTGGTGGACCACCTCCTGAGCCAAGCAGTCACGTTCCGCAAAAAGGGAGATGAGATTCCCCCGACCTTCTTTTTGGTCTCGTTCCCGGAGAACGAAACCCCCTTGGTTTACCAAGTCGATCCCTCGAACTGGGGCAACGACAAGGAAGGTGTGGCTCAGCAGATCCGCGTCCAAAGTGAAGAGGTGGGTGCGCGGTACGTCATCCACCTGTGTGAAGCGTGGATGTCTATCCCCTCCAACGAAGAAGCATTGGCGGCTGGGGCGTGGATAAACGCTGGCATGTCACTCGCCAGCTACCCGGACAAAACAGAGAACATCCTGCTTTCTGTTGACGGCCCTGACTTGAATCAGATTCTCATGCACCGAATCCACGACGACGGCTCCATCGGGGAGCGGGTGAACGTCGAGGGCGAGTACGGCGGCAACTTCCACAACTTGTCAGGACACGTCGGCTGCAACTGAGGCGGTAGAGCCTCTATCCCCGTGGTGGTGCATGGCGACCATCAAGCTAACCGGCCTCGGCTCTGCCTTCGGCATCACCACAGCAGGGACCGATGACATTTCATCGACCCCTGGTGGGTTGACGGTCGGGGACGCCGATACCGATGACATCACGATCAACGCTGAGTTCACTTCCAGCTTGATTCCAGACATAGACAACGCGGTAGACCTGGGAAACGGGGATAAGTCGTGGCGTGAGATATGCCTGGGGACCGCGATCAACCTCCATGGCACCGGCAATCTCGGCCTGCGGCTTGTGTGGGAAGACCCAACGATTCAGGACGAGACTATCACCCTCCCAGCCAGGAGCGGTCACGTTGCCTTGGAGGGTTTCCTACCCTCCTACCTGTCCTTCGGGAAGAACAACGCCCAGTCAGCAGACCTCACCGACTTTGAACTCTCCACCGTCAACGGGTCAACGAACGCACGGGGGTGGAGGATGCCTGTCCCCGGTGCGGTCACCCACATAAGTTGTCAGTACGATGCGACCGCAAGCGGAGGCACCAACAGTTTCACCCTCGACCTCTACAAGAACGGTGTGAAGGAAGTCGGGTACAGCCTCGTTATGAACGACGTCACTTCGGGTGACCAGGGGGACCAAGTGGCGTTCTCGCCGCATCTTCCCTTTAGTGCTGGTGACAGTCTGACATTGAAACTCACCATGACAGCGGGGCAGGGTGACACGTTCACTATGGATGACTTGGCGTGCCTCTTGAGGGTTCTGAACTGATGCCCACCAACGTCGTCAAGACTCCAGCCGATGAGAAGAAGTGGCAGAAAGCCAAAGCCCGTGCAAAAGAGCAGGGGAAGGCCGAGAACTATGCCTACATCATGGGCATCTACAAGCAGATGAACCCCGAGAGGTTCAAGTCAGCCCAGCGGGTCGCCGCCAGATACGCAGCACAGCTTCCTTTGATGGACCCCCTCTACAACCTGCGGGAAGCCGCCAAGGAACTGCTCTTGCTGGAGGACCATCTGGGTCATGCCCAGAAGCACTGTCCTGACTGCATCCGTAAACATCTGCTCACCACGGAGGCACTGCTTGAAGAAGCAGTGCGCCTCGACACAGAAGGGGAGATGTTGGGGTTGCTCTCACCGCTTCCGGCACAGGTACGGGAACTGTGGACAGCCTATCAAGATGGTCGCCCGAAGCATGAGATCGGGCAAGCCGCCCGTGTTTTGCGTAAGGGACTCGTAGAGGCTTCTGCCGCTGTTCGTGTGGCTGCCCGAAAAGGGCCGCCCATGCAGATGGGGTCAGCCGCCATGCTCAAGCGTCAGGGCCTGATTCCAGTGGACGTGTTCTTCGGTGAAGCACGCCCCCACAAGCGCCCCATCATTGAACTCGGGGACGGCTTGCAGGACCGACGTGGAAAGCTGCACTTCTTCGTGGGTGTTGATGAGCGGGGGAAGGCCATCCTCGCTGACACGATGGACAAGGCTAAGCGGCTTCATCGGAAGGTCATCCAAGACCGTAAGCACCACACCACAGCGAAAAACGTGGCTGCGAGATTCCAACTCAAGCAGGCCAAGCCTGAGAAGGCCCTGTACACAGCCGTTTTTCTCGATGACCCCGATGCTTTGAAGCGGTGGTGGGTGGAAGAGACCGGGATTCCGCTGTTGCCGAAGCACTACGCCCACCACATGACCATCAAGTATAGGCCCGACGCCAAAGAGGTAGTGGACCTCCCCATCGGTAAACGTGCCCCCCTCAGGATTGTGGGGTGGGCGGCAGATGCGAAAGGGCAGGCGGTCAAGGTGGAATCATCGGTCAGAAGCACCAAGAAGATTGCCCATGTCACGGTTGCGACCGACGGCACCCGTCCCGTGTACTCCAACAAGCTCCTGGCTACGGGCATAGAGCCTGCAAGCGGAACGCTCAAGGGGCGCGTTGGCTACAAAAGCACAGACTTGCTTCGGCACAAGCCCGTCTTCGACCTCAGTGGAACCATCTACGAAGCACTGTCCAAGATGGGGCCACGCAAAGCAATGCTCCCGGAGCAAGTCACAGACGAACGGGACCACGACGTAAGACGGGATGACCCAGAAGATGGCGGTGGTTCCGTGCTTCCGGGGAGCGAGGAAGAAGAGTGAACGGTCCCGAAAACAAGGAGAAAGGCCCACAAAGTCATGACTGGTGTCCTCCTGGATTCTGGGCTATTCCTTTGGGGGACGAGAAGGCATCAGACCTGTTATGGTTGTACTCTCGTCGCGTAAAGCGGAGCGACCCCCTTCTGAGTGAGCGGTTGGAAGAAGCGTTGCAGAAGGTTGGGTTCGACCCCTCCGACCAAAAGTTCCATCGTTAGGTTGAAGCAAGGGGGGTCTTAGTTTCTCCCTGACGGGTATCTCTTACCTGGAGGTGCCCTTGTGACGAGGAAACTGAAGCCTATTGAGCTTCCCGTCGATCCCAAGTTGGCTGAGGAAGTGCTCAACTTTCCGGTTGTGGGCGCAGCCGGAACCGCCATCACCATTGGTGACCGGGTGCGTGAAGCTATCGCTGCGGTGGGGGAGGCGAACGCCTTCCTTTCCGAGAGTGTGGTCGCCAAGCTCCTGGCCGAGACCTTGATGAAGAGCCAGAAGAGGCGGGGCTTCCCCTCGCTTCAAGTTTCCCCGAATGGTGAGGTGGTTCTCCGCATTGACTATGAGGCTGAGTCCCCTACAGACCACAAGCCCCGGCCTCTTCCCTCCCTCAATGAACTGAGGGCGCTGGCGGCTGAGGCGAACGTGGACATCTCGGATCTCGGACGCAAGAAGCATGAGATCATCAAGAGGTTGGAGAGCCACCCGACGGACGCTCCCCCGGATAGACTGCGGGACGACGTTCAAGAATCAAAGGTAGCTCTCGGGCACATCAAGCTCCCCCGACACTAATCTCGACGGTATCCCCCCTATACGGGACGGCAAACGGAGGTTAGCGTGTCCAACTACGGTTTCTGGACTTACGGCAACAAGTGTGGCCTTGAAGGGGCCGCATCTACGCTTGTAGAGATGCGGGACGGTCGAACCGTGACGCAAAAGGACCCGGACAACCCTGCCGTTCTCGAAGACTACTTCATCGCCTTCAGCTTGAGGTCATCGAAGCAGGCCCGGAACGACTTCACACGCCTTTTCAGTGGCCTTAGCAAAGCAGCCCAGTCACGCCTCACGGATTTGATTCTTCAGAACCCGGCCCAGACCTCTCTGGTTCTGAATGACCAAGACTTCGCGGATGCGATCCAGCACCGCGAGGTGACATCCGGGGTACGGACACGGTTGGAGATGGCGATCCGTAAGTTGCCTGGGGGACTGTGATGGCGAAGTCCGCTACACCCCCACCCCCAGAGGTCACGTCACCGTGTACTCGGGAGAAATCACCCCTGCAATCCAAGAAGTTCATCGCCTACTTGCTGGCCGAAGCAACTTGGAAGGTGGTCGTGATCATCGGCTTGAGCGGAATCATCTACATCCAGACACAACCAGACACAACGGCGGTGGATACTTGGATGTATTGGCTTCTCTTAGCGTGCGTGGTCATCGCAGGTTTTGTAGAAGCAGGTTTTATTGGAGGGCAGGCGTGGCTTGATAGGTATGTTCGCCTTGCCCTGATTGCAGCTAACACTGGGGATGAATCCCCATCTCACAAGGAGTAAGTCATGGGACGAGGAATCCCCACAGCACTCATGGGTCGCCCCCTTCGTAGAAGTGGACACCCTATGCGACACAACAACCCAACAGGAGCCAAGGAGGCAGCCCCGGCTCCCGCCCCAGCGCCTGAACCTGCACCCGAAGCTGAAGAAGCAGCTTTCAGCATGTCCAACTCCAAGGCCGAGCTTTTGGCTGAGGCTGATCGCCTCGTATTGGGAGTGGACAGCGGGAACACCAAGGCCGAGATCCTGGCGGCTATCGAAGCTGTGTAAGAGGGGCCAATGGCTGATCTTCAGCCCATGGTGGTGTTTATGTACACCCGGTCACGGGAGTACGGCTTTTGTGCGGCCTCTTCAGAGGATGCCCAGGTGTACTTCCACGTCGATGTGTTTCACCGGACGATGCCCCAAGAGCCTCCTCCCATCGTGGGGGAGGCTGTCCAAGTAGAGGTTTCCTCTAACCCAGACCGCCCCAAAGCTATCAGGGTGCTTCGTGCCGCCCCTCCGAGCCGTCTCGTAGGAGAGGTGAAATCCTTTGACCCTGGAAAGGGTTGGGGCTTTATCCAGCACGAGTCGGGAAGCTACTTCCTCCATAGGAGCGAGATGGAAGGCATATGGGTGCCTGTTCGCGGGTCACGGGTATCCTTTTATCCGGGAATGAAGGACGGGCAGCCTCGTGCGTGCCATGTCGGACAACAAGGAACTCTTGGGCAAGGAGAGGGATAACGATGTCGGTTGATAGCAACCCTTTTGGGGGCACAGGCGCAGGAAGCACCTACACGCCAATGACAGATGTGGAACGAGAGGCTGTCTCTCGTTTGGTCGAGGCAGGCAGGTTGCGGGTCCATGTCGTGGGTTGGGGTGTTGTCAATAGCCCTCGGGTCATCATCGGGGACCTGCGTATCGGCATCCAGTTCCGACTGGACTTCAATGCTCCAGCAGTCCCGCAACCCAACCACTACTTCGACCTTGAGCTTAGGACGGACTCAGGGCTTCTCCTCTACAAGGAGAGGCAGCCGACCATCTTCAACTACAAGCCTGTCCAAATCTGTGCGGGGATGTTCCTGGACTTGGTGTGGGACATCGCTATCCGGCACATGGACCCCAAGATCGTGAAGGCCCTTGTGCCAGGAGCAACGGGCTTCACATCCAGATGGCAAGACCGGGACACTGGGGAGATGACCCTAAAGGGGAACACCCGGCACATGACCGCAGAGACCCTTCAACGGTTGAAGCAGGTTCGAGTCATGGAAGAGGTCTCCAAGGCCGACACCAAAGAGATGGCCGCAAAAGCCACCGCCAAAGCTGAGGGCCTTGAGCTTGCGGCGAAGAAGGCGCTCATCAAGCTCAAGTAGGTGAGCAACTTTGACTTCATCCCATCCCATCCCTGGTACCAAGGGAGGTGGGAACCACCCCTTCCAAAGGCGGCCCCCATGTGGCCGCCTTCTACTCGGAGGCTCCCCAAAAAAGCGGCCCCAGATCGCTCAAAGCAGACGCTGGTTGCAACAACGCGGTGTGCTCAGAAAAGCTCAGTCTGAACTTCCTCTTTTACGTCGAAAAGGGTGTTTTCGATAAGCAAGGTTGAACCTGGGTTTTCGAGGGGTGTTTTTTGAGCCTCAGAAATCTCTGAGCTTACGGACAGTTCCCCGGCTCGAATCATGCTTCAGGAACCAGTGATGTCGCTCACGGACCTTCACGGACTGGATCTCACCGGCTGCTAAAATCCTGCTGACGGGGGGGGTTCCATTTGGGCGGCCTCACCGTAGAGAACACAGAGGGCTTCCCCTTCATCCCACGGGGTGGAGAACAGTCCTCAAGCCTCCCCCGGCTCTAAGCGGGTTCGGTCTCTGCCGACCCTAAACGCAGCACCCTCTCACTGGTGTAAAAAGGGAGCGCCTTCTCCCTGGTGTGAAACGGAGCGTGAGCCTACCGGACGTTATACCGGAGGCGTAGCCGACTACGTTAGTGTTGGGGTTCCAACCCACCTTACGGGGGCGTGTGACCACGGGCGATACCGGGGGGTTCCAACCCACCTTACGGGGGCGCGGCTGCGAAATGCGAGAAGACGCAGGGGTTGGCCTCCCTTATCGGGCCACCCACTTTCATTTACCCTTCCACAGCGCCGTTAGAGTCGGTGACCAGGGGATAGGCAACCCCGTTGAGTTGTGGGAGGGTTCCCTTCAAATGGCGGGAATGGGGGGTTCCCCTTTTCCTCTTCGCCCGTAGAGAGACTAAGCCCACGATAGTGCCCGGTGACTTACCTTCTTCAAGACCGGATTCAGGCTTCGTGTAAGAAGGCGGTCCACGCGACACAGTGGAACGGCCCCCAGTAGGCCCGACGTTGCCGACGTTGCAGCGAGGCCAAACAGGGTTGCAGGTGCTGCAAAGCCCCCTCTCCTAAAGCCCCGTTGATCTGGACGGCACAAGGGAGGTGGTTTCGTTATTCAGGCGCGTGCAGCGGCGAGTTACCGGGAGTGGACGGGTCTGTGAAGTCGAAATGGGTTGTCTTCTCTGAAGCCAACTTGGCGGTCTTCAGCATCTCCAACGCTACCTCGTAGGGGCAAGCGTTGGCGTTAGGGCGTCGATCTTCCAGGTAGCCATAGCCATCCTTGGCTGTTCCTATCGGGATGCGGATGGAGGCCGTGCGGTCGCTGACGCCGTACCGGAACTCGTTGTGGGAACAGGTCTCGTGCTTCCCGGTCAAACGCATCTCGATGCCATCCCCGTACACAGCGAGATGAGCAGCCCTACGCTCCGGGGTTCCAGCGGCTTCGCACCATGCTTTGATGTGCTCCATGCCTCCTTCTTCACGCATTGCTGCGGTGGAGAAGTTGGTGTGCATCCCACTCCCGTTCCAATCACCGGGAACGGGCTTCGGATCGAGCGTGGCGTTGATGCCATGGTCTTCGCCCAGGCGGTACAGCAGCCAGCGGGCAAACCAGAGATGGTCTCCTGCTTCAAGGGCAGTGCAAGGACCGATTTGGAACTCCCATTGACCCGGCATCACCTCAGCGTTGATGCCGCTGATCTTCAGCCCTGCCTCAAAGCAAGCCTGGAGATGGTCCTCGATAAGCTCCCGTCCGTACACTTGGTCGGCACCGGCACCGCAATAGTACGGGCCTTGGGCAGGTGGAAATCGTCTGTCCTCCCCGAAACCGAGAGGTCGTGCCCCGTCAAAGAGGACATGCTCCTGCTCCATGCCAAACCACGCATCCGTGAACCCCTCTGCTTCCAGGAAATCGCGCACCGCAGCCCGCTTGTTGGTGGGGTGGGGGGTGACACCATCAGCCTCGTAGACTTCGCACAAGGCGAGGAAGTGGCCCCTGCCTCGAACGGGGTCAATGACGATCCGCACGGGCTTCAGGATGCAGTCTGAAGAGTCTCCACTGGCTTGCCCTGTGGAACTTCCATCGAAGTTCCAGTCAGGGAAGGTCATTTCTTCCCCCTCCGGTTCGGCCAGCACCTTGGTTTTTCCACGGATGGTGCGTGTTGGGAAGGTGCCGTCAGGCCATAGGTAAGTGACAAACATGCTCGCTCCAGGTGGTTTACGCCGTCTAACCAGCGTACCCATCTTCAGCCCAGCCCCCGCCTTTCAAAGCAAAGGAGGTCTGAGAGATCATCTTCTTACAGTTCTTGGAGTCGCATTCGGGGCAACTCTGGGGGTTTTCACGCTCGTCGTGCTTCAGGAGCCTCTCGAACCTCTTCTCGCATTTCTCGCATCGGTACTCGAACAGAGGCATGGATCCCCTCCTTGCTTCCACAATACCGATAAGGTGCCTATTCACGCCGACCGACGGGAGAGAAGATGGCACGAACCATTCGAGAGATAGTCCACGAGCAGATGCAGATGCAGATGCAGCCGCTGAAGCTCCAGCCGGATTACGGAAGTTCAGAGGGGGCAGCAGTGCCACGCGGGGAAGACCGCCAAAAGCAAGCCTTCAACAAAGAGAACGGCCCTGAGCTACTGGGCCAACTGCTTCGCGTGCTCAAGAGCAACGGCATGGACGACGCACTACAAGCTATCAAAAGCTGTGGCCTCACCCGTAAGCTCAACGATGAGTGGATGGGAGACACCCGGAACCGCCAGAAGCGCAAGCGTGATCGGCGTGCAGGCCAGCAATCCCTTTCAGCCCTGAGTAACGATTTTCACGATGTCCATGACGCCGTTGACATGACCAGGAAGACCTACAGACCGTTGGCGTTGGTGCTTGGGCGACTGGCAAAGCCGAGAGGGTCGATGGACGACCCCATCTTTAGGTCGGGGTATCTGGAAGACGTAGACGAAGCCATCGAGCAAATCCAAGACATCGAGTGGGCGGCACCCCGGTTGTACATGGTCCAGAGCGCACTGTCGGATGCGCTTTCGGAGTTGGTCCCTCTTTCCAAGAAGCTCAGAAGGCTGC
>Ga0098035_1000045_pt1 | contig 85947 bp, 95 predicted proteins | sample 3_EtaG_FD_75046 | JGI IMG/M metagenome (GOLD analysis project Ga0098035, IMG submission 75046) | Marine viral communities from the Subarctic Pacific Ocean - 3_ETSP_OMZ_AT15126 metaG | ecosystem: Environmental > Aquatic > Marine > Oceanic | place: Pacific Ocean | collected 2015-01-07
CGATCAGGGCCGGTTTGTCCAGCGACTCAAGCTCTTGGCGATTCATGAAGAGCTTGAATCAAGCCCGCACCTCCGCGTCAACCCCCTCCCGACCACTCACACCGGGGGAGGTGAGCAGTTACCGGCCTGAAGCTGGACGACCCGAGCTTCAACGCTCCGATCTATGCCAACCTTTTCGACGACGAGGATGGCGACGGTTACAGCCTCATCTGGTCCCGGCCCAACCGCCGCAATGGCGACTGAGCCATCATCGATGCCCCGTCCGGATTACCGGGCGGGGCATCACGCCGGTGGGAATCCGGTCCTGCAGGCGGCCGAAAGGTCCCGATCATCCCGGAAAAATGACTCCGGGCCTTTTCTCATGTACGAATCACTAGTTTACTAGGTGGCAGTATATTAGGGGAAACGGCGACCTCTCCGCATGAGATTGCGGGAGCTTGTCGCCAGAAATTTGCGTCGACTGAGACACGCCAAAGGCTTGTCGCAGGAGGAACTTGCCGATCGTGCCGAGATCAATCGCAACTATGTCGGCATGCTTGAGCGGGAACAGCACGCCGCGACGATCGATATGCTGGAAAAGCTGGCGATCGTGCTTGAAATCGATCCGGTCGCGTTTTTTGAACGGGCTGAGCGGCAGGACGCGGACGAAGATTGACAGTGCGTCGCGCAGTGATGTCTGCGCTGCATCACGCGATGTCTACTCGTACAGCTTACGACAATTCAAAACTTCGATAAAATCGACCCGGAATCGAATGGCTGTCGCCGTTGATGTGTCGGGGGACCCATCATGACCGCGCCGGATTTTCTTGACGAACCGCCCGGAGGCGCGTCGCTGACCGACTACGACATCAAACATTTGAAGCTCTACGTTCGCCTGCTCGACGCCGATGCCGAGGGCGCGGACTGGCGCGAGGCGGTTACCATTTTGTTCGGCATTGACCCCCGTGATGATCCCGAGCGCGCTCGGCACATCCATGAATGCCATCTCCTGCGCGCCCGATGGATGACCGAACACGGTTACCGCGACCTGCTTCGGCGCGGCCATCACTGAACGGGTCCGCGATGCGCCGCAGCGATCACGCGGCGCTTTTTCCGGGTCTTCCCTGATCCAGCTCAACCGGGAATCGTATCCGGCCCGGAGACATGAACCATGTGAGCCAGGAGGTAATCGATGGCGCCGGACCCATCGCAGTGGCGAGCTTCGACCAGTTACGACTATTTCGACGATCTCGGCATTTCCGACCTGGCGTGGGAATGCTTGCGCCGAAATGTCGATTACCAGCGCGACTATGCAAAAGCGTTGAAAGAGATGGATGACCCTAAGCAGGCGACCACGTCGTTCCGCCTGCGCTGGGGGTTGCAATTTCCCTGCCCACCCAAGCCACAGCGCCATCGAGGAGCCGGTTCACTGGACGACGGAGGCCGACCTTGGAAAAGTTCTGCTGATCGCGTCGCCATCCCTTGGCTCGGCCGGCGCACCACTGCCCGCACTTGATCCGAGCGCAACGCACCGCAGCGCGCACGAACTCCACGCAATCCACGGCGACGGCGCCGACGCAGTTCATGTCGTGCTGCTCGGCGGCATCGAACCCGACCAGCCGCTGGCCGCGGTCGTCCCGCTGGACACTGATGCACCAGATCGGATCGAGGCCATCTCGCGCCTCTGGGGCGGGCTCCAAGCGCCGCCTCCGCCCGCCGATCTGCGCGTGACGCTTCAGCGCCGGCAGCGCCTCCGTCACATGCTGCGGGCCTTTGACGGCCGCGCCTGCCGCGCCACCTACCGGGAGATCGCGGAGGTGATGTTCGGCGTGTCCCGCGTCGCCTCCGACTCCTGGAAAACATCGGCGCTTCGCGATTCCACCATTCGGCTCGTGCGCGATGGCCTCGCCATGGTCGATGGCGGCTATCGTGATCTGCTGCGTCGACGCCGACGGCGCTGACGGCGCCCCATCGCAGGGGGTGCGAAATAGCCCCCTCTATCTTCACCATCCCCCCAGACAGCAGCTCTTCGCCACCGTGGCCTTCGCCCGCCGCTGATCGCCAGCGGCCTCAACGAACGCCCCGGAGGCCCGATCATGTCCGCCAACCTCGCCGGTTTGCCGCCGCGCTTTCTACGCACCCCTGAAGCCGCTCGTTTCTTAGGTCTTTCCGGCCGCACGCTGGAAAAACACCGGACCTACGGAACCGGCCCGGCGTATCGCAAGCTCGGCGGCCGTGTCGTCTACGCTATCGACGACCTGCAGGCTTGGGCAGATCGGGGTGCAGTCACATCCACGTCGGATCCGCGCGGCGCCGTCCTTCCCGCCAAGCGTCATGAACCGACGACGCCGGTCCAAGCCGGCCGCCACGCGCGCTGAGACGCGTCGGCATGTCCTCCCGCCATCACAGCAGCGAACGCGAGCAGCTCGATCTCTTCCGAGCGCTGCCCGGCGACCTCGCGCCGCGAGATGCGCAGGACCTCATGGCCTATCCGTTCTTCTCGCTCGCCAAGTCGAAGCGCCTGGCGCCGATCGACTTCAAGGCGGGCTCGATCGTCATCCGCGTCGAAGCCGTCCCCGAGCATGGCATGGCGACCATCTGGGACGCGGACGTGCTGATCTGGGCAGCTTCCCAGATCGTCGAAGCGCGCGACGCCGGCCTACGCCCGTCGCGGCTCATGGGCACCACCCCGTATGAGATCCTGAACTTCATCGGCCGCGGCGTGTCGCTGCGTGACTACGACCGCCTCAAGGCCGCGCTCGACCGCCTCCAGTCAACCACGGTCGCTACATCGATCCGCCAGCCCACCGAGCGGCGGATGCACCGCTTCTCCTGGATCAACGAGTGGAAGGAGAAAGCCGACCAGCGCGGGCGACCTCTCGGCCTCGAGCTGATCGTGCCCGATTGGTTCTACGCCGCCGTCCTCGACGACGCGCTCGTGCTGACGATCGACCGCGCCTACTTCGATCTCACGGGCGGGCTCGAACGCTGGCTCTACCGGCTCGTGCGCAAGCATGGCGGCCGCCAGGAGTTCGGCTGGAGCTTCGATTTCATCCACCTCCACGCCAAGTCCGGCTCGCTCTCGCCGCTCAAGCACTTCGCCTACGACCTGCGCGACATCGTCCGCCGCCAGGCGCTGCCCGGTTACCGGCTGACCATCGAGCAGCCGGCCAGCGGCCCCGAACGCCTTTCCTTCGTCCCGACCGATCCGGCGCCGCTCGGCATGCCGCGACGTCGCCGTTCCAACACTCGCCCTGGGGATAAGCTGTGAATTGCCTCGTGCTATCAGGGACCGCGCCTATCGTGCCATCGGGGACCCGATCCTCGTGCTATCGGGGACCGGAATCGTCGATTCCACGCATCGAATCAAAAGCTTGCGGCGTCCGTAACTTCTCTAACCTAGATTCCTTCGGAATCTTTCTAACGCACCCCGCGTTTTGCCCGCCTGCGGATAACTGCCGAGCAGCGGCCGGGAGCGCGTCATGATCGTCGCGTTCCTCAATCAGAAGGGCGGCGTCGGCAAGACGACACTGGCGCTGCACCTTGCCGGCGAATGGGCGAGACGCGGTGAGCGCGTCACCGTGATCGACGCCGACCCGCAAGGCTCCGCGCTCGACTGGTCGCAACAAAGGGCACGCGAGCGCCTGCCGCGCCTGTTCGGCGTGGTCGGCCTGGCGCGCGATACACTCCATCGCGAAGCGCCGGAGCTGGCGCGCGACGCCGATCACATCGTCATCGACGGGCCGCCCCGCGTCGCCGGGCTGATGCGTTCCGCATTGCTCGCCGCTGATCTCGTGCTGATACCGGTGCAGCCATCGCCATTCGACGGCTGGGCCTCGGCCGAGATGCTGGCGCTGCTCGGCGAGGCGCGCATCTATCGTCCGCAGCTCGCAGCCCGCTTCGTGTTGAACCGATGCGGCGCGCGAACAGTCATCGCCCGCGAAACAGCCGAGACGCTCGCCGATCACGACCCGCCGGTGCTGGCATCCACCATCGGCCAGCGCGTCGCGTTCGCCGATACGGCGCAGTCCGGACGCCTTGTGTCGGAGGTCGACGACGACAGCCCGGCCGCGCGCGAGATCGCCGCGCTGTGCGCCGAGGTCGGGAGGCTCGGATTATGACCGGGCCGTCTCAGAAACGCGGCTTCGCCGCCCGGCCCGGCGATGCTGAACACTGGATCAAGTCGTCAGCGACGCCGCCTGCGCGCGACCCGGACACCACCGCGTTCTCGGCACGATTGACCATCGACGTCACCTCCGAATTGCGCGGGCGCATCAAGATCGCGGCATTCCGGCGCGGCGTCACGGTCGCCGACATGCTGCGCGATCTGCTCGCGCGCGAATTTCCCCCGACCGAAGGAGATCCATCATGACCGGCACCGCGGCCTCGCGCGTGCGCAGCGGCCCGTCGCCATCGGCGCTCGCGTCCGACCACCTGACCCATGTCGAACTGACCTGGATTGAGAAGAAGATAGAATATTGGATCCGGTTCGGAGACGACGTCCACGAGCAAATTCTGGATCGCCGCCGGCGTATCCTCTCCTACCAGCCGGGCAGCGTCTTCGCGTTCGTCCGCTGGGCCTCCAACGATTTCGGCACGGTCATCTCGCGCATCGACATCGTGCGCGCCGTCTCGCCGCGCCAACCCTATCAGACGCTGCCGTTCGTGCGCCCGGGCGGTGACATCCTGCTCAAGCTCGAAGGCTGGCCGAAGGTCGAGCACGTCCTCCAACTCATCGACGCCATCGAAGCGCTCAACATCGATCCGGCAGCAGTCTCGCCCGATCATTGGCGGCACATCCACAACCGCCTGACGGCAGGCCACGAGCCTCGTGCCTACACGTTCGAGCAGCATCGGGCATTCCTGAAGCGCCGGAGTGCCCAGCCATGACCCGCTTCGGTTACGTCATGACGACGTATTTCGCCGTGATGCTGATCGGCGGCCTGTCGTTCATCCACATTGCGCCGAAGCTGATTTGGAACGCCTCGGCCAGCACGCCGATCGGGCTCTATTCCGTCGACCGATCACCGCGTCTCGACGTGACTGACCTGGTCGCCGTGGCCGCTCCCGAACCGCTCGCCACGTTCCTGGCCGAGCGCGGCTACCTGCCGCGTGGCGTCCCATTGATGAAGCGCGTTGCCGGCCTTCCGGGGCAGCAGGTCTGCCGAACCGGCGCACGCATCTCCGTCGATGGCATCACGATGGGAGAGGCGCTGCGGCGTGACCGCCTCGGCCGCGATCTGCCGGTCTGGCAGGGCTGCCGGCGCATCAGGGACGGCGAGATCTTCCTCATGAACTGGTCCGTCCGCGACAGCCTCGACGGCCGCTACTTCGGTCCCATTCCCACCAGCTCGATCATTGGCCGCGCGATGCCGGTGTGGACCGACGAAGACGACAGCGGCCACTTCGAATGGCGCGCCCAAACACGTTGAGGGGCGCGCCGAACCTCTCCCTCACAAGCAGCAGAAGGAACCTTCCCATGCCACAGATCGGTCAGTTCACCCGCACGAAGTCCGGCTATTCCGGCCACGTCCGCACGCTCACCCTCGACGCCGCGCTTTCTCTCTTTCCGGCCGAACCTTCCGACGCCGAGAACGCGCCGGACTACCGCGTCCATCTCGGCGACGAAGATGGCCCCGAGGTCGGCGCCGGCTGGAAGCGGACCGGCGAGAAGGCTGGCGAGTACATCTCGCTGCTCCTCGACGATCCCGTCTTCGCGCAGCCAGTGCGCGCCAATCTGTTCCAATCCGGCGACGACAAGACGACCTGGGGCCTCCACTGGAACCGTCCGCCGAAGCGCGGCGAGCGGGACTGAGGCCATGCGGGCGCTTCACCCAACGCACATGCGCTTCGTGGATTCCGGGCGGACGCATGCCGCCCGGAATCTCGCCATCCTTCTCCTTTCCGGTCTGCTTTTCGACGCAGGATTGCCCGCCGCCACTCTGGCTCAGAGCGCGCCGGTCGAGCGAACCGATCCTGCCGATCCGATCGCCGCCTATGTTGCCGAGGCCTCGCAGCGCTTCGGCGTTCCGGCGGCCTGGATTCGCGCCGTCATGCGCGCCGAAAGCGCGGGTGACGTGCGCGCGATCTCCCGAGCGGGTGCGATGGGGCTCATGCAGATCATGCCCGATACCTGGGCGGCGCTGCGCATCCGCCATCGTCTCGGTAACGACCCCTATGACCCGCGCGACAACATCCTGGCAGGCGCGGCCTACCTGCGCGAAATGCACGACCGTTACGGCTCGCCCGGCTTCCTCGCGGCCTACAACGCCGGTCCCGGTCGCTACGACGAATATCTTGCGGACGGCCGTGCGTTACCGGCGGAAACGCGGGCCTATGTCGCGGCCCTCGCACCTCTTGTCGGCGGCGGCGAGATCGCCGGAACCGTCACTGTCGCGACCGCCGATGCGCTGGCGTGGACGCGCGCGCCGCTGTTCATCGCGCACGCCGACGGCACGACCTCTGCTGATCGGGTGCAGACCGGGGGCCGTTCTGAAGGCGCTCCGGCGGCGGCTCAGCTGCGCGAGGTTTCCGCGATCACGCCGCAGTCCTCCGGCCTGTTTGTCGTGCGACCAGATGCTGGAGGTCCGCGATGACGGTGCCTCGACCGCATCGCAGTCTGGCGTGCCCCGGCGCATCATGGCGGGCGCCGAGGGGGGAGCGAGGTAACACGACCGCACGATGGCAGGATAAAGGGGCGCGATGTGCGCGTCGGTTCGGTCGTGTTTTTTCAGGGACTTACGAGGCGAATTCGCGAGGTGCGCCTGATCGGCGCAGCCTGCGGCTTCGGCAATTTCAGAAGAAAATCAGTGCCGTTGCGCGATGTGCGGGATCGCGGCCATGAGCGGCGAGGACGATTTCCGCATCCGGCCAGGCCGCATCCGTTCGCCCAGCGCGCAGCGCGCCAGGCCCTTCATCGCGCAGGCGCTGGCGGCGGCCCAGCGCGCCGGCGGAACGATCTCCCGCAAAGGGGCGATCGGGCCGAACCACCGTTCCCGGTTTGGCCGGGGCCAGCGCGCATCGGTGCAGGCCAACCGGCTCATCACCTCCCGCTCGCGCGGCGCTGTCGTCAAGGCGCGTGTCGTCCGCCACGGCGGACGCGCCGCGCCGCTCGCGACCCACCTCAGCTATCTGCGCCGCGAGGGCGTCACCCGGGACGGAGAGAAGGCCCGGCTGTTCGGCCCCGGCACGGACGATGCCGATCGACAAGCATTCGCGGAGCGGTGCGAGGATGACCGACATCATTTCCGGTTCATCGTCTCGCCCGACGACGCCGTGGAAATGTCCGACCTCAAGACCTTCGCCCGCGATCTCGTCGGGCAAATGGAAAAAGACCTCGGCACCAAGCTCGATTGGGTCGGCGCCGATCACTGGAACACCGAGCATCCACACGTCCACCTGATCGTGCGCGGCGTGCGCGAGGATGGCGAGAACCTCGTCATCTCGCGCGACTACATCAAGGAAGGAATGCGCGATCGGGCGCGCGATCTGATCACACAGGAGCTCGGCCCCCGCACCGATCAGGAAATCCGCCGCACGCTCGAACGCCAGATCGCCACGGAGCGCTGGACCAACCTCGACCGGCAACTCGCGCACGATAGCACCCGTACCGGCGTCATCGACCTCGCGCCGCATCCCGACCGCCAACCCGACGAGTTCCATGCGCTCAAGGTCGGACGACTACGCAAGCTGGAATCGCTCGGTCTCGCCAACCAGATCGGTCCTGGCCAATGGGTCATGTCCGAGAACGCTGAGGCGACGCTGCGCGAGCTGGGCGAACGCGGCGACATCATCAAGCGCATCCATCGCGGGCTGGCAGAGCGGGGCATTGAGCGTGGCGCGGCCAATTATGTGCTGGCTGGCGAGAGCCTGGACGATCCCGTCGTCGGCCGGTTGGTGGCCCGTGGTCTCGACGACGAACTGAAGGGCACGGCCTATGCCGTGGTCGATGGCGCAGACGGGCGCACCCACCACATCAAGCTGCCCGATCTCGATGCTGCCGGCGATGGCACGCCAGGCTCTATCGTCGAACTGCGCAAGTTCGACGACGCCCAGGGCCGGCGGCGCGTGGCGCTGGCGGTCCGCTCGGACCTCTCGATCGAGCGGCAGATCACGGCGACCGGCGCCACCTGGCTCGACCGTCAGGCCATTGCCCGCGAGCCGGTCGCTCTCGGTGGCGGCGGCTTCGGCGCGGAGGTGCGCGAGGCTCTGGACCGCCGCGCCGAGCATCTGATTGGGCAAGGCCTCGCCGAGCGTCAGGGCCGCGGGGTCAGCTTCAGCCGCAATCTGATCGAGACCCTGCGCCGCCGTGAGCTGGACGCGCTCGGCGAAAAACTGGCGTCGGAGAGCGGACGGCCGCTGACGCGCGCTTCGACCGGCGAATATGTCTCCGGCACCTACCGGCAGCGCTTCGCGCTCGCCTCCGGCCGGTTCGCGATGATCGACGACGGCCTCGGCTTCCAGCTCGTGCCCTGGTCCCCCTCACTCGAAAAGCAGCTCGGCCGCCATGTCTCCGGCCTCGCGCGCAGCGACGGCGGCATCGACTGGAGCTTCGGCCGTAAGCGGGGGCTCGGCCTGTGACCACCACGCTTTACGAAGAAAGGACCCCGCAATGTCCGCCACTAAGATTCTCTGGGGCCAGATCCTGGTCGTCTTCCTGATCGTGCTCACGACGACCTGGACCGCGACGCAGTGGACGGCTTGGCAGCTCGGCTTCCAACCACAGCTCGGCCGGCCGTGGTTCGAGCTGTTCGGCTGGCCCATCTACTATCCGCCCGCCTTCTTTTGGTGGTGGTACTTCTACGATGCCTACGCGCCGCCGATCTTCGTCGAGGGCGCCTACATCGCAGCATCCGGCGGCTTCATCGCGATCGCGGTCGCGATCGGCATGTCGGTCTGGCGAGCCCGCGAGGCCAAGAACGTCGAGACCTACGGTTCCGCGCGCTGGGCACGGCCCGATGAGGTGAAATCCGCCGGGCTGCTCGGACCCGACGGCGTTGTACTCGGCAAGCTCGATCACACCTATCTCCGTCACGACGGACCCGAGCATGTGCTCTGCTTCGCGCCGACGCGTTCCGGCAAGGGCGTCGGTCTCGTCGTGCCGTCACTGCTGACCTGGCCAGGCTCCGCCATCGTCCACGACATCAAGGGTGAGAACTGGCAACTCACCGCCGGCTTCCGCGCTCGTCACGGCCGGGTGCTGCTCTTTGACCCAACCAACGTGAAGTCGGCCGCCTACAATCCACTGCTCGAGGTCCGTCGCGGTGAATGGGAAGTTCGCGACGTTCAGAACATCGCCGACATCCTGGTCGATCCCGAGGGGTCGCTGGAAAAGCGGAATCATTGGGAGAAGACCAGTCACGCGCTCCTCGTCGGCGCCATCCTGCACGTCCTCTATGCCGAAGCCGACAAGACGCTCGCCGGCGTAGCCTCCTTCCTGTCCGATCCGAAGCGACCCATCGAGTCGACGCTTGCCGCCATGATGAAGACCGCCCATCTCGGTGCGGCCGGACCACATCCGGTCATAGCCTCCGCCGCCCGAGAACTGCTGAACAAATCCGACAACGAGCGCTCGGGCGTGTTGTCGACCGCCATGTCCTTCCTCGGACTCTACCGCGACCCCGTCGTGGCGGCCGTCACGCGCCGCTGCGACTGGCGCATCACCGACATCGTCGGCGGCGTGCGGCCGTCGACGCTCTACCTTGTGGTCCCGCCCTCCGACATCGCGCGCACCAAGCCGCTGATCCGGCTGATCCTCAATCAAGTCGGCCGGCGACTGACCGAGGATCTGCAGGCAAAGGGCGGGCGGCACCGCCTGCTCCTCATGCTCGACGAGTTCCCGGCACTCGGCCGCCTCGACTTCTTCGAGTCCGCGCTGGCGTTCATGGCCGGCTACGGCCTGAAGAGCTTCCTCATCGCGCAGTCGCTGAACCAGATCGAAAAGGCCTATGGGCCGAACAACTCGATCCTCGACAACTGCCATGTGCGCGTCAGCTTCGCGACCAACGACGAGCGGACGGCCAAGCGCGTCTCCGATGCGCTCGGCACCGCGACCGAGATGCGGGCGATGCGGAACTATGCCGGGCACAGGCTCAGTCCCTGGCTCGGCCATCTGATGGTCTCGCGCTCTGAGACCGCACGGCCGCTGCTGACGCCCGGCGAGGTCATGCAGCTCCCACCTGCGGACGAGATTGTCATGGTGGCGGGCACACCGCCGATCCGGGCGAAGAAGGCCCGCTACTTCGAGGATCGCAGGTTTCAGGAACGCATCCTTCCACCGCCGGCGCTGGCAAAGACAACAGCGGCAAAGCCGGACGACTGGAGCAAGATGCCGCTGCCATCGCGGCCGGAGACTGAGGGCGCCGCCGCAAAGGATGGCAAGGGCGACGACGACGACCCGACCGGCTCGGAACGCCGCCACCAGCCCGAGCTGAACAAGCCCGGGACCGTCGAGAAGAAGGCGCCGATCGACAACGAGTTCGCGGCCGATTTCGGCGACGACGAGGAAGACGACAGCGCTCGGATGAGTCGGATGAACCAGGTCATGCAGGGCGTCGCCCGACAGGTCTCGCTCGACCCCAATGACGGCATGGACCTGTGAGGCGCCGATGACGAAGCCATCAAAGAAGCGGCGCCTGTCGGTCTATCTCGATCCGGACGTCATGAAGGCGCTGGCTGTCTATGCCGCACGGCGCGATCAATCACGCTCCCTGATTGCCGAAGCGGCCATCGCTTCCTTCCTGTCGCCCGACGCCGCCGAACGGCAGGAAGCAGCGACCACCAAGCGTCTCGACCAGCTCGATCGGCGCATGACGCGAATGGAACGCGACCTCGGCATCTCCGTCGAAATGCTGGCTGTCTTCGTCCGCTTCTGGTTGACGACCAATCCGCCGTTGCCGGAACCGGCTCAGGCCGCGGCGCGTGCTCAGGCAGGCGAGCGATACTACGCCTTCGTCGCTGCGCTCGGCCGGCGACTCGCCAAGGGACCGAAGCTGCGTCAGGAAATTTCGGAAGACGTATCAGGCGTCGCGGACCCGGAATAATCATCGCGCGCAGCATCGCAAGTATTCATCAGCTCCGCCGTTCCCCTGTCTTTGTACGCCAGAGCGCTACGACCACATTCCGGTTGTTGCAACGCCCCAATTTCTGCCTCTTCTACTCATCCCCGATCCAGGGCCGCTTGTCGGCGGTCCCGCACGGAACGGGGACGACATGGCGGTTTCTCACCAGCAATCCGAGGCGATACTTCGCGGCGCGCGCATGTTGCGCACCGCTCTCGGCCCCGCCATCGCAGGATTCCTGGAAGACCCGTCGATCGTCGAGGTGATGCTCAATCCCGACGGGCGGCTCTGGATCGACCGCCTATCCGGGGGACTTTCCGATACGGGAGAGCGCTTGTCCGCCGCCGACGGCGAGCGCATCGTGCGCCTGGTCGCGCACCATGTCGGCGCCGAGGTTCACTCCGGTCGCCCGCGCGTCTCCGCCGAGTTGCCCGAAACGGGAGAGCGGTTCGAGGGTCTGCTGCCGCCCGTCGTCGCAGCTCCGGCCTTCGCGATCCGCAAGCCGGCCGTCGCGGTCTTTACGCTGCAGGATTACGTCGCGGCCGAGATCATGTCAGCCGACCAGGCCGCGATCCTTCGTCAGGCCGTCGCCGACCGGCGCAACATTCTCGTCGCAGGCGGCACGTCCACCGGCAAGACCACGCTCACCAATGCGCTGCTCGCCGAGGTGTCGAAGACCTCTGACCGCGTCGTGCTGATCGAGGACACGCGCGAACTGCAATGCGCCGCGCCGAACCTCGTCGCGATGCGCACCAAGGATGGCGTCGCCTCGCTCTCCGATCTCGTCCGCTCCTCCCTTCGCCTGCGCCCCGACCGCATCCCGATCGGCGAGGTGCGCGGCTCCGAAGCGCTCGATCTCCTCAAAGCATGGGGCACGGGCCACCCCGGCGGTATCGGCACGATCCATGCCGGCACCGCGCTCGGCGCGCTGCGCCGCCTCGAACAGCTCATCCAGGAAGCTGTCGTCACCGTCCCCCGCGCGCTGATCGCCGAGACCGTCGATCTCGTCGCGGTGCTCAGCGGCCGCGGCTCCACCCGCCGCCTCGCCGAACTCGCCCGCGTCGAGGGTCTCAAGCCGGACGGCGACTACCGCGTCACCCCCACAACCCAGCCCCTCTCAGGAGATGTTCCATGAATCGTCGTTGCCTGCGCCTCCGTCGCCATATCTCGACGGCGGCGGCCGTCGCCTTCGTCAGCATGATGATGGCGCCCGCCGCCCACGCTTCCGGATCGTCCATGCCGTGGGAAGCGCCGCTCCAGTCCATCCTCGAATCCATCGAGGGGCCAGTCGCCAAGATCATCGCGGTGATCATCATCATCGTCACCGGCCTGACGCTCGCGTTCGGCGACACGAGCGGCGGATTCCGGCGCCTGATCCAGATCGTGTTCGGCCTCTCGATCGCCTTCGCAGCGTCGAGCTTCTTCCTGTCGTTCTTCTCCTTCGGCGGCGGAGCGCTCGTCTGATGACGGGCGTGGCCGACAGCGCCGGCGAGGTGCCGGGCTTCACCGTCCCGGTCCACCGGGCGCTGACCGAGCACATCCTGCTCGGCGGCGCTCCGCGTTCGATCGCCATCCTCAACGGCACGCTGGCGGCCGCGCTCGGCCTCGGCCTGCGCCTCTGGCTCGTCGGCCTCGGCCTCTGGGCGATCGGACACTTCGCCGCCGTGTGGGCGGCCAAACGCGATCCGCAATTCGTGGACGTGGTGCGGCGTCACCTGCGTATCCCCGGCCACCTGAGCGTCTGAGGCCCGCCCATGATGAACCTCGCAGAATATCGCCGGTCCTCGACCCGCCTCGCGGATTTCCTGCCCTGGGCCGCGCTTGCCGGCGAAGGCGTCGTGCTCAACAAGGACGGCAGCTTCCAGCGCACCGCGCGTTTTCGCGGACCTGATCTCGACTCCGCGGTGCCTGCCGAACTGGTCGCTGTCGCCGGCCGCCTCAACAACGCTTTCCGCCGCCTCGGCTCAGGATGGGCGATCTTCGTGGAAGCCCAACGCCACGGCGTCGGGGCCTATCCGACGAGCCGATTCCTCGATGCCGCGTCCGCCCTGGTCGATGCCGAACGCAAGGCCGACTTCGAGGAAGACGCCGCGCACTTCGAGTCCAGCTACTTTCTGACTTTCGTCTATCTGCCGCCGGTCGAGGACGCCGCTCGCGCGGAAAGCTGGCTCTATGAAGGCAAGGCCGACAAGGGTGTCGATCCTCAAGAAGCGCTGCGCGGCTTCGTCGACCGCACCGATCGCGTGCTCCAGCTCGTCGAAAGCTTCATGCCGGAATGCGGCTGGCTCGATGATGGCGAGACGCTGACCTATCTCCATTCGACCGTCTCGACGAAACGCCATCGCGTCCGCGTGCCCGAGACGCCGATGTATCTGGACGCGCTGCTCGCCGATCAGGCGCTGACCGGCGGGCTCGAACCACGCCTCGGCGACGCGCACCTGCGCATCCTGACGATTGTCGGCTTCCCGACCGCGACGACGCCGGGTTTGCTCGACGACCTCAATCGGCTTGCCTTTCCCTATCGCTGGTCGACCCGCGCCGTCCTTCTCGACAAGACTGACGCCACCAAGCTGCTGACCAAGATCCGGCGGCAATGGTTCTCCAAGCGCAAGTCGATCGCCGCGATCCTCAAGGAGGTGATGACCAACGAGGCCTCGGCGCTGGTCGATACCGACGCGGCGAACAAGGCCGCCGATGCCGATCTCGCGCTTCAGGAACTCGGCGCCGACTACGCCGGTCAGGCTTACGTCACCGTCACGGTCGCCGTCTGGGACGCCGATCCGCGCGTCGCCGCGGAGAAGCTGCGTCTTGTCGAGAAGGTCGTTCAAGGGCGCGACTTCACCGCGATGCCCGAGACGATCAACGCGGTCGATGCCTGGCTCGGCTCGCTGCCCGGCCACGTCTACGCCAACGTCCGGCAACCGCCGATCTCGACGCTCAATCTCGCCCACATGATCCCGCTGTCAGCGGTGTGGGCGGGGCCGGAACGGGATGAGCATTTCGGTGCGCCCCCCTTGCTGTTCGGCAAGACCGAAGGGTCAACCCCGTTCCGGTTTTCCCTTCATGTCGGCGACGTCGGCCACACGCTCGTCGTCGGGCCGACCGGCGCCGGCAAGTCCGTGCTGCTGGCACTGATGGCGCTTCAGTTCCGGCGTTATTCGGGCTCGCAGGTTTTTGCCTTCGATTTTGGCGGCTCGATCCGCGCGGCGGCGCTCGCCATGGGCGGCGATTGGCACGATCTCGGCGGCGGACTGACCGAAGGCGCGGACGACAGCGTGTCGCTGCAACCGCTTAGCCGTATCCACGACGTGCCGGAACGCGCCTGGGCCGCCGACTGGATCGTCGCGATCCTGATGCGCGAGGGCGTGACGATCTCGCCGGAGGTGAAGGAATATATCTGGACGGCGCTGACCTCGCTCGCGAGCGCGCCTGTTGGCGAGCGCACCATCACTGGGCTTGCCGTCCTCCTTCAGTCGAACGACCTCAAGCAGGCGCTACGACCATATTGCGTCGGCGGCGCCTATGGCCGGCTGCTCGACGCCGAAAGCGAGCACCTCGGCGCAGCCTCGGTCCAGGCGTTCGAGACCGAGGGCCTGATCGGAACGGGCGCGGCACCGGCCGTGCTCGCCTACCTGTTCCATCGCATCGAGGATCGCCTGGATGGCAGCCCCACGCTGCTCATTGTCGACGAAGGCTGGCTGGCGCTCGACGACGAGGGCTTCGCCGGTCAGCTCCGCGAATGGCTGAAGACGCTGCGCAAGAAGAACGCCTCCGTCGTCTTCGCCACCCAGTCGCTCTCCGACATCGACGGTTCGGCGATTGCGCCCGCCATCATCGAGAGCTGCCAGACCAGGCTCCTATTGCCGAACGAGCGCGCGATCGAACCGCAGATCACCGCGATCTACCGGCGCTTCGGCCTCAACGACCGCCAGATCGAGATCCTCGCCCGCGCGATGCCCAAGCGCGACTATTACTGCCAGTCCCGCCGCGGCAACCGACTGTTCGAGCTCGGCCTGTCCGACGTTGCGTTGGCGCTGTGCGCCGCCTCGTCGAAGACCGACCAAGCCGCCATTGAGCGCACCATCTCCGAACATGGCCGCGAGGGCTTCCTGCCGGCCTGGCTGCGGCTGCGCGGCGTTGCCTGGGCGTCCGATCTCATTCCCGACCTCACCAACCTGGAGACCAAGCCATGATCTTCCGTCGCTCACGCGCGGCGTTTCTTGCCGCATCCATCCTTTCGATCCCCGTGGCGCTGTCGCCCGTGATGGTCCCGCCCGCATACGCACAGTGGATCGTCTATGACCCGACGAACTACGTGCAGAATGTTCTCTCCGCGGCCCGTGCGCTGGAGCAGATCAACAACCAGATCACATCGCTTCAGAACGAGGCGACGATGTTGATCAACCAGGCGCGCAATCTGGCGAGCCTGCCGTACTCCTCGCTTCAGCGCCTGCAGCAATCCGTGCAACGGACGCAGCAGCTCCTCGGCGAGGCGCAGCGCGTCGCCTACGACTTCCAACAGATCGACCAGGCGTTCACATCCACCTACGGCAATGCGTCGATGTCGGCGTCTGACCAGCAGCTCGTGGCGCAGGCGCGCGAGCGCTGGCAGAACACCGTCGGCGGATTGCAGGACGCCATGCGGGTGCAGGCCGGCGTCGTCGGCAACATCGACACCAACCGCGCCGAGATGTCGGCGCTGGTCGGTCAGAGCCAAGGCGCGACCGGCGCATTGCAGGCGACCCAGGCCGGCAACCAGCTCCTCGCGCTGCAGGCCCAGCAGCTCGCCGACCTCACCGCCGTCGTCGCCGCCAACGGCCGGGCGCAGGCGCTCCAGTCGGCCGAACAGGCCACGGCCGCCGAGCAGGGCCGCGAGCAGCGTCGGCGCTTCCTGACTCCGGGCGCCGGCTACCAGCCAGGCAACGCCAAGATGTTCTACGGCGGCAACTGAGGGGCGGCGTCATGGACGGAAAGACGCTGGCTCGCCTCGGCGCCGTGGTGTTCGTCGCGATCGCGGTCACCGCGACCGCGATCGAGCTGACCCGAAAGGAGGATGAGCCCGCCGGCTGGTCCGCAGCGCGCGTCGAAAGTTCGCAGGCCGATCCGCTCGGCACCGAGCTGATCCGTTGCCAGCGCCTCGGCGAGGCCGGCCCCCGTGACGCCGCGTGCCTGCGCGCCTGGGCGGAAAACCGCGAGCGGTTTCTCGCACCGGGCGCGCGACCAAAGGAGCGCTTGCCCGACGCGGCGACGGCCCCGCGGCCCCAGTTTGGCGCCGACCCGCGGAATACGACGCTGGACAATCCTACCCCCCAGGAAACAACGCCGCAGCAAGACGAGGCCCGATAGCATCATGGGCGGCACCGGCGTCATCGACCATTTCCTCGAGGTCTTCACCCGGTACATCGATTCCGGGTTCGGTCTGCTCGGTGGCGAGGTCGCATTCATCGCGACCACTTTGATCGTTATCGACGTGACGCTGGCCGCCCTGTTCTGGATCTGGGGCGCTGACGACGACATCATCGCGCGCCTGGTCAAGAAGACGCTGTTCGTCGGCGTCTTCGCCTACATCATCGGCAACTGGAACAATCTCGCCCGCATCGTCTTCGAGAGCTTCGCCGGTCTTGGCCTGAAGGCCTCCGGCACCGGCTTCACGACAGCGGATCTGCTTCGCCCCGGCAAGGTCGCGCAGACCGGCCTCGATGCCGGGCGGCCGCTGCTCGATTCGATTTCCAGCCTGATGGGCTACTGGTCGTTCTTCGAGAATTTCATCCAGATCGCCTGCATGTTCCTCGCCTGGGCGCTGGTGCTGCTCGCCTTCTTCATCCTCGCCGTCCAGCTCTTCGTCACCTTGATCGAGTTCAAGCTGACGACGCTCGCCGGATTCGTGCTCATTCCCTTCGGCCTTTTCGGCAAATCGGCCTTCATGGCCGAGCGCGTCCTCGGCAACATCATCTCCTCCGGCATCAAGGTCCTGGTGCTGGCCGTTATCATCGGCATCGGCTCGACGCTGTTCTCCGAATTCACGGCCGGCTTCGGTGGAGCCAATCCGACCATTGACGACGCCATGGCGATCGTGCTCGCCGCGTTGTCGCTGCTCGGCCTCGGAATCTTCGGTCCCGGCATCGCCAACGGCCTCGTCTCGGGCGGGCCTCAGCTCGGCGCCGGCGCGGCGGTCGGCACTGGCCTTGCCGCCGGTGGAATGGTCGCAGCCGGAGGAGCCGCTCTCGGCGCAGCAGCCGGCGGCGTCGGCGCTCTGGCCGGCGGAGCGGCTGCCGCCGCCCGCGGTGGCGCCGCGATGGCAGGTGGCGCGGCCACTGCCTACAGCCTCGGAGCCGCAGGCCAATCGGGCGCAGCCGGCGTCGCGTCCGGTCTCGGCGGCGTCGCCCGCGCAGCCGGTGGCGCGGCGGCTTCGCCCCTCCGCCGGGCGGCCTCGCGCACCGCCGACAGCATGCGGTCGAGCTTCTCGGAGGGCGGGAAATCCGCCTTTGAAGCCACCGGTGGCACCTCGACCATGGGCACGATCGGCGGGGGCACGGCCGAGGCGGCCGCACCGGCTGACGGACCACCGGCCTGGGCTCGCCGCATGAAGCGCTCCCAAACGCTGAGCCACGGCGTGACAGCGGCCGCCCATGCCGTTCGCAGCGGCGACAGCCACGGCGGCGGCTCCTCCATCAACCTCTCCGAAAGCGACCGCTGATGTTCAAACGACCCTCCACCCACTACGGCAAGACCCCCGAACCCGAGACGCCTTACCAGCGGGCCGCCCAGGTCTGGGATGACCGGATCGGCGCCGCACGCGTTCAGGCCAAGAACTGGCGCCTCATGGCCTTCGGATCGCTGATCCTCTCGGCCGGATTCGCCGCCGCGCTCGTCTGGCAATCAGCGCGTGGGACGGTCGTACCCTGGGTGGTGCAGGTCGATCGGCTCGGCCAGGCGCAGGCGGTGGCGCCAGCCGTCGCCGACTATCGCCCGACCGACCCGCAAATCGCCTTCCACCTCGCGCGTTTCATCGAGCAGGTCCGCTCGATCCCGTCCGATGCCATCATCGTCCGCCAGAACTGGCTGCGCGCCTACGACTTCACGACCGATCGCGGCGCGATGGCGCTCAACGACTATGCGCGCTCGAACGACCCTTTCACCAAGGTCGGCCGGCAGCAGATCGCCGTCGACGTTTCCAGCGTGATCCGCGCGTCGCCGGATAGCTTCCGCGTTGCCTGGACCGAGCGGCGCTACGAGAACGGCCAGCTCGCCGAGACGACCCGCTGGACCGCCATCCTCACCATCGTCGTGCAGGTGCCGCGCAACGCCGACCGGCTGCGAGCAAACCCGCTCGGCATCTACGTCAACGCCATCAACTGGTCACGGGAGCTTGGGCAATGAAGCCGTCTTTCCGTAAAGCCGGAAACCCGGCTTCTCACACTTCCGCACTCGCGGCTCTGCTGCTTTCAGCAACTACGCTCGCCGGCTGCGCCACGACGCAGAAACCGCCGGAGATATCCTATGACGACGCGACGCCCGCCGTGCAGACGGTCGATCCACCGGGACCGGTGCAGGTAGTGGAGCTTCCACGTCCGCTACCGCTGCCGGGCCAGATGAAGCCCGTTGAAGAATCGCGCCGAACCCCAGAGCCGACCGATCCGACGGCCCGCGTCAATCAAGCCAACGCCGCCGCGCGCGTTCAGCCGGTGCGCGACGGCTTCATCAACGCCATGCAGGTCTATCCTTACACCAGCGGCGCGCTCTATCAGGTGTATACCGCCGTTGGTCAGATCACCGATATCGCCCTGCAGCCCGGCGAGCAGCTCGTGGGCTCCGGGCCGGTGGCCGCTGGTGACACGGTCCGCTGGATCATCGGTGACACGCAGAGCGGTTCGGGCGCGACTCTGCAAGTCCACATCCTGGTGAAGCCAACCCGCGCCGACCTGATGACCAACCTGGTCATCAACACCAATCTGCGGACCTATCACATGGAGCTGCGCTCGACCGAGCGCACCTATATGGCGTCGGTCTCGTGGCAATATCCGCAGGATCAGCTCATCGCCCTGCGCCGCCAGAACGCGCAGGCCGAGGCGGCGCGTCCCGTCGCCACCGGCGTCGACCTCGCGAACATCAACTTCCGCTATGCCATCGAGGGCGACCGTGCGCCGTGGCGGCCGCTGCGGGCCTACGATGACGGACGGCAGGTCTTCATCGAGTTTCCGCGCGGCATCGGCCAGGGCGAGATGCCGCCGCTCTTCGTGGTCGGCCCCGAGGGCAACACCTCCGAACTCGTGAATTACCGCGTCCGCGGCAACTACATGATCGTCGATCGTCTGTTCGCGGCCGCCGAGCTGCGCTTCGGCGCCGGTGGCCACCAGAAGCGCATTCGGATCACCCGCACCGACGGGAGGCCGGCGTCGTGAGCGAGCCTGAAACCCGGAAAGAGGATGAGGATGCGCCGCTGACCGGGTCGACCGCCGACGCGGCTGCCCCGATGCGGCTTCGTGCGGAGGCTCCGCGTGTTACGCGGCTGTCGCGCAAGGTGCTCGCCAGCATCGGTCTCGTGGCGAGCGTGGGCCTGGGCGGAGCGCTGATCTACGCCCTTCAGACGCGCGACGGCGGCAAGTCCGCCGAAGAACTCTATTCGACCGAAAACCGATCGACCGCCGACGGCCTGGCGGGCTTGCCCCGCGACTACAGCGGTGTGCCTCAGCTTGGTCCGCCGCTTCCCGGCGACCTCGGCCGTCCTATCCTTGGCGCGCAGAATCGCGGCCAGCCCATGCCCAACCCCGGCGGAGTAGCACCCAATCCCGGTCTCAGCGCCGAGGAGCAACGCCGCCTGCAGGAAATCGAGAGCGCCCGCACCGCCAAGCTCTTCGCCGGCACGGAGAACCGGCCGACGCCACCATCAGCCTCTGGCACGGCGACGCTTGTTCCGCCACCCACGCCTGACCTCGCCAGCCTCGGGCTTGCTCCCCAGCCAGCAACGCCGTCGGCCCAGGATCGGCAACTCGCCTTCCTCAATGCCGCCGCCGATCGCCGCACCGTCTCGCCGGATCGCATCGCGGCTCCGGCGTCGCCGAACATCCTTCAGGCGGGCGCCGTGATTTCGGCCGCGCTCATCACCGGCATCCGGTCCGATCTTCCGGGCCAGGTCACCGCGCAAGTGACGGAGAACATCTATGACAGCCCGACGGGCCGCATCCTTCTTGTGCCCCAGGGCACGCGCATCATCGGCCAGTACGACAACAATGTTCAGTTCGGCCAAAGCCGCGTGCTGCTGGTCTGGAACCGGCTGATCTTCCCGAACGGCCGCTCGATCGTGCTCGAGCGCCAACCTGGCGCTGATGCCGAAGGTTATGCCGGTCTCCAGGATGGCGTCGATTATCACTGGTGGGATCTCGCCAAGGCGGCGGGCCTGTCCACGCTGCTGAGCATCGGGGCAGAGCTCGCCACCAACGACGACGACCGCCTGATCCAGGCGATCCGCAACGGCGGGCAGGACACGATCAACGATGCCGGTCAGCAGATCGTTCGCCGCCAGTTGAACATCGCCCCGACCTTGACGATCCGGCCTGGGTTCCCCGTTCGCGTCATCGTTACCCGCGACCTTGTCCTCGAACCCTACGGAGGCTGACATGGCAAAGCTGAAGCTCGGGGCCGTTGCCGACGACAAGCCGGTCAAGCTCACGATCGAATTTCCGGCGGCCGTTCATCGCGACCTGGTCGCTTACGCGGAAATCCTGGCCCGCGAGACCGGCCATCCGGTAAGCGACCCGGCCAAGCTGATCGTCCCCATGGTGGAGCGCTTCATGGCCACCGATCGCGGATTCGCGAAGGCGCGGCGACCGCGTCAGTCGCCCGCGGGCAAGGAGGGATAGCGCTCTTGCAGCAGGTTGATGAACCCTGCCAACGCCGGATTGTCGTTCTGGCTCTGCCAATAAGCTGCGTAGTTGATCCGGCTCGGACCATTGCCGTCCCGCGCCTCGCGGTAGACTACGCCTGTATAGGAGGCCCCTATGCAGGCATCGCACATCAGGCTGACGCCGAAGCCCGCTCCCACGAGGCTCTTGATGTTCTCGCGGCTGACATCGTGACTGATGACCTTGGGCCGCTCGCCCGGCACGGCGAGCTTCGCCAGCAAGACTTCCTGGATCTCCGGCCCAGGATCACGCTGGCTGAAAAGGAAGGTCTCGTCTTTCAGATCGGTCCAATAGACGATGTTGTTGCCGGCCAATCGGTGACCTTCGGGCAGCGCGACCATGATGCGCTCGCTCCAGAGACCCATGACCTTCCCCTCGCGAGAGATCGGGTCACCTGTCACGATGGCGACATCGAGCCGGCCAGCATCGACGCCGGCAAACAGACATGCGCGTGCGCCCTCATATGTCTGGATTTCGACCTTCGGGAACCGCGACGCATACTCGATCAGGCTGGCCCGCAGGTTCCCCGCCGACAGCGAGGTGTAGAATCCGACCGTGAGGCGACCGGCCTCGCCCCTGCCCATGTCCTTGGCGGTAGCGGCCATATGATCGACCGTTTCGACGAGATGACGGGAGGTCCGCAATATCTCGACGCCAGCCGTAGTCAGCCGAACGCCCCCGCTGGTTCGTTCGAACAACACGACGCCCAGACGCCCTTCCAATTGCGAAATGCAGCGGCTCAGGGTCGATTGCTTGACCCCAAGCGCTTCAGCCGCCCGCCGAAAACTGCGGTAATGCGCAGCGGCGACCGCATAGCGCAGATGTCTCAGTTCGATTTGCGCTTCCAGCGATCGGAACTCCTCCTGTGATTCCGGCAACCTCCTGTCATGGCACCCCCGGAATTTATGTGCCCGGCCGAGCGGCAGCCGCCTCAACCAATATGGGAATTGTCCGCCGCAATTTTCACGGTGCGGGAGCACAACCGACTCGGATCGGCAGCACGGCCGCTAGGACTGTAGTCGGCCTGACAGGGTAATGCTATTGCGACGCGTTTGCATCAATTCGATCCGAAATGGATCAAAGTGCCGGCTTGGCGGAGGCATGGTTCCCCGCACCCCGGTCAGCGTCAACCGCCCCTCAAGCCGCCTGACGATCGGCCGCGCGATACTGGCCATATCCGACCTTTACCAGCAGGCCCTCATCGCACACGCGGGCCAAGTAACAGCGAGGGACGCCGATGTCCCGTTAGATCGCGCGTCCGCACCACGCCGCGCTCATTGGCCAGGGCGACGGCTTGGTCCCTCAGCGAGGCTTTTTGCTCGATCAGCAGGGGACCGGAAAAGCGCCATCGGAGTTAGGGCTGAAGTAGCCTGGCGCCACCGCCAGAGATGGGCCCCCGAAGATCGGATCGCAGCGATGCGTAACATTAGCGTCTGCATCGTGTGAAAACTTGCGCCGGGCGGATTTATCCAGCGCAACAGGAAAGTTTGGCGACGTCCTTGCCAAACGACAGCGCCGCGAGCTTCAGCCCCTCGACAGTAGTGAGGTACGGAAAGATCGTATCGGCGAGGTCGTCGACGGTGAGGCCCTGCCGGATCGCCAGCGCTGCGGTCTGGATGCTGTCGGCCCCTTCGGGAGCGAGGATGTGTGCGCCGAGTAACCGACCGCTGCTGGCGTCGGCTACGAGCTTGATGAGCCCGCGCGTGTCGCGGGCGGCGAGCGCACGGGGCACTTGGTCGAGACCGATCGTCGAGACGCGGGCGGGATACCCGGCCGCATGCGCCTTGGCCTCGGTGAGGCCGACGCTCGCAACCTGCGGGTCGGTAAAGACGATGGCTGGCATAGCGCTATTGTCGTAGCGCAAGCTATCTCCGTTGAGCGCGTTCTTGGCCGCGAGCTTGGCGCCATAGGCGGCCATATAGACGAACTGGTCGCGGCCCGTGACGTCGCCGGCGGCGTAGGTGCCGGGCCGGCTCGTGCGCATGCGATCATCGACGACGATGCCGCCCTTCGGCGAGACGGCAATGCCGTGCTCGGTGAGCTCAAGGCCTTCGACGTTGGGCGTGCGTCCGGTGGTGATCAGCACCTGCTCGGCGTCGATCGCAATATCTTGGCCGTCGCGCGTAACGGCTAGTGAAACACCGCTCTCGGTCTTGCGGATCGCGCGATATGCGACGCCGGAGACGACGGTGATCCCTTCCTCCTGGAAATATGCCGTCAGCGCCGCACCGATCTCGGGCTCCGCCTCGGGAAGAAGACGAGACCGGCACACGAGCGTCACCTTGATGCCCGCACGGGCAAACATCTGGGCCAACTCAGCCCCGATATAGCCGCCGCCGATCACGAGCAGCGAGCGCGGCAGTTCCTCGAGGTCCAGCGCGGTAGTGCTGGTCAGGTATGGCACGGTTTCGATGCCGAGAATGGCAGGGACCGCCGGCCGCGCGCCGGTCGCTATGATGATCCTGCCGGCGGGAATGCGCGTGCCGTTCACCTCGACACCACCGTCGACCAGACGCGCCGGCCCGTCGCGATAAGCGACATTATTGTAGGCGGGGAGCAGATCGACGTACTTGGCTTGGCGCAGTTCGGAAACGAGTGCGTCCTTCTGACGAATGGTTCCGCGCCAGTCAGTCAGTTCGGCTTCGGCCGTGATGCCGGCAAAGCGGGCTGCAGCCCGGGCGTTGTGAAGCGTCTCGGCGGCGCGGATCAGGGTCTTCGACGGCACGCAGCCAATATTGACGCAGGTGCCGCCGATGGTGCCGCTGCCGATGAGCGCCACCTGAGCGCCCTGATCGGCGGCCGTGATCGAGGCAGAGAAGCCGGCTGAGCCGGCGCCGATCACGACGAGATCGTAGGCGCCACCATTGCGGGCGTTGGCGCGGATGGGGCGGTTCGCGACTGCCTTGCTCTTCGGTGCCATATCGAGACCGGCAAGGCTCGGCCCGAACAGAGCGCGGCCGGCCTCAAGCCCTTCCTCGATCGACAGCCGAAAACCCGGCTCGCTGGCGGAACGTCCGCGGCGCCAGGCGGAGAGATGGTCGTCCGAGCAGAAAAAGGCGGTCGTTGCGCATAGCGAACTCGAGGCGCACGCGCCTTCATAGCGGACGCTTTGCCACATGACGGCCGTCGGCGGCTCGATGTCGGCGAGTGCCCGGCCCCGACCCCGCGTGGCGATTCGGATCGGTGTGTCGCAATGGCGGCACTGCGAGACGATCGTGATGTCTTGGTCGGTCATAGCACCGATGCCGAGCGCGTCGACCGCGCACATGGCATTGAGAACACGTCCGTCCAGCGTGACCCGATGACCCGTGTCCTGGTCGGTGAAGGGATAGGCACCGACAATCCGCTCGCCGTCGAGCACGACAAGGTCGCGCCGGCGGAGTTCTTCTAGCAGAGGCCTGATGGCCATCTCGCTTAGACCCGCGCGCTCAGCGAGCGCGCGCATAGCCGGGGCTCGTCCGTCTTCGGCATAGAGCTGGAGCAACGCAATGCGAACGCGGTCGGTGCCGGGATCGTAACCGCTCCAGCGAGTGAGCACATGGTCGGACCCGACCATGGCCAGCAGAGCTTCCTTCACGTCTGCCGATTTGACGACCGACCAGTCGGGAAACGTCACGCCTGGCCGCACGGCATAGCTCGACAGCGCCGCTGATTTGGAAGTCGCAGCCTTGTTCGCAGGCGAAGAAGATGCGCAGCAATCGTTCATGGCTTCACGCCCACCTTGTGAATCGTCGTCTCGCAGCCCGTGGCCTTCGCTCGTCGATGACGAACGCCCCATGCGACGAGAGCGAAACCCGCCACCATCAGGGGAAGCGCCACCAGACCCGCACCTGTCAGCCATGCGCCAAAGCCGGCCAAGGGCAGGCCTACAGCGAGGAGCGGCGCCGCGCAGCAGATCGCGGCCAGGACACCGCCAACCATGCCTACACGGATCGCGGCGTGGTCACTCATCTCAACTACCCTGCGCCCTAGGGTGGGCAGGATAACCCGCATTCATGCTCGCAGCCGCGATGGCGTTCGGGTTCGTCTTCGTGTCGTCGAAGGTCACGGTCGCCGTCTTTTCCTCAAACGAGACGGCCACCTTCGTCACACCAGGTACCGCCGCCATCGAGGTCTTCACGATGTATGGGCAGGATGCGCAGGTCATGTTGTCGACGGCGAAGGTTATGGTGCGTTCGGCGGCGAACGCGGCAGACGCAGTCATAACAGACGCGATCAAGGCGACAGCGCTCAAGGTCTTCTTCATACGGTGGGTCTCCTCTTGGTATTAGGCGCGAAGCAGCAGCGGGGCGATGTAGTCGAAGGCGAAGGCGGCTATGACGAGCACTGTCGCAATCCAGAGCGCGAGTTGAACAAGACGGCTGGGGATGGCGCGTGCGCAAGCGGCACCATCGGCGCAGGCTCGTCGTGGCTTCCAGTAGACGAGGTAGAAGCCATAGCCGAGGACGCCTACTGTCCCCGCGACGAAGAGCGGCTTGTAAGGGGCGAGCGCCGTCAAATTGCCGATCCAGGCGCCGCCGATGCCGAGGCTGAACAGGAGGAGCGGAATGATGCAGCACGACGAGGCGGCGAGCGCGCCTAGAATGCCGCCAACGGCGATCAAGCGCTGCCGTCCGACCTCGCGCCGTTCGGCCCCGGAGAGATCCGACGAAGCGGACGCTGCGCCTGCCGTTCCCGATTGCGATACAGCCATCTCCCACCTCTCTTCCCTTGCCGAAATCCCAAACGTGCCGTAGCATGCGGTCTGTAGTCACTACAGAGTCAAGAGGTTTTTGCGATGCGCGATCACGCCGTGGTGAAAGGCCTGCAGCGGGCCGAGCTCGCCCAGCGGACGGGCTGTAACCTGGAGACCGTCCGCTATTACGAGAAGGTCGGCCTTCTGCCCGAGCCGCCGCGCACGACGAGCGGCTATCGCAGCTACGACACAACCCACGAGCGGCGTCTTCGCTTTGTTCTGCGGGCGCGTGAGCTAGGCTTCTCCCTGGATGAAATCCGTGAGTTGCTGCATCTCGTCGACGAGCGCGACCAGCCGTGTGCTGAGGCGCACGCCGTCGCCACCGCACACCTTGACGACGTCCGGGCGAAGATCGCCGATCTGAAACGCATGGAGCGGGTGCTGAAGGACGTGATCGCGCAATGCGCCGACGGCACACGCCCGGAATGCCCGTTGATCGAGACGCTGTTTCAAAAGGGCGCTGTCAACTGATCGCACCCGCCTATGCGGCGTCCTGACTGTGAGCTGATGTCTGACGCCGACAGGACAAACACGCCGATTCCACGCCGTGGTTTCTACTCCTGCGATCAGCCAATCATTGCCATTTGTCAAAAGCCCACCAAGATCGGATCAAGCCGCCTTGCGTTCGGCGGCACGATAGATTCCGTAGCCAACCTTGATAAGCAGTCCCTCTTCGCACATCCGGGCCAAGTAGCAGCGGCGACCCCCAATCGTTTAGGACCAATCAGACCGAGGACCTGGGATATTCGACCGCTTGATGGCGGTCGTTCAAGCAATGGGCATGCGAGCTGTCGGCCAGCACCTCGATCACCCGGCACTCGCAAATCTTCCCGCCGCGGCACTGCTCTATCATCCGCTTGAACTCGGCCTTGAGCGCGGTGAGCTGCTTGATCCGCCGCTCAACCGCTTCAAGCTGGCGTCTCGCGATGGTATCGGCAGCCGCACAAGACCGATCGGGAACATCGGCAAGGCTGAGCAGTTCGCGTATCGCCTCGAGAGGGAAGCCGAGCTCTCGGCTGTGGCGGACAAAAGCCAGTCGTGCCGCATGCTGCTGCCCATAGCGCCGCTGATTGCCTTCGGTGCGCAGCGGCTCCGGCATCAGGCCGATCTGCTCGTAGTAGCGGATGGTCTGGACCTTGCAGCCGGTCTGCGCGGCGAGCTGGCCAATGGAGAATTCCTGCTTAGGCATGGCCGGACTATCCTCTTGAACCTACAGTCACTGTAGCCTTTACATTTAGGTCCGCTCGCGGTCCGCCGCAAGCCTAACTAGCTATAGCTAGAGCCTCCACCGAGCGAAGGGACCGAGTCAGACGAGAATGCGTAGTCGATTCGTCAACTTTCTGATCGTGACGGGGCTGGCGGCCGCAGTCGACCAAGCCATCAAGGCGGCTATGGTGCAGCTTCTTGCAGGCGCCGGCCCCATTGCCGTTACCCCCTTCCTCAATCTGCGGCTCGGCTACAACACGGGCGTGAGCTTCAGCATGTTCGCCGAGACCTTCCGCGACACGCCATGGCTGCTCGCCGCGATCATGATGGGCATCGTGCTCCTCGTTGCCGTTTTCGCCATTCGTGCCGAACGGCGGATCGAGGGTTTCTCCTACGGGCTGATCGCCGGTGGCGCGGTGGGCAACATCATCGACCGTCTCCGTCTTGGAGCGGTGGTGGACTACATCGATCTCTTCTATGCCGGCTGGCGCTGGCCGACCTTCAATCTCGCCGATAGCCTTATTTTTCTTGGCGTTACGCTCCTGGTCGGCACCGGCCTGTTCGCGCCAAAAGGACGCATGATCGGCCCTTGAACCTACAGTCACTGTAGGTCCTATCTTGTCACGGAACACGCAACCGATGACGGACGGAGCGGCCGATGGCCCACGCGCATACGCACGATCACAAGCACAACCACGATCACTCTCACGAGCATGATCACGACCCACGCCCTGAGGCTCGTGCAGGCGGAGACGCATGCTGCGGCGCTGGGTGCGCCACCGAGGCCACGCTAACGTTCCGCGGCGGCCGTGCCTATAAGGTGCGCGGGATGGATTGTGCCGAGGAGGTCGCGGTTCTCAAGCAGGCCGTCGGGCCCGCGGTGGGCGGCGCGGACCGCCTCGCCTTCGACGTGCTGAACGGCCGGATGACCGTGGCGGATGCGGCCTGCGGCGTGTCGGAGGAAACCATCCTCAAGGCCGTCGCCGCGACCGGCATGAGCGCGGTTCCGTGGGAAACGCACGCCGGCAAGAGCGGCGGCGACAATCATCGCCGCCAGCAGGTCTTTTTCACCGCGGCCAGCGGGGCAAGCCTCCTGCTCGGCATGGTGCTCCACCTCGTATTGTCGTCGGGCAGTCTGGCGGATGCCCTGCGCCTGTTCGTCAGCCACGCCGATCAGGCGATGCCGTGGCCGGAGATCGCGGCCTATCTCGTCGCGGTGCTCCTCGGCGGGCGCTTCGTGGCGGTCAAGGCCTGGTACGCGGCGCGCAATCTGCGGCCCGACATCAACCTCCTGATGGTCGTGGCCGTTTTGGGCGCGATGCTCATCAGCGAGTGGTTCGAGGCTGCGACCGTGGCCTTTCTTTTCGCGCTGTCCTTGGCGCTCGAAGGCTGGAGCGTCGGGCGGGCGCGGCGCGCGATCGCCGCACTCCTCGACCTCGCCCCGCCGATCGTACGCCTCATCCGGCCCGACGGCTCGGAGGCCGAGGTGCCGGTCGCCGACGTCAGGCCCGGCGACCGCTTCCTCGTGCCCGGCGGCGAGCGCGTTGCTCTCGATGGCCGCGTCGTGGCAGGAACGAGCGCCGTCAACCAGGCGCCGATCACCGGCGAGAGCGTGCCGGTCGAGAAAGACCCTGGCGCCGAGGTCTATGCGGGCACGGTCAACGGCGATGGTGCGCTGACCGTCGAGGCCACCAAGGCGGCGCAGGACACGACGCTCGCCCGGATCATCCGTATGGTCGAAGAAGCGCATTCCCGGCGCGCCCCGTCGGAGCAGTGGGTCGAGCGTTTCGCCCGGATCTACACGCCGGCGGTGATGGCGCTCGCGCTGCTGGTCTTTCTCGTGCCGCCGCTCGTCTTCGGCGGCGCGTGGGAGGACTGGTTCTACCGGGCGCTCGTCCTGCTCGTGATCGCCTGCCCCTGCGCGCTGGTGATCTCGACGCCGGTCTCGATCGTCGCCTCGCTGGCCGCCTCGGCGCGGGCCGGCGTGCTGGTCAAGGGCGGCGCCTTCATCGAGCTGCCGGCGCGCCTGAAGGCGATCGCCATGGACAAGACCGGCACCATCACGCGCGGCGAGCCCGAGGTCGTCGATGTGATCCCGCTCGGCAATCACACCGAGCCGGAGCTCCTTGCCCGGGCCGCCGCACTCGAAGCCCGCTCCTCGCACCCGCTGGCCCGCGCCATCATCCGTTACGCCGAGCGCAAGGGCGTGCCCCCGGAAGCGGCGGGCGACGTCCAGGTGCTCAAGGGCAAGGGCCTGACCGGCATGTTCGGTGGCGAACCCTTCTGGCTCGGCTCGCATCGCTATGTCATTGAGCGCGGGCAGGATGCGCCGGAGATCGCCCGCCAGGCCGAGGCGCTCGAGGCCGGCGGCAAGACGGTGATCGTCGTCGGCAACGCGCGGCATGTCTGCGGACTGATCGCTGTGCGGGACACGATACGGCCGGAAGCACGCGACATCGTGGCCGGGCTGCATGCCGCCGGCATCGAGCACGTGATCATGCTGACCGGCGACAACCGCGTCACGGCGGAGGCCATCGCCCGCGAGGTCGGCATTGATGAGGTGCATGCCGAGCTGCTCCCCGAGGACAAGCTCCGCAAGATCGAGGAGCTCGTGACCGGATACGAAACGGTCGCGATGGTCGGCGACGGCGTGAACGACGCGCCCGCCCTGGCGCGCGCCAACCTCGGCATCGCCATGGGAGCCATCGGCAGCGATGCGGCCATCGAAACCGCGGATATCGCCCTGATGACCGACGATGTTTCGAAGCTGCCCTGGTTGGTGCGTCACGCCAAGCGCACGCTCGCAATCATCCGACAGAACATCGTGTTCTCGCTCGGCGTGAAGGCGATCTTCCTCGTCCTCACCTTCGCCGGGATGGCGAGCCTTTGGGGAGCCATCGCTGCCGATGTCGGCGCATCACTGTTGGTCGTGTTCAACGCGCTGAGGCTGCTCAGGCTCGATCAGACGGGGCAAGATCGAGGGCACCCGTCACGCAGGGAAAGACCGCCGCGGCTGCCGGATAGATCGCCCCAACACGATCCGAATTCGATATTCAAGATGGAGGTAAAGTCATGACTGAAGTTGAGCGCCCCACCCAGACCGGAATGCTCTGCCCCGCCTGCAAGGTCGATCTCGTCATGACCGAGCGACAGAACGTGGAAATCGACTATTGCCCGAAGTGCCGCGGCGTATGGCTCGACCGCGGCGAACTCGACAAGATCATCGAGAAAAGCCTGTCTCAGCCGAGCGAGCGGCCCGCGAGACAGGAGCCACCCGCGGACTACTCTGGCGGATACGAGCAGCGCGGCCGCGGCCACCATGGCGGCTCTGGCAAGCACGGCTACCGCCGCAAATCGTGGCTGGGCGAGTTGTTCGATTGAACTTGATGTTCTACGCCGTCGGCGCCCTGGTCGCTGTCCAATTGGCGATAACACTACCGGCGGCCATCCGAATTCAGACGTGAGAACTGAACGTATGCCGTAACGCCGGTGCGCTTGTCGATTGGCCTTGTCTCGCCGGAACGCGTTCAGGCTGGGCCAAGCAGGCGAAGGTGCACGAGATGGCCACTCGGCGAATGGAAGTTAAGACCATGCCCATGGCGAACAAGGCCAAGTTCGATCTGAACATTCTCCTTCCCGACGTTCCTGACGCTGGGGACGCCTGCTTCCGCCGGATGCGCGATGCCCTTGAGGCGAAGGCGGGCGTGGAGGCGGCTCATCTTGTCGAGCAGCAGGACAGCGCACCGGGCCAACTGTGCATTCACTTCGATCCAAATGTCGTATCCCTCCTGGACGTCCAGCGGTCCGCCGAGCGCGCGGGCGCCGAGCTTCAAGGAAAGTATGGCCACCTCCTGACTGAGATCCCTCCGATGCAGCCCCGTAGAGCCAGGCGGCTGGCGTCGGATTTGTCGAAGACGGCTGGGGTCCTGGAAGCCGCGATATCGCCGGGCGGCGCGGTCCGCGTCGAGTTCGACCGGGAGGTGACCGATGAGGCGGAGGTCCGGGCGGCGCTGCAGAAGGTCACCGGCATCGCTGCTGAGCCGGCGGCCGCGCGTGTTGAACCGGGCGTAGGCGAGGCCGAGGAGCATGCGCATGGCGGTATCTTCGGCGACAGAACTGAGCTGATCTTCGTCGCTCTAAGCGGGCTGACCTTGCTGGTCGGGTGGCTCTTGCCGAGATTGCCCGGTGCGGTGGGCTGGGCGCCGTTGGTGCTTCTTGTTTCGTCCTATTTCTTTGGAGGCTTCTTCACCCTCCGCGAGGCCCTCGCGAGTATTCGCACGTGGCGGTTCGAGATCGACTCCCTAACCCTCGTTGCCGCGGCTGGCGCGGCTGTGCTTGGCGAATGGGCCGAGGGCGCGCTGCTCCTGTTCCTCTTCAGCCTCGGGCATGCACTCGAGGCTTATGCCATGGGGCGCGCTAAGCGGGCGATCGAGGCGCTGGGCGAGATCGCGCCTAAGACCGCCCTCGTGCGCCGGAACGGCGAAGTGATGGAGGTCGCCGTCGAAGAGCTTCGGGTCGGCGACACGGCAATCGTCAAGCCAAACGAGCGCCTGCCCGCCGACGGCTTCGTCATCAAGGGCGAGAGCAGCGTCAACCAGGCGCCGATCACCGGCGAGAGCGTGCCCGTGGATAAGCGGCCCGTACAGGACGCCGCGCGCGCAGCGGAGAAGCCGGACGCGGTGGACGCGGCAAGCCGCGTTTTCGCCGGCACGATCAATGGCGGCGGGGCGCTGGAGATCCACGTGACGCGCGCATCGACCGACTCCACGCTCGCGCGGGTCGTCAAGATGGTGCGCGAGGCGGAAACCAACCAGTCACCGACGCAGCAATTCACGAACCGGTTTGAGCGCATCTTCGTGCCAGTTGTCCTGGCCGGCGCCGTCCTGCTCATGTTCGCGTGGATCGTCATCGACGAGCCATTTAGCACGAGCTTCTACCGGGCGATGGCGCTTCTGGTGGCGGCCAGCCCCTGCGCGCTGGCCATTGCGACACCGAGCGCGGTTCTCAGCGGCGTCGCCCGCGCGGCCCGGGGCGGCGTCCTCGTCAAGGGAGGCGCGCCGCTCGAAAACCTTGGCCGGCTGGAAGCGATCGCATTCGACAAGACGGGGACCCTCACCGAGGGCACGCCGCGTCTCGTCGATGTTGCGCCGACCGCAGGCGTGAGCGAGCAGGAGCTTCTCAGCGTCGCGGTCGCGGTCGAGGCGCTGAGCGATCATCCGCTCGCCGCCGCTGTGGCAAAAGACGGCAGGGAACGGCTTGGGAGCACGCCCACGGCCGAAGCGTCGGAGCTTCGCAGCATCACCGGCCGAGGAGTGCGGGCGCTGGTGAACGGCGAGATGACCTATATCGGAAAGGACGACCTGTTCACAGAGGTGGACGGACCCGCGCTCCCCGACGAACTGCGCGCGCGGATCGAGGAACTCGAAACCGCCGGCCGCACGACGATGGTCGTGCGCAGGGGCACTCGCTATCTCGGTGCGATCGGATTGATGGACACGCCGCGCGAGGCCGCGCGCACAGTCGTGGCCAAGCTCCACAAGATCGGCATCCGCCGCATGATCATGATCTCCGGCGACAATCAAAAGGTCGCGGACGCTGTGGCGCGCCAGATCGGTCTCGATGAGGCGCGCGGCGACCTCATGCCCGATGACAAGGTAGAGACGATCAAGAGCCTTCGCCGGGAGGCCAAGGTCGCCATGGTCGGCGACGGGGTGAACGACGCGCCTGCGATGGCAAACGCCACCGTCGGCATCGCCATGGGCGCGGCCGGCTCGGATGTGGCGCTCGAGACTGCCGACGTGGCGCTCATGGCGGACAATCTCGATCACCTCCCTTTCGCGGTCGGATTGAGCCGGGCTACGAGCCGCATCATCCGGCAGAACCTGTGGCTGAGCCTCGGGATCGTCGCGATCCTTGTCCCCTCGACCGTCGCCGGGCTTGGGATCGGCCCCGCCGTGCTGGTTCATGAGGGATCGACCGTCGTGGTCGTCTTCAACGCCCTGCGGCTCCTCGCGTTCAGGAGCCCCACCGGTTGAGCGCGAACATCGAGGCCCTGGGTCGGCGGCTGGCCCAAGGAAGAAACTTGTTATACTAACCGACTGACTTGATGACTCCGTTCTAAATCTAAAGGAACCGAAGGGAAGCTGCCTGGCAACCTGCCGCGCGATACAGGCCATAGCCGACCTTTATGAGCAGGCCCTCTTCACACATGCGGGCCAAATAGCAACGGGGAACGCCGATGTCCGTTAGATCGCGCGTTCTCACCATGCCGCGCTCAGTGGCCAGGGCGACGGCACGGTCCCTCAGCGAGGGTTTCGGGCCGCCAGCGAGGCGTAGCCTTTCCGCGCGATCCCGGTCGCGCTTGCGCATTTTGGGCAGCTCTGGCGTAGTTGGGAGTAGGGAAATCGCGTATTCGTAGTTCGCATCTTCGCCGACCCCGGCGAGCCAGTTTTGCTAGAGCGCACCAAAGGTGCGCTCTAGTCGTTTCAAGCCCCCTGAACGCACCCCACGCCCGTCACGTTGCGGCCTTCGCAGCGGCAACGACGGCCAGAAACGCTTCGCCATAACGCGCGATCTTGGCGCTGCCAACGCCGGGAATGCCGGCCATGTCGGAAACGCTGGCAGGACGGCGCCTCGCCATCTCCCGCAGCGACGTATCGTGGAAGATCACATAAGGCGGCACGCCCTGCTCGCGTGCGAGTCGCATTCGCTCGGCACGCAAATCCTGAAACAATGCTTCTTCCTCGGGCGAAGCAGACGCGGCGGCGGCGCCTGCGGCCGCTCTCTGGGCGCGGCGCCCGGGGGAAGGATCGCGGCGAAGCTCGACAGCTTGTTGCCCCTGCAACACGGGCCGGGCACTTTCCTCGAGCTTGAGCGCGCCATAGTCCGTGTGGTCGATGGAAACGATGCCGCGCGCCGCGAGCTGCCGAAAGACCGACTGCCAGCCTTTCCGGTCGATATCCTTGCCGACGCCGAAGGTCGGCAGATCGTCGTGGCGGCAGCGCTCAACCTTTTCGGTCTTGTTGCCGCGCAGGATGTCGATGAGATGCCCTGCGCCGAAGCGCTGGCCGGTGCGGTAGATCGCCGACAATGCCTTCCGCGCCGCTTCCGTGCCATCCCACATTTCCGCAGGCGTCAGGCAGGCATCGCAATTGCCGCATCCACCGGCATGATGCTCGCCGAAATGCGCGAGCAAGGCCTGCCGCCGGCAACTGACGGTCTCGCAGACATGAATCAGCGCATCGAGCTTCGCGCGCTCGACCTGCTTTACGCCTTCCGGAGAACCGCCTTCGTCGATCATCCGCCGCCGCAAGGCGACATCGCTCATGCCGTATGCCATCCACGCGTCGGACGGCAGCCCGTCGCGCCCTGCCCTGCCCGTCTCCTGATAATAGGCCTCGATGCTCGACGGCAGGTCGAGATGCGCGACGAAGCGGACATCCGGTTTGTCGATACCCATTCCGAAGGCGATGGTGGCGACGAGCACCGGCCCCTCATCCTTGAGGAACAAATCCTGATGCCTGTCGCGGATGTTTCGGTCGAGCCCCGCATGATAGGGCAACGCGGGAATGCCGTGAGCCGTCAGCCATTCGGCGGTTTCCTCGACCTTCTTGCGGCTCAGGCAATAGACGATGCCGCTCGCGCCCTCATGCGCGCGAAGAAAATCCCGCAGCTGGTTTTTCGCATTGTCCTTGCGGACGATCGTGTAGCGGATATTCGGGCGATCGAAACTCGCGGTAAAAATCCGCGCTTCGTCGAGTTGCAGCCTGTGGACGAGATCGTCGCGCGTCTGCGGGTCCGCGGTGGCAGTGAGGGCGAGGCGCGGCACGCCGGGAAAACGCTCCTTCAGCCTCGCGAGCTGCAGATATTCCGGCCGGAAATCATGCCCCCACTGGCTGATGCAATGCGCCTCGTCGATGGCGAAGAGGGCGAGCGGCACGCGAGACAGCAACGACATGAATCCATCGCCCGCGAGGCGCTCCGGCGTCACATAGAGAAGATCGAGTTCGCCGGCCGCCAGCGCATCCCGGATGCCGCGCGCTTCTTCCGGCGTCAGCGTCGAGTTCAACGCCGCTGCCCGAACGCCGGACTGGCGCAACGCCTCAACCTGGTCGCGCATCAGCGCGATGAGCGGCGAGACGACAACCGCGACACCCTCGCGGCACAGTGCCGGTATCTGATAGCAGAGCGACTTGCCCGCCCCCGTCGGAAGAAGCACGACGGCATCGCCGCCCCCGACGGCATGAGCAATGATCTCCTCCTGCTGGCCCCGAAAGGAGGGAAGGCCGAATACCTCCTTCAGCACCCGTTCCGGGTGCGGCATCGGCTCTCTTTTCGGCTCGTAGGATAAGGTCACTTCTGGGTCCGGACAGGGGCGACTCAGCGGAGGTCGCTTTCGCGCGCCGCGAAACTAGCATCTGCACGCCCCGAGGAAACCCGCCCGGATTGAACCATCCGCGCTTTTCCTGCGTATTTTCCAGAAGACGACGAGCTAGGACTTGATTGCCTCAGCCGTTATAATCGTCAGGCTGACGGAGGGAGACGAGCATGACCCAGATCCCCGTTGACGAAACAGGCGGCGCCGCCACCGCCCCGCAAAACGTCGATGTAACGCCCGCGAATGTCGGCTCGATTGCCGGCATCCCCCCCCTCGCACGCATCGTTTTCGGCGCCCTCGCCAGGATCCGCCACGGCTCCATGACCGTCACACTGCCGGATGGCCGCCGCCTCCTCTTCCGGGGTGCGGAGCCAGGCGAAGACGCCGAACTTGTCATCCGCGACTTCCGCCTGACCCGGCGCTTCTTCTCCGGCGGCGACCTCGGCGCGGCCGAAGCCTTTCTGGACGGCATGTGGGACAGTCCGAACGTGACGGCGTTCCTGCAGTTCTTCCTGCGCAACAAGGAAGCCTTGCAGGACAAGATGAACGGCATGCCCGTGGCGCGCCTCTTCTCGCGCATCGGCCATCTGATGCGCCGGAACTCGAAGACCGGCTCCAGACGCAACATCGAGTACCACTACGATCTCGGGAACCGCTTCTATACTCAGTGGCTCGACCCGACGATGACCTATTCGGCAGCCCGCTTCACCCATCCGGGGCAGACGCTTTCCGAAGCGCAGATCAACAAATACCGCTCGCTCGCCGAACAGATCGACCTCAAGCCCGAGCATCACCTGCTGGAGATCGGCAGCGGCTGGGGCGGCTTCGCCGAGTATGCGGCACAGGAGATCGGCTGCCGCGTTACCGGCATCACCATCTCCAAGGAACAGCTTGCCTTCGCCCGCGAGCGCATGGCGCAGAAGCAACTCTCCCACAAGGTCGATATCCGCTATCAGGACTATCGCGACGTGGACGAGAAGTTCGACCGGATTGCTTCCATCGAGATGTTCGAAGCGGTGGGCGAGGAATACTGGCCGACCTATTTCCGGAAGGTGCGCGACTGCCTGAAGCCCGGCGGCAAGGCGGGCCTCCAGATCATCACCATTGCCGACCGCTCCTTTGCGGCCTATCGCAAACGCGCCGATTTCATCCAGCGCTACATCTTTCCGGGCGGCATGCTGCCCTCACCGGCCGTGCTCCGCGAACAGGTGGCGCAGGCGGGCCTTACATGGGCCGGTAGTCTCGAATTCGGCCTCGATTATGCCGAGACGTTGCGCCAGTGGCGCGAGCGCTTCCGTGCCGCATGGCCCGACATTCGTGCTCAAGGGTTCGACGAACGCTTTCGCCGCATGTGGGAGTATTATTTCTCCTACTGCGAAGCCGGCTTCCGCGCAGGCAATATCGACGTGACACAGGTGACGCTCGCCCGGCAATAGCGATGCGTGACGGTGGCTGTTAAGCTCGCTCCGCCACCAACCGGAGCAGCACATGGAATCCCGTCTCGTCCCGACGCCGCGCAACCTTGCCGACGTCGACCTCCGCTCGCGCGACATCATCGGCAGGGGCTGGGGAAAGCTCGAACGCTTCGTCTTCCGCCACAAGCGCTTCGACGGAGAATGGTCGGACGAGATCACGCGCGATGTCTACACGATCGCCGAAGTGGTGAACGTGCTGCCCTACGACCCGGCGCTCGACGCCGTGGTGCTGATCGAGCAGTTCCGAACCTGCGGACTCGTCTGGGGCGAGGCAACCTGGCTCTTCGAGGCGGTGGCGGGCATCCGCGACGACGGCGAGGAACCGGAAGACGTTGCGCGGCGCGAAGCGGTGGAGGAAGCCGAGTGCGAACTCAAGACGCTTTATCCCGTATCCACCGTCTGGTCCTCACCGGGCGGCTATGGCGAGCGGGCCCATCTCTTCGTCGGCGCCGCTTCGCTGGCGGGCGTGGGCGGCATTCACGGCCTTGCCCATGAGCACGAGGATATCCGCGCCGTCGTGGTGCCGCTTGCCGAGGCCTATGCGGCCACGCAGGATGGGCGCATTCAAGACACGAAAACAATCGTTCTTGTTCAATGGCTTATGCTGAACAAGTCCCAAATCGGTTGAATATCGGGTTTTTGCTCTGGCGCCTTGAACGGGGAGCACCCCCTCCGTATGTTCCAGTGCGTCCCGCCTGCCAACCGATCCAGAAACAGACAACGAAAAAATAGCATCATGGATATCAAGAACGGCCTCGTCGACTCGATCGGCAACACGCCCATGCTGCGCCTGAGGCGCGCATCGGAAGAAACCGGCTGCGAGATACTCGGCAAGGCCGAATTCCTGAATCCCGGGCAGTCGGTGAAAGACCGCGCCGCGCTCTACATCATCAAGGACGCGATGAAGCGCGGCACGCTGAAGCCCGGCGGCGTCATCGTGGAAGGAACGGCGGGGAACACCGGCATCGGCCTCGCCCTTGTCGGCAATGCGCTCGGTTTCCGTTCGGTGATCGTGATTCCCGAGACGCAAAGCCAGGAAAAGAAGGACATGCTGCGCCTCTGCGGCGCGGAACTCATCGAAGTTCCGGCAGTGCCCTATAAGGACCCGAACAACTACGTGAAATATTCGGGCCGCCTTGCCGAGGAGCTTGCGGCCAAGGAACCGAACGGCGCGATCTGGGCGAACCAGTTCGACAATGTCGCGAACAGGCAGGCGCATATCGAAACGACGGGACCGGAAATCTGGACGCAGACGGACGGCAAGGTCGACGGCTTCATCTGCGCCGTCGGAACGGGCGGCACGCTCGCCGGGACCGGCATGGCGCTGAAGGAGCGCAACAAAAACGTGCAGATCGGCATTGCCGATCCGATGGGCGCCGCGCTCTACCACTACTACAAGCATGGCGAACTGAAAGCCGAAGGCAGCTCGATCACGGAAGGCATCGGCCAGGGCCGAATCACGGCCAATCTCGTAGATGCGCCCATCGACCAGGCCTTCCAGATTCCGGATGAGGAGGCGCTGCCGATCGTCTTCGATCTGCTGAAGGAAGAAGGCCTGTGCCTCGGCGGCTCGAGCGGTATCAATGTCGCAGGGGCAATTCGCCTCGCGAAGGAAATGGGCCCCGGTCATACTATCGTCACCGTGCTTTGCGATTACGGAACGCGCTACCAGAGCAAGCTTTTCAATCCCGCTTTCCTGAAGGAAAAGAACCTGCCCGCGCCGGATTGGCTCTAGGCACAAGGGACGGAAAGAAAGAGAGACATGTACGAGGCTGCCTCCCCCCTTTCGACAACCGAATGGCTGGCGAAACATCTCGATGCGCCCGACGTTCGCGTGGTCGATGCTTCCTGGTATCTGCCGCAAATGCAGCGCGACGCCCGCGCAGAATATGAGCGCGAACACATTCCCGGCGCCGTCTTCTTCGACATCGACGAGATCTGCGATCTGGACAGTCCTTTCCCGCACATGCTGCCGAGCCCCGAGAAATTCTCCTCGCGCGTTCGCGCCATGGGCCTCGGCGATGGCAACCGCATCGTCGTTTACGACGGCGCGGGCCTGTTCAGCGCAGCACGCGTCTGGTGGATGTTCCGCGTGATGGGACATGACGATGTGACCGTACTCGATGGCGGCATGAAAAAGTGGAAGGCGGAAGGCCGCCCACTGGACGACATCCGCCCGCGCAACTCGGCCCGTCATTTCACCGCGCGGCGCAACACCGGCCTCATCCGCGACCGCGAAGCGATGCTCCACAACATCGACACCTGCGCCGAACAGGTTCTCGACGCCCGCAGCACCGGGCGCTTCAACGGCACGGAGCCGGAGCCCCGTCAGGGCCTGCGCGGCGGGCATATCCCCGGCAGCATGAGCCTCCCCGCGAACAAGCTGGTCGCGGAGGACGGCACCATGAAGAAACCCGAGGAGCTCAAAAAACTCTTCGAGGAAGCGGGCATCGATCTCAACCGCCCGGTCGTCACGACCTGCGGCTCGGGCGTCACGGCTTCCATTCTCGCACTCGGTCTCGCCGTTCTCGGCAAGCCCCAGGTTCCCGTCTATGATGGCTCATGGGCCGAATGGGGCGCTTGCGCCGAGATGCCCGTCGAGGCCTGAAAGGGAGGCGGGCTGCGGGGATGGGAAAGAAACACAAGACGATCGTCACCCACCTTGAAATGATTGCGCCGCCGCGCCTGCCCCCTGCCCCGCGCCCGCCGGGCAAATACGCGCTGATGCGCGCGGAGAACCCGCCCGTCCATTTCTACCGCTATCTCTACGACGCCGTCGGCCGGGATTATGTCTGGGTGAACCGCAAGCGGTTGTCGGACGAGGTGCTTGCCAGCATCGTCCAGCACCCCGACGTTGAAATCTACGTGCTCTACTGCAACGGCTCGCCTGCGGGCTATTTCGAGCTCGACTTCCGCTCGCTTCCCCGCGCCGAACTTTCCTTCCTCGGTCTGATCCCCGAACAGGTTGGGTCTGGCATCGGCAGCTTCCTGCTGCGTGAAGCGATCACGATGGCCTGGTCGCGGGATATCAACCGCCTGATCGTGCAGACCTGCACGCTCGACCATCCGCGCGCGCTGCCGATGTATCAGCGCATGGGGTTCACGCCCTATGCGCAGGAAGAAGCGGAGCTGGAGGAGCTGGACTGAGCAGGCCCCATAAACAACGGTCGTCATGCGCTGACTTGATCCGCGCATCCACGTCTTTCCTTGCGGCATTAAATCAGAAAAGTGTCGTAGAGGTCGTCCCAGGCTGGATTGATTGAGTGAATAAGCTGCACCTTCCAGCCTCGGCGCCAATGCTTGATGTTTCTTTCGCGCTGTATTGCACTCTCGATACTGTCGTGCCGCTCTGCATAGACAAGCCGCTTCAAGCCGTAGGTTTTCGTGAATCCGGCGAACAGTCCCTCACGGTGTTCAAAAACGCGCCGCGCAAGATCGGACGTCACGCCTACGTAAAGGGTTCCGTCCGGCTTGTTGGTCATGATGTAAACCCAACCGCCCTTCATTTTTCTCTCGGGAAAGAAAGACGTGGATGGCCGGGGCAGGCCCGGCCATGACGATTTTCAGGTTGAGAGACAAAGGCACCTAATGCGCCAGTATTTGCGCGAGGAATTCCTTCGTGCGCGCATTCTTCGGCGCACTGAAAAATTCCTCGGGCGGCGCTTCCTCGATGATCTCTCCGCCATCCATGAAGACGACACGGTTCGCAACCTCGCGCGCGAAACCCATTTCATGCGTCACGCAGAGCATCGTCATGCCTTCCCGCGCGAGTTCGACCATGACGTCGAGCACTTCCTTGATCATTTCTGGATCGAGCGCCGATGTCGGCTCGTCGAAGAGCATGATCCTGGGGTTCATGCAGAGCGCCCGCGCAATCGCAACGCGTTGCTGCTGACCACCCGAAAGCTGGCCCGGATACTTGTTCGCCTGCTCAGGTATGCGCACGCGCTCGAGATAGCTCATGGCGAGATCGCGCGCTTCCGCTTCAGGCATCTTGCGCACCCAGAGCGGCGCCAGCGTGCAGTTCTCCAGCACCGTCATGTGCGGAAACAGGTTGAACTGCTGGAACACCATGCCGACTTCGCGCCGAACCTCGTCGATGCGCTTCAGGTCTTCGGTAAGCTCGATGCCGTCGATGACAATGCTGCCTTCGTCATGCGGCTCCAGCCGGTTGATGCAGCGAATGAGGGTGGACTTGCCGGACCCCGAAGGCCCGGCGATGACGATACGCTCGCCCTCCTTCACCGTGAGATCGATGTCTTTGAGCACATGAAAGTCGCCGAACCACTTGTTCACGCCCTTCATCTCGATCATCACCTTGTCGGAGACCTTGAGCTTCGGCGCTGCGTTTCCCTCGGACATGACCCTCTCCTAGCGCTCGCGTGCCGTATTGAGCTTGCGTTCCATGAAGTTCGAATATTGCGACATCCCGAAGCAGAAGACCCAGTAGACGAGCGCCGCGAAGATATAAGCGGTGAGCGCGCCTTGCGGCACTGTCCATGACGGGTCGCTGAGCTGCGCACGCACCTGCCCCAGGAGGTCGAAGATACCGACGATCAGCACCAGCGTCGTATCCTTGAAGAGACCGATGAAGGTGTTGACGATGCCGGGAATGACATGGCGCAGTGCCTGCGGCAGAACCACGAGGCCCATCGTGCGCCAGTAGCTGAGGCCGAGCGCCCGCGCGGCCTCGTATTGTCCGGCGGGGATCGCCTGCAAGCCGCCGCGAACAACCTCCGCCATATAGGCCGACGAGAAGAGCGCGACGCCGACAAGGCAGCGCAGCAGATTGTCCGGACTGAGGCCCTCAGGCAGGAAGAGCGGCAACATGACGCTCGCCATGAAGAGCACGGTAATGAGCGGCACGCCACGCCAGAATTCGATGAAAACGACCGAAAGCATCCGGATCGCGGGCATGGACGAACGGCGGCCGAGCGCGAGAACGATACCGAGCGGCAATGAGACGACGATGCCCGTCAATGCGACGACGAGCGTGACAAGAAGACCGCCCCACTCGCTTGTTGGCACCGGGCGCAGCCCCGGCCTGTCGCCTGCCAGCAGAACCAGCGCAACCAGAGGATAAATCACCAGAAGGAAGATCAGATTGAACCGCTTGGCAGGCGCCGACGGAATGAGCGCAGGCACGAGCGCCACGGCACCGAGCGCGAACACGACATTGACGCGCCAGATTTCGTCCGCTGGATAACGGCCGTAGATGAACTGGCCGATATTCGCCCAGATGAACGGCCAGCAGGCGCCCTTGTCCGGTCCGAGGCAGGCGTCCCGCGTCGTGCCGCTCCAGACGGCGCTGAAGATCGTGAAATCCAGCACCGGCGGTATCGCGAGCCAGAGCAAATAAAGGCAGGCGAGCGTGAGGATGGTGTTGCCCACGCTCGAAAACAGATTGCGCCGCGCCCAGACGACGGGAGAAGCACGCATCTGGCTCTTGGGCGGCGGACAGCCTGTCACATCTTCCATTGCCATGCGTCAGCGCTCCTTCAGCGCGATGCGCGCGTTGTACCAGTTCATGGCAAGCGAGGTGACGAGGCTGAGCGTGAGATAGACCGCCATGGTGATGGCGATGACCTCGATCGCCTGGCCGGTCTGGTTGAGCACCGTGCCGGAAAAGACGGCGACGAGGTCCGGATAGGCAATGGCGACGGCAAGCGACGAGTTTTTCGTGAGGTTGAGTATCTGGCTCGTCAGCGGCGGAATGATGAGGCGCAGCGCCTGAGGGATGACGACAAGGCGGAGCGTCGTCCCCTCCTTGAGGCCGAGAGACGCGGCAGCCTCGCGTTGCCCCTTGCCGACGGACTGGATGCCGGCCCTGACGATCTCGCCTATGAAGGCTGCGGTGTAAAGCGTGAGACCGAGAACGAGAGCGACGAATTCCGGCAGCAGCCGCATACCGCCCGAATAGTCGAAGGCGGTCGCAACCGCGAAATCGAGATGGAACGGCGCGCCGGCGATGAACCAGGTGAGTGCGGGCAGCACCACGATGAGAGCGGCGACGCTACGCCATGCCGGGAAAAGCTTTCCCGTCGCGCGCTGGCGCCGCCTGGCCCATACGACAAGGAAAATACCCGCCATGATGGCGGCGGCGACGGCAGCAAAGAAGATAACCGCCCCCGCATCGAAGACCGGCGCTGGCAGGATGAGCCCACGATTGTTCAGCAGCACGCCCGGCAGCGGCTCAATGCTCTCCGACGGTCCCGGCAGCGGACGCAGGACCGCGAAGTACCAGAAGAAGAGATGCAGCAGCAGCGGAATGTTGCGCATCACCTCGACATAGGCGGCGGCGAGCTTCGCAATCAGCCAATTGTTCGAGAGGCGCAGCACACCGATGAGAAAGCCGAGCAGCGTTGCGAACACGATACCGATGACGGCGACGACAAGCGTGTTGAGCAGACCGACGAGAAAGGCCCGGCCATAACTCGACTGTTCGCTATAGGGGATCAGCGTCTGGATGATGCCGAAGCCGGCCGTGTTGTCGAGAAATCCGAAGCCCGACGAAATATTGAGCCGCTGGAGATTCTCCTGCGCCGTCGTCGCAAAGAACCAGACGACGGCGACGACGGCCACAAGCACGGACGCCTGATAGACAAAGGAGCGAACGCGCGGGTTGTTCCAGCCGAACGGCGTCGCCGCGCTTCCATCTCGTTTATGCCCTTGCCCCCGGTTCATGCGCGCCTACCGGACCGGCGGGGCATATTGCACACCGCCCTCCGTCCATAACGCATTGAGACCGCGCTTGATGCCGAGCGGCGTCTCCGTACCGACATTACGCTCGAACATCTGCCCGTAATTGCCCACGGCGCGGATCGCGTGAACCGCCCAATCGGGCCTGAGGCCAACCGCCTCTCCATAGGCGCCTTCACGCCCGAGGAGCCGCTTCACACGCGGATTGTCGCTGTCGAGCATTTCGTCAACATTATCGGAGGTAATGCCGAGCTCCTCCGCATTGAGAAGGGCATTGAGCGTCCAGCGCGCAATGTCTTCCCACTGAGGATCGCCCTGCCGAACGGCCGGCCCGAGGGGTTCCTTGGAGATCACATCGTCGAGCACCATGTTGGCGTCGGCGTCGGTCAGCTTCAACCGCTGCGCATAAAGGCCGGACGCATCGGTCGTATAGGCGTCGCAACGGCCCCGGTCATAGGCAACGAGCGCCTCTTCGTTCTTTTCGAACGAGAGAACCTTGTAGCTGAGGCCGCGGCTGCGGAAATAGTCGGCGAGGTTGAGCTCGGTCGTCGTGCCCGTCTCGGTACAGATCGTTCCGCCCGCAAGATCCTTGGCGCTCTTGATGCCTGCCGCCTTGCGGACCATGAAGGACTGGCCGTCGTAATAGGTCACTCCGATGAAATCGAAACCGAGCTGCGTGTCGCGCGACATCGTCCATGTCGTGTTGCGCGAAAGAATGTCGATTTCGCCCGACTGAAGCGCGGTGAAGCGGTCCTTCGCGGAGAGCGGACGGAAGCGCACTTTCTCCGGGTCGCCGAAGACGGCTGCCGCAAGTGCGCGGCAGAAATCCACATCGATGCCGGACCAGTTGCCGCGTTCGTCCGGGCTGGAGAAGCCGGGCAACCCCTGGCTCACGCCACACTGGAGAAAGCCGCGATTGAGGACCCGCCTGAGCGTCTCGCCGGCAAAGGCGCGGTCGGCACCATCGGCAGCGTCGGACGAAACCCGCGCCGCCCCGCCGCCAAGGGTGAGCGGATCGTAGGGCAGGAAAAAATAAAGTCCGCCGACGCCGATCAGGATTCCGACGATCAGGGCGACCAGAGGATTCTTCATTCTTCTCCTTTCGGGAGCCGATGCCTGCCTGTTTGCGATTCGATGAGACTACCCGCCACACCCTTGGGAGCAAACCCCTGGGATCGCGAGCCCCCTCCTTTTGCCTCGCCACCGGTTTTACCCTTAAATGCGCTGAACGCGACCGGGATATCGAAGACGGCGGGACGAATGACGAAGAAAAAGCAGGATACGGTGATCGTGACGGCAGGCCGCGACCCGGAGGCTAATTTCGGCATCGTCAATCCGCCGGTTTATCATGCCTCGACTGTGCTTTATCCAACGCTTGAAGCCGTGAAGGCCCGCGCGCAGCCCGTCACCTATGGCCGCCGCGGGACGCCCACAACATTTGCGCTGCAGGATGCGATTGCCGAACTCGAAGGTGGTTACAAGACCGCCCTCACCTCTTCCGGTCTCTCGGCCGTGACCACCGCGCTGCTCGCCTTCCTGAAATCCGGCGATCACCTCCTGATGGTCGACAGCGTCTATCAACCCTCGCGCCACTTCTGCGACACCGTTCTCGCCCGCTACGGCGTCGACGTCGAATATTACGATCCGCTGATCGGCGGCGGTATCGAGCGCCTGATCCGCCCCGAAACGAAAGTTATTTTCACGGAGTCGCCCGGCTCCGTGACTTTCGAGGTGCAGGACATTCCGGCCATTGCCGAGGCTGCGCATCGCTCAGGCATTACGGTCATGCTGGACAACACCTGGGCCTCGCCACTCTATTTCAAACCTTTCGAACACGGCGTCGATGTTTCGATACAGGCCGTCACCAAATATCTCTGCGGCCACTCGGACGTGATGATGGGCTCGATCACGACCACCGAAGCCGCGTGGAAGGAGTTGTTAGATACGCATGGCGCCATCGGTCAATGCGTCGCGCCTGACGATGTCTATCTTGTGCTGCGCGGCATCCGGACCCTCTCCACGCGCCTCGAACGGCACATGAAATCCGGCATCGCGCTCGCGCAGTGGCTTGCGAAGCGGCCGGAGGTGAAGCGCGTGCTGCACCCTGCACTTCCGGACGACCCGGGACACGAAATCTGGAAACGGGATTTCACCGGCGCCTGCGGCCTCTTCTCGGTGGAACTCAAGCCTTGCCCGGAGAAGGCTCTTGCCGCATTTCTCGACGGCCTCGAACTTTTCGGCATGGGCTATTCCTGGGGCGGCTTCGAAAGCCTTGTCATCCCGCAATATCCAAAGAAGATGAGAACGGCAACTGACTGGAGCGCGGAAGGCCAGATCCTGCGCTTTCATGCCGGACTTGAGGATATCGGCGATCTTGTCGCCGATATCGAAGCTGGCTTTGCGCGATTGCATGCAGCCGAAAGCTGAAGGCGAAGGAGACGAGGCCGTGCCCCGGAAAGAAGTGAAAAGCGAGATCACCGGCAAGGTCTGGAAGATCGAAGCGAAACCGGGAGACCGGCTTGAGGAAGACGATCCGATCCTGATCCTCGAATCCATGAAGATGGAAATACCCGTTTCGGCGCCTGCGGATTGCAGTCTCGTGGAAATCCTCGTTGCTGAGGAAGACGCCGTCTCGGAAGGACAGGTTGTCGCGATCGTCGAGTTCGACTAACTCACCCCGAAGATTCGTTTCAGATGGGCATTGAGGAACTTGCCTGCGGGATCGAGACGCTGCCGCACATTCTGGAAGTCGCCCCATCGGGGATAGAGCGTTTCGAAGTCGGCGGCGCCAAGCGTGTGAAGCTTTCCCCAATGCGGCCGCCCTTCATAGCGGCGAAAGATGTCTTCCACGCCCGCGAAAAGCTCCTTGTAGGGCTGCTTGTGATACTGATGCACGGAGATCGTGACGCTGTCGCGGTTATAAAACGGGCTAAGCCAGGCATCGTCCGCCGCCACATAACGAAATTCGAGCGGGAACAGAAAATTGATCCCGCATTTGCGCATATGCTCGCCGACCTCGCGGATGCAGTCCGGTCCCTTTTCAGCGGGCACCGCATATTCCATCTCGTTGAAGCGAATATTGCGGTCGCTCGGAAACGCGTCGTGAGACCAGCGCACCTTGCCCTTCTCTTTGCCCTCGCCCTCGGCCGCGCCACCGGAATAGCGCGAGCCGCTCGCCGAGGTGAGATACTTCTGAATCGGCCCACGCAGGAACGGAAGATAACGCGACGCCTCGCAGGCCCACATCATCGTCTTGTCGCTCTGCGCCATTTCACCGTCGGGACGACGGCGCCTCGGCCGCGGTTCCTTGTCCGTCTCTTTCAGAAATTTCACGAGCGCCTGATCCGCGAAGGGAAACCAGAAGAATTCGAAATGCCGCTCGCTGTCGCGAAGTTCCGGCGCGCGCGCGAGCGCCTCTTCGATCGGCATACGCCCGCCCGTCTCTTCCAGTGCATAGACCGGACGGCACTTCATCGTGATCTCGGTCATCACGCCAAGGCTCCCGAAGCTCACCCGCCCCGCATCGAACACGTCCGCGTTTTCGTTTCGGCTGCAGGTAAGGATATCGCCGCCCGCCGTTGCCAGACGAAAGCCTTCCACTGCCGCGGAGACCGAACCAAGCGCGCCGCCGGTTCCATGCGTACCGGTGCCGACAGCGCCCGCTAACGCCTGACGGTCGATATCGCCCTGATTGATGAGAGCAAGTCCCCGCTCGAAAAGTTCGGGCCCCAGATCGCGGATCGTCGTGCCCGCCTTGATGCGCGCGGTCTGCGTCGCCTCGTCGTGATCCACGACTCCGCGCAGCGCCCACATCGTCATGATGGTACCGTCGGTCTCGACAAGCGGCGTGAAGGAATGTCCTCGTCCGGCAACGCGAACCGGAGCCACGGCGGTCTTCAGAACCTCGGCAACTTCCTCCTCCGTCGGGGGCGCCGCCAGTTCCTTCGGCCAGGCTTTCACCCAACCCGACCAGTTCGACCACACATCCGTCATGCTGCCTCCGCTCGTTGATCCCTCGGATGATACCGAATGAGAAGACATCATGTGCGGGAAAACAAAAAGCCCCGGCTCGATGGCCGGGGCCCTGTAAGTCAGCGCCGGGTTCAGCGGACTATTCCACGCTGCTTTCTCCGGTCAGTGCCTTCGCCGTTACGCTCACTTCAGCGGCGCTCTCCTCGCGGGTCAGCGGCTTGAAGGCGCGCGCCATCTTGGTCGCCTCCTTGATTTCGCCCGGCGTCATCGTCGCCGAAAGTTGTTCCAGCGCCTCGGTGGCAAACTTCGGAAACCCGCCCTCGATCGCCAACTGGTAGTACATGTAGGCCTTCACCTTGTTGACCTCGACGCCTGCACCTTCCTCGTACATGACACCGATATTGTATTGCGCGCTCGGATGTCCCTGCCGGGCCGACGCTTCATACCACTTGGCGGCTTTGGCAAGGTCCTGGGGAACGCCCCACCCCTTGTCGAATAGCGTGCCGAGATCGGCTTGTGCACGCGCATCGCCCCACTCCGCGCCGATCGTGTAGTACTTGATGGCCTCTTCCAAATTCCGTTCGACGACGGCGGCATCGAAATAGGCTTCGGCGAGCTGGAAAGCCGCACCTGCATCCTGTTTCTCTTCTACGGCATGCTTCCACTCGGCCATGGCCTCCGGATAGAAACCGCGCTGGTAGAGATCTTCCCCGGACGCCTCGTTCGGCGCACCTTCGATAGCCGGATCGGGCTTGCTCGGATCGGCAAGCCCATCGGCTCGGGATGCGCCCACGCTCATCGAGAAGACGAGGCCGGCCAGAACGACGAGCCACGCGATCATGCCTGGCCGCAACTGTGCATTCCGGCTCCGGACGGCGGCGACCCGCTTCGTGTTGTAGTTCATATCCTTCCTCCCTCCGTGCCCACGGGCGATTTCCTGCCCGCACGACCGCACATTGTTTTCGTCGATGATCCCGAGGCCACCACCCAGCCACAAGTTACAGCTTGGTCAGATTTCGACCCCATCGACAATATGGAGAAATAAGGCGGTATCTGGGCGATGCGGAGGTTGTATTCAACGCTTTGCATTGATTTCCTCACGGGAGAGAAAGCGGAGACTGTTGTCCGCGAGAAAGCCACACCCGTCGAAGAGGTGGAAGACATGACGGCAGAAACGGAATCCGGCGAAGTCCATGGCGTCCGCATTTCCCATCCCGGCCGCATTCTTTTCCCCGAACAGGGCATCACGAAGATCGAGCTCGCCCGTTACCTGGAAACAGCCGCCGATTGGATACTGCCCCATCTTGAGAATCGCCTTGTCAGTCTCGTCCGTTGTCCGGAAGGGCGCCAGAAGCAATGCTTTTTCCAGCGTCACGCAGGCGCGGGCCTCGGCGAGGGATTCCACAAACTCGACGTGAAAGGCACGAAGGAACGGGAGAAATATCTCTACATAACCGACACGAAGGGGCTCGTGTCGGCCGCCCAAATGGGCGTTCTCGAGTTTCACATCTGGGGTTCGCGTATCGACGATATAGAGCGCCCGGATCGCCTGGTCTTTGATCTAGATCCCGGTCCGGAGGTCCCGTTCACGGAAGTGAAAAACGCAGCAGGCGAGATGCGGGATGTCCTCGACGCGCTCGGCCTCCAGAGTTTCCCGATGCTGACGGGCGGCAAGGGCATCCATGTTGTCGCGCCACTCGTCCGGCGCCACGAATGGCCCATCGTGAAAGCATTCGCCGCCGCCGTCGCGAAGCGCATGGCCGACGAGATGCCAGAGCGCTACGTGGCGAAAATGACCAAGTCCATCCGCAAGGGCCGCATCTTCATCGACTATTTCCGGAACGATCGCACCTCGACGGCCATCGCCCCCTACTCGCCGCGCGCTCGCGCTGGCGCACCGGTCGCATGGCCATTGTCATGGGACAACCTCGGCAGGACGAAGGCCGCAAATGAAATGACGGTGAAGACTGCTTTCGCAAAGGAGCGCCCGGACCCTTGGGCGGAGTATCGCGAGCTCCGCCAATCGCTGAAGGCTTCGGCCCTGCGCGCACTCGACGTGGCGGATTGACGCCTGCAATGGCGATCCCGGCAGGACTCGAACCTGCAACCGACAGATTAGAAATCTGTTGCTCTATCCGGTTGAGCTACGGGACCGGGAACCGGCCTCAGTGAGTCCAGAGGCTCTGGCGGCCGAACTTGAAATTGTCGGCATAGGACTTGATCGAGCGGCGCTGCGTTCTGGGCTCGAAAACCTGATACTCGATACCGTGCTTCTCGGCATAGGCAACGGCCTCTTCCTTCGTGTCGAAGCGAAGCGTTACCTGCGCATTGGTGTCGCCCGAACTGGTCCAGCCCATCAAGGGCTCGACCTTGCGCGCGCTGCCCGGTTCGAAATCCAGGACCCATTTCCGGGTCTTGGCCCGTCCCGATTGCATGGCTGTCTTGGCGGGTTTGTAGATGCGTGCGCGTGCCAATTCGGACCCCTTGAAACTCTGCCCCCGCCTGCCGGAGACCGTCGCGAAACATTATTCTTATCGCCCCAAAAGCGACGAATTTGCAAGCGATAACAAGACCATCGCCACGGCGCGGCGACTTCGGCAATGAGTACCGCAGCTCTTCTGCGACGAAGGAGTATCCCCTATGAGCATTCCGCCCCGTTACCTCGACCGCGACACCGCCATCTCCCTGCTCGCTGCCCAGGGGTTCAATCATCTCGACATCGAATGCGTCCTCGACCTGACCGGTCCCGTACACCGCCAGGGCACTCCGGTCTGGCCGGCCGCAGCGGTCGAGCGCCTCGCCGCGCGCGCCTGGTGGCTCCATAAGGACGAACTCGGCCTCGCCATGCCCCAGGCCGCCTGAATACGGCACCCCCGGAGAATATGCGCCTGCAGGCGATCCCCTCCGGGGCCGCCTGTTTCGTTCTCGGGTCCGGTCTGGAGATGGAATGGTCGGGGCGGCGTGATTCGAACACGCGACCCTCTGCTCCCAAAGCAGATGCGCTACCAGGCTGCGCTACGCCCCGACATGCCCTGCAAATACACCCGTTGAAGCGCCCGCCGCAACTCCGCAGAGAAAAACGAACGATCAGCCTTCGGCTTTGTGCCGGGACATCAGCTTGAAGACGCCACTCGCCTTCAGAACGGCCCGGCCGCCGACATGGAGCTCGGCTTCGCAAAAGGCAACCGACTTCGTTGCCCGCGTCACCCGAGCCGTCCCCTCAAGCCACTCGCCCGGCCGCGCCGAGGACAGAAAGTCCGAATTCATCCGAACGGTCAGCGCGACGGTTTGCGTCTCGCGCCAGACGGCGGTCCCGAGCAACCCGTCGGCGAAGGCCATGAGCATTCCGCCATGCGTGATGCCTCGTGAATTGCAGTGGCGCTTCTTCACGCGCACGCCATGCACGAAACCATCCGCGGTTACCTTGTGATAGAAGGGCCCGTTGTGGGTCGTATAAGGCCCCCGGCTCGTCGAAAGGACGAAGCCTTCCGGTGGGTTATCGTCTTCTGTTTCGCTCATTCGGCCGAATTCAACGAGGTGTTGCACATGCAGCCGCCAAACGGCGGATGCCGTCCTGATAGCATGCACTGCCGATGGGATAAAATACGATCAGTTGCCTGAAGACGTGTCCTGCAACATTTCGGCGACCATGAGCCCTTTAGGGCCTTCGCCGAAACGCACCTTCACCTGTTCGCCCGGCGTGAGGTCGCGGACCCCGAATCGGCGCAGCGTTTCCATGTGAACGAAAATGTCCGGAGTCCCCTCGCCACGGGTCACGAACCCGTAACCGCGCGCCCGGTTGAACCATTTGACCGTTACGGTTTCGAAGTCGCCGATCGGAACAACTTGCGCCACGCCCGAACGGCTGGCCGCGCGAGCGCCTTCCGCTGCTGGCTTGACGGCCGTGGTATCGTCGATGTCGAGAACCTTGATGGCCTGGTTTCCCTTGGGGCGGCGGACCGCCTCGCAAGTCACGGTGGTGCCTTCGTCAAGCCCATCCCGCCCCGCCTGCTTCAGGCAGGACAGGTGAAGCAGAACATCGTCCCGCCCGTCATCGGGAATGATGAAGCCGTAGCCCTTGACCGCATCAAACCATTTGACGACGCCCGTGACCTCGAAAGACACGTCGACGGAATCCGCCACACTTTCCAAACGCTCTTCCATCCCCACCACGATCGTCATCCGGACAGTCAACGAAAGGTTTGGCCTCAATATTGGCCGAACCGGAATTTCTTGATGGCCCGTGGTTCCTCCCCCAAGGCCCCTCTTTATTATGATAACTATAACAGCGTTGGTTAAACATTGAAAGCGTGCCGGGCCGCCGGAAATTGGCGCAGAAACTCCGGTCTTTCTTGCCCTGCCCGCAGGCGCATTGCATATTGGCATCAATCAACAGGGGTTCCGGCGCTTCGGGCGATTGGAGGTTCTCGTCAGCCGCGCGCTTGTGCGGTCCCGGCATCATCTCCGGGCAACCGGCGCCCCGCCATGGCCGTTCGTGCCACTTGCCAGCAGGGAGATCATGACAAAGGCCGTCGGGTTATTGATCGCATTGTTTGCGCTCTGGCTGGCTCTGTCCGGCTATTTCAAACCGTTTCTGCTGACGCTCGGCATCCTCTCCTGCCTCTTCACCGTCTTCATTGCGGCGCGCATGAAGCTTCTCGACGAGGAAGCCGTACCGCTGCAGCTTCGCCTCTCGCTGCTCCTCTACTGGGGCTGGCTCGGTCGCGAGGTTTTTAAATCTGCCGTCGCCGTCTCGAAGGTCATCCTCGCCCGGCAAATGCCGATCAGCCAGCAACTGATCGCCATTCCCTGCACGCAGAAGACCGAGATGGGGCACGTCATCTTCGCCAACTCGATTACGCTCACACCGGGCACCGTGACAGTGGAAGCGGGCGGCGGCCGCTTTCTTGTCCATGCGCTGACCGAAGGCTTCGCTGCGCCCGAGGGGTTCGCGGAGATGGACAAGCGTGTCACCGCCGTCGAGGTTCGCTGAAATGCCAATGTTTCTTGCGGCCGCCGCGGCGATTTTCGTTGCCATCCTGCTCGTTCTGATCCGGCTCTTTGCAGGGCCGACGCTTTACGATCGCGTACTGGCAGTCAACACTTTCGGGACGTTGACCGTGCTTCTGCTGAGTATCCTCGGGTTCATTACCGGCAGGCCGGATTTCCTCGATATCGCCATGCTCTATGCGCTCATCAACTTCGTGAGCACGATCGCCATCCTGAAATTCTTCCGCTATCGCGCGCTTGGGCGCGCAAGCGCGAACGGAGAAGACCGCTGATGGACATGTCAACCATCGACCTTCTCCGCGACATCGCGAGCGGAATTGCCTTCGCTGCCGGCGCCGTCTTTCTGCTGATCGGCACCTTCGGCCTGATCCGCCTGCCCGATGTCTGGTCCCGGCTGCACGCCGCGGGCATCGTGGACACCGTCGGGGCCGAACTCATGCTCGTCGGAATGATGATCCAGGCCGGTTTCACACAGGCGACGGTGAAACTTCTTCTGATCAGCCTCTTTCTCTTCATCACCAGCCCCACCGCCACCCACGCGGTCGCGAACGCGGCTTTCATCGCCGGAATCAGACCCGTGCGCCTGCGCCGCAACGAAGCCGCGGAAGTCATCGGCGAAACGGCAAAAAAGGCAGCGAAATCATGAGTGCCGACCTCCTGGGAATCGCCACCATCGACATTCTGCTTTTCACCTTTCTGGTGGTAACGGCGATCGCCATCATGCACCTGCGGAACCTCTTCGCAGTGGTGATGCTAGCAGGCGTCTTCAGTCTGCTCTCGGCCAGCCTCTTCGTGACACTTGATGCCGTCGACGTGGCATTCACTGAGGCGGCGGTTGGCGCGGGCATATCGACCGTGCTGATGCTTGGTACCCTCGCGCTCACCGTGCGCGAGGAGAAGAAGCCGGTGCATTCCGTTTTCCTGCCGGTCCTTGTCTGCCTCGTCGCGGGCGCCGCCCTGATCTACGGCACGCTCGACATGCCCGCCTTCGGATCCGCGGACGCACCGATCCACCTACATGTCGCGCCCGCCTATATCGAACGCACACCGATCGACACCGGCGTTCCCAACATCGTCACGGCCGTGCTCGCAAGCTATCGCGGATACGACACGCTTGGCGAAACGGCGGTCATTTTCACGGCAGCCATCGCCGTATTGCTGCTTCTGGGCGCTGGTATCCGGCAGTCCGGCAAAGACGGCGGCAAGGAGTAATCGCCCGTGGAACATCACTCCATTCTTCGCGTCGTCTCGAAGCTTCTCATTTCGCCGATCATTCTCTATGCGCTCTACGTGCAGTGGCATGGCGACTACGGACCCGGTGGCGGTTTTCAGGCCGGCGTCGTTTTCGCGGTGGCTTTCATCCTCTATGCCCTCGTGTATGGCGTGGATGAGATGATGCGCATTCTTCCCCCGCGTCTGTTGCATGCGCTTGCAGGGGTCGGCGTCCTGATTTATGCGGGCACCGGCGTCGTGACGATGCTGCTTGGCGAAAATTTCCTGGGCTACAACGTGCTCTCGCACGATCCGAAGCACGGGCAGGAATGGGGCATCATCGTCGTCGAGTTCGGCGTCGGTCTGACCGTTGCATCCGTGATGATGTCGATTTTCATCGCCTTCGCTTGCCACAATCCGCCCATCAAGGACGAGGAATGGTGATGCCTGAAATCATCCTCGACCTCGATTTCGTTCTCGGCCACTACAACTACTGGATGTTCGTCATCCTGATGATGACGGGCCTCTACGTGACGGTGAGCCGCGGAAATCTCATCAAGAAGATCGTCGGGCTGAACCTGTTCCAGACGTCTGTCTTCATGCTCTATATTTCGATGGGCAAGATCGTCGGCGGTACGGCACCCATTCTCACCGGCGACCCGGACACCGTCTATTCGAACCCGCTGCCTCACGTCCTCATCCTCACCGCCATCGTGGTCGGCATCGCCACGACGGCGCTCGCGCTCGCGCTTGTCATCCGCATTCGCGAGACCTACGGCACGGTCGAGGAAGACGACATTCTGAAAATGGAGCATGAGATGGACTTCGGCGTGCGCAAGCCCGATGGAGGCAGCCGCTGATGCTCGACATCGTCAAAGCAAATCTGCCCGCACTGCAGGTGGTGGTGCCGCTCGTCGCAGCGCCCATCTGCGCCATGCTGGGCCGGGGTGGCCGGGCATGGGGATTTGCCACCTTCATATCCTTCCTGACCTTCGCGATCTCCGTTTCCCTTTTTTCCGCTACCTATGCCGGCCAGCCGATCTCCTATGAGATGGGCGGCTGGGCGCCACCGATCGGCATCGAATACCGCATTGACGGCCTGAACGCCTTCGTTCTGATGATCGTTTCAGGTGTCGCCGCCCTCGTGATGCCCTATGCGCGCCGCAGCGTTGCCGTGGAAATTCCCGCCGAGCGGCAGGCCTTTTTCTACACCGCCTTTCTCCTCTGCCTCACGGGCCTGCTCGGCGTGACGATCACGGGAGACGCATTCAACGTCTTCGTCTTCCTCGAAATTTCGTCGCTTTCGACTTACGCGCTGGTTGCTTCCGGCGCGTGGCGCAACAAGCGCGCCCTGACCGCTGCCTACAACTATCTGATCATGGGTACGGTCGGCGCCACCTTCTTCGTCATCGGCATCGGCATGCTCTACATGATAACGGGCACGCTCAACATGGCGGACCTCGCCATGCGGATCGCCGAGCATGGCGACAGCCGGACGCTGCGCATGGGCTTCGTCTTCATATTCGTCGGCATCGGGCTGAAGCTGGCCATGTTCCCGCTGCACCTCTGGTTGCCCAATGCCTATAGCTTCGCTCCCTCCGCCGTGACGTCTTTCATCGCGGCGACAGCGACGAAGGTCGCGGTCTACGTTCTCCTCCGCTTCATGTTCACCATCTTCGGCTTCGACTATGCATTCCAGGCGTCGACACTCGAAAACGTGCTTCTTCCCGTCGCCATAGTTGCCATGTTCGCGGCCTCGCTCGTCGCCATCTTCCAGGATGACCTCAAGCGCATGCTCGCTTATTCGAGCATCGCGCAAATCGGCTACATGCTTCTCGGCCTCGCCTTCCTGACGCCTACCGGGCTCGTCGCGACCATCGTGCACCTCTTCAACCACGCTGTAACGAAGGGTGCGCTTTTCATGGTCGCTGGATGTTTCGTCCTGTCCGCTGGCACGAGTTCGATTTCGAGCCTTCGCGGCATCGGGCGGGATATGCCTTGGACGACGGCCGCCTTCGTGGCGGGAGGTCTCAGCTTGATCGGCCTTCCACTGACGGTCGGCTTCATCAGCAAATGGTACCTGGTCCAGGCGTCGCTCGAACTCGGCTGGTGGCCTGTGGCGCTCCTCATCATGGCCTCTTCGCTCCTTGCGGTCATCTATGTCTGGCGCGTCGTCGAAGCGGCTTATCTTCAGCCCGCACCCGAGGGAGTTACCCGTCGCGAAGCACCGCTATCGATGCTCGTTCCGGCATGGATACTGGTCGGCCTTTCGATCTGGTTCGGCATCGATGCGACCCTCACCACGACCGCGGCAAGCCGCGCCGCCGATACGCTTATCGGCTCGTCGCAAATTCTCTGGCAGGAGTAAGTCGCAATGACCGATGCGAACGCCCTCCTCCTCGCCCTCGCGATCCCCGCCATCGCCATGTTCCTGATCGCGGCTTCCGGTAGCCGCCCGAACATCCGCGACGGGATAAGCGTGGCGGCCTCGATCGCCACCTTCGCCGTCGTCCTGCGCCTCCTCGAATCCATCATTGCGGGCGCGCGCCCTTCGGTGACCCTGGTCGAGGTGATGCCCGGCCTCGTAATCAACTTCTCGATCGAACCGCTCGGCATGCTCTTCGCCACGGTCGCTTCGGGGCTGTGGATCGTGACCGAGATCTATTCGATCGGCTATATGCGCGGAGCGCATGAGAAGAAGCAGACGCGCTTCTATATCTGCTTCGCACTGGCCATTGCCGCCGCACTCGCCATCGCCTTTTCCGGCAACCTCTTCACGCTCTTCATCTTCTACGAAGTGCTGACGCTCTCGACTTACCCCCTCGTCGCGCACAAGGAAACGCCGGAGGCCCGCGCCGGCGCGCGCGTCTATCTCGGCATCCTGATGACCACATCGATCCTGTTCCTGCTGGTCGCCGTCATCTGGACATGGAGCCTCACCGGCACGATGGAGTTCCGCGCGGGCGGTATTCTCGAGGGGAACATCGACCCGGTCTTCGTTCCGTTCCTGTTGGCACTCTTCGCTTTCGGCATCGGCAAGGCGGCGCTCATGCCTTTCCATCGCTGGCTACCGGCCGCCATGGTCGCGCCGACACCTGTCAGCGCGCTGCTTCACGCCGTTGCCGTGGTGAAAGCAGGCGTTTTCACCATGCTGAAAGTCGGAACCTATATTTTCGGCATCGGCTTCCTTGGAAGAACCGGCGCCTCCGAATGGCTCGTCTGGCTTGCGGCCGCAACGATCCTGATTGCTTCCATCGTTGCTCTCACCAAGGACGACCTGAAAGCCCGGCTCGCCTACTCGACGGTCAGCCAGCTCTCCTACATCACCCTCGGTATGGCCCTGGCAAACCAGATGGGGGTCGTCGGTGGTGCCATGCACATCGTCATGCACGCGATGGGCAAGATCACGCTTTTCATGTGCGCAGGCGCCATCTACGTAGCCGCGCACAAGACCAAGGTGAGCGAGCTCGACGGTCTCGGCCGCAAGATGCCCCTCACCTTCATCGCCTTTGCCATCGCCTCGTTCAGCATCATCGGCCTTCCGCCCTTTGGAGGCGCCTGGAGCAAGTGGTATCTCCTGCTCTCGGCCGCAGATGCCGGACAACTCGTCATCATCGGTGTGCTGATGTTGAGTTCGCTCCTCAACGTCGCCTATCTTCTCTCCATTCCGGCGCGGGCCTTCTTCTCCCCACCGAAAGACCAGATGGCGCATTCGCTTGGCGCCGCGGCTTTGCCCTCGAACGGGTGGGAGGAAGCGCCTCTCTTCTGCCTCGTTCCGATCTGCCTCACCGCATTGGGCTGCATTGTGCTCTTCTTTGCCGTCGGCGGCATTTACGAATACCTGCTCAGCATCCCGATTTCGCCGGAGACCGCGCCATGACCGATCATCCGAACGGCGAAGGCGCCGGCATGCCGCCGCTTGCGCGCCTTCTCTCATTCATAGACAAGCCGCACAACGTCACCCGTCTGTTCTATCTCCTGTTGGCGGTCTGCATCGCGCTTGGCCTCTCCGATTTCCTCTATCACAAGCATGCCTATTTCGCGGTCGAGGAGTTCCCTGCGATCTACGGCATCTTCGGCTTTATCGCCTACGTCACGGTCATATTTCTCGCCAAGGGGCTGCGCCTCATCATCAAGCGTCCGGAGGACTACTACGAGCCCTTTGCCATAGACACGGAAGACGAGCGCGCCGCCGGAAGCGATCCGGAAGCGACGGGAGGCAAGCCGCATGCCTGAGATCGGAACGCCGGCCCTTGTCTATATGATCGCCGCGCTGGTCGTACCATTCGTGCGCCCGGCAATGCTTCGTCAGCTCCTGTTGCTCGCAGTCCCTGTGCTGGGATTGCTCACATTCTGGCAACTGCCCTACGGGACCTACGGCGCCTTCAACCTGATGAACATGCACATCGGCCTCATGCGGCTTGATGCGCTATCTTATGTTTTCGGCTTGATCTTCTCTCTCGCGGCTTTCCTCGCCCTGCTTTACGCATGGCATGTGCGTGACACCGTTCAACAGGTCGCAACACTGCTCTACGCAGGCGCCGGGCTTGGCGCTGTCTTCGCGGCGGACCTTGTCACGCTCTTCGTCTTCTGGGAAGGCACCGCCCTCGCCTCGGTCTTCCTCATATGGGCGCGCAGGACAGAGGGCGCTTATGCGACCGGCATGCGCTACCTCATCGTGCAGGTCGGCTCGGGCGTCATCCTGCTCGCGGGTATCGTCTTGTTCTATCGGGAGACCGGCTCGATCGCCTTTTCAAGGATGGACCTCGAAAGTCCGGCCACATGGGCGATCTTCCTGGCCTTCGGTATCAAATGTGCGTTCCCGCTCCTTCATAACTGGCTGCAGGACGCCTATCCGGCCGCCACCATAACCGGAACGGTGACGCTCTCCGCCTTCACAACCAAGCTCGCGGTTTACGCGCTCGCCCGTGGTTTTCCCGGCACCGAGCTTCTCATCTATATCGGCGCCACGATGACGCTCTTTCCGGTCTTCTTCGCCGCCGTCGAAAACAACCTGCGTCGCGTGCTCGCCTACAGCCTGAACAATCAGCTCGGCTTCATGGTCGTTGGTGTCGGTATCGGCACGCCGCTCGCTCTGAATGGCACAGTCGCTCACGCCTTCTGCCACATTCTCTACAAGGCGCTGCTGTTCATGAGCGTCGGCGCGGTCATGTACCGCACCGGAACCAGCAAGGCGTCGGAGCTTGGCGGCCTCTACAAGTCCATGCCGCTCACGATGATCTTCTGCGTCGTCGGCGCCATGTCGATCTCCGCCTTTCCGCTCTTTTCGGGCTTCATTTCAAAAAGCCTGATCCTGTCGGCGAGCGCCGACACGGGGCACTATTTCGTCTGGCTCGCGCTTGTTGTCGCTTCGGTCGGCGTGCTCGAACATTCGGGCATCAAAATTCCCTACTTCACCTTTTTTGCGCACGACGCAGGCCATCGCGTGAAGGAAGCGCCGTTCCACATGCTGCTTGCCATGGGCATCACGGCCGCTCTCTGCATCGGTCTCGGGGTCTTCCCGTCGCTTCTCTACGGCATCCTGCCCTACGCGGTGGACTACACGCCCTACACGGTCACGCACGTCGTCACCCAGCTCCAGTTGCTGCTCTTCGCCGGCCTCGCTTTTGCCGTGCTCATCCGCACGGGCCTCTACCCGGCGGAAATCCGTTCGGTGAACCTCGACTTCGACTGGACTTATCGTCGTCTGCTGCCGGCGATCATCGGTGCGTTGCGCCATGTCATAGTCGGCACGTGGCGCTTCGGCGTTCGCATCACCATGGGACGCGTGGACAGGTTTGTCGCGGGCATTTACCGCGCACATGGACCGCAAGGTCCGCTCGCACGCACATGGCCGACAGGGTCCATGGTGCTGTGGATCGCGGTGCTTCTGGGTATGACGCTGGTGCTTGCCTACATATAATATTCGGATGAAGCGCCACCGCGCGCGCCGGAAGCCAAACCAGGAAGGAGACGCCCCATGGAAATGTCAGGCGAATACAGGATTCCGGCCCCGCGCGAGGAGGTCTGGGCTGCGCTCAACGATCCCGAAGTCTTGCGGAAGTCGATCCCCGGCGCAGAATCTGTCGAAAAGACCGCCGACGACGAGTTCGAAGCTGTCGCCAAGGCGAAGGTTGGTCCCGTGAGCGCTCGCTTCAAGGGCAAGGTGAAGCTCTCCGACATCGACCCGCCGAACGGCTACACGATTTCCGGCGAGGGCAATGGCGGCGCGGCGGGCTTCGCGAAGGGCTCAGCAAGAGTCACGCTGACCGAGGCCGACGGCGGCACACTTCTCTCCTATACCGTCAGTGCGCAGGTCGGCGGCAAGCTCGCCCAGATCGGCCAGCGCTTCATTGACTCCACCGCTTCGCGCATGTCGCAGGAATTTTTCGACAATTTCTCGCAGCTCGCGGGCGGCAGCCGTGTCGAACCCGCAGCTTCCGGGACGCCCGAACTCATCGACGAGATGGAACACGGCATCCCCACCAAATCGCCGGACTACGATGCGATTTCGCCGACCGGCGTGCCGCTCGTGCCGGATGAGGAAGCCGGCATGAGTTTTTCGCCCTGGGTCTGGGCGCCCCTTCTGATAATTGCTCTCATTTTGCTGGTTTGGTTCATCGGCATTTGAGGAACCGGCCTGCTGGCGCTTGACGGCGGCAGGCCGACAGTCGAGACTCTTGAAAACGCAGCGGAAGGCCAATTCCGCCCGAGACCCAGCCAATTCAGGGAGGTAGTCGCATGCCCGTTGTGTCCATGACGGTCAACGGCAAGCCCGCAAGCGCCGATGTCGAGGCGCGCACGCTGCTTGTCCAGTTCATCCGCGAACAGCTCGGGCTTACCGGCACTCATGTCGGCTGCGACACCAGCCAATGCGGCGCCTGTGTCGTGCATGTGGATGGCCGCGCCGTGAAATCCTGCACCATGCTCGCCGCGCAGGCGGAAGGCGCGGACATCGTCACCATCGAGGGGTTGGCGAAGGACGGCGAGCTGCACCCCGTGCAGGCCGCCTTCCGTGAGCATCACGGGCTTCAATGCGGTTTCTGCACGCCGGGCATGATCATGACCGCGGTGGACATGATCCGCCGCAAGCCGGACCTCGACGAGGAAACCGTGCGCGACGAGCTCGAAGGCAACATCTGCCGCTGCACCGGCTACCACAACATCGTGAAGGCAATCCTCGCCGCATCCCGGGAGATGCGCTGACGGGGGAACGGGAGGTTTCACGGCCGAAAAACACGAGGAGGAAATCCAATGTCGGATGCAGCATCTGGAGAAGGCATAGGCCAACCGGTTCGCCGCAAGGAAGACTTCCGCTTCATCACGGGCAATGGCCACTATACCGACGACATCAACCGCCCGCGCCAGACCTGGGCCTGCTTTCTTCGCTCGCCACACGCCCATGCCCGCATCAGGTCGATAGACACCTCGGCGGCAGAGGCCGCGCCCGGCGTCGTTGCCATATTCACCGGCCGTCATGTCGCCGATGACGGGCTGGGCGGCCTCATCTGCGGCTGGACCGTCACGTCGAAGGACGGCACGCCGATGAAGGTCGGCCCGCATCCGATCCTCGCTCTCGACACCGTCCGCTATGTCGGCGATCACGTTGCCATGGTCGTTGCCGAAACGCTTGCCGACGCCCGCGCCGCGGCGGAGCTGATCGACGTCGATTACGAAGCACTTCCTGCCACCGTTTCGCTCTCGGCATGCCAGAGCGCCGGCGCGCCCCAGGTTCACCCCGAGGCGCCGCGCAACACCTGCTTTGAATGGGAACTCGGCAACAAGGCGGAAACGGAAGCGGCCTTCGCGAAGGCCGACCGCATCGTGAAGCTCGACCTCAAGAATAACCGGCTGATCCCGAACGCCATGGAGCCCCGTGCCGCGCTCGGCGAATTCGACAAGGGCACTGGAATATACACGCTTCACACGACGAGCCAGAACCCGCATGTGGCGCGCCTCGTTCTCTCCGCTTTTGTCGGCGTCGCGCCGGAACACAAGCTCCGCGTCATCGCGCCCGATGTCGGCGGCGGCTTCGGCTCCAAGATTTTCATTTATGCCGAAGAGACTGCCTGCGTCTGGGCCGCCGCAAAGGTCGGCCGGCCCATCAAATGGACGGCCGACCGCTCGGAAGCTTTCCTGTCGGACGCTCACGGTCGCGATCATCTGAGCCACGCCGAACTGGCCCTCGACAAGGACGGAAAGTTCCTCGGCCTCCGCGTCAAGACCGTCGCCAATCTCGGCGCTTATCTCTCGACATTCTCCGCCTCCGTGCCGACCTACCTTTATGGCACGCTGCTGTCGGGCCAATACGACATCCCGGCGATCTATGTCGAGGTCGACGGCGTCTATACGCATACGGCGCCGGTCGATGCCTATCGCGGCGCGGGCCGTCCCGAAGCGACTTACCTCGTCGAGCGTATCGTGGAGACGGCGGCGCGCGAAACCGGCATCGATCCAGCCGAACTCCGTCGCCGCAACTACATCCGAACTTTCCCGCATCAGACGCCCGTCATCATGAACTATGACACGGGCGACTACGAAGCCTCGCTCGCCGCCGCCATGGAGGCGATCGACTACAAGGGTTTCCCTGCCCGCAAGGCGGAAGCGGCTAAGCGCGGCATGCTGCGCGGTATCGGCTTCTCCTCCTACATCGAGGCATGCGGCCTCGCGCCTTCCGCCGCTGTCGGTTCGCTTGGTGCCGGCGTCGGCCTTTGGGAGAGCGCCGAGGTCCGCGTGAACCCGACCGGCGATGTCGAAGTCCTGACCGGCTCGCACAGCCACGGCCAGGGCCACGAAACGACCTTCGCCCAGCTCGTCGCCTCGCGCCTCGGCATACCGCTTGCCAATGTAGAGATCGTGCATGGCGACACGGACAAGGTGCAGTTCGGCATGGGCACCTATGGCTCACGCTCCGGCGCCGTCGGCATGAGCGCCATTGCGAAGGCCCTCGACAAGATCGAGACCAAGGCGAAGAAGATCGCCGCGCATCTGATGGAAGCCGCAGTCGAGGACATCGTCTTCGAGAACGGCACCTTCACCGTGCAAGGCACCGACAAGTCGCTCGCCTGGGCCGAGCTTTCGCTTGCCGCCTACACGGCGCATGGCTTCCCCTCAAGCGAGATTGAGCCCGGCCTCAAGGAAGGCGCCTTCTACGACCCGACGAACTTCACTTTCCCGGCGGGTTGCCACATCTGCGAAGTCGAAGTCGATCCCGATACCGGCATCGTGAAGATCGCGAAATTCGTTGCCGTCGACGATTTCGGCACCATCATCAATCCGATGATCGTCGAAGGCCAGGTTCACGGCGGCATCGCGCAGGGCATCGGCCAGGCGCTGCTGGAGCACGGCGTCTACGATGCGGACTCCGGTCAGCTCATCACCGGCTCCTACATGGACTACTGCATGCCACGGGCGGACGACCTCCCGAGCTTCAGCCTCGGCTTCACGACAACCGTCTGCCCGTCCAATCCGCTCGGCATGAAAGGCTGCGGCGAAGCCGGCGCCATAGCTTCGCCTCCCGCCATCATCAATGCCGTAACGGATGCCCTCGGTATCCGCGACATCGAAATGCCCGCAACGCCCGCGCGCGTCTGGACGGCACTCCAGTCCGTCGCCTCGCGCGCAGCCGCCGAATAGGAGATCGCATATGTACCAGTTCAACTACGAGCGCCCGAAGACGTTGGCGGAGGCGCAAGCCCTTCTCGGCAATGCAGACGATCCGAAAATCCTCGCGGGCGGTCAGACGCTCATCCCGACGCTGAAGCAGCGTCTCGCCATGCCGAGCGACGTGATCGACATTGGCGGCATCAGGGAACTCGATTTCATCCGCGCCGAGGGCGACGCCGTGATGATCGGCGCCGCAACCCGCCACGCAACGGTCGCGCAATCCGCGGATGTGAAGAAGAACAATCCGGCACTCGCCGCGCTTGCGGGCGGCATTGGCGATCCTGCCGTTCGCCACATGGGAACGCTGGGCGGTTCCATCGCAAACAACGACCCGGCAGCAGACTACCCTGCCGCCTGCCTCGGTCTCGATGCGAAGATCCATACGACGAAGCGCCTCATCGAAGCGGACGAGTTCTTCACGGGCATGTTCGAAACCGCGTTGCAGGACGGCGAGATCATCAAGGAAGTGACATTTCCGCACCCGGAAAAAGCAGCCTACATGAAGTTCCGCAACCCCGCCTCGCGCTATGCGATGGTCGGCGTCTTCGTTTCGAGAGGCCCATGGGGTATTCGCGTCGCGGTTACCGGTGCCGGCCAGAACGGCGTCTTCCGCGTCGCCGAAATGGAAGAAGCGCTCGCGAAGAACTGGTCGCCGGATGCCGTGGCAAACATCAAGGTGCCGGCCTCGGGCCTCAACAGCGATCTCCACGGCACCGCCGAATACCGCGCGCATCTCGTCACCGTCATGGCGAAGCGCGCCGTTGCGGCTGCCGGATAATCTGACAAAGAGGCCACATCGGCCCGGATTGAGTCCATGACGCTACCTGCCAATATCGACGAAACGGTCGAGCTTCTTGCGCGCGGCAATTACGTCGCCGACCGCTCGCTTGCGACCGTCATCTTCCTTGCGCTCAAGATGGGTCGCCCCCTTTTGCTCGAAGGCGAGGCGGGCGTCGGCAAGACCGAGATCGCGAAAGTCTTGGCCGATGCCCTCGGCCGCCGCCTCATTCGCCTGCAATGCTACGAAGGCCTCGACACCGGCGCCGCGGTTTACGAATGGAACTATCAGGCGCAGATGATCGAGATCCGCCTCGCGGAAGCCGAAGGCGTCGGAGACCGCACCGAGCTCGGCAAGGACGTCTTCTCCGAGCGCTTCCTCATCCGCCGCCCGATCCTGCAGGCGCTCGAACCCGCCGTCGAAGGCCCGCCCGTGCTGCTGATCGACGAACTCGATCGCACCGACGAGCCTTTCGAGGCCTATCTCCTCGAAGTCCTGTCGGACTTCCAGGTGAGCGTCCCCGAAATCGGCACCATCAAGGCCGAGCACCCGCCCATCGTGATCGTCACGTCGAACCGCACACGCGAAATCCACGACGCCCTGAAGCGCCGCTGCCTCTATCACTGGGTCGATTATCCCGATGCCGAACGCGAACTGGCGATCCTGAAGCTGAAGGCGCCCGGCACGCCGGAAAAGCTCTCCCGCGAGATCGTCGCCTTCGTGCAGAAGCTGCGCGGCCTCGACCTCTACAAGAACCCGGGCATCGCCGAGACGATAGACTGGGCGGAAGCCTTGACGGCTCTCGATGCCGTTTCCCTCGACAGGCAATCGGTCAACGACACGCTGGGGGCGCTTCTGAAATATCAGGACGACATCGCCCGCGTCGCGGGCAGCGAAGCCGCGCGCATCCTGGAAGAAATCCGGATGGCCGCGGCGGCGGAATGACATGGAAGCCGGGTCCGGGCGTCTTTCCGAAAACATCCTTCATTTCGCGCGCGTCCTGCGCCGCGCCGGCCTTCGCGTCGGCCCGCGTCAGGTACTCGACGCGGTCGAAGCCGTCGAAACGGCGGGTATCGGCCGCCGCGAGGATTTCTACTGGACGCTCCACGCAACGTTGGTGAAGCGTCACGAGGAGCAGGAGCTTTTCGCCCAGGCGTTCCACGTCTTCTGGCGCAACCCGAAGCTCCTCGACAAGATGATGTCGCTGATGCTGCCGGAGATCGAAACGCCGCCCGGCGCCACCGAGGAAGAAAAGAGCCGCCGTCTCGCCGAGGCGCTCTTCGGCGAGGGCACGCAGCATATCGAGGAGGAACCGGTGGTCGAGATCGACCGTAGCGAAACCTTCTCGAAGGAAGAACTGCTGCGCACCCGGGACTTCGAGAAGATGTCGGTAGCGGAACTCGCCGAAGCCAAGGCCGCCATCGCCCGCCTTCGCCTGACGCTGGACGAGGCGCGCACCCGCCGCACCAGGCCCGCTGCGCGCGGTCATCTGGTCGACATGCGAGCCACGCTCCGCGCGACGCTCCGCTCAGGTGGCGTCATCCCGCTAAGGCGCCGCGATTACCGCCGCCGTCGTCCGCCGCTCGTCGTGCTGTGCGACATATCGGGTTCGATGTCCGCCTATGCCCGCGTCTTCCTTCACTTCCTCCACGCTCTCACCAACGACCGGGACCGGGTGCATGTCTTCCTCTTCGGCACCCGGCTGACGCATGTGACCCGCGAGCTGAAGCATCGCGATGTCGACGAGGCGCTCGCCCGCGTGGCCGCTCGCGTCGAGGATTGGGACGGCGGCACCCGCATCGGCGAAACGCTGCACCGCTTCAATGTGGATTGGGCCCGCCGGGTGCTGGGGCAAGGCGCCACCGTCCTCCTCGTCACCGACGGCCTTGACCGCGACGCGGGCGAAGGCGTGGCGGCCGAGATCGCCCGGCTCCACCGCAGTTCCCGCCGCCTCATCTGGCTGAATCCGCTTCTCCGCTACGAGCGCTTCGAGCCGAAGGCGCTGGGAGTGAAGGCCATCCTCCCGCATGTGGATGAGTTCCGCCCGGTCCACAACATCGCCTCTCTTGCCTCTCTGGTCGAAGCGCTGTCCGATGCCCATATCGGCAGGAAGCCCGAAAGGTCCGGCAGGAGAGAAGCCGCATGAGCGAACCCCTGAACCATGATCGCGTCCTTGAAGAGGCTGCCCGCTGGGTCGGAGAAGGCCGCAAGGTGGCGCTCGCCACCGTCATCGAGACCTGGGGCTCCGCCCCCCGTCCGGTCGGCAGCCAGCTTGCGATCCGCGACGACGCGACCTTCGTCGGCTCCGTTTCCGGCGGCTGCATCGAGGGCGATGTGGTGACCCGCGCCCTCGACGCACTCGAAACCGGCAAGCCGGAAGTCGTCGAATACGGCGTCTCCGATGCCATGGCCTGGGAGGTCGGGCTCGCCTGCGGCGGCCGCATCCGCGTCATGATCGAGCCGGTGACGGGCTGACATGGACGCGCCGATCCTCCAGCAGCTTGTCCGCGACCGCGCCGAAAAGCGCGCCGTGGTACTCGCCACAAGGTTAACGGATGGAATCCAGAAACTTGTATATCCACATGAAAAACGAGAAGAAAATTGGTTAATTAAAGCGGTATCTCAAGTGCTGGCCAGCGATCGTGGCGCGGTCGTCGAAGGCCCGGATGGCGACTGGTTCCTCAATCCCTTCAACCCGCCGCTCCGCCTGATCCTTGTCGGCGCCGTCCATATCGCGCAGCCGCTCGCCCTCATCGGCTCGCTCGCCGGCTATGACGTGACGGTCGTGGACCCGCGCACCTCCTTCGCCTCCGCCGAGCGCTTCCCGGACGTGGCGCTCGTCACGGATTGGCCGGATGAGGCCATGGCCGCCCTCGCCCCCGACGCCCGCACCGCCATCGTCACCCTCACCCACGATCCGAAGCTCGACGATCCGGCACTCCACGCGGCGCTCCGGAGCCCCGCCTTCTATGTCGGCTCGCTGGGATCGAAGAAGACCCATGCTGCCCGCGTCGCCCGCCTCGCGGAAGCCGGCTTCACGGAAGACGAGATCGCCCGCATCCACGGACCCGTCGGCCTCTCCATCGGCGCGAAGAGCCCGGCCGAAATCGCCATCTCCATCATGGCCGAGATCACGGAGACGCTTCGAACATGATCTTTGGTGACATGACCCCGGACGAGGCCGAAGGCGCCATCCTCGCCCATTCGCAGAAGACAGGCGATGGCACCTTCAAGAAGGGCCGCGTCTTGACGCGTGCCGACATCCTGGCCCTCAAGGAAGCAGGCATCGGCCATATCGTCGCCGCGCGGCTCGAACCCGAAGACGTGCCCGAGGACGAGGCGGCGGGCGCACTTGCCGCCGCCCTTGCGGGCTTCTCTGTCCGCGCCTCCGCGCCGTTCACGGGCCGCGCCAACCTCCACGCCGAAGCCGCAGGCGTCATCGAGATCGACCCGGAGCGCATCGACGCCATCAACCGCATCGGCGAGGCGCTGACCGTTGCCACCGTCATGCCCTTCGAGACTGTCGCCGAGCGCCAGATGCTCGCGACCGTGAAGGTGATCCCCTTCGCCGTCCCCCGCGCAGATCTCGACAAGGCGCTCGCCATCGCCCGCGACGGCCCCGCTCCCGTCACCCTGCGCCGCTTCGAGCCGCGCCAGGCCGGTCTCGTCGCGACGCAGCTTCCGGGCACGAAGGAAAGCGTGCTCGACAAGAGCCGCACCATTCTCGATGCCCGGCTCGACGCCATGGGAAGCCGCATTGCCCGCGAAATCCGCGTGCCGCACGACATCCGCGCCGTTGCGGACGCGGTAAAGGAGCTCGCGAAGGACGGGCTCTCCCCCATCCTCGTTTTCGGCGCCTCGGCGACGGTCGACCGGCGCGACGTGGTCCCGGCAGGCATCGTGCTCGCAGGCGGCGACGTGCTGCATTTCGGCATGCCGGTCGATCCAGGCAACCTGCTGCTCCTCGCGCGCCTGGGCGAAACGCCGGTGATCGGCCTTCCCGGCTGCGCCCGTTCGCCCAAGCTCAACGGTTTCGACTGGGTGCTCGCCCGCCTCGTCGCGGGGCTCGAAGTCTCGCCGCAGGACATCATGGGAATGGGACTGGGCGGCCTCCTGAAGGAAATCCCGACACGGCCCCAGCCCCGCGAAGGTGCTGCCGCGCCGGGCGCCCGCGCGCGCATTGCCGCTATCATTCTGGCGGCGGGCCGATCCACCCGCATGAAGAGCGAAGACGCCGGCGTCCCGAGCAAACTTCTGATGCCGCTCGACGGCAAACCGATGGTCGCTCATGTCGTCGATGCCGCGATTGCGAGCGGCGCCGCACCCGTCATCGTCGTCACCGGCAATGCGGACAATCAGGTCCGCACCGTCCTTGCCGGCAAGGACGTCATGTTCGTTCACAATCCGGACTATGCCGAAGGCCTCTCCACATCGCTGCACGCCGGCCTCGCCGCCCTGCCCGAAGATGTCGACGGCGCGCTCGTCTGCCTCGGCGACATGCCGGACATCCGCGCAAGCCATCTCGACCGCCTCATCGCCGCCTTCGATCCGGAAGAAGGCCGCACCATCTGCGTGCCGACCGTTTCCGGCAAACGCGGCAACCCCGTCCTTTGGGGCCGCGACTGGTTCGACGCGATGATGGGAGTGAAGGGCGACACCGGCGCAAAGCACCTGATCGGCGAAAACGCCGACGCCGTCTGCGAAGTCCCGATGCCCGACGACGCCGCGCTCACGGACATAGACACGCAGGCGGAATTCAAGGCCCGCGCAGACAAAAAATAAGGTGTCACCCCGGCGCAGGCCGGGGCCCACTCGCAGAACCTCTCGCCGCAGGGGTGGAAGTGATCGGGGCGCTACAGCTCGAAAATCGCCCCGCCACGCGCTCTCAGCGACAACGCACCGCCCTCCCGCTTCACCTCGCCGAGTCCGAACACAGCCTCGCCTGCCCCCTCCGGCAGACTGAAGCTCGCCGCGTCGGTACTGAGATTGAACACGCAAAGCAGCTTCTCGCCCTGCGCCTCCCGCGTAAAGGCGAGCACCTTCCCTTCCGTGTCGATGAACCGAATGTCCCCCAGCTTCAGCGCCGGATGCGCCTTGCGAAGCGCCACGACTTGCCTCGCATGCGCCAGCACGGAGTTCTTGTCGCCTGCTTGTACATCCGCCGCCCGCACCTTGTGATAATCCGGTATCGGCAGCCACGGCGTGCCGTTCGTGAACCCCGCGCCGTCCGCCTGCGCTTCCCAGGGCATCGGCGTGCGGCAACCGTCGCGCCCCTTCACCCACGGGAAATAAAGATCGCCCACCGGGTCCTTGATGTCTTTCCGGTCGAGATCCACCTCCGGCAGCCCCAACTCCTCGCCCTGATACATCAGCACCGTGCCCTTGAGCGCGACGAGGATCGTGAGCGCGAGCTTCGCCAGCGCGTCGTCGCCCTGCCCCCCGCCCCAGCGCGTCACCGGCCGCACGATGTCGTGATTGGAAAACGTCACGCAGGGAAAGAGGTCGACGAGCGGCGCCAGCAGTTCCTCGTAATATTCGCGGAACACCGGCGGCTCGAAACTCCAGTCTTCGAGGAAGTGGAACGTATAGCCCGTGTGCAGCCGTTCCAGCCCGCCCGCGTAAAGCCCAAGCATTTCCTGCCGCTCCGAGAACTCGCCGAAGGCGAGCCGCTCGTCATATTCCTCCATCACGGCGCGCACGCGCTTCATCGCCCATTCGTTCTCTTCGCGGTTCGCATCGTGGATATGCTGTTGCAGCCTCGGCGCATGCGCCCAATCCATGAAGCTCCGCTTTTCCATCGGCAGCGGCGGATTGTCGGCAAGTGTTGCGTCGTGCAGATAGGCATTCGCCACATCGAGCCGGAAGCCGTCCACCCCGCGGTCGAGCCAGAAGCGCAGCACGTTCATGCAGGCCTCCACCACTTCCTCATTGTGGAAGTTGAGCTTCGGCTGGCTCTTCAGAAACTTGTGGTGATAGTACTGCCGCCGCACCGGGTTCCACGACCAGGCCGGCCCGCCAAAGGCCGAAAGCCAGTTGTTCGGCACCGTCCCGTCTTCCTTCGCGTCGGCCCAGACATACCAGTCCGACTTCGCGTTGCTCGCCGAAAGCTGGCTCTCCTGAAACCATGGATGCTGCTCCGACGTATGCGCCAGCACCTGGTCCACGATGAGCTTCATGCCGCGCTTGTGCGTCGCCGCGACCAGCCGGTCGAAATCGGCAAGCGTCCCCATCTCGGGCGCGACGTCGCAATAATCCGACACGTCGTAGCCGAAATCCTTGTTGGGCGACGGGTAGAAGGGCGACAGCCAGATCGCGTCGGCCCCGAGCCCCGCCACATGGTCGAGCTTCTCTTCGATGCCCTTCAGGTCGCCGATGCCGTCCCCGTTCGTGTCGCGGAAACTGCGCGGATAGATCTGATAGACCACCGCGCCCTTCCACCACTCAGCCTTGCTCCCCACGCCGCATCCCCTGCTTGTTCTTGACCTTCTTCCTGAGGCAACACAGTCTCACGGCCGGACAAGAACTGACAATCCTGATTTGGCGGGGAAAACATGGCGCGCAGCATTCTGATCACCGACATTGCCCATTTCGTCGGCGGCCCTTCCGCCCGCGCCCTGCTCGCCGAGGGGGCCTCCGTCTATGGCGTCGATGCGAGCTTCTCTGATGCCGCCGCCCGCGCCGCCTTCGAGGAGAAGATGCCCGGCGTGAAGACCCTCCCCGTGACCGATCCGAAGGAAGCCGTCGCCGCCGTCATCGAGGCCGAGGGCCGCCTCGATGTCCTCATCAATAACGACGCCTGGCCCGCCGTGCGCGGCCCCGTCGACGAGGCAACCGACAAGGACATGCACGAGACCTTCGAGGCCCTGGTCTTCAAGTCCTTCGCGATGACGCGTGCCGCCGTGCCCGCCATGAAGGCGCAACAGGCAGGTAAGATATTGTTCCTCTCCTCCGCCGCGCCGCTGAACGGCATCCCGAATTACAGCCTCTATGCCGCCGCGCGCGGCGCCGCGAATTCGCTCGCCCTGACGCTTGCCAAGGAGCTTGCCTCGTTCAACATCCAGGTGAATGCGCTGGCCTTCAATTTCATCGAAAGCCCGGACTACTTCCCGGCCTCGCTTCTCGACGATCCGAAATCGCGCGAGAAGATTCTTTCGAACATTCCGCTCCGCCGTCTCGGCAAGCCGGAGGAAGCCGCAGCCATCGTCGCCTTCCTGGCGGGCCCAAACTCCGATTTCATCACCGGCCAGTTGATCCCCGTCGCCGGCGGTTGGGCGACCGCGCGCTAGCTCGCTAGTTCAGCATCGCGATGGGCGCAAGCGTCGGTCCGATCTCGTCATGGATCACGAGATCGGCAATCTGGTCGAGTTCCGTCGGCTCGCGATTGAGGATGACGAGCGTCGCCCCGTTCCGCTTTGCGAGGATCGGAAAACCCGCCGCCGGATAAACCTGCAGCGACGAGCCGATGGCCAGAAAGAGATCGCAGCCGAGCGTCGCTTCATGCGCGCGGTTCATTTCCTCTTCCGGCATCGCCTGCCCGAAAGAGATCGTGGCGGACTTCACGATGCCGCCGCAGGAGCGGCAATCCGGCGCCTTGCCCGACGCCTCGAACATTTCCTTCACCCAGAAGAGTTCGTGCCGCTCTCCGCATTCGAGGCACTTCGCGTAGGTGCCGTTGCCATGCAGCTCGATGATCTTCTCGGACGGGATGCCGGACGCCTGGTGCAGATTGTCGATGTTCTGGGTGATGACATGGGCCACCTTCCCCTCGTCCACCAGCTTCGCGATCGCCATGTGCCCTTTGTTGGGCTCCGCCTTCACAATGGTCTTGTCGATTTCGAACTTCCGCCGCCAGGCCTCGGCGCGTATGTCGGCGGAGCGCAGATAGTCCTGGAAGTCGATAGGCGCCATCTTCGTCCACAGCCCGCCAGGGCTCCTGAAATCGGGAATGCCCGATTCCGTACTGATCCCCGCGCCGGTGAAAACCACCACGCGATAGGCTTCATCTATGGCACGCTTCAGTTCGCGCTGCATTCCCGCTCCGTTCCTTTGACCTTGCCTGCGTCATGGGGAATCATGCGTCAACTGCCCCACACATCAAGGATCATCGATGAAATATCTGCACACCATGGTGCGCGTCAGCGACCTCGACAAGTCGCTGGACTTTTATTGCGACAAACTCGGCCTCGAGAACCTCGGCCGCTTCGACATCGAGGAAGGCCGCTTCAGCCTCGTCTTCCTTGCCGCTCCCGGCCAGAAGGACGCGCAGGTCGAACTCACCTGGAACTGGGACCCGGAAGAGCTCGGCGAAGGCCGCAATTTCGGCCACCTCGCCTACCAGGTCGACGACATCTACGAAACCTGCGACCGGCTGATGCAGGCCGGCGTCACCATCAACCGCCCGCCCCGCGACGGGCGCATGGCCTTCGTCCGCTCGCCCGACAATGTTTCCATAGAGCTCCTTCAGGCGGGCAAACCGCTCGAACCCCGCGAGCCCTGGGCCTCCATGCCGAACACGGGACACTGGTAATCTTCATGTGCTATACTTGTTTTTATGATGCGAATACTGGCTCACACATTGATCGCCGGTTTTCTCGTTCTCTCTGCCTCCGTCGCGGCGGCGGATGAGGCCGATGCCATGCATCCCGGCCTCAATGGATTTCGTCCCGGCGTCGGCAATGAGCTCGACTCGCGCTGGGAGCCCTATGTCCAGCTTCGCAACCAGGATGCCTACTACAACAGGCTTTTTCCCGAGTGGGGTCATTACGACGAGCGGGATCCGGGGCTCGATCCTGCCGAATGCCGAAGCAAGCTGACGGGTGATCCGGACAGCGAGGTCCGCTTCGCCTACGCCGAATGCTATGACGACGAGGGCGAGAGCTACATCGTGCCCGGCGGCACGACAGGCAGCTTCGGCGCCTACTGAGCACCCTCTGAATGAACCGGACTGTGTGATCCTGCGTGAATTTTTCTCGCGGGGCCGCCAAGCCCTTCTTTCCGAATCGCACCTATGAACCAAACTCAGGTGATTCCCCAGCCATAATTTGACCAACATTTACACCTTGTGGCCCTTGAAAGAAAATTATGGCAAGAAGTGTTGGGGTGGGTCGGGTAAATTTTCTGCTTTATCGGAGATGAAATGGCGCTGTCGTTACCACCTGGCCTGAAGCCTGTTGGCGACTTTTCTGTTCAGGTTATCGTTGGCGCGATTTTGTTCGTTTTGATCGCACTGGTCGCTGTTGCGCTGGCTGGTCTCGTTAAATGGATTGAAACCTGGAATGTGGCACCAGAGTGGCTTCTCGGCGGTCTGCATTGGGTCGAGTGGGGTATCTTCTGGGTTGACGTCTTCAGTTTCGGCTTGTTTTTGGCAGCCGAGGTCGCCAAGTTAATTAAAGCACTATGGAACGGATGGAGGTCGCTATGACCAACGGCAGAGAACAGCCCGCCTCGGTGGAACCCAAGAATGGGGCTCGATTTGTGGTGGATGAAACCTATCTTCGGAAGCAGGCTTCCGAAGCCGTTGCGTTGTTCCTTACGCCGCTTTCCGGAGTTTTTGGTGCCTTGTTCGGCAACAAGGCGCGCGATCGGACGCATAACAAGGCTGCGTAACACGACAAGCTGTGATTGAGGTGAGGCCGCCAAGCCGTAGGTTTGGCGGCTTTTGTTGTGCCTTCGCGCCTGTGAGTCAAATTCAGTGGCCACGATCACGGGTTAAGAATCGTCGATTCTTATAGGGCTGGCGTCGGTTTTTTTGGGACGTTGAGCGGGCTCGGCGACGCTCCCGGTTTTCGTCCGGCGAAGCTCGCGGCCATGGCCGCGCGACAACAAAATCCGCATAAGGACGATGGAGGGAACGGCAACAAGCTCACGTCGCTTGCCGCTGCCCTTGGGGATTGGCGATGGTCCCAGTGGAACTGGAGCTCGGCGAGGTGGCGCCGCATATGCTCGTCGCTCCAGACATGCCACACGCCCATCTTGGCGCGGCGAAGAAAGAGGTTGAACGCTTCGGCCGTGTTTACATGGGCGCCATCCGCGCGGCCGACGGCGAAGCGCGCCGCACCAGGAAGCGAAAGGAAAAGGCATGAGCAGCGCAGCGCAGATGAAGGCCGTGACGCTCTATGGCGGCCCGCTCGATATGACGGATATTTCCCTGCCGGTCGATTTGACGTGCGTCGTTCTGCCGCGCCCGCTGGCGCCGCTGGGGGCGAACATCGCAAGCGGCTTCACCACAGAGGGCGCCACTGCGAAACAGTCCGATACCTATCGCGAAATGGACTTCATCTTTCGACGGCCCGCATCGCAGCGTGCAAGCGAGAGCGCAACGACATTCACGTTCTTCGTCCACGAGTCTCTGTCATGGGAAGACGCGAGGAGGCGGCTGAAAAGTGAATATCCCGCTGGGCTCCCCGAACGCGCGGGGAACAAAGCGCGCGCGAAGTTGAACGGATCGCCAGAAGAAACTTGAACGGCGGTTGAACGGATCGCGGCTGAACGGCTTAAGTCGTTGAATTTGCTGGCACGCCCTAGGGGAGTCGAACCCCTCTTTCCAGAATGAAAATCTGGCGTCCTAACCGATAGACGAAGGGCGCACGCGGGACCGCGGCGCGGCCGGGCGGAAGAACCCGCCACGAGCGCGCCTTATAAGGGGCGAAACCGCCTCTGGCAACCCCCGATTTGAGCCGGGAACGCGCTCAAAACCTGCCGTTTTCACGGCCGTGCGTCGCGCGTCGGAACGGCGTCCTCGATCGTGAACTGCACGCCCCGCCGCCCCTGCCAGTCATCCGCGCCGAGACGCCCGGCGACATGCAGAAGCCCCGCCCCCTTGTCGAGCAGCAGCGCGCCGAGAGCCGATTCCGCGGCCCGGAAAGCGATCCCCTTGATCCGCCCTCCGTCCTCGCCCGCGAGGATGCAGCGCACATGCGCCTTGCCCACGATGTCGGCCTTCACCACCCTCACGGAGGGAACCGCGAAGCGCGGCTCGGCATTTCCCGCGCCGTAAGGCCCTGCCTGCTGCAGCAACTCGTAGAGCTCCCGCGTGGCGCCGCGCGCCGCAATGGCGCCGTCAAGCTTCAGCGCCTTCGCCTCCGAAGCGAGTGCCACATCGCCCTCAAGGCGCTTCGCAAGAAACGCCTCCAGCGCCTCGATCTTGTCCTCGCGGAGCGTCAGGCCCGCCGCCATCGCATGTCCACCGCCATTGACGAGGAGCCCCGCTTCGAGCGCCGCGGTCACCGCCCGGCCGAGGTCGACGCCGGTGAGCGAGCGCCCCGAACCCTTTCCCTCGCCATTCCGGTCGAAGGCGATAACGAGGCTTGGCCGCTCATAGCGATCCTTGAGACGGCTCGCCACGATACCGATGACGCCGGGATGCCAGCCCTTGCCAGCCGCGATGATCAACGGCGGCAAGGCATTTGCCCGCGCGGACGAGAGCCGCTCGTCCACTTGCAGGATCGCCTCCTCGAGCACCTGCGCCTCGATTGCCTGCCGCTCGCTGTTCATCACGTTGAGCTCTTCGGCAATCGCGCGCGCTTCGATGGCGTTGTCCGTGGTCAGCAGTCTGGCGCCGAGATCGGCCCGGCCGACGCGTCCGCCCGCATTCACCCGAGGGCCGAGCAGGAACCCGCAATGATAAGGCGCGGGCGTGCCGTTCATCCGCGCCGTGTCGGCAAGTGCCGCAAGCCCCGTGTTCAGCCGCCTCTGCATGACGCGCAGTCCCTGCGCGACAAAAGCCCGGTTGAGCCCTGTAAGCGGCACCACGTCGCAAACCGTGCCCAGCGCCACAAGATCGAGCCACTGCATGAGGTCCGGCTCGTCGCGCCCGGCATACCAGCCCGCCTCGCGGAGCGCCCTGTTGAGCGCAACGATGAAAAGAAAACTGACGCCCACCGCCGCAAGCTGTCCAAGGCCGCTCGTATCGTCCATCCGGTTCGGATTGACGAGCGCGAAGGCCGGCGGCAAGGCCGGCTCGGCCTGATGGTGATCGACGACGATGGAAGGAAGCCCGTAATCCGCCGCGAGCCCCAGCGCCTTATGCGCCATCGTTCCGCAATCGACGGTGATGACGAGATCCACCCCCTCGTCCTTGAGCCGTTTGAGCGCTGGTGCATTCGGCCCGTAGCCTTCACGGATCCGGTCGGGAATATAGATGCGCAGATCGCTTCCCGCCGCCTTGAAGAACCGGTAGAGCAGCGCGCTCGATGTTGCTCCGTCCACATCGTAATCGCCGAAGACCGCGACCCTTTCGCCGGTCATGATAGCGGCGGCCGTGCGCGTCGCGGCCTTCTCCATGTCGGTAAGTTCGCGAGGGTCCGGCATCAGCGAGCGTAGCGAAGGCGCCAGATAGGCCGCGCAGTCCTCCGGCGCAATGCCCCGCCCCGCCAGCACGCGCGCGACGACCTCGGGCAATCCCTCGCGTTGCGCGATGGCCAGTGCCAGCCGCTCGTCGGCAAGACGGCTCGCCCAGGCGCGCCCGCTCGCCGAGCGTTCGACGCCGAGGAAAGGCCTGCCTGCCGTGGTTGAATCCGAATCCATTTTCCTCACCGGGAATCGTCTCGGATCGCAAGCTTAGCGCGAGAAGGCCCCGCCGGCCCAACCGGCCGGGTTCTAGTGGAACTTGTCGAGGAAAGCGTGGAAAGACTTGAGGTGCCGCACGGTGCCCGTCGCCGAGCGCATGACGAGTGTGTGGGTCGTCACGCCGCCGCGCTCGTGATGGATGCCGTCGAGCAGCCAGCCATCGGTCACGCCCGTCGCCGCGAAGATAACGTCGCCCGACGCCATTTCCGTGTGGTCGAATTTCTTGTTGAAGTCCGTCACGCCCATCTTCGCCGCGCGCGCCTTCTGTTCCTCGCTCGACGTCACGAGACGGCCCTGCATCTGGCCTCCGATGCAGCGCAGCGCCGCCGCCGCGAGCACACCTTCGGGCGCACCGCCGACACCCATATAGATGTCGACGCCCGCCGCCGGATCGGTCGTCGCGATTACGCCGGCAATATCGCCATCCGTGATGAGCGTGACCTTCGCGCCCGCCTCGCGCACCGCGCGGATGAGGTCCGCATGGCGCGGCCGGTCGAGAATGCACGCCGTAATCTCGCGCACATCGACCTTCTTCGCCTTGGCGAGCGCCTTGATATTATCGGCCGGGCTCGCATCGAGATCGACCACGCCCTGCGGATAGCCGCCGCCGATCGCGATCTTGTCCATGTAGGTGTCGGGAGCATTGAGAAGGGTGCCGCCCTGCGCCGCCGCTAGCACAGCCATCGCGTTCGGCATCGCTTTCGCTGTGAGCGTTGTGCCCTCCAGCGGATCGAGCGCGATGTCGACTTTCGGGCCTTTACCCGTCCCCACCTTCTCGCCGATATAGAGCATCGGCGCCTCGTCGCGCTCGCCCTCGCCGATCACCACCGTGCCGTCGATGTCGAGCACGTTGAGTTCCTTGCGCATCGCATCGACCGCTGCCTGGTCGGCCGACTTCTCGTCGCCTCGCCCCACCCACAGCGCCGAGCAGACGGCCGCGCGTTCCGTCACGCGCCCCATCTCCAGCGCCAGCATCCGGTTCAGGCCAGGTTTCTTCGCAACCATCTCAAGTCCCCGTTTCCACTGCCCGTCCCTCGGGCGTCGTGTATCGAAGGCGGCTCAGCGGAGCTCGCCATCCTCTATCCTGATCACAAGCGGCGTGCCCGCCACATCTTCGTGTTTTGCAAGTAAGGCCCGCGCGCGGGCCATCGTGCCCTCGTCGGTTTCATGCGTGATGAAGACGACCGGCATCCGCCCGCTCTCGTCGCTCTTGCCGCCGCGCTGCACGATCCGCTCGATGGAAATCGACGCTTCGGCAAGCGCGCGTGTGATCTCGGCCATGCTGCCCGCGCGGTCCACCGCCCTGAGCCGCAGGTAGAACGAGCTCTTGTGCGTATCCATGAGCGGCTTCGCCGGCGCCTTGAGCTTCGTCGCTGGCACGATGAAGGGCGGCACGATGAGCCCGCGGGCAACATCCACGATGTCGGAGAGAACGGCAGACGCCGTCGGCCCCTCGCCCGCGCCGCGCCCCTCGAGCACGAGATGCCCCACCCGGTCGCCATCGACCGCGACCGCGTTGTAGACGCCCGACACCGCCGCGAGCGGCGTTCCCTCCGGCACCAGCGCCGGATGCACGCGCTGCACGATCCCCGCCTCGCTCTTCTCGGCAATGGCGAGCAGCTTCACCTTGAAGCCGAACTCCTTCGCGAAGGCGATGTCGGTCGCGCTGATCTTCTCGATGCCCTCGATATGGACATTGGCGAAATCGACCTCTGTCCCGAAAGCAAGGCTCGCCAGGATCGCGAGCTTGTGCGCCGCGTCGATCCCGCCCACGTCGAACGTCGGATCGGCTTCGGCATAGCCGAGATCCTGCGCATCCTTCAGCACGTCGGCGAAGTCGCGCCCCGTCGTCTCCATCTCGGTCAGGATGTAGTTGCAGGTGCCGTTGAGGATGCCGTGAATGCTGCGGATCTCGTTGCCCGCCAGCGCCTCGCGCATCGTCTTGACGATGGGGATGCCGCCCGCCACCGCCGCCTCGTAGTTGAGCGCGACGCCCTTCTCCTCGGCCAGCCGCGCAAGCGCCGTGCCGTGATGCGCGATCAGCGCCTTGTTCGCCGTGGCGACATGCTTGCCCGCCTTGAGCGATGCTTCCACGAGGTCGCGCGCGATGCCTTCCGAGCCGCCGATCAGTTCCACCACGAGGTCGATGTCGTCCGCCGCCGCGAGCGCCATCGGATCGTCTTCCCACCGCACGCCCGAAAGGTCGATGCCGCGGTCCTTCGCCTTGTCGCGCGCGCAAACGGCCACAAGCTCCAGCGCGCGCCCCGACGCTGCCGCAAGGTGCTCACCGCGCGCGGCCAAAATCTTCACGACGCCCGCCCCAACCGTGCCGAGGCCGGCAATGCCTATCCGTAGGGGTTTGCTCACGTCCGCCCCGCCCTCGTTGAACTGGGGTGAGGCACGATGCTCGCGGTAATGCCGACGCGCTCTTCGTATTCCGCGATGATCTGGTCGGCGTTCTGCATCATGCGCTTCACATTGCGCGCAGCCTGCCGGATGCGCTGCTCGTTTTCCACGAGACCGATGCGCACATGCCCGTCGCCATACTCGCCGAAGCCGATGCCCGGCGCGACCGCCACATCCGCCTGCTCCAGCAGCAGCGTCGCAAAGCCCATGGAGCCGAGATGCCGGAACTTCTCTGGAATCGGCGACCAGGCGAACATGCTCGCCGGCGGCGAGGGAATGTCCCAGCCGGCGCGGCCCATGCTGTCCACCAGCACGTCGCGGCGATGCTTGTAGGTCGCGCGGATTTCCGCCACGCACTCCTGCGGCCCGTTCAGCGCCGCCGTCGCCGCCACCTGGATGGGCGTGAAGGCGCCGTAGTCGAGATAGGACTTCACGCGGCCGAGCGCATTGATGAGCCGCTCATTGCCGACCGCAAAGCCCATGCGCCAGCCCGGCATCGAAAACGTCTTCGACAGCGAGGTGAATTCCACCGTGCGCTCCTTCGCGCCCGGCACCTGCAGGATCGAGGGCGGCGGGTTGCCGTCGAAATAGATTTCCGAATAGGCGAGGTCCGAAATCACATAGAGGTCGTGCTTCGCCGCGAAGGCGATCACCTCGCGATAGAAGTCGAGATCGGCCACCTGTGCCGTCGGGTTCGACGGATAGGAGACGACAAGCGCCGTCGGCTTCGGCACGCTGTGACGGATGCCCCGCTCCAGCATGTCGAAAAAGCCCGTCTCGCTCTCGAAGGGCACGGAGCGGATGACGGCGCCGGAAATGATGAAGCCGAAGGCATGGATCGGATAGCTGGGATTTGGGCACAGAATGACGTCGCCCGGCGCCGTGATCGCCTGGGCGAGGTTCGCGAGCCCCTCCTTGGAGCCCAGCGTCGCGATCACCTCCGTCTCCGGGTTGAGCGTCACGCCGAAGCGCCGCTCGTAATAGGCGGCCTGCGCGCGCCGGAGGCCCGGAATGCCGCGCGACGAGGAATAGCGGTGCGTCTTCGGGTCGCGAACGGCCTCGACGAGCTTCTCCACGATATGCGGCGGCGTCGGCATGTCGGGATTGCCCATGCCGAAATCGATGATGTCCTTGCCCTCTGCCCGCGCCTTGGCCTTGAGCTTGTTCACGCTCTCGAAAACGTAAGGGGGCAACCGCTTTATGCGATGAAACTCTTCGCTCATGGCTCAATCCTGGAGACGCAATACACCGTCCGCGGCCCCCCGATTCGGACCCGCGGCGGTTCAGGGCGTCTTATAACGCCAAAGGAGAAATCGGGCCATGCGAAAACGGCCCGCCGCCGCCGAATAGGACGGCAGTCATATGGCTGATTTATGGCGGAAAGCCGGGCCTATCCCGCGCCTCGGGCCGCCCCGCCCCTCAGGGCTCGCCGACGGAGGGCTTCACGGTCACGCGCTTGGTCGGCGCCGCCGTCACCTCGGGCCCGGTATCCTCGGCGGGCTCGGAAGCCGCCTCTCCGCCATCCTCGGTCATCACCTCGGGCTCGCCTTCGGGTTCCTTGGCGGCGGTCTGCACTTCCTTCTGCGGCAGCACCTTGGAGTAGTCGCGATGCCCGCCGCGCGCGCCCGGCATGGGAATGACCGGTGCGCTTTCGTAGAGGGACTGCTTGTCCTCCGTCGCCGGCGCGTCGTCGAGCGCGGGAACGGGCGTCGGCTGCGCCACCACGGGCGCGGGCGCCGGAGCCTCCGTGCCGCCGCGCAGCACCTGGTCGCTGTGAAGCGCATTCTGACGGTCGGCCGCGAGTCCCTTCGCCAGCTCCTCGCGCTCCTCCAGCGGCGTCGCGGCAGGCGGCGTCTGCGGCACGTCGCGCAAATCCGGGAAAGCAGCGTCTTCGGGCGCCGCCGCGGGCGTGCCACCATAGGCCGCATCAGGCTTCGCCTCGTCCGAAATCGCCGAACAGCCGGCCAGGGCACCGGCCATGATCAGCGCCGCCGCAAATCCGCATCCGCGGGCCGCTGCGGCAACCCTGTTCACACCCCGGCCATTCGCCAGTACCGACATCTCCGCACTCCTGCTGCTGGCGCTTTTCGCGCCGGTTTCCAATCCCCATATCCGCGTCATCAGGCGGACATGATCAAGCGTATAGTATACGCTGCGCCGGTGAAACCTTTAGAGCGTTTCAAGGCGAAGCCGGTCGGCAGAAGAGCCCTTACCCCCGCCCGGACGAGATTCGCGACAAGACCCATGACAAGCCCAGGGAAGCGCTTTAGATGAGCCTCAAGGACACGACCGGCGACAAGGAAGCCGTGCCTGCGAAGGAAGAAGCCCGCAAAGCGAAGAAGCCGCGCCGCAAGAAAACGGCATCAGCCCCCGAATCCCGCAAGCCTCCAGCCGCGCCGAGGCCCGAACCCGCCTCCGAAAAGCCGGCCTCTGCGCCCGAGGCGCCGTCGCGTGATTTTGTGATACCCGATGTCGCCCGCCTGGCGATCAACCTCGTTCACGCCGCGAACCTGGGTCAAAAGGCCGCGCGTCTTCTGATGCAGAACGACGATTCGAAGTCCGACGCGAGCCAGGCTTTTCACGATCTCCAGCGTGTCGGGCGGACGCTGATGGATGTCGCCGCAAGCTACATGCGCAATCCGGCGAAGATCGTCGAGGCGCAGACCGCCCTCTTCGAGGGCTATCTCGGCCTCGCCTCCAACATGACCCGCCGTCTTCTCGGCGAGGACGTGCCGCCCGTTGCCGCGCCGAGCCGCAGCGACAAGCGGTTCCGCGATCCCGACTGGCAGGAAAACATCGTTTTCGACCTGATGAAGCAGTCCTACCTGCTCACCAGCAAGTGGCTCACCGATCGCATTCGCAGCGCCGAGGACGTCGATCAGCACACGCGCGAAAAGGCCGACTTCTATGTCCGCCAGATGGCGAACGCCGTCTCGCCCTCGAACTTCCTGTTCACCAATCCGGAAATCCTGCGCACCACGCTAGCCACCAATGGCGAGAACCTCGTCTCCGGCATGGAGCATCTGCTGGAGGATATCGAGCGCGGCCACGGCCACCTCCAGATCCAGCAGACGGACATGTCCGCCTTCCGCCTCGGCGAGAACATCGCGACGACGCCCGGCAAGGTCGTCTACCAGAACGATCTGATGCAGCTCATCCAGTATGAGCCCACGACGGAGAAGGTCCACAAGCGCCCGCTCGTCATCTTCCCGCCCTGGATCAATAAATACTACATCCTCGATCTCACGCCCGATAAGTCGCTGGTGAAGTGGTGTCTCGACAAGGGCTACACCGTCTTCGTCGCAAGCTGGGTGAACCCCGATGCGCGCCTCGCGCTGAAGACTTTCGAGGACTACATGTTCGAGGGCGTCTATGCCGCGCTCGACGCCGTGGAAAAGGCGACCGGCGAAAAGGAAGTGAACGCGGTCGGCTATTGCATCGGCGGCACGCTGCTCGCCTCCTCGCTCGCGCACATGGCCGCGCGCAAGGACACGCGCATCAAGTCGGCGACCTTCCTCGTCACGCAGGTGGACTTCACCGAGGCAGGCGAACTGAAAGTCTTCATCGACGAGGAACAGATCGCCGACATCGAGCGCCAGATGCACGAGAAGGGCGGCTACCTGAAGGGGTCCACCATGGCGACCACCTTCAACATGCTGCGCTCCAACGACCTCATCTGGAACTATGTCGTCAACAACTACCTGCTCGGCCGCGAGCCGATGCCCTTCGACATCCTGTTCTGGAATTCGGACGCGACGCGGCTTCCCTCCGCCATGCACGTCTTCTACCTGCGCGAATGCTATCTCGAAAACAAGCTCGCCGAAGGCCGCATGGAGCTGGGCGGCGAGGAACTGCACCTCGACAAGGTGAAAGTCCCCGTCTATCTCCAGTCGAGCCGCGAGGACCACATCTCGCCCTATAACTCCGTGTACAAAGCAACGAAGCTCTTCGGCGGTCCGGTGCGCTTCATCTGCGCGGGCTCAGGCCACATCGCCGGCGTCATCAATCCGCCCTCAAGCGGCAAATACAATCACTGGACGAATGACGCCCTGCCGGATACGCCCGATGAATGGTTCGCCGGCGCCACCGACCACAAGGGCTCCTGGTGGCCCGACTGGGAAGCCTGGCTCGCGGAGAAGTCGGGCCCGATGGTCGATGCCCGCAAACCCGGCAGCGGCAAACTCAAGGTGCTGGAGGATGCGCCGGGGTCGTACGTGATGGTGAAGTCGGAAGACTAACGCGCGACACGCACACCTATCTTCTCACCCTCCCCCTGTGGGAGGGTCGAAAAATCCGACTGGATTTTTCGGGGAGGGGTAAGCCGGAACCCTCCGGCCCCCATGCATTACCGGGCCAGGCATCAAAGTAGCGTTAGACTGAAATTTTCTTCCTACAGATCATTGCACTTTCAGAGAAGCACGTAAACTCCCTTTACGAACGCCCCAAAAGCACCCAAACACAGAGCCACTGCCAACCAACGCGTTATTTCCACTTGGTACTCATACACCCGCGACTTGCTATCAATGGCTTTCGTGCTTTCGTCTTTCTGGGTTTGGTAGCCATACTGGATAGCTGAATCTTTTAGGTGTTTCTCTCGTGGACGCTCAACATCTGCGAGTAGGGAATAGTTGAAATACGCGAGTAGCACTGCCAAGACAGAAAGAATGATGCCGGTAACAAACCAACCTGCTGATTAAGAAATCAGAGCTTGCTTAATATCAGCAGAAGACAACAACGCCGGCAGCACACCCAACGCAGCACCGTTAAGCAACAGAACTGACTGAAGCCCTAGCTTTCCAAAATCTGCTGCAATTCTGCCAAACGATTGGTGCAAATCAGACCAATAGACATTGGCTTCTTCGTACTTTTGGACATATCCCAGATACTTGCGAGCTTCAAATCCTCATCTCCACCGGACTCATTCATCGCCCCATCCTTTTCTCGCGAAGTTCGATTACTCGCCCTGCTAAGCCGCCCTCGGCTCAATGCTCTTCAACTCGCGTTCAATTTCCCGCCGCCGCTCCATCAATTCGTAGTCGGACTGCAACCCCAGAAAGAAACCTTCCGACATACCGAAATAGCGCGCGAGCCGTAGGTCCGTATCCGCCGTCATCGCCCGCTTGCCGAGCACGATTTCGTTGATCCGGCGCGGCGGCACATGCACCGCCCGCGCAAGCGCATTCTGACTGAGCCCCATCGGCTTGAGAAAATCCTCGAGCAGAATTTCGCCTGGATGCGGATTGGGCAACAGCTTTCGTCTGGCAGCGGATGATTTCGGCATAACCATTCTTTTACCTCCCCCTTGCGGGGAGGTCGAGAAATTCGCGGCACGCGGATTTCTCGGGTGGGGGTAGCGGCCTCACCGCTCGCACCGTCCCATCCATTCTCCTCAGCGCCCCCCACCCGAAGGGCTTCGCCCTTCGACCTCCCCGCGAGGGGGAGGTGAAAGAGCAGTGCAAACCTCGCTCGACGCACCGCATCTTCCCACCCTCCCCTCGGGGAGGGTCAAACGGCGCGGCTTTGGCTTTGCCAAAGGCGTGACGTTTGGGGCGGGGGCGCGGCGGAAATCGCGAACGCAATCGCCAGCGGATGTACCGAAGACAAGAGACCCCGCCCCGAAATTTGCTTGCAAATTTCGACCCTCCCTCAAGGGGAGGGTGGGAGTAAGAAAACACCTCCCCCGCGCAACCCCCTTCGCCAAAACGCCCTCTCGGCTTTCACCCGATAACCCGCTAGGTTCCGCATCGCCGCTATCCTGCGGCCCCCGCCGGATGCCGCATCTTGAGCCTCACCGTCACTCTCGCCGTTCTCGCCTCCGCCCTGCTGCACGCAAGCTGGAACGCGCTCGTCAAGACGGGCGCCGACCGTCTCATGATGATGGGCTGGATCGCGGCGGCAACAGGCCTCGTCGCGCTGCCCTTCCTCTATGTCATGCCGGTGCCGCCCGCGGATGTCTGGAAGATCCTCGTCCTCTCCTTCGCGCTTCACGCGGGCTACAAGCTCTTCCTCGTGCAGGGCTATCGCTACGGCGATTTCGGCCAGGTCTATCCGCTGTCGCGAGGGTTGGCCCCCGCCATCGTCACGATTGTCGGCGCACTCTGGCTCGGCGAAATCCTCCCCACCCTCGCCTTCGTCGGCGTCGGCCTGATCGCGCTCGGCATCGTCAGCCTTGCCTTCCGCCGCACCAACGGTGCCGGCCTCCCCAACGATCCGCGCGCACTGACCTACGCCTTCGGCACGTCGCTCTTCATCGCCGCCTACACGCTGAACGACGGCCTCGGCGGCCGCATCGCGGAAAGCCCGCACATCTATGTCGTCTGGCTCTTCGCGGGCGACGGGCTGATCTTCTTCCTGATCGTGCTGGCGCGGCGCGGCCGCGCCTTCCTCAAGCCCCAACGCGCCATGGCCTATGGCTTCGCGGGCGGCGTCATGTCCGTCATCGCCTACTGGCTCGTCATCTGGGCCATGACCTTCGCGCCCCTGGGCCCCGTCGCAGCCTTACGCGAAACCAGCGTCGTATTCGCCGCACTCATCTCCGGCCTGTTGATGAAGGAAGGCCTCGGCTGGCGCGCGGTCGCCGCCGCCTGCGTCGTCGCCGCCGGCGTCATCCTGCTGAAGGTCTAGCTCCCTGTCAGGGACGCACCGGCCATCCAGACCAACAGTGTCATCCCGGCGAAAGCCGGGACCCACTCGCAGTTCAACTTGCCGCAGCAAATGAAAGAAGAACGCATGCAGCTCAGCAAACCTCGGAAGAAAAACCGCACTTGCTGAGGGAACCAATGGGTCCCCTGAGTTCACAAACGAAGTGCAACACCAGCTTGGGCTTAAGGTGTTGCGATGGGGCACAAATACAAGCAATTCACTCTGGAAGACCGGTGCGAGATTGCCCGCCTACGTGGCGAG
>Ga0098035_1000057_pt1 | contig 74637 bp, 70 predicted proteins | sample 3_EtaG_FD_75046 | JGI IMG/M metagenome (GOLD analysis project Ga0098035, IMG submission 75046) | Marine viral communities from the Subarctic Pacific Ocean - 3_ETSP_OMZ_AT15126 metaG | ecosystem: Environmental > Aquatic > Marine > Oceanic | place: Pacific Ocean | collected 2015-01-07
CTTGAGAAACTCAGCAAAATCGAAGACGATGGTTCTATCGGAGACGTTGACTTAAGTATGATTTCTTCCGCAGCCGAAGGTATTGTTTTCGACTACGATGGACACACCTATAAGTTTACGGGTGGATTTGCTCCGGCAAACCAGATCCTAGGCTTGTTTAAGTATGGACGTAAAGGAATTCCTGCAATGGCCGATGATGCCGATCTCAATGAAGAAGTGTTTGCCTTCTTAACAGAACAAGAAGGAAAATATGTCGTTCTGATCCCAGGAGGATTTAAGCCTCCACACAAGGGTCATTATGCTATGTTGAATCATTATGCTGAAAATCCAAATGTTCAAGATGTTGTTGTTCTTAATGGACCCAAAGCACGAGAAGGCGTCACACAAGAAATGTCACAGCAACTGTTTGATCTCTATGGCGGCTTAGATCCTAAAATTCAGTTTGTCGAGCATAGCTTGCCAATGCGGGCTGCGTTCGAGTTGCTTGGTGATGAAAAATTCGTATCTCAATTCGGTGACAATGTTACTTTTGTCCTCGGCTGCAGCCAGAAAGTCTCTGCTAAGGGACCATCTGACGCGGCTAGAGCCACCCAATTTGCACAATGGTTTCAAACCAATCCAGATAAAAATCCTCTTAATGTCAAGGTGGGAGTCTTAAGTCCATGCCCAGTAGAATCCGCAGAAGGTGTTGATCTCAGCGCATCGGTGATGCGCAAAGCAGCGCGCGACGGCAATGACGAATTATTAAATTTACATTTACCTAAAGATGTTGACGTTGATGAGGTAAAATCTATATTGCCAGGTTCTATTGAAGAGATGAGCAGCGGTGCTGGTGGCGTCGGGCCGGGAGGCTCTGACTATGGGTACTCTGCCCCAATGTCAAATCTGAGCAATCCGAAGAAACGAAAGAAAAAGCCACAAAAAGAAAGCATGCAAAACGAAGAGCTGGTTAATGAAGTAGCTGACTATTTATTAGGTATAATGGTGGGATAGTTATGATAAATCGTGATGAATTTATGGCAGAGCGAATTTTAAGAGAAAACATTCGACGAGTAATTAAAATTGTTCGGGATCGCCGCGATGAAGCCAAAAGTAAGCAACTGATGCGAGAAACTGAGTTGCGCATGGTTATCCGTGATTTTATAAAAGAAGGCCAAGCTGCTGTCAGTACTACTGCCAAGCACGATAGCACTGGCATCAATGTATTGGAAGATTTACTAAAAAATTCTAACATTTTATCCGTTTTAGAACAAGGATACACTTCCTTAACTACCCGGGACGAGGATGAGGCCGAAGATGGGCCGACAGTACAGCAGATGTCATATAGAAACCACATCTTGGTGGCTGTTGAAAAGTCATTAGCGCCCGAGGAGTCTCGAAAAGAGGCGGATGAAGAGGTTGTAGAATTATCTGAGGAGATCGACATCGACGTCGGAGCCAACCCGGAAGACGATCCGGCTTTTATCGACGTTGAAGAAAAAGAGGTTGTTAAAGATGATGGAGAAGTTGAGAGAGAAAAGTTTGCGATCGCCGGAGAAGATAAAACTGGACGTAATAAAGCCTTTACTGATTTCGCAACCATTTCCAAAGTTATTTTAAGGGCATACGACGATTTAGATAACCCTGAAGATCGAAACCTTTTTGGTGAATATCTTATCAAAAATTTAGCTCTATACTTCGACAAATTCCAAGCAGCACTTGCTGAAGATGCAGAAGAGCCGGCGGCAGCTGCAGACGCCGTGGCCGATGAGCCCGCAGAGCCGGCCGTAGATCCCGGCGCTGATGAAGAAATCGCCAACATTGAACTGCAAGAAATTATTAAACATTTAAACATCGACGACATTATCAAAAATTTATTGTAAATGAAACCCAGGAAATCAAATTCCCAGGGGTTTTGCAAAGATTTATCGCTTTCGCGAAAACTGAGAGATGAAGAAAAATCTAACGAAGCATTTGAAATAATGCTTTCTGCATTAACCTTGGAAGAAATAATCGGCCTTAAGCTAGAGTGTGCCAGCCGTCTCACTGGTGGCAAACTATATGGATTCAATTTGTGGTCTAATGTGGTTGATTTTACGAAAGAAGCGCTTTTTAACGCTGTTGTTAGTATTACGAACACAAATAAAGAAGCCACCAGAATCTTAGGAATTAGTAGCCAGACTTTTAGGAGCTTAAAAAGAAAATATAACATTAAAAATTCATACCAAGATACTTTATAGTAACCTATAAGCATCAAGGTGTCAAGGAAATAATGGGGGTGAATGGTATCGACAGAGTAGGGAAGATGGATAGTGCAAGTCGTGCAAGCTGGAATTATCACGTTAATCTTTTTCCGGAACACTTAACTGCCAATGACGCAGATTACGATTTAGCCTTAGCTGCTTAATCCCTGGTTGCTCTTCGCCAGGTGTTCAAGAAGAGTATAACAAGTGAGTACGCTTTTGTCAATACAGCGGATTGAAATAAATTGACTATTTTGTCTGTTTAGAAAAACTGACTAAACTTGTGAATGACTTGAAGTAGTAACTGCTTTGGACGCGGGTTCGAGCCCCGCCACCTCCACCAATTTAAAAAGATATGTATACTTCTTTTTACTATTCTGCTACAATTCTATTATATAAAAAATCTATAATTATTTTGCTAAAGGAGGAATTATGATTATTACTAATAAATTTAAATTAACAGCTATTAATCTGTTTATTTTTATTCTTGTCTGCACTGCGTGTAAAACGGAGGAGAACATCTCCAGTGATGATGACATCATTGTCTCGAATGATGATGATGATTTAACACCATCGCCAGCAGATGACGACGACGACGTCGCGTTAGCTACCCTAACTGGCGTTGTACTGAGTGCTTTTGCTCAACCTTTGGAAGGCGTAGAGGTTTCCATTGTTAATTCAACCCTAACCACTCACAGTGATGTAAATGGGCATTTCCGACTAGAGGACCTTTCACCCAGCGACCGCGCGATTGTAACTTTTCGTAAAGACTTATATGCGCGCAGTAGCACCCCTGTAGAATTAATCGGTGGCAATGAAAATACGGTGCTGCAACGGATGGCCATAATTGACCATGTTTTTACGTTTGATTCATCTGACGGTCATCTACTCGCCACAGATGATTCTTTGAGTTTGGAATTACCGTCAAACAATATAGTTGATGCATCTGGTAGTCCTTATGAGGGGGCAGTAGTGGCAGAAGTTACAGTATTTGATTTAGTTTCTGATATGGATAATGGAAATGAACTTTTTGCCGCTCCTGGGGATTTTTCTGCTGTTGATGGCGCCGGCGAGAACAAAACTTTAGAATCATTTGGAATGATTCAGGTCAATTTAACAACTCCTTCTGGAGTGGATTTGCAGCTGGGAGATGTTCCATCTCAGATCCGCCTGCCTGTGCAAAATCTTGGAGAACCCCCCTCCGTAGGAGATGAGATCATTGCATGGAGTTATGATGAAACTTCCGGAAAGTGGATCGAAGAAGCCCTAGGAACAGTGTTGGATGATAATGGTACCCTTGTTTGGGAATTTTCAGCACCACACTTTTCTACCTGGAATTGCGATCGGCCTATTTCTACTCATGGCTGTTTGACGGGTACTGTAACTGATTCCCAGGGAACGCCTCGTGGCGGAGCTACTGTTCGTGCGGTGGGAATTACCTACATTTCTACCACAACGGCTCGCACCGAACAAGATGGAAGCTTTTGTTTGGAAGTTAAAAATGGAGAAACTGTATGGGCTGAAATTTCTTACAGTATCGCCGGCCAAACGGCTACCCAGCGTACCGATCCCGTAGTCATTTCTCCCGGGCAGGCGAGTTGTTCTCTAGGTGCTAGTACTTGCGACGATTTGGGAGAGATTCCGGTTGACATTCAAACTTGCGTAAGCGGGATTGTAATCGACGGCACCAACGTTCCTATGGAGGGCGTCCAAGTCGTGTCTCCTATCGGTGGTCTAGCAACAACTGGCGCCGATGGTTCCTTCTGTATGACAACGCCTGTGTTTCAATCGTCAGACGTTTTTGTAATGAGCGAGCTAGACTCAGTTGGATATCAGCCCGTAAGGATGTATACTCAACCAGGGATTCCTGACTGCCAGGCCGGTTGTGCTAATCAGGTAGTTTTGCGGCCTTATGTATCTTCGACTTGTTCAGAAGGTGCGGTTTTCGTGAATGGAGAAGCAGCCGGAAGCGTATTGGTAGAAGTATTTGATTTAAATTATCCGGATGTTCGTGTTTATGGAACCTTAACAAATAGTGATGGCTCTTTCTGCGCAAAAATTCCTGGGAATACCAATGTGAGTGTTCAAGTGGGATCTAATAACAGTAAATGTGCTTCTGAGACGTTAAATACTGATAACTGGGGAGGCATGGAGTGTGCTGATGGCGGACAAAGTTCCGAATGTTACAATCTAAATGATTTTGTATGTAATTTTTAATAAAATAGCAACAACTACGCAACCCTAGTCCAAATTACCCATAGTAGTTACTTTAAGGAGTATTATTATGGGTAATTTTTTATCTAAATTTCACAAAGACGAAGAAGGCCAGGGAATGACAGAATACGTTATTATTTTGGTTGCGATTGCAGTTGTTTGTATAGGCATAGCAGTTACTTTCGGTGGCAAAGTAAAGGCTTTGTTTGAAACTGCTGACGGAGAAATTGATACGGTGGATTCTAATTTGTAAAGTGATGCCCTATCTATTATAGGGTGTATAAGACTTGTTTATTGATATGTTTGGTACTTCTCGCATCGTGTAATAGCGATTCGCCGGAAGAAGTTGCACTTAATTATGGAGATGTTTATTTTCATATGGGATGTTATTGGCCCGACCCATCAGATGCCTCCTGGTTAATTCAGCCTGCAACATGGAGGTGCTATGAGCATGTGGATACCTCGTTGCTAACGGGCTTTTTATATTTGGAGTTGGAAAGCGCAGAGAGCTTGTACTTATGTGGCCAAGACCTCACTCTTAGAAGTGGGATCTCGATGTATGACAATTTAATAAGTTATTTAACAAAAGAAGCATTTGATTGTCTACACATTACAGAAGACCTAAATGAAGGAAACTCTTTTGACTGGATTTGGAAGGAAGATATTAACACTCTTCAGATCATTTGGCGCCCCGATGACTACCCTCATCAGATGATAACATTAGTAATTGAAAATCAGGATTATAACCAAACTGTCAGCTCTCCAGTTTATCATAGAATCTTAAATTAGCACTTTTAATTTTAATCTTACTAAATAATACATGGGGAAAATACTTAATGTACTCTTCACCGGCACGATAATTTTATTAGTTACGATACTGGTTTTTATACTAGTGCGCAGCGCGATGGCCAGCCCTTACGTTTCCAATTTTGAAACACTAGATCTAAATAATAAGGGCCCAGCGAGGGCTGCAACATGGAAGCGAACTCCTACCGTGATAGTGTGTCCGAATGCTCCTGTTATTAAAGGAGAGGCCGAAAAGGCAGTAAAATTTTGGGAGAATTTAGGTTACCGATTCTTCCGTACTCAGTATAAGTATGACCCTCTCAATAAATGCAACCAAACAGATCCAGTCGGATATATTGTGATTCACTTGGTAAAACCAGATTTAAAAATGGCTAAGGACACATTAGCAGTTACGCATTTTTATGTCGATAACGATCATAAAGAGGTTGAATGGGCTATTATTTATGTAAAAAGTAACATTGAAGAAACCGTTCTCGAACACGAGATAGGTCACGCTTTGGGCTTTCTACATTATAATAAAATCAACCACCTTATGAATCAAAAGTGGGCACAAGGTGGATGGGACACAGAAGGGTTGTCGGCTCCGCCACGGTAGGTGAAATTGTTATTTGCGTAGATCACGTTCGGAGTCCCGATGTGGATCTTCCATTTCCTACAAAATTTATTGGATTAGTACTTGACAAATCTGACACAGTCTATAAAATACAAGTATTGGATACTGGTCAAGAGAAGTACTGGCCAGTATCTGCCACTTATCTATGGAAGGAAATAAAATGAGTACTGAAGAAATAGAAACCAAACACGAAGAGGGCCCTCCTTGGAAAATTGTTGCTAAGTGTGCAACATTTGACGAAGCAGACCAAAAGCGACTGGAGCTAGCAATGGAGGAGAATCTTCAAGTAAAGGTTCACTGGCAAGGAAAGGTGAATTCGCGCTATTTTGCCGTCAAAACCCGAGTTGACCCTCAGATAGCGCTGGAAGAAGCGTTGAATGTCAAACGCGCAGAGAAGAAACGCCGCAAAGCAAAGCTTAATAAGAAGCGCCGAAAGAAGTGAGAGAAGAGACCCGTCGCCAACGTTATGATAAGAAGCTTAAAACTGCCAAAAAGTATCCAATTAGTCTCTGCGCTATCAATTTCCGCCTTGACGATAATCTTGGGTATTTGGTTAGGAGTGCTGCTTGCTTTGGCGCAGAACGGCTTTATGTGGTTGGACACGTTCCTGAACGCAGCCGCATAAAAGCCTCTTCGGGGAGCTTGGTGGACTATGTTGAAATTGTCCAGTTTTCTACGCCATCTGAATTCCTCACTGAAATGGAAATTGGAGGAATCAGTATTGTTTCTGCAGAGTTGGTGGAAGAGGCAACACCCCTGGCTTCTTATAGTTTCGATTTTTCTCGCCCTGTGTGCCTGGTTGTTGGCAACGAACAGACTGGAGTTCCCACTGAAATTTTAACGAGATCTCAGGTAGTATATATAGAAATGGCTGGAGTGGGGTATTGTTTGAATACATCGCAGGCAGCGAATGTCCTCCTTTATGAAGCAATTAAACAATTTACTTATGTATAACTATTTATCTATAGGCGCTTTCGGTCACTATGTAGGCCGAGCAACAGAAAAAACGAATATGAGTGAAAAAAAATCTAAAAAGCTGCCTCCTTTCCTTAAGACGGTATACCTCTCCAATAGAGAAATACGTTTATTATTGGCGGGCCTCTATTCGCTCAAAATGCCGAAAAAAGAAATAGAAGAAACTCTTTGGAAAAAACTTTTATTTGAGAAACTACATAAAAAGACCCGCAGAAAGAAAGATTAAATGGATGTTGATACTCGGGATGTTATTAGATTAAAGGCCGCTATAGAATTTGGATCAGAAAATGATTATTCTATTAAAAATGGAGGCCTGGGGCCCACTCTAGTCATAGATGCCCACACGCGTGAGCATGCTCGTAAAGTAAGGGAGAAAGTGCCTACAACTTGGGAAGATTTGTATACCTTGGTAATCTACAACAGTGCTGAGGAAGACTATGAAGAGGATCCCTATGCGGCGCTCGGTATTAAGCTTACATCATCATCGGAGGAACTGTTATGACTACCTGGAGCGATAAGAGTATGCTTGAAAAATTAAACAACCCCAGTGGCGACGGCTATGAAATCAACATTAAAAATCCTGAAATTACGTTTATTGGTGTAAAAGATCAGCCGGATTTTGCTACTGCGTGGATTGTTTTTTATCCCAAAGATTATATTATAGAATTAAGGTCTTTAAAAGAGTATTTTTATAATTTTCGCAACACTTTGATTTCGTATGAGCGCTTAATAAACGTAGTTTATGATGATATCATGTCAGTTTATGACCCACATCGCTTACGACTTGAAATGGAATTTAACCCTCGTGGAGGCTTATCATCGCAGCTTACAGTCGATTCGGATTGGAAAATTCGGGGCGGAGAGGAAAAATTTAAAGATTGGGGAGGCAAAAATCACCAATGGTAGAGTCTAACCAGAGAAAGGAGGCAAAGATGAGTGAAGAAACGACTAATTTATTAGGAAGTCAGCTGTTGAGGGCGACCGTCAGCCGGTTGGAGGCAGATCGTCAAGAAGCCATGGCAGTAATTGATTTATATTTAAGTTCCCCAGTGGGCGTCGGGGATCACCCCAATGTCCTGCAGGAGATTTATAATGCAACAAAGAGGCTTGCTGCAGCAGAGGATACTCTAGAGACCTTACAAAGGCACTTTTTTGAATCAACGGAAGAGGGACAGTAAGATGGCAAAAACAACCGTTTGTGTGTCGGGGGGCTTTGATCCAGTACATATAGGCCACCTGAGGATGATGCAGGAGGCGGCGAAGTACGGCGATCTCATAGTTATAGTGAATTCGGATGACTGGCTAATGAGAAAAAAGGGATACATTTTTATGCCCTTCGACGAGCGGTGCGAAATTATTGAAGGATTTAGTTGTGTGGGATCTACCACTTATGTTCAGGATGCTGACGGGACCGTTTGTGAGGCTCTGCGGCGCCTTAAGCCTAGCTATTTTGCTAATGGCGGCGACAGAAAAAATAACAATACTCCTGAAATGCAGCTTTGCACCGACGAGAACATCGAACTTCTCTGGAATGTAGGGGGAGGAAAAATCCAAAGTTCCTCTGATCTGGTTTCTTCAACACCTGCCTTAAATGATCTTGAATCATACGGGGGTATTGAGGGTTGTCCACGTCCAAGTCGAGTTGAAGTTGTTACATCCGATAATGTTTCTAAGAAGAACAATAATTATTGAATAACTCTCATAATTATAGAGAAGCTTAAGGGTCTTTATGGGTCGCAAAAAGATTTATGTTTTAGACACTAGTGTTTATCTTACGAATGCTGATTGTATTTATGCATTTGCCAATAATGACATTCATGTGCCTTTAAAAGTATTTGAAGAAATAGATAAACATAAAAAACGCCAAGACGCCGTCGGCGCACAGGCGCGAAAGATCATCCGGATTTGGGATGAACTAAGGGCCTCTGGTTCTCTGGATCGAGGGGTACGCATCCGCAAAGGCCTTGGTATTATAAAATCTATTAGTGCCTCGGGGGTTACATCTGAAGACCTACCTTGCGATCTAGACATTAACATTCCTGATCATTTTATAATTGCGACTGCTCTAAAAGCTCAACGCGAGAGTAAAAGCAAGGTTATTTTGGTTTCTCGCGACATTAACATGCGGGTGATTGCTGATGCAATAGGTCTCGAATCAGAAGACTTCCAAAGCCAGCAGATTGTAGACAACAGTGAGAGTATTTTTTCCGGCTGTTCTACCATTTTGGTGGATGACCCTCTCATCGATCAGTTCTATGAGAAAAAAGATGTTTATCTAGATAATGCCGACTTGTTTGCTAATCAATATGTGATGCTGGTTTCTAATGCAAATGAAAAAAAGAGCGCTCTCGGGCGATTCACGAATAGCTCGACACCCCTCCAACAAATAGCGTCAGCCAAAAATAAGATTTGGGGCATTGCTCCTCGTAATAAAGAGCAATCTTTTCTGCTGGATGCTCTAATGGATCCAAAAATCGAGATTATTACAGCCATCGGTAAAGCAGGAAGCGGTAAGACGATCTGTGCGATCGCTGCAGGCCTCGAACAGACCATCGATGAGCGCTACTCTACCTATTCCCGTGTAATCGTCTCACGGCCCGTACAGCCCCTAGGAAAGGACATTGGTTTCCTTCCGGGGACCATGGAGGAGAAAATGTCTCCATGGCTAATGCCAATTCAGGATAATCTGCAATTTTTAATGGGAAATGATAAAGTAACCCTTGACATTTACATGCAAAAGGGTACAATAGAGATAGAAGCATTGACTTACATTCGTGGTCGTTCAATCTCAAATGCCTTTATCATAATTGATGAAGCTCAAAACTTGACAACTCACGAATTAAAGACTATAATAACAAGAGTAGGAGAAGGTACAAAGATTGTGTTGACTGGTGATGTAGAGCAGATTGACAATGTTTACATTGATGCTACCACCAATGGGTTGACGCATGCTGTCGAAAAGTTTAAGAATTTTGAGTTGGCATCCCACGTTACTTTACACAAGGGAGAGCGCTCAAAGGTAGCTACCTTCGCTGCTGAGAATTTGTGAGATAAAAAATGGAAACAGAAAACCCTGATTTGAACAGCCCAATTGAAGATACAACGGGGCTTAAACAACTGGTTGTAAATTACATAGGAGACCGCCTTTTGGCGGAAGAAGAAGTGACCGTAGACATGGCAGTTCAGGTATTTGCAGCCGAATTCCCGGAATTTTTGATGGCTATTGCTGAAGAAAATTTCATCCGGGGATACCAACAGGCTCTTGATGACCTAGAAGCCGCGACAAAGAAATGATAGAATATTACATCTATCACATTCCCGTTTACGTCGTTAACGATACACCGACAAGCGTAAGTATCCCTCAGTTTTGTGAGGATGTTGAAGAAATTTTACCTCGTGCTATGCTCGGCAACGTTGAAGTTGTTTACGTGGGGAAGTTTGATGAGCTGAAAGGGAAAAACGCTGCTTTTAGTCATGGAGCCATTTACATAACATCCGCAGAACCAACTAATTTTGACATGCTAGAGAATTTTATTCACGAGACGGCTCATGCTCTTGAGGAGACCTATGGGTGGGAAATTTACACCGACGATCTCGTGGACGAATTCAAAGGCAAAAGACGCCGCCTATACCATTTGTTGACAGCAGCGGGCTTTCATATCAATCCGAGTCTTTATGACTTTACTGAATACAACCGCAAATTTGATGAGTTTCTGGCTTACGAAGTAGGGTACCCAACGTTAACAAGCCTTACCATGGGTCTTTTTTCATCTCCATACGGAGCCACCTCTATTCAAGAATACTTTGCAAATGGATTCGAGAAATACATTCTTGGAGATGCTAAAACCGTACGGAAGCTGAGCCCTGTTTTGTATCAGAAAATAAAGTTAATAGAAAGTACTATAAATGACATCGCGTGAGCACATATCATACTCAGAGCTTAAAGATTGGGCTCATTGCCCCCACTATCATAAAAAAGCATGGATCGAAAAGGTTGCCCCTTTTGAAGGCAACGAATATACGGCTTTTGGCAGCGCTATACATGACGTATGCGAGAAAAAACTGCTCAAGGAAGATATCAATGAAGCCGAACTTTTTCAACTTGGGTTTGCCAAACGCATACAAGAACTAGTAGAAAAGAACATTGAATTCAATGCAACCAATGTTCAGCAGATGAAAACAGCCGGCCCTGCAATTCTTGCCGAGGTCGAGGCTGCGCTAAAAGAATATTTTGGTGATTATGAGGTGTTTTCGTCTGAAGAGATGCTGTACGTTCCCATTGAGAATTTTAACATTCATTTCAAAGGTTTTGTAGATGCTGTGGTTAAAGTGGGGGACACTTATCATCTCTTTGATTGGAAAACTTGCTCCTGGGGCTGGGACTCTCGTAAAAGATCTCAGCGACTGATCACCTATCAACTTACTTTGTATAAGCACTTTTTCTGTCAGAAGCACAAAATCGATCCAAAAAATGTTGAAACTCATTTTGCTTTGTTAAAAAGAACGGCTAAAAAAGATCGTGTAGAGATATTTAGAGTAACGAGCGGACCGAAGAAAACTGAAAACGCTCTTAAACTTCTTTATCAAGCAATTTATAATATCACTAAAAGATTTAGCATCAAGAATCGGTTGAGTTGTCATAAACCGTACCCTTGCAAGTTGCTTAATACTGAACATTGTCCTTAAGGAAATAGCATGTCTGATAAAATCAAGATCTTTACGATCGGCGATCATCCACTTTCGCCTTCAGGGGTGGGAACCCAAACTAAATACATTATTGAAGGAATGCTACGCACTGGAAAATACACCTTCGTATCTTTCGGCGGAGCCATTCAACATCCGAACCATGACCCCCAGCATACTGAAGAATTTGGGGAAGACTGGATTATTTGGCCGGTTAATGGATACGGCTCTCAAGAACAAGTACGAGCGATGATACATCAACAGAAGCCCGACATTTTGTGGTTTATGACGGATCCTCGTTTCTTTGGGTGGCTGTGGGAAATTGAGCACGAAGTGCGTCAGCACGTGCCGATGGTTTATTACCATGTATGGGATAACTATCCCTATCCGACCTATAACCGCTCAGCGTATTTGTCTAATGACCATATTGCATGCATTTCTAGATTAACCTACGACATTGTTCAAACAGTGGCTCCAGAGGTGGAGAGCAGCTACATTCCTCATGCTGTGCATGAAGAGATTTTCAAACCTTACGGCCGCGAAGTCAAAAATCGGCTTAAGGCCGAACGCGGGCTGGAAGACAAATTTGTTGTTGTGTGGAATAGTCGCAACGCGCGTCGAAAACAGTCGGGATCTTTGGTTTGGTGGTTTAAGGAATTCTTAGACGAGGTGGGTCACGACAAGGCAGTTCTAATTATGCATACCGATGTTAAGGATGTTCACGGTCAGGATTTAGAAGCTATAATTCATGAACTCGGCCTGATCAATGGAGAAGTCAGATTCTCCACCGCGAAGATTAGCTCTCAAGACCTTGCGACGATGTATAACCTGGCTGATTTGACTGTGTGTATCTCCGACGCCGAAGGTTTTGGGCTTTCTACATTGGAATCTCTGTCCTGTGGTACTCCTATTATGGTTACCCTCACCGGCGGCCTGCAGGATCAGGTTACGGACGGGAAGAAATGGTTTGGAGTTGGCCTTGAGCCAGCATCGAAGGCAGTAATTGGCTCCCAGGAAGTACCCTACATTTATGAGGACCGATTGAATAACCAGGATGTCATTAACGGTTTTAAAAAGATCTATAACATGACAGAGGACGACCGGGATCGTTTAGGCCAAGCTGGCCGGGAGTGGACACAGACTCAGTTTAATTTTCAAGATTTTGTAGATCGATGGGATAAACTGTTTACCAAAATTTACGAAGAGCGAGGCTCATGGGATACCCGCGCCCAGTATCAAGGCTATGATCTAAGGGAGTTTTAGTTATGAGGAAGAAAATCTTAATGAAGGCGCCCATTTTGTCGCGCTCGGGCTATGGAGAGCAGTCACGAATCGCTCTTCGTGCCTTGCGTACGAGAGAAGACTTGTTCGACATTTATTTGGTAAGCATCAATTGGGGAAAAACAGGATTTATAACCCAAACCGACAGCGAAGAGTTTGAATGGATTAACCAGAAGCTGGCCGATACGGCCATGTACATACAGCAAGAGGGTCAATTTGATTTGTCTTTCCAGACAACCATCCCTAATGAGTTTGAGAATATAGCACCGGTGAACATCGGCTTTACCGCTGGTATCGAAACCGACCGAATCGCTCCTCAGTGGATTCAAAAGTGCAACGAGGTTGATAAAATAATCACTATCTCAGAGCATTCACGCAAAGTGCTGGCCGAAACCTCTTATCAGGTGCAACACCAGCAAACTGGCGAAGAGGTAAGCAACTATCGGATTATAAAGCCAATTGAGGCCATTAATTATCCCGTCTATCACCATGAAATGGAGCCAATAGATCTTAACTTTTCGACAAGCAAAAACTTTCTAGTTGTTTCTCAGTGGGGCCCCCGGAAAAATTTAGAAAACACGGTTATGTGGTTTATTGATGTATTCAAGGACGATGAAGAAGTAGGTCTCGTTTTGAAAACCAACACGATGTCGGATTGTATCATGGATCGCGAATTAACCACTCAGCGGTTACAAAATTTATTGCAAAGTACCCCGGAAAGAAAATGTAAGATCTATCTTCTTCATGGGGAATTAACTCCCGGGCAACTAACGTGGCTTTATCGGCACGACACGATGAAGGCTTTGGTCAACATTGGTTATGGTGAGGGCTATGGGCTTCCTCTTTTTGAGGCCGCATATAATGGGCTCCCCCTTGTAACGGTTACCTGGTCCGGTCAGATGGACTTTATTTGCAAGCCCAACAAAAAAGGGAAGCGGGTACCTCTCGTTTCTAGAGTAGACCATGAGCTTAAAACCGTCCAACCAGAGTGTGTCTGGAATGGTGTCATTACGGAAGATGCCCGCTGGGCATATGCACGCGAAGCTTCTTACAAGCGCGCGCTGCGAGAGGTTCTCACAAAAGAAAAACATTTTCAAAAGCAAGCAAAAGTTCTCCAGAAGCACATCTTAGAGAACTTTACTGAAGAAAAAATTTATGAACAGTATGTTGATGCCATTTATGGCGAGAAAATACCTAAGATAGATGTGGGCGATCTTCCAAAAATTTCATTGATTACATCAGTTTATAAGGCAGCCGACCACATAGAGCAGCTAATGGAAGACATAACGCGACAAACGATTTTTGAAGAAAAATGTGAGTGGATTTTACTTAATGCCAATGAAGAAGGGGAGAACGCAGAAGAAGAGGTAATTCTTAAGTTTGCGGAGAAGTATCCCAACAACATTGTTTATAAACGCTTGGAGAAAGACCCGGGGATTTATGGTACATGGAACATAGGGGCCAAGATGGCAACTGGCGAATTCCTTACCAATGTTAATTGTGACGACCGATCCGCTCCCGATCGCCTACAGAAGCAGGCGATGTTGTTGGTGAGAGACCCAGAGGTTGATTTGGCTTATTGTGATAGTTACATCGTTCACGAACCCAATACAATGTGGGAAGATGTTCCAGAAGATGCTCAGAGATATAACTTTGAGGTTTTCTCGAAAGAAGCCATGCTCCGGGGAAATCTTCCACACAACAACCCAGTCTGGCGCAAAAGCCTTCATGATGTAAATGGCTATTTTGATGAACAATACGGATCTGCCGGCGACTGGGAGTTTTTCCTTCGATGCGCCTTTGCCGGATCGACGTTTGCAAAGTGCCCTGAAATCTTAGGGGTTTATTATTTCAATCCCACCGGAATTTCGACCAATCCGGATAATAATGACTGGAAAAGGAAAGAAGAAAGGTCTATCTTTCAGAAGTATTTGATAGAACATCAGAAACAACAAGAGGGGTGATAGTGGGCGAGTCAAAAACTCTATTGATCACCGGGGGCGCCGGCTTTATTGGGCACCACATAGTTGAGCACGTTTTGAAAACCACCCCTCATAAGGTGGTTTCAATGGATAGAATCGATACTTCAAGTAGTCTGAATCGTCTGTATGAAGTCGTAAAAAACAATGAAGAGTGGCGGCAGAGACTCCAGATTGTGTGGCACGATTTAAAGGCGCCCATTAATGAATACGTTGCTGAGCAAATTGGACATGTAGATTACATTCTTCACCTTGCCGCCGGCTCGCACGTTGACCGAAGCGTAAGAAATCCTGTGGGATTTGTGATGGATAATGTGATTGGAACTGTAAACTTGCTAGAGTATGCGAGAACGTTAGATCAGCTTATTCTTTTTTTAAACTTTAGTACCGATGAGGTTTATGGTCCGGCTGTCGAGGGCACCATGTTCAAGGAAAATGACAGACACAATCCTTGCAATCCATATTCAGCCAGCAAGTCTGCCGCCGAACACATGTGTAATGCCTATCAGGTTACTTATCAGATTCCCCTTATTACGACTCATACTATGAATGTTTATGGAATTCGACAAAATAAAGAAAAGTTTATTCCGCTAGTGATTGATAGTCTTGTGAATAATAGGAAAGTTTTTATACACACAGATGAGAGGGGCACCGTTGGATCACGTAAGTATTTGAATGCACGCGATGTGGCCGAGGCAGTAATGTTTTTATTAGCTCATGGCGTTCCGGGAGAGAAGTATAACATTTCTTCTGATGACGAAGTTAGCAATTTAGAATTAGCCTGGATGATAGCCAAGATTATGGACAAAGACCTTAGTTATGAACTTTTTAATCCCAATCTTACGCGGGGAAAAAATGACATTAGATACTCAATTTGTGGACAAAAGATGAGGGATTTGGGCTGGTCCCCGCGAACCCTGCTTGAGCAGGGCTTGCGAGAGGTGGTTGACTGGCACCTGGATACATGCGACTAGGACTAGCTAATGGATTTATGCACAGTAATCAGCGAAAAATTTATTCCTCATGCGCTGAATTTAATTCAAAGTTATAAGGTTTACTCAGATAATGAAAACGTTTTTGTTTATCATTTCAATACACCCGTCGATAAATTAAAGATTTTTTCGGACTTTTTTGGAGAACAGGTAATTCTGCGCGAGGTGCAAGAAGTCTGTCGACATGCTCTAGACCCGCTCACTTTCGTTTATAAGGCAGTTGCTATTAATGACTGCCTGCTTAATCATTCAAAATCAGTAATCTATTCAGATTCTGCGAATTGTTTTGTGCAACCTGCAACCTTGTTAAAAAATGACTTGATTGATCGATCGCTACTGTTGCCCTATCAGCATCCCAACTTATCCAATCAGTATTGGACAACCAAAAGGTGCTTTGAAAAGATGGATGCCCCCGGCGCCGAGATAATGCCGCAATATTGGGCTGGTTTCCAAGTTTATGAGAGGACGCCAGATAATGAGCGATTTGTTACCGAAATGCTTGAGTTTCTCAAAGACCCGGAAATAGCCCTTCCCAACATGAAGGTAAAGAGGCCCGACGGTCGGGAAGCAAAGTGTGTTGAACATCGCTGTGACCAATCCGTTCTATCAATTTTATTACATAAACATAATAGACATCAATTTTATGACGTAGACAAGAATAATCGGTATGGGGACTGGCAAACTATTAGCAGCTTTAATAATTCTTATAAACATCATTTCAACAAGATGGTTCTGTCCCCCCGGGAGTCTAAGTTTGGTAATTTTAGGTTTTTAAAAAATGTTTGAGTTACAGTACTTAGGCCATGCGGCGTGGCTTGTAAATAATGACAATTTCAAGGCATTGTTCGATCCCTGGCTCAGTCCCGAGGGCGCCTTTTTCGGTCAATGGCAGCAGTTTCCCAAAAACCATCATCTACTTACGCCGGAATTATTAGAAGATTTAGATTTTATTTATATTTCACATGCACACGAAGATCATTATGATGAGTGGTTATTACAGCAGATTGATAAATCAGTTCCTATTTACACGGCTGATTTTGGGGACAAGACCCTTTTTGAAAACCTTCGGGCCCTGGGCTTCGGAAATGTAACAGAGCTGTTGCCCCATCATACCGCAACTGTTAAAGGGGTGAATTTTCAGATTTTGAAGACTGAAGATGGCTTGGACAGTGATTCGTGCATTGTGTTAAATGATGGTAAATCTTGTGTTTTGAATTTAAATGATTGTCACATCGACTTTACCGCCTTGAAAGACTTGAAAGATAACATTGATCTACTTCTTGTGCAGACCTCCAGCGCCATTTGGTGGCCGTGTGTTTATTCCTATGATACTGAGGAGATGAAAGCCCTAGGCCGAGAGAAACGAAAGAATAATTTGTTACGGGCCGCAAAATACGCGGAGTACTTGGGAGCAAAAAAATCGATCCCAAACGCAGGTCCTCCTTTTTTCAATGATGATAGACTGGACATGTGGAATTATAATAAGAGGGCTGATTGGAATCCATTCGTCTTGAATGATGATGCGGTGAAATATTTCCAACAAAGGGAGATACCCGCAGATTTGGTAATCCCAGGAAGCACCATTGTTGTTGAGGGCTCTCATGTTGAGGTTAAAACCGACCCGGTGGAAGCAACCGCGCTTTCCCTAGATGCAGATGCAGCTGTTGATTCCTTTAAGGCTTATCTTGCCGAACATGCTCCCGCGAAGCCTGTTGCTACGCCTGAAGAGATTGCGTCTGTGGTGCCCAAATTTGCTAAACAACTTACAAAAATTAAAAAGGTATCAAAGCTTTATGCCAAACAGATAGGGGGAAGCGTTTTGTTTGATTTCCAAGAGTGCGGCAAATGGTTGCTTGATTTTGCCAACGACCCACCGCTAACTCCTTATGAAGGCGAAGACGTCGTGTATTCCTTCAACTTCGATCCTAATTCTGTAGCCCTCTTGTTTCGCGAGAAAGCTATAGATTTTGAGAGGTATTTTTTGGGATGCAACTTTAGATGTCATCGAGAGCCTGATACTTATAATCACTTTTTATTTGCCATGTTGAAGCATTTTGATACTAAACGCTTTATTACTTCGGAGAACATCTACATTCGGAACGACCGAGGACTCCTAGAAGAGACTTTCTTATGCACTCACAAGAGTGCGACGTACGAGGTTCAAAAATACTGCCCCCATATGCTAGCAAATTTAGAAGAAATTGGCTTTATTAATGAAGATGATCACTTAGTGTGTCCTTTACATGGATGGAAGTTTGATCTTGAAACTGGGCGTTCTGTAGATAAAAATAATGCATGTGTGAAAATTAGGAAGGTTTAAGATGAGTAAAAGATGTTCTGTTTTGTCCGTGGATTCAAATCCGGATTACTTATTTTTTGTGCCAATTACATGCGCATTCTGGAAAAAACTAGAATACGATCCGTATGTAATTTTAGTTGAAAAAGAAATCTCCGAAGACATAAAGAGGTTGGTGCTAGAGACCACAGAGGCTGTTAAGGCCAACGCACACTTTAATTTTTTTGATCACATAGACGGGTACCGCACCTGCAATGTTGCACAAGTATCTCGTTTATATGCAGCTGCTGATGAATTTTTTGCCGACGATGATTATTTGATAACCGATGACATGGACAAATTTGTGGTTAATTACATGTGGTTCAACCAGCAAAACCCGACAAAGGACATTCACATCTTCGATCCCGACGAACTCAATTATACCCGTTTAAAGATTGGCAACATCGGCATGAATGCTTCTGTGTGGAAAGAGATTATCGGGATCGAACCAACGAGCGTACGAGATAACGTTGTGAAATGCTTTGATAAGCATCTGGCTAAGGATTCGAGCTGGGATACCGGTTGGAACCTAGACGAGTGGATTCTCACGAAGCGTGTATTTGATAGCCCGTACTACCCAGATCAATGTCAGATGTGCGAGCGAGGCGCAAACAAATACGGATTGCGCACAGGGCGCATCGACCGGACAGCATGGCCGCAAACGTTTTCTCAGTACATCAATTTTGGACTAATCGACGTACACTTACATCGCGATCCTTATGAAGATAAAATCTGGGAAGACACCAAGATAATTATGAAGCAGGTATTTACGGATGCCGAAATCGAGATTTTCCAAGATTACAAAGAAAAATTTGTAGAACTTATAGAAAAGAAGTAGATGGAAAACTTTTTCGCCCATGACATTGGTATGTCGGAGTACATTACGGGCAATAGGTTTATTGACATCTGCAACCAAGGTACTGCAACCTTTTATAAAACAGACTTTTTGCCCCTTTTTAAAGACGCATCGCACGATGTCATGGTCACTCATAACAGCGATTATCACATCAATAACGAACGCTTTGAAAACTCCCCCACTGCACGACGCTGGTACGCCCAAAACAAAGATTATGAAAGCGATAGTATTACGGCCATTCCGATTGGCTTGGAAAACATGAAATTACGAGTGGATGGCCATGGCCGCCAAGGTACATTTTCCTCGGAGGTCAAGGGCGCCCTGACAAAGGCCATGACCATCGATAGGGTCAATAGTTATGATCTAAACAAAAGAAGCCTTGTTTACATGAATTTCAGCACCAATACATTTCCAGCAGAGCGCGCCCCCTTGTGGGAGAAGTTTAAAGAGGAAAAGTGGGTAACTAATTCCGGCGGTATTTCATTATCTGAGTTTTATTTTGAAATAGCGCAGCATAAGTTTGTTTTCTCTCCCCGCGGCAACGGCGTAGATTGCCATCGTACCTGGGAAGCGCTTTATCTCCGCACTATTCCCATAGTGCGTTGCAGTACCCATATGAATGAATTCGCCGAGTTGCCCATTTTGTTCGTTAATGATTGGGATGAAATAAGTTATAATTATCTTAATGCCAAATACGATGAGTTTAGAGAACGCCTCTTTGATCTGTCTAAAATGAAGATTTCGTACTGGAGAGAGAGAATTAATAATGAGTAAAATGTTTGTAATTTCTACGGGCCGCAACCCCAATCATTATTTGTATAAGTGTGTTTTTTCGGTACAACAGCAATTAGTGCAGCCGACTGAACATATTGTAATTGATGATTTAAGCGACGACGAGACGAGTGAAATTTTAGATAAACTTCCCGATTATGAGAATTTAACTATTGTTCGCAACACCGATCGCAAGTTCAGGTTGAAAAACATTTATGATCACGCCATTGATAAGGATCCTGAAGACATTATTTGTATTTTGGATAGCGATGATTGGCTGACGGATGTTAGTGTTTTGGCAACGATCAAGCAGGCTTATGAGTCTAACCCATCGCTGGAGTACATTTATTCCCAATACATCTTATCACATGGCGAAATGGGATGCAGCCGTCCTATTCCATCACCCGATTGGGATCCGTATACGGGCGAGTGGATAACGAGTCACATGTGTACGTTTAAAGTTAAAGCAATAAAAGACATTCCCGTAAGTAATTTTCTTGACTGGAATGGCGAATGGTTTCAAATTGCCACCGATCATGCGTTGATACTTCCCGTTATTCACCGCCTTAAAGAAAAAGACTCAGGCCTATCGGCAATCGGATTCATTTCGCGCCCTCTGTATGTGCACACGTTTTATGGGAACCCCTCGAAACCACGCTCAGGAACTCCTGAAGCAGATGCGAGGGCGTCACTAGCGGTCCGGTGTTCTACTTTTATTAAGCAACGCGGGTTTGTAGAAGAATGAAAGCACTTTATTCACTAGTAGAGGATGGAAAACTCCTTCATCTCATTCTTAGGAGTGATGACGTAGTTACGGAACGGTTAAACGTTGTGGCTGACGAGGAATATTTGCAACTGGCCGCCATGCTTTTACAAAAGGGAAAGACATTCAAGCCCCATAAGCATGTTTTTTGTAAGAAAGAGACAGAAATAGCCCAAGAATCTTGGGTAGTTGTTCGCGGCAAGGTTAAGGCAATTCTATACGATCTTGATGATAAAATTTTATCGGAAGAAATTCTGAATGCAGGAGACTGTAGTATTACTTTATACGGCGGCCATACTTATGAGATCATGGAAGATGATACGTTGGTCTATGAATATAAGACGGGCCCATACCTGGGAGTTGAATTGGATAAGGAATTCATTTGATAAATGCACCCTCCAGCTGGTAATGTTGAGAAGGAGGTGTTGCTTCTAGCTTACCCTCGCAGCGGCAGTAACTGGTTGCGGTACATTTTAGAGTTTATTTATTGTAAGCCGACGAGTAGCTGGGAGGAGCGCTTACACCCGCGCGACGGCAGCGGAAATGGTAATACACCAATTTTTGACACTACCGGCAAACCTCGCACCCGGCCCCCGTATGATCCCCCGCGCATCGAAGCCGCTCACTATGAAAAAGAAGATCGTACGCTCCCCCATGTCTATCATGAGCATAATGTGGCATCGATCGAGGACCCAGAGCGCCTTCCCTTAATTGTGTTAGTGAGAAATTATAAAGAATGTATTCTGCGTCACACAGCACCGTCGCCTAAAAATCGGTTTCTTTTAAAAGTCAAAGATTATTGGGAAGATTATTATAGGAGTCTTAAATTTTATGATAAACATCCTGGACCAAAGCTGCTATTCTATTATGAAGATCTCATAGATGATAAAAAATTAGTAGATGTACTTCACGAGCTAAATGAGTTTATGTCGTCAAGTCCGCCTTGTTATGAAGAACTGCTGCAGCGATTTATAGAAAAATTACAGATCCATCGTGAGCAGTCTTTAGAGTTTTATAATGCAGTGGCCCAAGTGGGAGGATCCCATAGTGATAGTAAGTCGAGCATTTTTCATTCACGACAGTTTGAGCTTCACAAGAAGCAAGATGTAGATAATCATTTTGAATCAGTTGAACCGGAATTGTATAAAAAATTTTTAAAGAGATATAAAGAAGGAGATACTGATGACAAAAATTAACATGGGTTGTGGCTGGAGAAATTTTGGTGATGATTGGGTTCACATCGATGGCGGCAATTATGATCATCTCGATCACCATAGTATTACTGAATTAACTTTTGAAGATGGCACTGTCGACCTGATTTATGCTTCGCATGTGCTTGAATATTTTGATCGTACCGAAGTCTTGGAGCTGCTTAGTGAGTGGCACCGAGTGTTGGCCCCCGGCGCCACCTTGCGATTGGCAGTTCCAGATTTTGAGGCTATGGCACGTCTATACTGTTATGATTTTCATAATTTGGAAACTTTTTTGGGACCACTCTATGGAAAGATGGAGATGAAAGACAAAACGGTTTATCATAAAACAGTTTATGATTTTCGGAGCCTTCAGGGGTTGTTAGAGTTTATGAATTTTGAAGATGTTAAAAAGTACGACTGGAGAGAGACAGAACACTCTGAGTTTGATGATCATTCACAGGCCTATGTACCTCACATGGATAAGGAGAACGGGATGTTGATAAGTTTAAATGTAGAATGTAAGAAGGGCGCGCCGACAAATGACTGAAATAGTTGCAGGATTCCATTCTGGCCATGATTGTTCGTTCGCGATTCTAGTAGATGGCCGGCCATTGGTGCATGCCGAACTGGAGAGGTATTTGCGCCTCAAGGAACCTATTGACGATGCCCTCAAGTTTTTGTTTGAAAAATACGATGACTCGGGCCAAATCAAGCATTTTACCACGGGGATAGATCTGTGGCAAGGAGGCACCGAGAGACGCTATCCTGATACGTGGAACAAGGCGTTGACACTTAGTGCCAAAAATGGAGGAAAATTTGCCGTTATAGGCCATCACCAAAGCCACGCTGCTAATGCGTTTTTTTCAAGTAATTTTGACGAAGCGCTCATCATTACAGTTGACGGCGGTGGGGAAGAGGTAGACGTCTTCGGCGATCACAAGGTGGTAGCTGCACATGTGACAGCGTGGGTCGGTAATGATAGGGAAATAAAGGTCGTAGATATAATCTCAGATGATGGGGTACACCAGGCGCCCAACATAGGTGGCTTTTGGTCTCGCTGCACTGAAAACATTTTTGGTTTATCGGCCGGTTACCCCCACGGACATCAAGCCGGCACTATTATGGGCATGGCGGCCTTGGGAGATCCCGAGAAATACTATAAGGACTTTGCAAATTATTTGGAAAAAGGGGTGGCTTTAAATTATGCATATTATAAAGAATTAGCCGATAACTCAGAACAGGAGCAATTTGACATCGCGGCGGCTCTTCAAAGGGCTACTGAAGTTCGTTTTCGGGCTGTATTGGAAAAGTATCATGCAGTATACCCATCTAAGAACTTGTGTCTATCGGGCGGCGTTTCGTTAAATTGTGTAATGGTGGGCAAAATTTATGAGTGGTTCGAAGGTCGCATAGAAAAGGTTTATATCGACCCGGTTCCTTATGATGCTGGTATAGCTCTAGGATCCGCGCGCTTTCTGTGGCATTCTATGCTGGGGAATCCTAGAATTGAGTGGAAAGACAATTCGTCTTCATATCTAGGGTTTACATACGGCGCCGAGAAGATCGATGAAGCTTTAGAGCTTTTTAAGGACAGGGTGGTGGTGAAAACTGTGGACGACAACGAGGTTGTACGCCTGCTAACAGAGAAGAAGATAATTTCAGTATTCGGAGGCGGCTCAGAGTCGGGCCGCCGAGCCCTTGGTAATCGCAGTATCCTAGCGGACCCCCGGCACGCAGACACCAAAGACATTGTAAACAGTCGTGTTAAGCACAGGCAGTGGTTTCGCCCTTTTGCGCCCTCAATTCTCAGAGAAGAGGTAGCAAACTGGTTCGAACGAGACGTAGATAGCCCTTACATGGCTGTTGCAATTTCATTCAAAGAAGAAAAGAAAAGTGAAGTTCCGGCAGTTGTTCATTTTGATGGCACCGCTCGCCTTCAGACAGTTACAGAGAATGATAATTTTTGGTACTATAATTTTATTAAGAAATTTGGTGAGAAGACCGGGGTGCCAATCGTTCTTAATACTAGCTTTAACGACAGGGAGCCTATTGTGGAGATACCAGAAGATGCTTTAAAGTGTTTTTTGGGTACCCAAATTGATTACCTGTATTTTTTTGATGTAGGTCTTTTGGTCGAACGAAAAATAGAGGAGATGTAATAACAGTGATTAACATCGTCGGGTATTCTACGTGGTACTCTGAGCGACCCTGGTGCAGAGGCCTCGCTCCATCGCGCGCTTTTCAGGTCACTTTCGACCAACAAGAGAATAATGATATAACATACTTTATTCGTGATGGAATCTATCAAGTAGACGAAATAGACTCGCGAGTCAAGGTGGCTCTCCTAACGGAATGCCGCCCTTTTGACATCCAAGATCGGTATGGTTTTGTATCCCGAAACGAACATAAATTTGACCATATTATCACATATGATGATAAATTGATCGCTGAATTTCCAGACAAAACACATCCGACTCCAGAGGGTGGAACTTGGGTCTGGCCAGCAGAAAAGCAGCGTTTATACAATAAAACTAAATTATGCTCTTATATGGTATCGATCAAACAAACCACACAAGAGCAAAAGATGAGAGTGGATCTCTTAAAATTGTTCTATAAGTTTAAAGATCAGTTTTCAGGTGTCGACTTGTATGGCAGGGGACATAATCCCTTCCCCGAAGACCATGATAACACTTTTGATGGAAAGGTTGAAATTCTAAAAGACTATGCTTTTTCCATTGCATTAGAAAACTGGATCCAGGACAATTATTTTTCTGAAAAAATTATGGACTGTTTTATGGTCGGAACAGTTCCAATTTATATGGGCGCACGTAAGATTGGGGACTATTTTAATAGTGACGGCATAATTATTGTCAACTCAATCGAAGAGGTTTTAAAAGAAGTTGACAGCTTGTCATTTGAAAGGTATAATAAAATGATGAAAGCGATCAGAGAAAATTTTGAGATTGCCAAAAATCACTATGACACGGTATCTTATTCATACGATACGTGCATAAAGGGGGCAGAATGACCAAGAGGACTCTAGATGATTTCGTCGACAAGCATTTGGGTAAAAGAATTTTTATTTTAGGCACCGGCCCCACGCTGGAAGAGCTGAGCGAAAAGGACATTCTTCAGTTGGAAGAAAATGAAATTTCTATAACAGTAAATTTTTCCCACCTTAAGGTGCAGAATCCTACCTATTGGGTTTCCGGGGGCCACCCTGGTCAGGTTGCTTTTATGATGGAGCACCTGAGAGAAGAAACGGTGCCCTTTTTTCATCAAGGCCCGGGCGAACGTCGGCATTTCCCCGACGTTGAGCGTATTGTCCACACACACGATCAGACGGTCGGACCCAGAAAAAACCCTTTAACTCGAATTCCGGTTGATAACACACTTATAGGGGGTCACAATATCTTGCTCGCAGCGTCTCATTTGGCGTTTATAATGGGCGCATCTGAAATTGTTTACATAGGATTCGAGCAAATAAATCGATTACATTTTTATAACTTATGGGACGAGGAAGCCCAATCAGACTTTAAGCTTAAGCTGAAAGCCCTAGCGGAAAAATACCACGATAATCCACAAATTGTGGGATGTGTTGCGGAGACTCTCAATGTAGATGAACCCGACGAGCAGCGCTGGTGCCATTTTAAGCCTCGCGAGGTTTGCGAGAATTTAACCTTTAAAAAAGAAGGAAAGGAGCACCACAATTATGCTCTGTTCCGGAACTATGTGGAGCAATTTCAAGGAGCCGGGATTAAGACATACACCACCGCTACGGAGGGGATAGCAGTAGATGCTGGGTGTGAAGTGGTAACTTTAGAATATTTGTTCTCATGAACACATTGATAGACAACAAAGAGAGGGCCTGGATCCTTATTCCGGCGCGCAAAGGATCGAAAGGGTTCCCTAATAAAAATCGCACTCTTTTTCCTTATACCGCCGAGACAATTCCTTTGGCTTTGAAAAATAGGGTTTATGTTTCAACAGATGATGAGAACATAGTTGAACAAGCCGAGAACGCTGGTTTTAATGTAGTCCATCGCCCGGCCGAATTAGGTCGCGACGAAACTTCAATTCGCGATGTTTTGGTTCACTTTAAAGATGAATGCGAAGTTCCCGACGGAGACGACATATTAATGCTTTATTTGACATTCCCAGATAGAACGATTGAGAAGGTAGAAGAAATATACGAATTTTATCTAAATCAAGGTGCTAAGTCGGCACTATGCAAAACCGACTTGGTGACCCACCCATACTTGTGTTTTCATGAGCATGATGATTTTAAGGGTACTCCTGTGGTGTCTCATGATTTATACCGCCGGCAAGATTATCCCAAGTGCTTTTTGGTTCAGCATTATGTGGCCCTCACTAAAGCTCATGAGCTTAAAAATTTGAATCGCAATTTGTATAATGAGAATACAGTCTATTATAAAATCAACGAAACGCCCGACATCGATGAGCGCGCTCATTACGATAAATTTTTAGAAGAACACGATGAAAAAGTATAGTAAATCTTTTGCCGACATTTTGAAGATAAAAACTTCTTTTTTTGAGCAGAATGATTCCAAGAAAAAACATTTAGAAGAAATCAATAAAGTGTATGTGGCGCAGCCTCGCCGGCAGACTTGTAAGACTTGTGAGGCTCCAATTGGGGCGCCTGATTGGAAAAGCTTTGGGGTACCTTATTCGATTTGTGAAACGTGTGGTCATCTCAATGGACACCACCAGGACACGCAAGGCTTTGCGGAATACCTTTATGGTAATGACGAGAATGGCTATCATACCAATTATACTGAGGATCCGGAAGCTTTTTGGCAACGAGTGCAAAAAATACATACCCCAAAAATTCAATTTTTACAAGAGATCCTGGCCGCAGACGGCGTTCCAACATTTGACATTACGGATTTGGGCTCCGGAGCAGGGCACTTTATTGCCGCAGCAGAGCTAGCAGGCATTAAAGCCCATGGTTTCGAAGTTTCGGCCGCAATGGTGAAAGAGGGAAATCGCCATTTAAAGGAGCTAGAACTTACACAAATCTCTATGAATGAGATCTATGACTTGGCAGCTGCCAGTTCTACAACGGTTTTGACGTTAATGGGAGTCTTAGAGCATCTAAATAACCCGGGCCAGCTGATCGATGCTTTCAATTCTTCCCACGCAACATACCTGTACATCAATGTGCCTCTCTTTTCCTTGAATGCTTTCATAGAACATGTATTTCCAGATGTAATGCCGCGCCAGCTTTCTGGAGGCCACACTCATTTATACACGGAAAAATCCTTAAAATGGTTAGCCAAAGAAAAAAACCTTGAAGAAGTTGGCACCTGGTGGTTCGGCACCGATGCGATGGATTTATATCGCTCTATGTTGGTCACCCTGCAAAAGAGTGACGTCAGCGAGAAGGCACAAAACATCTTCAAGGAATCATTTCAGGGCCTTATAGACGATTTACAGCACCAAATAGATGTTACTAGGAAATGTTCCGAGGTACACATTGTATTCAAAAAGAAAGAGAATAATACTAATGACTTTTAATCCATATGAAGACACTTTAAATTTGCCATTTTTTATCGCAGAGATTGGAATCAATCATAATGGCGATCTAGAGACTTGCAAGAAGTTGATAGATTTAGCGGCTGATGCGGGATGTGATGCCGTCAAGTTTCAGAAGCGCGAGATTGACACTGTATATACGCCAGAGTATTTGGCGTCCCATCGGCAGAGTCCGTGGGGAACAACCCAGCGCGCCCAAAAAGAAGGCCTCGAATTTGGCAAAGCAGAATATGATGAAATTGATAGATATTGTAAAGAGAGGGGAATTTTATGGAGTGCATCCGCCTGGGATGTCGAGAGTCAGAAGTTTCTACAGCTTTACAACCTGCCTTTTAATAAGGTGGCATCAGCAATGCTTACACATACGGAGTTATTGCAAATTATTGCGTCTGAAAAGAAGCATACGTTTATCTCAACAGGAATGTCAACCACACAAGACATTGATAATGTGATAGAGATTTTTGAAGCTGCAGAATGCCCTTTTACTCTCTTTCATTGTGTTTCTACTTATCCTTGCAAAGATGAGGATTGCAACATAAATTTGATTAAGACTTTGCGGGATAATTACGATGTACCAATTGGCTATAGTGGCCATGAAAGCGGCATTCTTCCTTCTTTACTGGCTGTTGCTATGGGTGCTTGCGCACTAGAGAGACACATCACTTTAGATAAAACGATGTATGGTTCCGACCAATCGGCTTCGATCGAGAAAGATGCATTGGTGCGACTGATTCAGGAATCTCGCAAGGTTACAAACACTTTGGGAACTGGGCAGAAGGAATTTTTGCAACATGAAGTTCCGGTTGCAAAGAAACTGAGATATTTTGAGGGGGGCAAGAAGGTTGCCGGCAACTAAAATTAAAATTGTTCCCAAGGGCTGGGGACACGAGAAGTGGATTGTTAACAAAGAAGAATACTGTGGCAAACTTTTATTTTTTGATGAAGGAAAGCGCTGTTCGTGGCATTATCATAAAATAAAAGATGAGGTATTCTACTTACAGTCAGGAAAGATGATTGTTAAGTATTCGATGTCTGACAACATCGAAGAAGCTGTTGAATTAGAACTGCATGCGGGTGAATCGTTTCATGTGCCAATTGGCCTGAGACACCAGATGATAGCTCTGGAAGAGTCAGAATTATTTGAGTTTTCTACTCAGCATTTTGATGAAGATAGTCATCGCATTATTAAAGGAGACTAATCAGCATGGATTATTACGACAATAAATCCATAACTATCGAGGTCACCAATAAGTGTTCAGCTGCTTGTATTATGTGCCCTCGCGAAAAAATGATTCAAGATCTTGAGAGCATGACTTTTGAAGTGTGGAAGAAATTGATAGACGACTGTCACTCTCTGGGTATCGAACTTCTAGATTTATGTGGTTATGGGGACGTTTTTTTGGACAAAGGGTTGTTCGAGAAAATAGAATATGCCAAAAAAGTCAACCCGGCTTTTAAGATTTACATTAGTACAACCGGTATCGCCATGAATAAGAAAAAGTGGCAACAAATTTTGGATACTGTAGACATCCTTAAATTTAGTATTTACGGCATGTCCAAAGAGGTTTACGAAGAGGTAATGCATAATGTCAGGTATGAAAGCGCTTATCGTAACATTCTGGGGTTTTTGGAACTTAATAAGGAAGCGGGCGATAAGGTTTATACAATTGGAAATTACATCGTGATGGAAGAAAATAAGGATGAATTTAAGGAATGGGTTGAGTTTTGGGAGCCAAAGCTTTCTGAGGTTTACGCTTGGAAGCCTCACAACTATGTCGACGGCCGTCAATACCGAGACATCAGCGGACAAGAACAGAAGACTTGCGGCCGACCTTTAGAGGGCCCGCTTAATATAGCGGTGACTGGCGAAGCTCACGTGTGTTGTTTCGATTATAATAAGCTGCTTACTGTGGGGTCTATTGTTGATAAAAGTATCTCTGAATTAATGAATGGTGATCGCATGAAAGAAATCCAAGAAAAACATAAAAATAATGACTTTCAGGGATTAATTTGTGAGATGTGCGATCAAACTGTCAAAGATGATTCAGTTCTTTTGTATCATACCAATCCCGATCGAGTTGTGGGACAAAATAACGCTTCGATGTGGGTCTTTAACGAAGGAGAAGAAAAAGATACAAATAATCGTTTAAAAGTGTTAAACTAATCAAGTGATAATTTATGTTGACATTGATGAGACGATTTGTGAGACGCCCCCTTCACGGGACTATTCTCAAGCGACTCCTAAGACCGAAAGGATTAAAATTATAAACAATCTATACAACGAGGGTAATACAATAGTTTATTGGACGTCCCGCGGTGCACAGACCGGCGTTGACTGGCGCGACACTACTGAGTCACAGCTTATGGAATGGAATGCATCCTATCATGAGCTAATCTTAATGAAGCCTCACTACGATTTGTTTATAGATGATAAGAGCATCAACTCTGATGCTTTTTTTGCAGAGAAATGTATAAAGAATAATGAGTAAAAAAGTTAACTACACGTCGTGGCCTTTGGGCCGTATTCCTTCCAACTGGCACCGGCCGGAACTTGATCAATTGAAAGAGGCCGGGTATGACTGGGAAGACCCCAGGGATGCAGTCGACTTGTTTGAGAAGAAGGTGGCCGAATTCGCCGGGGCAAAGTATGGCGTGGCAATCGATTGTTGCTCCAATGGTTTGTTTCTTGCGCTTAAATGCGTGGATGCTAGCGGAATAGTATCGGTCCCATCTCAAACTTACGTATCAGTGCCTATGCAAGTAATCCATGCGGGATGTAAAGTGAAGTTCGTGGATTTGGAATGGAGCGGTGTATACCAACTAGATCCATTTCCAGTGTACGATGGCGCAACTCGCTTTACGCGAGGAATGTTTGTTGGCGGAGACGCCCTGCAGGTAGTATCGTTTCAGATTAAGAAGCGTCTTCCGATCGGTCGTGGGGGTATGATTTTAACTAACAGCGAAAGCGCCTATACGTGGCTTAAGAAGGCGTCTTATGATGGCAGAGATCTAGAGAAATATTATCCCGAAGATGACTTTGAGATTTTAGGGTGGCACATGTACATGACACCAGAAGATGCAGCACGCGGAATCCTTCTGATGGACCAGCTTCCCGATGTAAATGAAGATTCCGGCGGCCACGAAAACTATTCAGATTTGTCGAACAAGTCTGTTTTTAAACCACATTTGGGAGAGTAAAGGAGCAATAATGGCAAAGAAAGCACTTATCACCGGCATCGCCGGGCAGGATGGAAGTTATTTAACAGAATTTCTATTAGGATTAGGATATGAAGTATACGGAATTGTGCGTAGGAGCTCAGTTTCAGAAAATCAAGATAGTCGTTTACGACACATTCGTCATAAGATCACGACCTTTTATGGCGACTTATTGGATTATCCGTCTTTAGTAAGGATAATTTCGGAAGTACAGCCGGACGAAGTATACAACCTGGGCGCTATGAGCCACGTCCGTGTTAGCTTCGACATGCCCTCGTTTACTATTCAGACGAACGCTATAGGTGTTCTAAACATGCTAGAAATTTGTCGCACCATAGTGCCTGATGCTAAGTTCTATCAAGCTAGCTCCTCAGAGATGTTCGGCAACTCGGTCGATGATGATGGATCACAGCGTCTTTCGACGCCGATGAATCCTGTAAGCCCTTACGGCTGTGCAAAGGTGATGGGCTATAACTTGGTTAGGCACTATAGAAATGCTTATAAGATGCACGCGTGCAACGGGATCCTTTTCAATCACGAGTCTCCTAGACGTGGCTCTAACTTCGTTACTAACAAGGTGGTCAAGACGGCTGTCCAGATTAAGAAAGGCCAAGTCGATAAACTAGAGCTAGGAAACTTAGACTCCCAGCGCGATTGGGGCCACTCGAAGGATTATGTTCGCGCTATGCACATGATTTTGAATCACGACACGCCTGATGAATTTATTGTGGCCACCGGTCGCACGCATTCTGTGCGCGATTTGTGCGAACATGTTTTTAATCGATTAGAGATGGATTATAAAGATTATGTGGTTCAGAATCCTAAATACATGCGTCCCGAAGAGTTGCGATATTTGAAGGGAGATTCTTCAAAGATTCGTAAAGTTTTGAAATGGGAGCCCGAGTATACATTTGAATCAATGATGGATGAAATGGTCGACTACTGGATGGAAGAATTATAGTTGGATGTTGACGTGCGATGTGATAGGCAACGGCCCGGCAAACCCGGGCCTTGGAAATCAGATGTGTGTTATAGCAGCCACCCTGTCGCTAGCGATCGACAATGATGTGGAGGCGGTATTTCCAGATCTCGCTTTTCCGCCCTATGTCTTTTATGGAAATACTATTTTTTCAAACCTGAAGACGGGGGGCAGCAAGTCCTTTGTTGAGTGTGTCCATCAAGAGACTCCGTTTACGAGCACGATTTATAATGAGATTCCGTTTCGAGACAACATGTGCCTAAGGGGCCACTACCAATCCTACAAGTATTTCTATCATAATCTTAAAAAAATTAGGGATGCGTTTAGAATACCGGCGGAGCTAACGGAGGTTGCTCGAAATAAGTATGCAGATGTATTGAGTTTGGATAACACTGTCGCCGTGCATGTGCGCCGCGGCGATTATATGAATCTCCAATCTAATTATGCCACTCTTACTGCCGACTATTATCGCCGCGCCTTAGATGAAATTGGGGAGGACTCTAAGGTTGTACTTTTTAGTGATGACATAGAGTGGTGCGAGAGCACCCTGGCGCCTCTTCTAGAAGAAAATGTTGTGTTGGTGCGAGGCGAAATGGACATCATTGATTTATTTTTAATGAGCAGAATGAAACATAATGTAATTGCAAATTCAACCTTTTCTTGGTGGGGCGCACTCTTAAACGAAAACCCAAACAAAAAAGTGGTTTGCCCTCTGGAGTGGTTCGGACCGGCCCGCACACAAGATAATGCCCGCGAAACAGCCGATTTAATGCCCCCCACATGGACGAGGATCTAAGATGGGGACCACACTGGTTACTGGAGGCACTGGTATGGTTGGAACGGCGTTACAGGCCGTTCTGGCTGATGCTGTTTATGTGTCTTCTCGGGATGCGGATTTGCGCTGTCCCTATCAAACGGAAGAGCTTTATTCTCGTTTTAATCCTTCTCGGGTAATTCACTTGGCAGCCCGCGTCGGCGGCGTAAAGGCCAACATGGAGAATTTGGGGTCGTTTTATTGCGATAACATACTGATTAATACCAACGTTCTAGAGGGCGCCCGCATCGCGAAAGTGGAAAAGGTTTTGTCTTTGTTGAGTACATGCGTGTACCCGCGCGAGGCACCCTACCCTCTCAGAGAAGAATCGATGCATATAGGGCCACCCCACCAGTCTAATTACGGGTACGCGTACGCCAAAAGGATGCTGGACGTCCAGTCTCGCGCCTATCGAGCACAATACGATTGCAACTTTATCACTGTTATACCCAACAATTTGTTCGGTGAAAATGATTATTTCGACTTAGATAATTCTCACGTCATTCCTGCCATGATCAGAAAAATTTATGAAGCCAGACAAAACGATACTAATGCGGTGTTGTGGGGCGATGGCCAGGTTTATAGAGAATTTACCTATGCATTGGATCTTGCGACCATACTGGTACAGTTATTGAATGAGTACGATGGGGCGGAACCTCTTAACGTGGGAAATACACAAGAACACCTAATTAAAGATGTGGCCGAAAAAATCGCAGAGATTTTTGATTTCACTAATGAAATAGTGTGGGACACCTCAATGCCTAAGGGTCAAGTGAAAAAGCCCTCCGATGGAGAGAGACTTAAATCTTTTAGTTCAATAAGTTATACTTCTTTTGAAGAAGGCTTGTCTAATACTTGTAAATGGTTTGAAGACAATTATAGCGTTTTGAGAGGCAAATAGCATGCGAAAAGTTTTAGTAACTGGTGGGCTTGGGTTTATTGGGTCGAATTTGGTCGATTTAGTAATGAGCACTGGCGATCATGAGGTGACAGTAATAGACAACCTGATCTCAGACTCTAGTAGTGAAAACTATCGTCGACCAGATGTTACCTATTGGATTGAAGACATCCGCACCATCAATGAGAAAAGAGGCGGCGAAAAATTTGATGTCGTTTTTCATTTGGCAGCCTTAGCCAGGATCCAGCCCAGCTTTAAAAAGCCTCTTGAGACGATAAGTATTGACTCATACGGCACTGCTGAGGTCTGCGAGTTTGCCCGGCAATCCGGCGCAAAAGTCGTTTATGCCGGCTCAAGTTCATTTTACGGGGGCCCTTATTTAAATCCTTATGCATTTGCTAAGTGGCACGGAGAAGAAATCTGTCAGCTATATGCAAAGTGTTTTGGGGTATCTACGGCGATCGCTCGTTTCTTCAATGTATACGGCCCGCGACAGCCTGAAATGGGGGATTATGCCACGGTTGTGGGCATTTTTGAAAAGAAGCATCGAGAGAACGAACCTTTGAGTATCACAGGCGATGGAGAGCAGAGACGAGACTTTACACACGTAGGGGACATTTGCGCTGGCTTGCTGGCTATTTCTAAGCATGAGTTTGTCGGGGACGTCTTTAATTTAGGAACCGGCACAAACCACTCAATCAATGAACTCGCTGCCATGTTCGGTGGCACTGCGGAATACATCCCCGGGCGCCCGGGCGAAGCACGCAACACTTTGGCTGACATTTCTAAAACGACGGAGATGACGACATGGACGCCGCAAGTTAAATTAGAAGAATACATATTAAATTTTATAGGAGGATAAGATGAAATTATCAAATCAGGCCATCGGAGCATTAATGATGGCATTACAAAAATCACTGATGGAACAAACCGACATTGTTCCATTGTTAAGCGGGATGGACTTTGAAAAGGCACCCGGAACTAAGCGATGGGGAGGAAAAGCGTCCGAACTTGTGGTAGCTAACCCGCCCGTCGTCTCTCTGGAGGGCGTAACGATGGCCTTTCCGGAAGAAGAAGAAGAATAAGAAAGGAGAATCAACACATGGCACCAACTAAAAAGACTACTCCCACCCCTCTTACCGAAATAGAAGTTAGAGAGATGGTGGAGAACTTGCTTCGCAACGCGCTCAGCGAACAAGCAAGAGACTTGGAAAAACACCTTAACGACATTCATAAGCGTTTAGTCAAGGTGGAATCTCAGCCACGTCGTGGCTAGATACGTCTATCATTGCGATAAGTGCGAAAAAACTTTAGTTATCTCGCACTTATCCGACGAAACTCAAACTCAATGTCCCGAGTGCTCCTCCGCAGAGGGCTTTAAGAAGGTTTTAACATCCTTCAGCACCTCTACGGGCGCTAAGGCTCGAAAACAAAAAGTAGGGCAAATCACCGAAGAATTTATTGAAAATTCCCGGGAAGAATTGAGGCAACAACGAAAAGATTTGGATAAAGCTCGATGATGTTAATTACATCCTTATGCGTATCACTATTATTAAATGTTTTGCTGATGTGGTACATCGCAAAATTATTGAAAAAGTTTCTTTTTATTTCGGAGAACTTATCAGATCTGTACTTAACGACCAAGGCCTTTCAGGTATTTGTCAAAGCTTTATACAGTATGGATAATTATAGTGGTGAGCCGATGGTTGAAGAGTTGATTTTACGCATTCGTGATGTAACCGCGGAGATGGAGAGATTTAGGGAAATTTTTGAATTTACGCTGGATGAAGAAATAGAGGAAGAATTAAATGCCGCCGAAGAAGAGGAAGCGCCGCAGCCGCTCTAAAAATCATCATTTTACGCAAGTGCATGAAGATGCCATCGTAAAATATGCCAACTCTAACGATTTAGAGTTAAGAACACAGTTGTATGTTGAATACATTCAGCCTGCTTTTGATCAGATGGTGGATAAGATAATCTATACTTATCGATTCACGTCGCTTCCAAACATTAATTATCTTAAAGAAGATTGCAAGGTCTGGCTTACTACCATCTTAAATAAGTATGATCCCAACAAGGGTTCAAAAGCTTTTTCATATTTTAGCGTTGTTACTAAAAATTGGTTTATTCATAAAGTTAAAAGAACCCAAAAGAGGAACCAAACAGAAGTTTTTATGGAGGACGTTCTCAACGAGCTGGATGAAGATCTGGTGTCAGAAGAACCGACCTATGAAGCGGTACGCTGCGAGATGGAGTTTTGGTCTTCGTTGAACAATGAAATAGATACCTGGAGCTCTTTTATGCTCAAGGAAAATGAAAAGAAGGTATTAATGGCAGTCCGAATTTTGTTAGACTCTGCCGATACTATAGAAATTTTCAACAAAAAAGCTATTTATTTATACCTGCGGGAGATTACAGGACTCAACACTAAACAAGTGGTGAATAACTTAAATAAGTTGAGAAAAAGGTATAAGGTATTTAAAGACAAATGGGAAAGCGGCGAAATCTAAATTTAGACGACTACATCGAAGAAACCACTACCAACATTCGCGAAGATCGCGCTATGGCAAAATCTTTATTGATGGACGCCGTAAATGACATGAAGGTATCTGATTCGGCTCGCAAGGAGTTAGGCCCCATAGCCGCCAAATACGTCGAAAATTTGCAGCGATCGAACGAGCAGATGGTAAAATTGGCGAATCTTCTGCAAAAACAAAACGTTCAACAATTTGGATTGTCAGCTCAAGACAAGGAAGAGTTGTTCGATCTTCTGAATGAAGGACAATCAGAAGATGAATGACAAAATGGACTCTTCCGCATTTACTCTTACAGACTTGTCGTACGGGGTCCTTAATAACTTTCAAGAATCGGGGGTGCATAACTCAGCTTCTCGCCGCCGTAGTAGCGGCCAGGATTATGTAAACAGCGCTCTGGCTGCAGCTTATGCCAAAGATGCATTAACCTCAGTTAACGCATTATACGGAATTGTGGTGCAAGTGCTTAATGAAACCACGACCTACGTTGGGGGAGGGTCTCGTGAAAGTTTTCTAAAGCAGGCCGAGTATAACAAGACCAGCGAGGAGTCGACTAATCGCTATGAGGGGTATAGCCTCTATTATAAAGTTTACATTCCTGAAATCGAGCCTAGACCGATCCCGCGCTCTACCCATGACCCAATACTGTATACTTACCAGCGCGTTAACATTTTAGATTCTGTTTCATCAGAACATGCCGGCGGCTTGCCGATTGGTGCTATTGTAAAGGTGGAATATGGTGACTTTCAAAACTTATTGGATCCAACGATTGTTAGCGTAGAAGGAAGCATTCCGCCATCTTTTATGGCGGTACAAGACCCTTGTGCTGGAGGCACTCTCGAAGGCCAATTCGGTAAGGGGATACCAGGAACGCCTGCCGTGAATAGGGCAGTTGATAATTATGTTTATCAACTTAAAGGAGAGCGCCTGGGGGGTAGCGCGCTGCCCACATTGGAGCCAGGGGATCTAGTTGTTGGTGAGGATCTCAATAAGCAAACTTTTAAGGACGCTGTTGAAAAGGAATTAAATTATTGGGGCTCCCCTCCTCACAAAAGATTCGCTCCTGCCGGATATACAAAGACCTATAAGGTGGAGTCTCTTGACTCGGTTCAGTCGCGACTTGGAGATTATTATAGAAACGTCGGAATTACTCCCGATGCTAATAAACCAGGCTCGCCCGCTTGGTCGGCTGCCTTTGTTTCATATGTAATTGGAAAAGTAGACTCTTCATTTCCCAAGGCTGGTGCTCATACTCTTTACGCCAAAGGAGCCAAAGAAGGGAAGGGCAACTGGTCCTTATGGATGACTACAACCATACCTGCTCATGGAGATAAATCGCTTCGCTCGAATGCGCAAATCAAAGCTAATGTTGGCGACGTTCTTATTAAGCCCCCTACAGGCGCACGCTTGGTAGGGCCAAAAGCTAAGGAGATATATTCTCACGGAGATGTGGTCTATAAGATTGAAAATAAAACGGCGTACCTAGCCGGAGGAAACCTAGGCAATACTGCAAAGGTTGCTGAGACAATAAAACTAGATGCAGCCGGTAACTATCTTGGCTTCGGCGCTTATGAGTTGATCGTCAAGAAAGCCGGCAAAGTAATTCTAGCAAATCAGGCAGTAACCGCAACCGATCCGGACCCCGACGACAGCTCTGGATCCTCAGCTACAGATTCCCCTGGATAAAGAAAGGAGCAAAATAAAATGCCAGAATTAAAAGCAGTACCACGCAAATCCAGCCCGATAATACAGCTGGATGCAATGTGCAGAACAGAGCGCGCCCATTTTGATTTACTGCCTGAGCCAATGCAGGACATTTTTTTAGGCTCTGGCGGCGCACCTCGCCCCAATTTTGATGTTCCTCGCTATCAACAACTTGATAATGAGAAGGTATACCAGAAAGGTAATGCATTTATAGTGTTGGGCTTAGACCGGCCCGCAGGCCCTGCGACTGGTTTTGGAGCATACCCCGGCGCAACTCATTGCGCAGCAATTGACATCGTCGCCGGCCGCAAGGGCTTCTTTGCTAAAAGCCGCGCCTGGCGGTCTGGAAAGCCAAATCTTGTTGATAATGACCTCACTGCGGATGCAGCTCGTATCTATTTAAGCCAAAAGACAGGCGTTGATCAGCACTTTCGCTTACCTCCCGGGAAAGTTGGCAACAGTACCGACGAGGATCCAAAATCTGCAGTCGCTATAAAAGCTGACAATGTTCGAGTAATCGCTCGCGAAAATATAAAGCTGGTGACTCGTACAGATGAACTGAATGCGTTGGGCGGCAGGCTGACAAAGGCACTAACTCGGCAGTACGGAATTGATCTTATAGCATGTATGGCAGAAGAAGAGCTCCAGCCGATGGTGAAGGGAGAAAACTTGCGCCAACTGTTGCTCATTATACTGGATCAGCTTTCTAAGACCGTTTCATCATTTACTACGTACACTAGCCAAACGGGCAAATTTCTAGACGCCTTGGCTAAACATACGCATTTTTCCCCCTTTTACGCCAACCAGACATCCCCAGACTTGCTGACCTCACAGCCAGTTGGCATTAGAACCAAGATCGACAACATTACAAAAGTGGAAGTCGGATCGTTTCTAACACAGAAAGGCTTTCAGGACATTAAAGCAGATTATCTAGAATATAAGGGCGCCGAAACTGTTGATGAGGATAAGAAGGGGTTGCACATTTTGAGTCCCTATAACAGCAACAATTAAGAAATTTTATTATGGCAAATGCATCTGACTTTTATTTAAGCGCCATCGCCGCAGACAGCACGGGGTATCGTTCTAAAAAAGATAACATTCCATTTTATATTCCAGATGACGGCAGCGTTAAGGTTAAAACTTTATTTGATAAGTTCGAGGATGTCGCAGACTTCGAAAGCCAATTGGAGCGGATAAAGAATCGTTGCACCAATAGGATACTTTTGCATTATTTTCCTGATTTTTACATTTTCTATCGCAGCGACATCCGCGACCTTGAGGTCCAGTATACCAACGCCGGAAGACAACTAGAAGCATATTATCAGGTACGCCAGGCAATCAAAGCAGCGCTGAATGTGGTTTACTATCGTCCGCATGATTTAATTTTAAGGCGCACCAAAGATGTGGTTTTGGCTTCTATGCGTCCTCTTCTTGATTTAAGGCTGAATGCTGAAGAAGTGGCAGCATTGAAAGCTTACGTTACATCTGAGGATGTCAATTATAATAAAGTAATGAGACTAGAGGATCCCATAGGATCTGAAACCATTTTCTATAGTGCCTCTTCCCCCAAAGAACTTAGCGGCGTTCTTGAGGCGCTTGATCTCCTTCCGGATGTAAATACTTCTTTGGAATTGTTTAACGAGGATGAAGGAATTTCTATTATAGGCGGAAGCACGGTGCTGCAAATTGCTAATCTGATGGAAGACAATGCGACAGCCACAGAAGGTATGTCCATGTTCCAAACTCAGCTTCTTGGGTTTGAGGGAACACTACCAATCAATTTAGATTTTAACTCAGCACAGAGTACGGTTCTCAAGGTTCTTAACATGGTGGTTGTTCAGGGTCTAATGAAGGATTTGACGGATGTACAGAACACCGCCCCGGGAGAAAATCTTACGGTTGGGGGCCCCTTCCTCGATTTTTCTCAGGCCGATACCCTTACGTTATCTTTTGGTAAACGCGCAAACGGCAATAAAGCTATAGCGGGTATAACATATGTGGTGAATCATATTTCACAAACCACGCGTCACCTAAAGACGGGTTATTTGACAAATGTGCTTTATAATCCTCAAATGAATGATCCATTGGTTCTTAGTACTTTAAAAAATTATGATGCGTTGATTCGGGGCATGCGAGATTTTGCTAACTATGATGCGCCGAATTTCTCATTTATGGAGTTTATGAAATCATCAGGCCCGGGCGAATTCGGGATGCCTTCCAATTTTGTGTGGGATGACTTGCCGCCTCCTCCTCCTCCGGTTAAGAATCCAATCCTTCGCGAAGCGGTACAACAGGGAATTATTGATTTGGGCGAAACAGAGGCTCTGGAAAAGGGATTTGTTCTTGCTCTTACGCCCGAAGAGGCCCGTGAATGGAAAACAAAGATTAGAGAAAATCCTGAAGTTTATCGCAAGTTACGAATGGCGGCCAAAGCAAGAAGTGTGAACACGGCAGTTGAAGTCACAAAAGTAATCACACAAATTTTGAATGGACAAATTCCAGGCCTGAAGGGAAATTCTAAATTGGGCATTTTATTGCGCAACATCGGAATTGATGAATTGGCTAAAGAAGCAATGATTTGTGCTACTTTCGGTCTGGCGCCAGCATTTGGCCGCATTTCGGGAGCGGTGGGCAATGCCATCAGCACTGTCGGATCACAGATCTATGAACCCCCATCACCTCCTAGCGCCGGAGGCGGTCTTACGGTTCCGAAACCACCAGAACTTGACTTCGCACCTTTTACGCTGGATGGAAAATTATGGGATAAAGTATTAAAAGTTATGCTCGATACCTTGATGGAAGGGGTTCTGGAGATTGTTAAAGCTCTGGCAGACATCCTTAAAGAATTGTGCAAACTTAATAATCCTCGTGCCGAAGACTATGGAGACACAAACATGTCAGACTTGGTGCAAGATAACCTAACCTCGGGCGCCCAAGACCTCCCCAATATTTCAAACAAATCGGCTTTGGATCAAATGCTCGACAACTCCGCCGCAGGCCTTACACAACAGCAAATGTGGTTATATTTACAGGATGGGTCAAAGATTCTGAGTTCAATGGAGATTTGTTTTCTTTTTACAAATCAAGTTGAGGTAACTGATGAAACTATTGTTAAAATTTTAGAATTTAATTTGGCCTATTCGGATAGCACAATTCGAGACAGTTTGAATACGAGAAGCGCAATTCTCGGATTCTTCTATAATCTCAACCGGTTTGTAGATTTGACTGATTTTTGTAATAAAATAGCTACGGAGCTTTTCCGCGCTAATGTGGATAACATTTGTTTATTGGAGGAAGCGATACCCGATCGTTTAACGGATTTGTTGGAGAAAGTTGCCGAAGGCCTCGAACTCGACCATCCGGGCGATCGAATTAATTTGACGTGTCCTTTAAGAGATGATTATATTTCTAATCCTCTGGTAAGTGATGAAATCCCTGCAATGTTTGATCAGCTCGTTTCGGTGATAGAGCAGGATTTTGTCTTAGGAATTGATGCAGCGCAGCAAATTCTTAAAGAGCCTCGCGTCACCACAGACCCAGAAACCCAGAAGATGCGCAAGATGCTTGAAGAGACAGGCGTTCTGCAGCAGAGCCCTGAATCCGAGGGCCTGAGTAATGTACAGCGGGCAATTTTAGGCACAGTGAAGGATACTTTCACCGGCATTGGTGATGTTCTGGACGACTTAGATGAGCATTGTGACTTGGCAGACATCTTAGGTGTTGAAGCAGGCGTCGCTCAAGATATTTTCGAGACTGTCGTGGATGTCCTAAAAGAGTTGCTAAACAATCCTGAATTCCAAGATGCAATAAGTGAGATAGAGACACGCATTTCGGATCTTTCTACTGCCACGACGGGCCCAGGCGGATCTACTTCGGTATCCACTACGTATGTTTTTCCTCAATCTTTTAAAGATAAATTTGATGCCTTCCTTTGGCCGCGGCCCAAGTTTCAAACTGAACGAAGAAGATGGATAAAACAAGTGGTGTCAAATAATTTCACCTCAGTGCAGTATCCCTCATCTCGCAGCGGCAGATATGAGCCCATAACTCTCAAGTTCGAGTTCCCAATGCCAGTAACTACTCAGTGGATTGCTGATCCTGCCGGGGCGGTCCTTGGCCCCCGTGCAATCCCTCGTTACTTGCTTCAAAGTACAACACAGTCGGGAGATTCTTTAAATATTACTTTCCCAAAGAAATCCACTATAGTTTCTTCCGATACCATGAAGTTGGCAGATGTGACTTTAAAGTCGTCGCTGCTTCCTGCAGAGCCTGCTTCTACCCACCTAGATGTGCCGGGCCCAGTGAACGAGCCTTCAAATAATCGGGATTGTAATCCTTGTGTTGCCATGTTCAGCGAAGCGCTTCTGCGAGAGCAGGAGCCGAGGACAATAGACAACCGCATGAAGCGACTCTTTGATACTGTTTTATTTCCGTCCGCTTATGCGGGCCAAGTGGAGGCGACTTTTAATTTTATTTCACAAAATGGAATTTTCAACACCGAGCGCCTCGACTCGTTAAATTTCTTTTATGATAATACCAATTGTCTTCCGGAAAATGTAGCGGATTTATTAGATGTTGACATGATTTTGGCCGACCTGCAAAAAGAAATGTTAGATTCTTTATGTTATGACGATGACGCAGGTCCTAATCCCATGGGCTCGAAAATAAGAGATGTAATTCGGTATGGCATGTTTTTGCTCCTGATTCAAATTCACGTGGCCCAGTTCATAATTAAAAACATTTTTGTTTTCGCTGCTTTTGAAATTGATGAAATTTTAGAGCTCCCTACTGTCAAGGCTTTTATGGCCACCACTATTCGTGACGAAACCATACGCATAGTTCAGTCCTATCCGATGGTACGCACCAAAATGGTAGAGTTCTTTAATAAGAAAATCAAAAGACGCACGGTTGTAGCTGCTGGAGGCATCACAAATGTTTTGGGCGAAGTTGTTTTTCCGGCTGGAACAGTATTTGATGGTACTGATTTTGACGCTATTGTGGAATTTCTTGCTGGCGAACGCATTCTTCGATCTCGGGGTACTGTATCCAATGCAGTAAAGAGATCTTCAGATCTTACTAACCCTAAAAGCTTCGACCGCGCTTTCGTGGAAGACGTCCTTACGGTACAGCCAGCATGGTTTAATGGCTGGGCCCTGGGCGCCGACGGCGCAGCCTCCGAGAATCGTCCAATTACAGTTAAGCATAGTGACGGCAGCCTTGGAACTTACCGGTCTCCGTGGGGTGAACTGATCTATCGAGGAGGCAACCCGCGTGGGCGCTCAGCCAAAGCCCGGGTCCAGGCACATTCAGATGCGGTCGCACGTAATTTGGGTGCGCAGACGCTGAGTTATGGCAAACTAGTATTGGAAAGAAGGGTGGTGTGGGATGCAGTTCGGAACAGAAGCAGCCGGATGCCGACGCCGAGGATTATTGATAACACCACCGGTAAGCAAGCTGGACTAGAACTTAACTTGTTTGCAAATGTAATTTATAATCCCTACTGGCGCAAGTCTATTAATTATACGGAACTCTTTCCTGAGCTAGAGTTTACAAATTTGCGCGTTAAATATGACATAGTTTATTATGCCCCCGAGAGCATGACCTCTGCGCGCGGAGAAGAAGATGAGATTATATCTTTTAACGGCCGCGGCATACGTAGACATGCCTATAAGCACCAATCTTTGACACTGGACAGTCATCGTACTTTGCGCCGTTTCGTTTTGGCGACATTAGATGGGGAATTGCCTCTAGCGGGCCACATTCATACCAATCATCGCGTCGGTGACCAGATAGCACTTCAGAGCCAGCTTGAACAATACATGGGCCCCTCATCTCGCGTAACCGACAGTGAGCTTGATTTAATTGTTGGGGACGGTGTGTTTAAGGACTATTTTGATAAAACGTTTGATCGGACCTTAACCACTTTGGTTCCCATTATGTATAACTTTTATCTTACCACGAAAACTTTCCCTAAAATGGAAGACATTCTTAGAGGACCCAAATTTCGATGTATTGAAATTTTTATGGACGCCACCCTTAGCGAAAATGCTATAGTAAAAGAGCCTCGCCAATCACCTCAAGCGGAGGCTGCAGCCCTCCGAGGACCCGCTCAAGATCTTGATTTAGGAGACTTCAAGACATCTATAATGGACTTCATTTTGAAGATGCTAATTGAGACACCTATTGAAATTTTGAAAGGTGTTGCCAAAACTATGGATCCCCATGTGGGTATCTCAGAAATCATACGTCAAGTTAGTGCGTTCGCTTTTCAGATAGCTGCTCAGTTTCTTGACCAGGCACCCCCAATCGTTTTGATCCGGGAAGGAGGCCCACCCTCTACTCCGCCGGACGGCGAACCTGGCTCGGGGCCCCCGATGCCTCCGCCGCTAGCGCCCGGGTTGTCGGGAGAGAACGTATTAAAATTACTGTTTTGTCTGTTGGCGGTCGTCACAAAAGCAGCCAATTCTGGATTTATACTGGGAACAGGAAACCGATCTCAGGACGACGCCTTGCGCTTGCCAGCGCCTGATTCAGATAACTTTTTGGGCACAGGACCCCTTGGGGTAGGCGGCGCGATGGTTATCGGCAACCCCATGTGGAATCATGATGCTAATAGATTAGCAGGACCATTTGAAACTGGAGACCACATTAGGCTGCGCTATAGCGAGGGCCAAAACGACCCGCGAGATCTTAGAAACAAGATTCCCGAAGAACTAAAAGATAAGGTGTTGCCGAAGATTACTATTAAGGGAGTTGATTTTACTGGTACGTTATTGGGTATCTTAATGGCCCCTCCAGGTCCGTTTGGAATTATATATCTGCTGTTAATGTTACTTGGAAAAGAACTCGAAGATCTTCTCGACGAAGAGGGCACCGAAGCCGGGGCCAATACAACCGATGTTTCTGAGGAAGAAAGCGCAAGTGAGTGTTAATTATAGAGAGGAGAAAAGATAATGACAGGAATCGCACCAAGATTGCCCCTGATGTTAGACAGTGTTGATGGGCCATATGGTCTTATTACAAGTTATACAGAGCTGGCCACACAAAACCTGAAGATGCTTATGCTGACGAACCCCGGGGAGAGAATGATGAACCCGGATTTTGGGGTCGGCCTAAAAAGTTATTTGTTCGAACAAAACACCCCTGACCTCCATGCGGCGATTAACGACCGGATCATGTCCCAAGTTAGTCGATATCTAAATTATTTACACATAGACAGGGTAGATTTTTCAGTACCTGAAAATAGCCCAGATGTGTATCCTCACACCCTTTCTCTTACAATACATTTCACAATTGTACCGCTACAGACTTCTCAAACGCTTCAAATTGAGGTTGGCGACTAATTATTAACGGACCTGCGCAATGCCAAAAAAACAACAAGCTATAGACTATACAAGCCGAGACTTTGATTCAATTCGAAAAGACCTGGAAGAATACGCCAAAAGGTACTATCCAGATACAATCAAAGATTTCAGTGAAGCATCTTTCGGCGCCCTTATGTTGGACACGGTTGCCTACATTGGCGACATCTTATCTTTCTATGTAGATTATCAGGCTAACGAGAGCTTTATGGATTCTGCTATTCAATATAGCAATGTGGTTCGTCATGCTCGACAATTTGGGTTTCGTCTCCCAGCCAGCCCCTCTTCTTATGGCACGCTGACATTTTATATTAAGGTTCCATCTACAAGCGTCGGCGCGGGCCCAGATCTGGACTATGCCCCAGTTCTTAAAGCCGGCTCCGTCTTTGGATCTTCTGGTGGTGGCTCGTATACGCTATTGGAAGATGTTGATTTTTCAGTGGCGACCAATCAGGTTGTGGCAGGCGAAGTAAGCACAAACACCGGTGATGCCACTTCATACATCATCAGGGCCCTCGGCCGCGCCGTGTCCGGTCATGCTGCTATAGAAGAAGTTAATGTTGGAGATTTCGAACGGTTTTTAAAGATTCCACTTCGAGTGGCTAATGTTGCAGAAATTTTGAGCGTGGTCGATGCCGAAGGACATGAATATGTTGAGGTTGATAATCTATCCCAAAATGTGATTTATAAAGCAATCCGCAACACAGACACAAACCGCTCCACTGTTGCCAGTATTCTGAAGGCCGTACCGGTCGCGCGCCGATTTGTTCTAGAGCAAACTAGTACAGAGTCTTTCTTACAGTTTGGATACAGATCAGACTCAGAACTTATGAGTAATTCGGTCTTGGACCCCACTCATCTGATGCTCGACCTTAATGGTAGAGACTACATTACAGATTTAGATTTTGATCCCACTCAATTGATTAGCACTGATAAGTTCGGCGTTGCACCCAGCAATACTAAGCTTACTATTTCTTATCGTCTCAATAGTAATAGGGACGTTAATGCAGCAGTTAACACTGTCATCAGTGTTCAGAATCCTACTTTTCGTTTTATCAACCCGAACGCTTTGTTGAATACGACACGAAACAGCGTCATCAATAGTTTAGAGGTAACTAACGAGGAGCCGTTTGTGGGGAGCATTGCCCTCCCAACATCAACAGAGATCAAAGAGCGCTCCCGAAGTTTCTTCGCAACGCAAAATCGGGCGGTTACGGCACAAGATTATCAGGCAATTGTTTACGGCATGCCCGGGAAGTTCGGCGCGGTACACCGAGCACGTATTATTAAAGATTTTGATGAGTTTAAGCGTAATTTAAATTTGTATGTGATCTCTACTAATACAAGCGGAAAATTGATTGCGAGCAACACAACCCTAAAAACAAATGTTAAAAATTGGCTAATGCAGTATAAAATGATTAATGACACCATCGACATTTTAGACGCTGAGATAGTAAATTTTGGAATAAAGTATCAAGTGACTCTGCAAGCAAATGCTAATCGCTTTTCCGTAATCAGTAGGGCCAATCAGCGCCTAGCCAAGTTTTATGCGTCGAATGCTTATGACATTGGCGAGGGGATATTAATTTCGGACGTGTATAGGGAGTTGTTAAAGGTGAAGGGCATTTTGGATGTATATGACGTACAGATTGTCCCCAAGCAGGGCGGAAATTATTCGGAGAGCAATTATGATTTTGATAGTAACCTCTCGGCTGATGGAAGCATGATCAAGGCAGCACAGACAACAATTTTTGAATTAAAGTTTCCCAACGTTGACATTCAAGGAACGATCAGGTAATGGCAATTGCAAGATATAGCGCTAGCGCAGATACAACTATTACAAATGCTTTTGAGGCCGACCTTTCCACGCGTGGCACCGGCTCCAACATGGGCTATGCCGACTCCCTGGAGATTTTTTCTATTTATGGCCAGACCTCAGGATCCAGCCTAGGCCAGTCTCAAGAACTATCCCGTGCGTTAATTAAGTTTCCGATATCTCAGATTAGTGCAGATCGCACGGCTGGTACGCTACCCGCTAGCGGCAGCGTTGCATTTTATTTACGCATGCACAACGCACAGCACCCTTTTACGCTTCCTCAAGATTTTAATCTAGTGGTCACCCCTGTCTCGATGTCCTGGAACGAAGGCACCGGCCTCGACATGGATGAGTATCAAGATTTAGGAACTGCCAATTGGATTTCTGCTAGTAGTGGGGTTCCCTGGGATTCTATTGGCGGGGATTATCTTTCTGCGGCAAATGGAGCTGTCGATTATAATGTATACTTTGGGCAGGGCTGGGAAGACATCGATCTCGACGTTACTCATACCGTGGAGCAGTGGATTGCAGGAACACACTCTAATCATGGTTTTGGAGTTCATCTAACAGCAAGTCAAGAAGCCTACTTTTCTAGTTCTACTGGCGCCGATACTTCTGTCTTAATCGACAATACCGGTGGGGCTAAAGATTCTTATTATACTAAGAAATTTTTCGCTCGATCCAGTCAATTTTTCTTTAAGCGGCCACACATTGAAGCCCGCTGGGACTCGCGAGTTCAAGATGACAGGGAGAACTTCTATTATTCTAGTTCTTTGGCGCCGGCCGACGATAACCTTAATACTCTCTATTTGTATAACTACATTAGAGGACGATTGGTAGATATCCCAGCTGTCGGTACCAACAACATTCTGGTGTCCATTTATTCTGGCTCGACGGCACCCACAGGATCGAAATTAACCCTGTATGATGGCAACACCAACATCACCGGTGGCCATGTAAGCACCGGGATTTATTCGGCATCCGTCGCGCTCACTGCTGCAGCCACTCCTCTTTTAGTAGTGTTTGACATGTGGCACAGTTCTAGCGTACAATATTTCACCGGATCGATCTACCCCGAGAAGATGCCAACTTATTCTGCTGCGCCGACGTTTACTAAGGTCACGACATGTTCGAACCTTAAAAAATCATATTTACCATCAGAAAAGGCCCGGTTTAGGTTTTTTATTCGAGATCGCAACTGGAATCCAACAATCTATGTTAAGGCGACTGCCAATAATCCCACAGACATTATAACCAGCGCATCTTATTCTATTACGCGTGTCACGGATAATTATCCGGCGATTCCATTTGGTACAGGGTCCCATTTGAGTACATATACGTCGTACGATAAGGATGGAAACTATTTTGATCTTGACATGTCGCTTCTAGAATCGGGATACATGTATCAAATTAGTTTAGCCTATTATAACGATAGCATAGCGGACTGGCAAGTACAGCCTCAAACATGGAAATTTAGAGTTGATTGATAATTAGGACATGAGTTTAAAGGATTATTATAATAAAGCAAAATCTATTCAAGCTCTGGCCAACAAATCAGCCGAAGAAATTGGGGCTGAAGTAGAATCTGTTGGCTACCATCAAGAAGACATAATTCGCGAAGAGCGTTTTATCCCTTCTGTAGATTTTTCGCTTCCAAGAAACTTCGCCCGCTATGGGTCTGCTGTTGATTATTATAAGCAGTCTCTAAAGCGAATTTATGATTATTTTCCCTATGATGGTTCCCTTCGCGAGCGCGTTAAATGGGAAAATGAGTCAACCTATTTAGATCTTTATCTATACAACAATGAGTATCCTCGAACAAATGGTTATGCATTATTTTCCCCAAGTGGCTGGGGCGCGTTAGCCGACGGCACAACTATCGTCGATGGATACGGCCTCCCGTCGAGCTTAGAATACATTTATTTAGAAGGCGGCCCTCACATTAATGCGGGCGGAATGACGCCCATCGATGTTCAGTTTACTGGGTCCAATTATTATGAACCTTCAAAGAATCGGGAGAGCAATCTTAAATATGATGTGCAAAATAAGGGTGTTTCTTTGGAGTTTTGGCTCAAGAAGGATGCGTTCGACATCAACAAGACCAGGAAAGAGGTTGTTTTCGACCTGTGGAACGGTATTACTTCTTCTGCGGATAACTATGGGCGCCTTCGGCTAGAGCTCACCGCCACTGTGGATGGCGCAAATCCTTTTATTTTGACAGCCATGTCTGGCACCAAAGGTGTTTTCGAAAGCCCCATCGCTTCGAGTGGCTTTACCACCTCATCTCTTGCCGATAGTAAGTGGCATCATTATGCGTTGACTCTTATGTCATCCTCGACCGGCTTTAAGAGCGTTTTCTATGTGGACGGGAGTCCCGAAAACCAGGCGACCTTGGGCACTTCTAGTATTAATGAAGTAACCGGCGCCCTGCGCGCGACAGTCGGAGCGCTGATTACATCTCCGAGCGCTTCCGGTGCACCGGCCTATGCAGGAAAACTCTCAGCATCTTTGGATGAATTTCGCTATTGGAAAACTGAGCGCAGCGCCAAGAACATTGGTAGACATTGGTTTACTCAAGTCGGTGGTGGGTCCAATGTCGATCCAAAACCGTTTGTGGAAACTACGGAGGATGTTAATACCACCCTCGGAGTTTATTATAAGTTTAATGAAGGAATCACCGGGGTTGCAGCAACTGATTCTATCGTGTTGGACTATTCCGGCCGCGTTACTAACGGAGCTTGGACCGGCTATGTCGACGGCGCCCGTTCTACAGACTCTGCTATTGTTGAGTCGGCCGCAGCAGTACGCGAATATAAAGATCCCATTATTTACTCTTTTCATCCGGAAGTCATAGCTCTTGGTGACAAACTGGAGCTTACCGGCTCAGAGCACGATGTTGACAATAATGCTTCGATGTATAATTCGATCCCTTCATGGATTACCGAGGCTGACGCGGAAGGTCAAAAACAACTTAAGTATTTGACCCAAATAATGTCGAGCTATTTCGACACCCTGCAGCTTCAGATAGAATCGGTATCAACTCTAAAAAATGTTACCTATCCTTCAAGCAGCGCCAAGCCCCTTCCTTTTGCCGAGCGCCTTTTGAATTCGTCCGGCCTCATCGCTCCCGATTTATTTATAGATGCCGACATCCTAGAAAAACTAGCAGACCGAAGCGAAGATAAAGTTTATGAAAAATCCCTCCAGGATGTTAAAAACACCATTTATCAAAACATTTATAATAACTTAGTTTACATTTATAAATCAAAGGGTACCGAGAAATCTTTCCGTAATTTGATTCGATGTTTTGGTATTGATGACGACCTGATAAAGCTCAACATGTACGGCGCCGGCATCGAGTATGAGATGGAGAACAACCGACGCATTGTGTCGGTAACTGATAGGTACGTCGACTTTAATAAAGAAGATAACTATACAGCGACCGTTTTTCAATATCAAGACTCCAACAGCTCGACAAATACCACTGGGTTTATACCCGCGGATACGCGACTTACAGGCGGATATGCCCAGACGCTAGAGACACAGATCCTTTTCCCGAAAAAGCCTGACCCAGCTGCTTCGTTTTATTTTGATACAAATGCGATAAGCTCTTCTTTGTTTGGGGTTTATGGCACTCAGGGATCTCAGACTGATACTACATGGGAAATTGATGATTTTGTTAACTATCAAGTTTTTACTGAAAGGGAAGACATTACCTCGGATAACTGCCGCTTTGTTCTTACGGGGAGCGGTGTTGGCGTTGTACCGTTGTTGCGATCACCACTATTTGAGGAGGTGTACGACAATACTCACTGGAATTTAGCTGTACGAATCAAGCCTGAAAGATATCCATACGCTGCTGCTGGTCCCGGATCCGGCGCCGGTGTCGCCGGCGCCGATAGTGGCAACTACATCATTGAACTACACGGCGTTCAGTACGACGCTGGCCTTTTGCGCAATAAGTTTACTGTTAGCGGAACAATTGCGGGTCCTGTTTCTCAATTTGTAACCGGCAGTAAACGATTCTTCGTGGGCGCTAATAGAACCAACTTTACGGGCTCCATCTTGAACACGTCTGATGTTAAGGTTAGTGCATGCCGTTATTGGTTGAATTATTTGGATGACGCCGTATTGGAGGCTCATGCTGCTGACACACAGAACTACGGATCGCTGCAGCCTCATTTCTATGCGTTCCCCTTTGATTATTCGGCGCCAAATGGCGAGGTGCTCCAGGCCGACACGCTAGTATTTAACTGGGAGTTTTCCAACAATACAGGGTCGAACGCTAGTGGACAATTTGTAGTTGCCGATGAATATTCAGGAAGTGCTGCTACTGCAGCCTCCCGTTTCGATTGGTTGGGAGACATTTTATGTCAGCAGAACACCGCCCTCGGATATGGCTTCCCGGCCTCTACAACTGGAAGTATTGATAAAGATTTTGTGGTTTCTTCAAAGTTGCAGCTTCCCGAAAATGTTCAGTCAAGTGACATGGTTACGGTTCTTGGCGCTCAAGAGCAAAACATTTTTACTCGTAATTCTCGGCCAATTAATTACTTTTTTGCTTTCGAAAAGAGTATGGCCCAAGCTCTTTCGGTTGAGATGATCAACTACTTTGCCACCCTCAAAGACATGCATACAATCATCGGCGCGCCAGTCAATCGCTATCGTCCTGAATATAAGGGCCTTCGAGTTTTGCGAGAGAGATTCTTCCAGCGCGTCAGCAACAATGAAGTGGATTTTGAAAAGTTCTATGAGTTTTATAAGTGGTTTGATTCATCGCTTACTGTAATGCTAGAACAGCTAGTTCCTGCCTCAGCTGATTTCTCCGACAATGTGCGCACCATTATCGAAAGCCACATGTTTGAGAGAAGCAAATATCAGCATAAATTTCAAAACGTTAAAAAGCAAGACCCACAGATCGAGGGTACTGCAGTTGGCGCTGAAGAGCAGGCCGAAATGCAGACATCGCCCGAAGGCGACCCACAAGGTACAGGATTTTATTCGGCAAATGCGGTCTCCAAAAGACAGATTGGCTCCTCGCAGCCCATCAATTTCAGTGCGTGGAAATTGATTCATGCGCCAGTTGATGGGGAGCAAGACGCGAAGTCAATTTGGTGGCGTTCCCGCGCTGAAAGAGGAAATGTCGTTTTATCTTCATCTACGGGGCCCGTCAATACCAACAAACAGGTTTATCTAAAGGCCATCGAGAAGGGAAACAAACGCGCAAGACAGTCTCCCTTTAGGTTTGGGGGAAGTGGTAATTATACGCTAGGAGGCGTTGGCTTTAATCAAAACAAGAGAGTCAATTATGTATTTACCGCGACTACTCCTTTTGGGTCGGTCCGCGCCGGAAAGGCGCTTAATCGCTTAGTTGGCCGCGGCAGCCAAGTTGAGAAATTGCTAAACACTACAGATGTGTTTCATCCGGCGTTTAAGCAAAGACTAGGATTCCAACTTGACCCCGACGACGCTCGCGGTGAAGTGCTTCAGAGGGCCAATGGTAACCTTCTGGTGCCCTTTAGTCTGTACTCTAGTTCGGTTGAGACGGGATATAATAGAGAAGTTGTTGAAAATTATGCGAGCGGTACGCTGCTTACCAATCTCCATCATGATTTGGTTTATAATGCTGACATCCCTGCTCAGGGCCCCTTTACTGAGAAGTTTGTCGGCGGCCGTGCCTATCGCCATGTACCCCTGAATCAGAGCGACACCTCAACCCCAGATACTGCTGATAGTCGGGCAGAGGGCTTCAAAATTCGTTTTGCTCATGTTGCTGGCGAAAACGGAGCGACTGAGATTAGCGTGGTCTCTCCCAATTATGATCCCAATAGTACGGTGTTTTACGACGCTGCTCTTCCCCGAGGAGATAAACTGCGAAATGTGGGTACCAAGCGCCCCGTCAACATACAGAACATTAAAATGACGACGGCTTCTGTCGGCACTACCTTGTCGGGAGTGCTGGCTCATGGGCCGATAGGAAATTATCAAAAAAATTATGAAGTGGTACAAACCGCAGCTCGACGCAAGAATGATCCTTATTTTAGGAAGCAGACGTTTGATTTCGCCCTGTATCCTGAAACCCTGGCTACTCGCGGCCGATTCCCCCTCACCGTTCAGACATCAGAAGACTCGTACGTTTATAAGTTTTATCGAGGTATCGCCGCTACTGAGGCGATTATTGACGGTGATAACGTGGGTTGGATCGGCCAGGACCTGGAGCAAGCGTGGACTGCTCTCTCGGGAAGTGGATCTACTTTTTCTATTCTGTTCAATGCTTCTGATAATACCTTACAGCAAGGCGGGACAGTGTGGTCTGCAACCGGCTACGGGCCCGTCGGCGCTGCCTCCCAGTACAATGGCCAGGAGCAAACGTTACTTGGTTGGGGCGGTACCGACAATAATGACATGGTGCGTCACGTGTTTTTAAAGTCCGGCTCCAACCAAGATGGCCCAATGCTCGGACTCAGCGTCGCGCGCGGGAACACTCTGGAGGACATGTATTGGCTCTCGGGGCCCGGGTTGATAGGCACTGAGCCTGGATGGAAACATCTTGTCTTTTCGTTGGACAATCAAGATAAAGAGTATGGCGATTATCTACGTCAACAAACCCAGCGCAGCAACAAGTACGCCGCCTTTAATGGTACTACGACCAATGTAGATCTAGGCGCCCCAGCTGTTTGGGAATCTTTGATTGGTGGATCAGGGGCGTCTGCGAAAGCCTTTTCGGTTTCTTTTTGGATGCGGCCTGCTGCTACGTTTGGCGATACCTACCCGCGGCTGTTCAGCTATTCCATCAACGGTCGCCAGCTTTACCTCAATGGCGCTACCCTAGGGTCTTCCGTATTGCAGTTCCAGGGCGGCGCCATCACCAACCGCGCCGTGGGAACCACGACTTTCACTGCCGAGACCTGGTACCACGTGGTCGTGGCCTTTTCGGGGGGAGCCTCAGATCCAACGACCCTCTATGTAAATGCGGCGGATGATACTAGCGCAACAACGACGACTAGCAGCCCGACTACGATCACTGGATACAATTCTCACATCGGCGCGGCCAACGCCAATCAGCAAAATTTCACCGGCTCGATGTGTGATTATGCAGTTTATGACAAATGCCTTGTTCAGGCAGAGGTGGAAGAGATATATGGTGGAGGCAAGCGTGTTGAATTAACGAACACATCTCTGAAAAACAACATACTTCAATGGTTGCTCCTCGGCGCAGATCCTGATGATAGCAGTTCTATCATGAATGATAATTCCCGCGGCCCATGGTTTCTTAACACGGCGCTTACTGGGGCTGTTTATAATGGATACCCGGACAACAATGCTTCTTATCCGATGCCGACAATCATCGATGATGACCTAGGCCCGGGCCCGGGAGTTCCGACCGACTTCGTTACTTTGGGAGATTTTAATCCCATCTATATCTCATCCGGCTCTTTTGCGGTTAATATTGCTGGCACTGGATCTTATTATCGCCCGGGCCCAGGATCTGGGTCTGCTCCGACCGGTTCTTCCACGACTACCGTTAATAGCATTAATCTTTGTGGTGGTGTGTGCCTGTTAAATCAATGGTATAACCCGGGCGAATTCACCGCCGCCCAAGGCTGTCCCAATACAGCGATTATCAGCGTCGCGTATTGGACCGGATCGGTTAATACCACTGGATCTTCGGCGTGGGCTGATCAGCTTATTGCGAGTGGTAGTACTATTACGGAGGCGGGCTCTCCAGGTAATTGTCCAGTGGGTTCGGAGGCTCTCGCCGGCGCCAATGTTGGAATGGTCGACCTTACCGCATCTGTAGAGTATAAAGTTAATTTGGCGTCTTGGTACAATTTCAGTGATGAAGGCATGGCCTACATCACCGCCGGGAAGGGAATCTGCTGGTCAACCGAGCCAATTCCCGAAGCAGATGTACTTGTCACCGAGACCAGCGTCGGCAGTGAATTCTATTTCCAACCATTGTCGAGCAGCGACTTGGCCATATATGGCGGCGGAACTTACACTAAAACATACAGTGGGTATAATAGTAATTGTTCTGGAGTTTTGGATTATGCACTCCCCGATCGTAGTGGCATCAATTCAAATCAAACTGTTATTGTAAATCGTTTTGCCGGTAGTGGCTATGAAGTCATGTCCCGAGGCTACTTGGGCCCCGCACATGAAGAGATGTCGGTGTATAGTGCTCTTCCTTACCATAACCTCTCAGTCATAAACTATGGCTTGTCGGGATCGGCATCTGTAGATCCTCTTGCGGCAAAAACCATTACCGTGGTGGACCAAATTGGGAAGAATCGGGGTCTAAACCAACGCGCAACGTTGCACTCTGGCCGCTTTGGCACAGACGCCGCTTACGGCTCCGTGTCAGCCTTCACTTATGATGTTCTTCCGTCCTGGCACAAGACCAATCGCAATGCCTTGAGTCGCCTGGAAATCAAACAAGCCGGCGCTATTGGAACAGCGTCGACCTATGATAACTTGTTTGTCCAGCATCAAATACCGCGTTCAGAGTTACAGTATGCTTGGATGACGGCTTCCTTAGATAAGCAAACCACGTTTAATCCTATCGGATTGGATCGACCTTCCTGTATCAGTTCTTCTGTTCTGGACATGTTGATTACCAGCAGCGACATTCAGACTGGCGTGAACACATCCCAATACCGGCATCTCGATGTCATCCACAATTGGGCATTCTTCGGGCTCGATGCCGGCTCGTCATTCGCTATGGCCGAATATACCAGCTTTGGGGTATCCTTTGCAGGAATGAATACTACAGTTTACGAGCCCGTTAGTAGTTCTGAGCACATTCTTGGCTTCCCGGAGATGACCGTCGATAACTGGGATCCCAGTGCTACAGATCAGGAACTCTGGTCTCGCGTTAACTATATTAATCCGTTTACGCATCAATACAGCCTGAATCCCTCGTCCCAAGGGTTCGTCATTGGCGGCCTCGTCCACACCGTCGTCCCGACTTACCCAGGAAAGGCCGCAGTTCTTAACGCCATTATACTTAAGCGCCACGGCCCATACGGCTGGCCAACATGGAAACAGATCCGCGGTGGTGACCACCCAGTTGCCCGGACCCTAAGAAAAGAGAACAAGGTTACACTTGTACATGGACCCCCAATGATTTCCAATGGCCCCGGACAGGGCGAGAGCCGCGCCCTTAAGTCAAATGGCTTCACCGATTACATCGAATCCCCAGTTTCTTATGCTCGGTCGAAGCCCATCACTTTTGCTTTCGAGGACAATACTGATAATCCGGATGCTCCAATTAACAATCTGTCTTTGAAGGTGAGTTACGGCAATGATCTACAGTACTTTGATAGTCACGGATTGAATAGTCGTTTAGGTCTTACGGCCCGCAAGTCTGCTGCTGAAGAGAACGCATTTACGTCTGTGGTCGATTTTAGCCGCAACTCAGATTTAAGTGTGGTGATTAGAACTGGTCAGAAGATTCTCCCCACCGCCTTAAACGAGGGCCTTGCGAAGGTTCGCAAGAGAGAAAACTATGACATCTCAGACATTTGGAATACTGTGAGAGAATTTCGAAGCCCTGCCACTGGTGCAATAAATTCGTGGGGCGTTCATACCGACCCTAGCGCCAGCGTGTGGCCCTTGGATGCCCCTCTTGTCATGGCAGGTCCGAACATGAGGTTCGCAAATTCTAGTGGTATCGGTTCAACCATGAACATGCCGGGCACCGGTTCCGGCGCCGGAGACTTAATAAATAATTATATGTGGTTCGCCCCTAGGGGAACGTCCGGCTTCGGCGATGGCAGCGGCGCTCGGGGATACTGCTCAGGGTCGACCACAGCGACGTATGTCATGCCCCTGCGTGTAGGCCAGAGAAGCTTTCAAACTGCCAGTTATTTTACTGCCAATCCTACAGATGCCGAGTATGTCATTATTACGGCGCCGCAGTGGGAAGCCCCGGCTCAAGCTGGCATTCAGCCTTATCAGCCTTATGTAGATTATTCTAACCTGATTGATAGACTTGGGCGACATATGACCATACTTCCAGAATTCAGAATTAGTGAGCATGTAGAATCTGTAGTAGAAAATTATGGTGGCGACTTTTTGCAAAAATTCGATAACATGTTTTCACTTAGCGGAGGAACTCCCCCGAATAGCTCAGATAGTGAATTCTTTAAGACCTACTCTACCACCGACTTTTTGCAGAATTTCCGGGTCGTCGATGATAATTTAGCCAACCAGAATACTGCTACGAGCACTATTCGTCGGCAGTCTATCGAACTTACATGCGATGCAATACTTCAGTTCTTGCCTTATAAAGGATTTTATCCCGTGGAAAGAACTATGGAGCTATCGACGCTGTTTTCCAAATCGATGGGAGGCATCGCTAAGGCCGACACCCAACAGGGCGATTATGACATTAATGCCTTTAAGCGCAATGTCTTTGCGCCTCTGATGGCTCCCGGAATTTTATTTAATACCATTAAAGCCGGCGTCGCAGTGGGTAACTTTGTTATCTGCCATTCTCAGTCAATCGCGGCTAGCGACATTGGGCCACCGGCCGGCTATGACGGTGCGGTACCTTACAACCTGTATCAGTCTCCAAGTATGATGTATCTAGAGAGTAACCACTCCGGGAACATCGATTACCTTGAGGAATATTGCTTAGGCACGAGCCCTGTTAGTTGTAAATGGGGATCACCCTCTGCGACCAAGCCGAACCCGGGCTTCTTTCCTTGTATAAACGTGGCCGGCTCCAGTTCAGCCGGAGAAAACATGTTTAATGGATATTTTATGCACATGATTCCGTTTGAAGCCATTCGGGATCCAGAAAGATATTTGAATTCCGATAACATTCCTAATGGTCGAATTTTTGATTCAGGTCTTTACAGCAGTAGTTTTGCTAGCCTCCATGCTGGCACAGATGTGAGTTATGGCTCAGACCAGGACGACCTCTCATCCGAGTGGGCCGGGTGTCAGAATGGCGTTGCTTATAAGGGCGAGCGATCGCCCCTTTTCAAGTATGCGGTGGATAACTTTTTGTGCGAGACTTATAATTTCTTTTTGGGCTCGCCCTCTGAATCGTCGTTGTTATCTGCCGATGAAGGTGCTTTTGCTCCGGTTACAAAAGATGATTATTATGCTATGAAAATCAGTTTATCCAACCGAACAGCCATCAGCGGCACCCATGGCTACACCGACCAACAACTCAGCGACCTGGCTACGAACGACATTTTAAAGGGGTTCGGGATGTATAGTCGTGCGTCTGCTTTTGGTCCTCCTTGTATACTTTCGGGCACCAACTCCAGCAACTACGGCACTGGGTCCGGCCTCGGCGCCATTCGATATCCTAGTTTCGAACACGTACTGCCTTCCCATTTTTATGGATCTAGTCACGCTACCATAATTTTCAAAGCTCCCTGGACCGGCCGCGCTAGCTTAGACGACATTATTGGCAATTCAGTAGTAGAGTATAGCAAAGCCACGCAGTGGGGCGACCCCGAGCGGGACCCCTCGGTGAAGAATAAGCTGTACTCCCCAATAATTCATAACTATGATGTAGCGGATCGAGCAACGATCATTCAACAGATAACTTCAAGCCTAGAAGTGTTTGAAAAAGTGCTATCAGTTCCAGAAGGCACCAATGAAACCAAGAGCCGATGGCTGATTCGGCCTAAATTTGAGACCCCGATACAGAATTTTTACAACGTCGATACTCAGAGGTATACTCAAGCGACGGGAACTCTTCATCCATACGGATCCGCCGCCACCGCCGGCTTCCAGATTCGCGGCATGTGGCACCAGCACGGTAAGCCCTTAGAGGGCGGTGAAGGAAGCTTTGTGAGTCTCACTGACTTACCTCAAAAAGTAAGTTCTTCAACCTACGGTCTCATCCGGCCCAAGTCTTTGGTGGATGTCGTGGGATTTGAGAGGAAAGAGACACAGTTGGGAATTTGTCCGTTTAGCAAAAAACTTGAAGAAGCCGTTGTTGCGGTTCCTTTTGTAGTACAAAATGGAGAGAGGAGATTCTTTGACATTCAGAGGCAGTCACATGAATATGTAAGTCAGATTGCTTTACTCAATAAATATGTTTTCCCCCCTACTTTTGATTTCTTAACCAACCCGAGTGTAACCCCCTTCGCTTTCTATGCCTTTGAGTTTAGTATGGAAGTGTCACAAGTGGATCTCTATAACATGTGGCAGAACCTACCCCCAGAGGCAGCTTCCCAATTTAAAAAATCAACCGCCACTATTAAGATTAAGAGGCTGGTAAACGAGCTCCTTGAGGGGAATCTTGAAACGAGTGAGCTTCAGTGGATGGTTTTTAAAGTTAAACGAAAGGCAGAAAAAGACTATAACATTTATACGCGAACTAATCTTACACCGGAGACTCCGATAGTGCAACCGTCTCTTCGGACCAAATACTCCTATAACTGGCCTTATGATTACTTCTCTATGGTGGAGCTAGTTAGTGTGGATCAGACTGTGGTGTATGCCACTGAAGATATTATACCTGAGGATGATGCGGAAGACCCAGTTCCGCCAGACTTGCGGAGATTTATCCCCGCACCTGAAGACATGGATCTCACAATGACACCTGGCACAGCACTGTTAGAAGAAGCCAGCGAAGGAATTGTGATCGGAGCCATGACTGCTATGGCGTTGCCACAGCCCTCGCAGCGTCCACGGCCAAGGGGTGTTTTGAGGGTGCCTACAGTCCGACCTCGCGCCAACGTAACGCAGCGCCGACGACGTGCACAGTCGGTGCGCAATAGGCGCCCCAGGCCAGCCACCACCAGAGTCCCTCGCCGCACTCAACGCCCGCCTAGGCGCACATCTCGTGCAGAAAGGGCACAGCTTCGACAAAGAGCGCGGCAGCGTACCACACGGCGCCGTCAGCGTCGCCGCGTAGCAGAGACACTGAGGAGAATTTTTGATCCTCTGGGTCTGTTCACCCCCCGTCGCCGACGTCGAAGAAGGAGGAGGTAGAAGGTGGTAGAATTTTTCAATAAAAAAGAAGAGATTCTAGAAGTCCAACTGACCGAGTATGGCAAATATCTGTTGTCATTAGGAAAGCTAGACCCTGTTTACTATGCCTTCTTCGATGACGAGATTTTATATGATGTCCAAAGCGCAGGCCTCACAAGCGAAATTCAGAATGATGCGGACCGTCGCATACGCTATGAGACGCCCAATCTTAAGGTGGTACCCACCCGCACCGGCGCCGAAACTAGAGTAGCCCGCTTTATTGCCAATCTTGAAGGCGCCCTGGGCGCAGACAATTCAGACCCTGCCAACAATACCGAGGCTCTTCATCAGGAATCGTTTATTGAGACAGTTAATTTTTCTTCTTATCCACTTGGTACAGCTGACATGACGACTGACAAAATGGCCGCATGGTCTATCAGTGCCCTATCCAATAAGATAGATTCAGTAGAAGAATACATCATCACCAATCCATCGAGTAGTTATGCAACCATCAACAATGGAGTGATCACGAGAATCCCTCAGCTAAACATTGAGATTGACTATCAGACCTTTTATCGAAAGGGACTGTTAGGTGATGATGCAATAAGTGGCTATTTCACGGGCCCAGACATTGGCGCCGATTTGTATTTGGCGCTTAAAAAGGATTATTTAGTGTTGGACATTTTAGAGGGAAACACAAATTTCGATAAAGAAAATTATGATGTCGAAGTGTTCTTTCAGTCTCAAATGACAGGCTCGTCTGGCACTCCGGCAACTAGTCTTGAGGCCATGGCTTTTATAAAAGAGGACACCACTCAACTGGTGGCACCAAAGCCACTAGGAAATACAGAAACTAATGTTGGCGATGTAGAATATTATTTCAACTTATATTTAGATGATGAGATACCTGCAGACATTTTAGAGGAATTGAATCTCACACAACGAGACATCGTCGCAAATGCAAGCAGGTTTAGTTTTAATCGCGATCTGTACGTAACGACAGATGATGAGGAGCCGTGCTAAAATGAAATTGTGTCCCCTTGGATTCGATGAGCCAGCCCAAGATCCATTGCCGGCTGTATTCGTAGAAAAAGTAAAAATTTTACCTACTGATTTTACGAATGATGAACAACCCATAGAAATTACGTTATCCCTGCAGAAAGTGGGTCGCTCCAATTTGGCGTGGGAGTCTTTATATAAACATCCTTATAGAGTTTTCGCTGGAGTTTGTCATTCCGAAGACTCGATAATCAAGATGGAGAATAACGACCTGTTGGTTAAAGACCTGATTCGCAACCCAAATAAAGCTTTAGGCAAAAAGGGGCGCCTCAAGAAATTTTATTTGGCCCCACCACCACTTCCGCAAAAAGCCCAATCTATGCGGCGCTACCCTAGCGCTCAGCTTCGGCCTTCTATTCTGGTGAATGCCCCGGAGAAATTTCGGTCACCCATAGAGGGCCTGGGCGCGCTGAAAAAGTCTATCACTTTTACTTACCGTTGCCCCATTAAGAGTTCTTCCAGAATTTACGTTTATGCAGTTGCATATGGGGTGGATTTGCAGTCTGTTAGCACATCTGGCGTGGATAGAAAAATTAAAGCAATGAGAACCGGTCTTGCCGTTAGTGAAACTATAATGCTCCCGGGTCCCATGGGCGAAGGGTGGTCCTCAGCCGCGGCCCGTATTTTTAGAGTGGATGCGCCGGGCTATCAAAAGCAGATTTGGACCGGACGAACTGCACTCCTGGGAGACAATAAGCTTGTCGGCATCCCGGCTCCCGGATCCGATTACCCCAGTCCGCTTCCTTTAGTAGTTGAGACTGTTTCCAATCAAAAAATTATAGATTTAAGATTTTTAGATTCTCTTAATTCTTTACAGTTTACAAACTCCGAAAATAAAGGACAAGTTCTTTCGCCTCGTGAAAGGAAGGATTTAGAAAAAGCTGCAAAGGTGGTAAAACTTCCCTCTAAGGTATCAGATTGTAAGTTTTCCCGGACTCCCTCTAATGCTTTGAAGATTTTCTTTGAATTGGATTACGGTCGCCTTGTCCGAGAAAACTCTCAGTTAGGGCATCTTTTTCAAAATGAAGACGCCCTGGCATCTTGCTATAGAATAGAGAACATACGTATCTACAGAACGCGCATCAAAGCAAACGTTCAGCCGAACGCGCTAACGCCAGGTAAAATGAACATTTGTGGAAGCAGTGTACGCGAACCAGGCAATACCGAGAAGCTCGTAGCTAGCCTAGGCAACGGAGGCCTCCGACAGGTGGGAGTTCAAGGTTTGAGTTCCGATTCTGGAATTTTAATGGCTTTTGTCGCTACCGACGAAGATATAAAGAGCCACGGTACTGGAATGTACGAATATCGTGCGATTTTTGATATGACAGATTTGACTGCCACTGCGGTACAGAATAGTATTTCTGAGCTCCGACGTTTTTTGTCCTACTATAATAAGTTTTTAGCTGCCGCGGATCGCAACGGCCAGAAAGGCGTTGACATCAAGGCGATGCTAAAGCGAGATTCCATCAAATTAAAAGCACTCAACGAACAGTGGGCGCGCCTTATTAATTCGTTTCTTACATCTGTAGAGTTTATCTTCGGCGACATCGCATTTGAGAGATTTCCTTTATTAAGCTGGCACAAAAATCTTTTGGCCATGACAAATCCTATGAACGGAGACATCGGGGAGATGAGAAGAGTCGCAGAGATAATCGAAGGTTTTACTAGCAACCTCTCTCAAGCACTGCGACCACCCACAGCGCCCACGAGCGCAACCACCACTAACAATAAGTCCAAAGTCCAGGCTCAGAACAGTGCAAAAAGAAAAATTGTTTTAGAGCATGTTTTTAGAACAAATTGGGAGCAGCCCGGCTCTGCCAATGAAGGGAGTGATTATTTGGATGTAACCCAAGTCTTTGAAGATGATACTTTTACGTGGATGCCTCAAGAGGGATTTCTTACGCGTCTAGATGGAGAAGTAACAAAATATGCGGTGCCTAATACAAACGATCCCGGAATCAACAAATTTGGTTTTCTTAGTCCACGGAGACTTAATACCAAGGGAAGTGTAATTGAGACCTCTACTCGTAGTCTAGAGCAAGAATTAGGCAATGGCATCCTTAACACAGCTTTGTCCCCTAATACGTCGCGATTTTCGAATCCTTTCATCACCAGCAATGAAAATCCTGTCGTCGCCGTCGGAGAAATAGATGACTTGCTGTCTTACGGGGGCCTTTCAGTTCAACCCCTTGCGCAACCCCTCAGAGAGATTCTAAAGAGTCCAAAGCCGCTCACAGATAAAACTTTTGTCTCCACGGATTATTTACCGGCAGAAAGCCCCTTTGTCCACCCGGATGTGACCGCGGAGGCGCAAGTGAGTGGATCTGCCATGACTGATGCTCAAATAATGAAGTTGGCATCTCGTAAGACAGAAATAAAAGGCTCCGAAGTGGTCAAGCATCTAATTGGTGCTCAGGCCATCGGCTTCCGAGAGCCAGCTACGTTTGATGCTCCGGATGTGGCTGTGGGCTCCTTGGCCGCCGAAGCGGCTGTGCAGGCGCCAGGTAGTGTTAATTTAAATACTTCTTTTGGTAATGCGGTCAACTTCAATTCATTGGTACAAATCCAGTTTTTCAATGGTTATCATGTCACGGATGGAATAATAAATTTAAATGCCCCCCGTTGGGAAACTCTGCGTCGCCCTGAGTTTTTGCAGGCCATGGCGACGGTAGCAGATACCGGCACTCCGTTACTTTGTCGACTAGTACGGATTAATAAAACCTTAGATGAACCAAATCATTATGTGTTGCCACCTTATGACACCCTATTTACTTTAGGCTCATCAGCACAAATGAGCGACTCCACCTCGGCCCAACTTGGCGAAGGCGACTGGGAAGATTATGTTGACAATTTGTATGCAAAGCGGAAAAACTCTATGAAACTTCCAATCCTTAACTTAGAGAGCGCCGCTGCCTCGGTTGACGGTTCTTATTTAAGGGTGCGCCGGCCTTCCCGTCGACGCCGCGGCGAAGAAGATTCATCATCTACACCCACTGAGGGAGCATCTTACTAGTGCCACAAAATCCAGACTATAAAGATTCTTATTTGCTGGTTAATTCTAATTTAATTGGCCTCAGGAATCGTGTGAAAAAGAGAGGCTCTCGCGGCAATTATGCTCTGCGTAGATCATGGGGCATTGCCGACAATCTGCGTGGGATATTAGGAAGTTACTACGTTAATTATCCCACTCGACGCGGCAGCGGAGGCAACCAGCGTGCCCTAGATAATTTTGCTTCTGATAAGCTTCGCAATGCGTGGCACCGCAAACAAGTTAAAAACATTCCTTTAGCTTTAACGCCCTTCAGCACGATTGATGACAACTTGGGACCCAAGAGCGGCAAATATTTAATAAGGTTGGATAATACTGCTTGGAATGCACTGGCATGGCGAAGCACTACTCAAAATCTGCTCCGTAAGAGTATTGACACAGAAGGGGAGGACGAGGGAGATCCTTATTGGGGATACTTTATCAAACAGGGGTTTCCGCAAGGAAGCCTAGGTCGTCGCTCAGGTATTTTGCCCCCGCCGGCCATAAATACGAATAATTCCTATTTGGACCACACAATGCTTTATCTGGCTCCATCTTCGGATTCTAAAATTCGCCAGGCTAGCAACGCTAATTTGAAGATAGATTCGGTTTATAATTATTTTGTAGATACGACGCCCGAGTATGAGACAATTTCGCTGAAAGCCTCTGAGCCAATGCTGACCAATTTTTATTGTTTAGAATCGGAACTAAGAAATACGGGCTCGACTCTTAACTCTCCTGACTATTTTGGGCAGCTAACACTTGATGGGCGCCTCCAAGAGCTAAACATTGATGGGGATCCGGAGCCGGATCCATGGTTCCAGAAAGTTGAAGGCCCTGCCGGCGGCTTTACCGAGAGTGACACTGTGCAACTTTACACACTATACAGCAAGGGTTTGCAAATTATACAAAATACTACGGGGTTAGAGGAGCTTAAGAGCGTTTTTAATCGCAAGTATAAAAATATAGTTATTTTAAATTCGGACTTGGAGGCCATGAGTAACCTGGTCACAAGAGATGATCAGACTTCTGGTTTAAGAAATCTGCCATTTTATAATAAGATCACCATTGGAAGAGACGACGGTAGCGTTTCGGACCCTGATAAAATTTTGGATGGCAATTCTTTTTTCGGGCGCCTTATTAGTGATCTCAATAGTGAACTTGGCGAAGGCGCCGGGAGCAGCCTAATCGATGTTTTGCAGCTCTATGTTGTACAAAACCTAGAAAACCCGACCCTGAATGTTTCAGGAATTCCGTTTACCAGGCGAACTCTTACTCGCCGGAGCGCCACAAATCCTCAGGTTAACCTAACCAATGTGGACTCTTCAGTTATAACATTTAATTTTAACATGGATGCATTTCTGGCAGACTATAATAGCACTAGGATGGCGAATCTTCTAGATAGAATTAATGAGAATGAGACCACTGATGACAATTTTATTTTGATTCGAGACTATAATCAAACACCTCAACCGGCAACCATCGAAACTGTACAAACCTTTAAAATGCTGAACGATGATGATAGGATCAACTACCCGATTCGATCTGCAGACGAGATCATTCTAGAAAATAAAAGGTGTTATAATCAAACCCTTTTGTACAAGATTGATAAGAGAGTGATTGATTCTGCTGGAAATGTGGGCTCAACACCCGTACAAACATTCTATATTGGAAAATCTTTCAAGGGAAGGGACATTCGTTACATAGACTCGCAAGTTAAGTACGGTACGCGTTATCGGTACGAGATTAGTGAAATAAGAATAGTATTTGGCTCTCGATACAGTTATAAAGATTTGAAAGTATTTTTCTCAACTGCAGCTGGCCTCGGCCGTGCAGTGGGGAATGCTTTGGGATTTTACAGGCCGATAAGAAGTGACATTCAACTGGATGATTATGTAAACAATCAAGTGATGGAGTACGCGGCAAAGGATAAGGATTTACCTTTTTCTGCAGTGGGGATAGAGGGCACCACGGAAACTGAATCTGCTCAGGTGGGGTATTACATTTTTAAACCGTCCAATCCGCGAGGCATTCCGATGGCGGATTTCTTGGACCTCCGCCGTGTGGGGACCGATTTCGTCAGTGCAAGGGATACTGGCGCTGATGCGGAGTTATTAAATAAAATGGAAGTTATGATCAAAGAAGGGTTTGGGCTTACAGGGAACGAGTCGGGTGGCGCCATGCCTGGCCACCTGACAGGATTCGAGCCCTCGAAGAACTTGAGGGCGCCGGCAATCGAAACACCTGTCGTTCCGATTGCTGGTACGACCCCTGGCGAGCTGGCACAGGCGCGCCTCCAGAGGCAACAGCTTACTTCCGGGCGCCAAAGCCTTATGAGGCGCCTGCTGAGGAAAAATAGAAACCAATGAAGTTTTACTGGTATTTAGACATCGAAGAAGATTCACGAGTCGAAGTCGCCTCGGAGTATGAGGTACCGATTAATGATGCTGCAGCCCGTGGCGCCTTTTCAGTTGGCCCCGTTGAGCTAGCCGATAATGAAAAGCTGTCAGTGCGGGCGCTGATTCAGAAGTTTCAAGATGCTTTTGACAATGCTTATGCCACAGGCGTCGCCCCGCGTCAATATGAAATAGAGGCCCGTATTCGTCCTTATGCACCGGGTGGAGTGGAAGATGCTGGGTTTGTTACTGCGGTTACAGATGGCCGTGAGCTAATTGTAGAATATAGGATTTTTAATAGTGAGAATGTAGGGTTTACTCTTCTCTTTCGCTCGGGCCCCCATGGATCTAGCGGCGGCCTACTCGCTGGTCCAAAAGCAGTTGTTGGCGGCCCACCGGTCGCCGAGGTGATGGTTGACAATCAACCAGACATTAGAGGCTTCGCGGCGCCCTATTGCCAGTTGGAGGCCACTATTACAGATAGTCCGCCGGTCCCGCCGGATGTTGTTTTCGTGCCCTTTGTTGGAGTTAATAATAAGGTGATGGTCTTGTTTAATTCAAATGCAGGAGAAAAGCTGGCAAAACCCATCGTACTCCGCGACACTGATGTCTCCTTCGTTATCGACGAGTATTTTTCACAGCATCAAATAAGTATCACACAAGAGGATCTTCTTGCGTTTGGAACCGCTTCAGAGCTTAAATTGCAATATCGTAATGATGATCCTATTCGTAAATATGAATTATTTCGGATTGACACAAAGCCCGCGGGCTATGATGCATTCAGAAATACTAACGTAACGCCTGATCCGATTCAAGCAGAGCTCGGCCCCGACAAGTATTCTACAGCTGTGGCGTTCGTTGATAGCATTGTTCCTAATAGAAAGTATTGGTATTGCGCGCGCTCTATTGACATCCATAACAACATCTCAAATCCTACTTACATTTTTGAGATTGAGATGGTAGACAACCGGGGACAAATGTTTTTGCGAAATAAGGTCTTTATGTTTGAGCCACACATGTTAAACTATAAAAAACAGGGTCGCCGATTTTTGGCGATTGTTCCCAGAATGAGTCAAACTTTTTATGATTCGAGCGAATCATCCCCGGGAACTATTGCTATAAATGAAGCCCCGCAACCTAACATTTTGGGGACCAAAGAAGTGATCCAGACCTCTTCGGTTTGGGGGAAGAAGTTTAAAGTTCGTGTAACGAGCAAGAAGACAGGTAGAAAAGTTGACTTAAATTTGACGTTTAAAAACGATGGAGTTGTTATTCCATAGGAATAATAATTATTTATTCACTATTTATATTCGAGAGGTTAAAAGAAAATGAGTTTCTTAGATAATTCAGGCGACATCATACTTGATGCAGTTTTGACAGATACAGGCCGAATGCGCCTGGCAAAAGGCGACGGCAGTTTTAAGATAGACAAATTTGCCTTAGGCGACGACGAGATAGATTATAGTCTTTATGACAAAAATAACGCTAGCGGATCCGCCTATTACGATTTGACAATCCTACAGACCCCCGTTTTAGAAGCATTTACCAACAACATGTCTAGCATGAAGTCGCGCCTCTTAAGCGTTAACGATAACGACCTCTTATATCTTCCGGTCATTAAGTTGTTCACCCAGGCAGGCTTAGGGTCTGCTCTTAATGCCAATGGGTTTTATGTGATTCCGGTCGACAAAAGCACGGTCGAAACTGGTTTTGGCACTGCCCTCGGAAGCGGTATTTTGAACGGTTACCGCCCCAGTGACGATAGCGCACGAGTTGAACTTCAACAAGGCCTTAACACTACAGAGTTGGCGAAAGAAGATCCTCTGAGCGATCAACTCGTAGAAAATCAGTACATTATTCAAATTGATAATCGGTTGGGCCAGGTTTTTCCATCTGCTACGAATTCATCTGCGGTACGCGCACAGAATGCCGCCTCTAATGTGCAGCTAGCTCCAGCCACTTATGCCTTTTTGGATGATGATGGAATCGCTAATTACTATTTTGTTGGGGGAGAAGAGGGTCGCGGCTATGTTAATAATCTTGGTGCCACCGATGCCTCTTCCATCGATGGCCCTCGGGGAACCAAGCTAGACTTCCGAATCGGGGCTAGCCTGGAGTTAAGAAACAGCAGCTATCTTTTTGAGCAGCTGGGATCTGTCGGCTCTGCGACGATCACTAACGATGCGACAAAGGGACAAAATCTCGTCCCTGGTACAAACCCTTATCGTTTTATCGACTCGGTGATCCGCGTCGCTGGAGTAAACACCGGATACAGCGTTGATATACCTGTTAGGTTTGTTAAGTTATCATAAGGAAATAAATAATGGCCACTTCATTTAAAACAATTGATCCAAAAGATGTAGTCTCTACTAGAAATCTGTTACACGAAGCAATCCCCATTACCGGCACTATCGTATCTGGAACCTACTCTGGCTCGACCGGAGAGACCAACATCAAGAACTATTCTCACGGTATGTTTCAGTCGGTTTACGATTACCCTTATTTGAGTTCTTCTGCCAATCACATTTTTGACGTAACGTGGGGATATTCAAATAGTTCTGCTCTTTCTTCTTCTACTAATGTTCAAAATGCTAAGAAAATCAACATTTATAACGAGATGGCTCAAGTTTTAGCTGGCTTTGATGAGAACGGCAATGTGCGCCAATTCGATGAAGACGGCGATTTAACCGGCGGCAGCAAGATTAATGAAGCAGTCTTTGTTAACTTTTCACGCCTTCTGGCTAAGGATGAAATCAAAAAAGGAAGCTTTACTATAGAGTTGGGCGTCGAGCAGGACATTGGCCCCTGCATGGGCCAGGTTATCTCCATAACCGATGCTAGTGGTTCATCAGGATTTAAGGTGAATTCTCCCGCAGGAGAATACGGCCTATTGTTTGCGACCAATAAGGTCGGCACTCCTATGCCTACGTCCGATTTCGTCGCTGGGCTGGTTTACTATCAGGCAGGAATAGCAGTCTTATCTGCCTCAGTATTTTCTTCCACTTCCGGCAGCGCTGGTGGTATGTTGACAAAAGGCTGCGAAATGGTTAAGAACAATGAGGTCGGATACCAGTATATTCAGGGGATGCTCACCGGATCATCCATTTCGGGTTCTTGTGATGCTTTCCGTCGCCGCCTTTACAATGTTCAATTTAATAATACCACTGAGCTGAACTCGACCATTTACTTCTGCCGAGCAAGCCATAATGATTTTAATTATTCGTCCAATCCTACGTACCTGAGCGCTAGCAAACTTGTGGTAAAGAACAAGTCGACCGACTCCCCGGTCAGCTATGCTACGGCGGTTGGTCTTTATTCGGCGGACAACGAACTTCTTGCTGTGGCCAAGTTGTCAGAGCCGTTACGTAAGGACCCCTCATCCGAGTTTACACTCCGGGTTCGTCTGGACTACTAGCTGCGGCATTCTTAAAAATAATACCAAACTATTTATAATAGTAGGGAATTTAGATGCCGGTTTATAAGTTTAAACAGAATGATGTCTTTCACAATACTTTAAAGACATATCCGCAAATTAAATATTTCATGTATAATGGGTCCGCCTATTATAATGATGTGCCTGACATGTCCGGATCTTTTACGGGTTCGGTTCGGTGCACCGACGCCGGAAGTATTAGTTTATTTGAATTGAATGTAGATCGGAAACACGATGAGAACTTAGGTTACATTACTGAGGTTCGAGATCTTCCTTTGGGCAACATTGAGCCCCTCAAATCCGTAAAAAACACAGGGATGATCTATCAATTTATGGTTAAGGATGCAACGAAGCTCGGCTTCAGTTCGGTATCTTCCACGGCCTTTTCAAAGGGAATAATTGGAGAAGTCTTTACAGGTAGTCTTCCCTATACTTCGCGTATTACTAAGGAGTACTATTCTGCAGCCCAAGAGCGCTATACGTCTCCGGTTATTGTTGAGACCGAAGATCAAGGACTTGATGTTACAGCATCAGGTTCCGTTACACATTTATACGCACTGAAAAATACTTTAAATCACTACACTTATCTAAGCCCTCATTACGAATATTCTTCTTCTTTGTTGGGAAGAGACTTGGGAGCAGTGGAAGTTGGCTTGGTTTGTGTGCCTACAATTTTTTATGGATCCAAAATCAAGCCTGGAACAGTAAAGCTAGACTTTTATGTAAGCGGCGCCCTCGTGGGCCGTCTCGAAGATAAGAATCAAGATGGGGTCCTTATTCAAACGGCCCCCGTAGGTTCGGGTGGATCTGGAAGTGTAGCTGGCGTAACTCTTTATAACGAAGGGTTTATGGTTCTAACTGGCGCGTGGGACCTTACAAATGGCGAATATGTAGAGGCGACAGGGTATGGTACATCTAATGATTTCCCCAATTGGATAAATTTTGGTCAGTCCATCTCGGGGTCCATTACTGCTATTTCCTCTTCGTTTTTACTTGAAATGAGCGGTACGACAACAACCCAGACGCTTACCATGTTTGCAACAGCACCTAAAGCAGAGCTCAACCATTCTAATAATCCTACTTTTCCGTCCTATTTTACGGGTTCTCTGGCCCCGAGTAGCAGCCAAGCATACATCGAAAATCAGCTAATAGGCATTAAAAATGTGGTAAGTTCCGCGTATACTAGTCCTACGGCCTCTTTTGAAAGAACTACATATATTTCTAAAGTTGGCATCTATGACAAGAACATGAATCTTATTGCAATCGCCAAGCCAGCCACTCCTATAAAAAAGGTTGCTGCGCGAGATTTTACTTTTAAGATAGAACTGGATACTTAATGATTCTAGGGTTGGACATCTCAACCAGTATCACGGGCTACACTCTTTTAGAAAACGATGGTACTTTGAACAAGATCGGCCACATCGATCTTCGAAAAGAGAAAAACTTTTTCAAAAAGGCGCGCCTCGTCGAGGATACTCTAAGGGACATAGATAAAGAGAGCGTATCATGGGTTCAGCGTGTTTATATTGAGCAGTCCCTTCAATCGTTCCGTTCCGGATTTTCTTCGGCCCAAACTCTTTCTCTTCTTTCGCGGTTTAATGGCGTTGTGTCCTGGCTTTGTTATGACGTTTATAACCTAGAGCCCCAGTTCCTCGCAGCAACTTCTGCCAGAAAAACAGCCGGAATTAAAGTTCCCAGAGGAAAAAAAGCAAAAGAAGTTGTTCTTCAGTTTACTATTGACAACCTAGCGGGTTTTGATGTACAATACACTAGGCATGGAAATCCTAAGGCCGGTTATACTGATCAGGCCGATAGCTATGTTATTGCAAGGGCGGGCTGGTTGAATGAAAGAGCAAAAGCTAAAGATACTGACTAATGTACTTGGCGCTCCCTATCGGACGAATGATGAGTATCTTTTTAGGTGTCCTTATTGTGATCACTATAAGCGCAAATTCTCTGTAAATCTTGTCAAAGGTTATTACAAATGTTGGGTGTGTGACACTCGTGGGAAAAATCTTTATCGCGTCGTGCGACGATTTGGTACTCACCACGATAAATCTCAGTGGAGAGATTTAACTTCTGAGGTTGATTTTAATAAGCTCGAAGACTTGTTTGCCGAAAAAGTTGAAGAAAAACAAATACTGGAGATGCCGGAGGGATTTGTCTCTCTGGCAAATAGCGAGATGCCTCCTACTGGCTTTGCCGCAATGAATTACCTAAGAAAACGAGGAATAACCAAACAGGATGTTGTGTGGTGGAAGATGGGATATTGTTGCGGCGGAGAATATGAAGGGAGGGTGATCATTCCCTCCTTTGACGATGAGGGAGATTTAAATTATTTTATTTCGCGATCGTATGATCGCAGCTACTACCCCAAGTATAAAAACCCTCCTGCAAGTAAGAACATTATTTTCAACGACTTGTTTGTGGATTGGAGTTCGGATATAGTTTTGGTCGAGGGAATTTTTGATGCTATTGTTGCTGGCAGAAATGCGGTACCGATTTTGGGCTCTACTTTAAATCAGAATTCTGTTTTGCTCCGCAAGATCGTGAAAGAAGATGCAGGCGTTTATGTGGCTCTTGATCCGGACGCAAAGAAGAAAGAGCTTGAAATTATCAAGACTTTGCTGGATTTTGATATTGAGGTTTGGAAAGTTGATCTCGCCGAGAACGAAGATGTTGGGTCGATGAACAAGGGACAATTTCAGAAATGCCTGGAAAATGCGACCCTTATCACTCCTGACAACTATTTATTGTTGACACTAGCAATGTCACTATAAAGGAATCATTTAAATGAAACAGTTATTATTGGATAGCCTAGCTTTAGGCAAGGACCTTTTGTTATTGAAGGGCCCCCGCGAGATGTATGTTCTCTTGGTTTTGAACGGCGCCGCCGCCACCGCTGTCGGTGTTGTTGTCGGATCGCTTCTTTAGGAGAAAATGATGAAGCTTATAATGGAAAACTGGAAGAAGTTTTTAAACGAAGACAAAGTCTCGGATAAAATCGGGATCCTTAAAGATGAGGGATACCCAGAGGATCAAGCGGTCGCCATTGCTCACAGCATGAAGAGGCAGAACAAGCTTGAAGAGTATACCGCGGATGAAGTCCGTGCCATTATGAGCGCCGGAGAAAGAGCCAAAGCAGAGCCGCCCGCACCCCCTCAGGTACCGGCATGCGATCCGGAAAGCGAAGAGATAAATATAGAAATTCTTAATGCAGCAATCGAGGCTCTGGAAGGCTCTGATATGGCAGACCAATTGGAGTGCTTTAGAAGCCAACTGCGACGCGCCTTCGCTGACGATGGCGAGGATGCCTCTCCACGACCAGATTTTGGCGCACCCCTAGAGCCGGGCGTAGTAGGCTTTGAAGAGGAATAACAATGAAAATTACGAAACAAAGACTTAACGAGATTATCAAGGAAGAGCTTCAACGTACTCTTTCCGAAAGCTTAGAAGTTCAATGGTCGAAGCACAATCAGGCTCCAAGTGGGATGCGCGGGGATGTCTATAATGTTGAGGACGAACAGCTTATTCAACAAGCCCTTGGCCCAGATTATTATGTGGTAGAGTATCAATACGATGCCAGCGGTGAAGCCGGCATGGAAGCTCAAGACCGCTCCCGGGCATACTTTGATAAGTATGTAAGCCGTCCAACCCAAGGCCCCGGCGGCGAAATCGTTGTAATGCCGCAGAAAACTCTGGAACAAGGAGGCCGCCGCGTTCATTATTTTAAGATGGCCCATGACCGTGATGAAGACGGCAACATGTATGCGATGCTGGTGACCTAGAATGAAAATCACCAAACAAAGACTCAAAGAGATTATCAAGGAAGAGCTTTCGAGGACTTTAGCGGAAGCTCAAAACCCCCAGGATTTGGCAGATATCGTCCTCCGCCAGGTTCTCCGAAAGCTTAACCGTCTCCCGGCGCAATCCGAGGATCTGGGTCAATTGTTCTTTACGACGGATCGTGAAGAACCCCTCGAAGCTCTCCGAAAGAACGTTAGCCTCTTGTTCACACAGCGCCTTCACTCGGTTCTTTATGACTTCGACAGGCCCGGGCACGAAGGGCGCCGCCCCGCCTTCACCCGCGAGGAACGTCAGCTTCTGGCGCAAACAGCCATTTCAAATAGCAAGGAAGAGTTCAGCCGGGTACTTGCCGACATGTCAAAGCGCTACGAACCCGTAGCGGCCGAGCGCGCGGATGTCCGTGCTGGGCGATAGAGGAAAATAAAATGAAAATCACCAAACAAAGACTCAAAGAGATTATCAAGGAAGAGCTACTTAAGGAAGACGATGACATCAGCCCCGGCGCATTGCTTAATGATATAACGGCACTTGCCGACTTGGCCGATCAGTTACGTCAAAAAATCCAGAAGGCTGCATTTCGCAATTTGGAACAACATCCCCAAGTTCGTGAGGCAATCAGTGCCTTAGAGGAAACGAAGGCTTTGTTGGAGAGTGAAGTAAAAATTAAAAGGAGTGAATGACAAATGAAAAATATCTTACATAAATTAGCAAACTTATTTAACAATAAACATTGTTGTTGTTGCTGTGGTTGTTGCAGCTGTGTGAATGAGGAATGTTGTAAGTGAAGCTCACTAAACAAAGGCTCAAAGAGATTATCAAAGAAGAGCTTACGAAGTGGGAGTGGGAGGGTTTCAAATTAAAGCCGGAGCAGAAACCTTTTGTGCTTCGGTTTGATGGCACCAGCGATTACTTGCTCCAATTGACTCGCAAAGGCCGCGGGAACTGGAGTGCGGACACCGTAAAAGATCCCGAGATGGCCAAGCGTTTTGAAGATATTGATCGCGCAATGGACGTTCAAAGCAGGTTAAAGGAAGAGGCCCTCGGCTTGGTCGAAATTATTCCTCTAAAGTCACTCCTGCGTGACGACGATTCCGCACAAACCGTAAAGGTGAGCGCTCCCACGGATAAAAAGGTGGACAGACTTCGCCGAGGGCTTAAAACAGGTCGCTGGCGCGATCTGGAAGAGGGAGAGAAGTGACCGGATCGCGATGATCCTCCGGAGGAAGATTAACAATGAAAATCACTAAACAAAGACTCAAAGAAATTATTAGAGAAGAGCTGTCCCGCACGAACGAGGGGCGGTATATAGGACATGAGATGGGTCCGCGCGCAGGGGGCACCCCAGAGGAGCGCCTTATTAACAAACTTCTAATTCGATCGAAGGTCGAGAAGGCCGGAGGCGATCCCAAG
>Ga0098035_1000080_pt1 | contig 56449 bp, 42 predicted proteins | sample 3_EtaG_FD_75046 | JGI IMG/M metagenome (GOLD analysis project Ga0098035, IMG submission 75046) | Marine viral communities from the Subarctic Pacific Ocean - 3_ETSP_OMZ_AT15126 metaG | ecosystem: Environmental > Aquatic > Marine > Oceanic | place: Pacific Ocean | collected 2015-01-07
ACAAGCTCAAATGCTCACGCCGCTTCGCAACACGATATGACAAAACCGCCGCAAGCTACCTCGGCTTCATTCAAATAGTTGCTGCTCGCCTCTGGGTCAGAAGTTTGTCAACATGACCTAGTGCTCGCTGAAAGACAGTATCTGTTGTGGTTCCCGTGGCGTATCCGGTCACTCCATATCGAGGAGTATAAGTAGTCGTTCCGCTGTAGGAACCGTAGCTCCCGTAGCTGCTATAGGTACCTGTGGTGGTCGATGACGAGTAGCCGGTTACGCCCCATTGCGGAATAGCATAGGAGCGAGCCACCTGCGTTCCATTGTCCACTCCGTAAGTAAATAGAGCCACGTAGTCGGGCTTTTCAGGGCCTTCGAACTCCACAATTTTAAATCCTGCGTCTTCGAACCTCGACGCCAATTTGGCTATGTAAGCCTTGTTTTCTAAAGAATTCCGCTCGTTGTCAGTACCCGGAAATATGGCAATTGTCTTTCCCGCGCTGTCAGTCGGCAGCGTGTGAAAAGTAGTCACAGTGCTGCGCACTTGTGTGCATGCCGCGAGCAGGACGGCTGCAACCAACGGTAGAATTTTTGCAAGCATTCCCAGCCCCCTGCGAATGAAAATGAAGATTAGCATACAAAGCTGTGGCACTAACGATAACTAAAGTTGCTAGGTTTGGCCCGGCAATCCTTTGGAAAGGCTATGCTCCGAGGCACTTGGAACCGCTTATCCACACTTGCCGTCCGGATTGCCTCCCACAGGGGAGGGTGCTGGGCACAGCCCCCTTTATTTCTTGGTCTTTCCAGCTTTGGCGCCTATCGTGTTGATAGGTAACACCTTTGGATAAGACCATGCCCGGGACAGCAACGACCAGCGTCAAGCTCGATGCCGAGACGAGGGAGCGGGTGAAGAGGTTGGCCGCCCTCCGGCGCCGTTCCGCTCATTGGGTGATGCGCGAGGCGATCGAGGAATATGTCGCCCGTGAGGAGAAGCGCGAGCAGGTCCGGCAGGAGGCGCTGGCGCGCTGGAACGAGTATCGCGCGTGCGGACGTCATGTCTCCGAGGCGGATGCCGATGCCTGGCTTGCGCGGCTTGAAGCCGGCGAGGATGCGGACCTGCCCGGATGACGCGGCTGATCTGGTCGCGCGGCGCATTGGAAGACATTCAACGGCTTTATCGCTTCCTCCTCCCGAAGAATCCGGATGCCGCGCGGCGCGCCGTCGCGGCAATCCGCGAGGGCGTTGCCGTTCTTCGGACACATCCGGAGATCGGACACCGTTCAGGCGAGATGCCGCCGGAATTCCGCGAGTGGCTGATCGAATTCGGAAGCAGTGGTTACCTCACGCTCTACCGTTATGACGGCGACGAAATCATGATCCTGGCGGTGCGGCATGCCAGGGAAGCGGGGTATTAGGGCTGGTCGAACGCCACCTCCGCGAGAGTATCTATACCCAAAACCTCCAGCCTTCCCCAGCGTTTCTGCAACGTCTTCACCCCTCCTTAAGCCTCGCTGCCTAAATTCTCGTCAGGGGAAACGGAGGGGGCGCTCCGGTGCGGCGCATTGCGCGTGCGCCAGTTGCGGAAGGCTCGATATGAGCGACGGCAAGATCAGCGATCGCGACATGGCGGCGATTGTCCAGGAAGCGGTGAACCGGCTTCCCGGCGGCTTCGTCGTCTATGGACCCGACCATGAGATTCTGCTCACCAATGCGCAGAACGAAATCGATTTCGCGGCCGTCAACGCCGCGCTCCGCGAAGGCTGCACCTATCTCGAATCGACGCGGCGCGGTGTTGCGGCGATCCTCCCGCATCTGAGCTACGAGGAAACGCAGGAGATTGCAGAGCGCATCGTCGCGACGCTTGCGAACGGCGAGCCCATCGAGCTGATGACGCCTCGGGGCGCCATTCTTCAGGTCACCGAGACGAAGCTTTCCTTCGGCGGCTATGTCGCGGTCGGTGCCGACGTCACCGGCATCCACGAGCGCGAGAAGGAACTCAGGAAAGCGCGCAAGGAGGCGGAAGCCGCGAACGATGCGAAGTCAGCCTTCCTCGCCAATATCAGCCACGAAATCCGCACGCCGCTCAACGGCATTCTCGGCATGGCGCAGCTCATGGCCTCCTCCGACCTCACGCCGGAGCAGCGCGACCAGCTCGACACCATCCTCGATTCCGGCAAGACGCTGATGGCCATCCTCAACGACGTGCTCGACCTCTCGAAGATCGAGGCGGGCAAGTTCGACATCTCACCCATCGACAACGATCTCGGCCACCTCCTGCGCCGCCTCGAAAAGCTCTGGGCGCCGCGGGCGATTGAAAAGGGTCTCAATCTCACGCTGGAGATCGATCCGGAAGCGCAGACCTTCCTGCGCTTCGATCCGGTGCGCGTGCGTCAGTGCGTTTCCAACCTCGTCTCGAATGCGATCAAGTTCACGGACAAGGGTGGCGTTTCCATTTCCGCGACCTCCGTTCCGCTTGGCGAGGACGCGCTGGAAGTTCGCATTCGCGTCTCCGATACCGGCCCCGGCATGAATGCCGAAACACTCGGCAAGCTCTTCACGCCCTTCACCCAGGCGGATGCTTCCACCTCGCGCCGTTTCGGCGGTACGGGCCTCGGGCTCTCGATCAGCCACAAGCTCGCCGAGCTGATGGATGGCGGCATCTCGGTCGAAAGCGAGGAGGGCAAGGGCTCCGTCTTCACGCTCACCTTCCGCGCCGTGTCCGGACGCCGGGTGGCCGAGGCGCCCGCTCATGCCGATGTGGACAAGACGGGCGGCGTGCGCTGGGCGAAGGGGCTCACCATGCTTCTCGTCGATGATCATGCGCTCAACCGCAAGGTGGCGCGCCTCTTCCTCGAACCGCTCGGCATTACCATCGTCGAGGCCGAGAACGGCGAGGAGGCGATCCGCTGGTTGCAAACGAAGCCTTTCGATCTCGTGCTGCTCGACATGCACATGCCCGTGATGGACGGGCCGGAGACGCTTGCGCATATTCGGGCGCATGAGGTTCAGGCGATCCGCGACGTGCCGGTCCTTGCGCTCACCGCCGATTCCCTCGGCCGCAACAAGACGCGTTATAGCGAGCTGGGTGCCGACGGCTATGTCGGCAAACCCATCGACCACCGCGAGCTCATCGTCGCGATCGGCAGTGTGCTTGAAGAGAAATATGGGCGCGTGCCGCCGCCGAAAGCGGCTTTCCCGGACCTGCGTCAGGTGGGTTCCTGACGGCGGATGTGGGCCGGTCTTCCGGTTGCGTTCACTCCGCACCCGTGGGCGCCACGCGCCTGCGGTGTGCCGCCAGCCAGATCAGTGCCAGTGCGGCCGTGCCGAGCCAGGGCAGCAGCAACAGGTTGAGCGTCTGCCAGCCGAGAAGTTGATGCATCAGCCCTGCGCCGAGCGAGGACGCGAGACCGACACCGAAGATCGTCATGTCGTTTGTCGCCTGCGCGCGCCCTTTCTCCGTCTCCGCATAGGTGCCGGTGAGCAGCGTCGTTCCGCCGATATAGAGGAAGTTCCAGCCGATACCGAGCAGAACCAGCGCCGAGGCGAAGGATACCAGGTCCGTTCCCGAGAGGCTCATCGTCACATGACCTGTCAGCAGCGCAACGCCCGCCAGCATGACACTCAGCACCCCGAAACGCGCGATCAACGCACCGGTGAAAAAGGAAGGCAGGAACATCCCGAGCACATGAAGCTGGATGACGAGCGCCGTGTCCGGCAGAGAGTGATGGTGATGCGTCATGGCGAGCGGTGTCGCCGTCATGGCGAGGATCATCACGCCGCCACCGGTCGCTGCGCCGAACAGCGCTACCGCGTAGGCGGGCTGACTTACGATGGCAAGAAGAGGGCGTCCGCTATCGGCGTCTGCGGCGCGCGGAGCGGGGCGCGGCACGCGCAGTCCAAGAAGCAGGACTGCCGCGCCAAGCGAGACGAGCGTCATCAGCAGGAATGAGCCGGTATAGGCGGGAACCAGCAGAGGTCCGCCGATCTGCGCGAGCGCCGGTCCCAGAAGCGCAGCCGCAACGCCGCCCGCCATCACAAGCGAAATCGCGCGCAGCCGGAAGGCCTCGTCGGCGACCTCCGATGCCGCGAAGCGATAAAATTGTGCGAAGGACTGATAGATGCCGACAAGGAAGGTGCCCAGCGAGAGCAGGAGCAGGGATCCGGCCCAGATGCCCGCGGCGGCGGCCACTCCACCTGTCGCCCCCGCCAGCGCTCCGGCAATGAAGCCCGGACGCCGTCCCATGCGCGCCATCCACATGGAAGCAGGCGCGGTGCCGAGCGTTGTTCCCAGAAACATCGCGGCGATGGGCGCCGTCGCCAGGGCGGGCCGCGAGGCGACCATGGCACCCGCCAGGCCGCCGATCGTCATTACCAGAACCGAGGACGTCTGGAAGAGGGCTTGCGTCGTGGCGAGCAGCGCGACCTGGCGGTGCATGAGAGAGCGGGGGAGCATGGAACCTCCGTATTCGAAAATCGAAATCTTGCCTGTGGCCGGCGTTTCGGCCGCCAGCCGGTCCACGTCGCTTCGTTGAGCGATCTCGGAAATTTTCGCTTCGGCAGGGTGGGATGTCGGAAGGTCATTCGTGGCGGCCGGGCGATGCAGGAACGCCAATATTCAACCACCCGGTTGAATAATCAATCCGGCGTCGCAGGGGGCAGGAAGAATCCGGGGGCGAACGGCGTCAAGCCGGAGGCTGCGCGAAAGTGGAGTGCCGTCAGGTTTTGTCTCGTCAGGGCACTCCGGCGCCGATGTCGATGAACTGCTCGTGGTCGAGGCATTCGAAGCGGAAGCGGCCATCCGCCGCGTGGGCGATGTCCTCCCCGAAACCCTCCACGATGCCGATGACGAGTTGCGATCCGTTCGCGCGGTCGCGCACAGGAAATTGTGTCAGTTCCAGAAGCTGGCGAAATCCATCCCTGTGCATCACTTCCTTGCGCACCCATCGGCCGCAGGGTTGCGCACCGAACATCAGCTTCATTGAAGTGCCGGAGGTGTCGCGATGCTCCTCAGGCACGAAGTCGATGTAGTTGCGTCCGCGCAGGTCGACGCCCAGCGCGTTCCTGATCCCTTCGCCGGCGATGCGAAAGAGGACGCGGCGCTCCGGCTCGTCATGCAGTTCCACGAGATAGGTATTGCGGAGAAAGGGTGCGAAACGTTCGGCGCGAAGTTCCGCCTTGTCGGGAATGATGCCGTCTTTCGGAATGGCGGACCATGCGTTCTCGAAGGCGATGCTTGCATCGGAGCGGAAGGCGGGGATCGTGCCTGGTGTCTTGTTCTCGTGAGCGGGACGGATACGCATGACCATCTTCGTCCCCCTTTGGGTGCAACTTGCGGGCGAGGCGGATTGTGGTCCCCGCCTCTTAACGGAAGCTGAATCCGGTGTGTCGTTCCGGGCCAGAGTGCGACGTCACCGAAAAGGATGCAGCTTCGCGTGCGCATCCGCTGGCGGCCGTTAGGCTCCTTGCGTGCAAATGCGCGGCAAGGCGAGGGGCGTCATGGAAATCGACTACCGGAATGTCTGGATGAAGGAGAACGCGGCCGCGAAGCGGGATGCGCTCGTGCTCTGGTCGGAGCTTGGCGTGCTTCCCGCATCGGCCGATGCAGAAAAGAGGGGGAGCCAGCTCTGCATTGCGGCTTATGAAGGCAAGAAGCTCGCCGCCCTCTCCACTGCCTATTTCGAAGTGTTGCCGCGTCTGCGCGAGCGCTTCGCGTTTGTGCGTGTTCTCGTCGCGCCGGATCGCCGCAATGAAGGCGTGGTGAACCGGCTCGCGATCGAAAGCTATGGCGCTCTCGAAGCATGGGCCGAAGCCCATCCGCAGGAGCGCGTGGCGGGCACCGCGGCGATCATCGTGGCGCCCGGCGCCCTCAAGGGCGGCTACACGAAAACCGGCTGGGTGCTCGTTGGCTATACGGACGACGACAGGCCGATAGCCGTTCGCTGGTTTCCCCATTTCCGGTTCGAGGTGGCGAAGCCGCCGCGGGCAGTGGAGCGCATGCGGGGATAGATGCGGGCTCGTCCCGGCATTTGTCCCCAATGTGGCGGGCGCGCAACAGCGGCGTGCTGCTTGGCGTGCATCGGTGCCATAGCAATTATCCCCGGAGGCGGGGACATGTCGCCGTCATGTGACGTTTCAATGACATTTCGGTGACGGTTTTCGAAATTTCGGGGGACAAGTGCGAAAACGGCGCGCCCCGCCAGGGGCACGCCGTCCGTAGGCTGATGAATTTTCGGGGGGTCAGTTCGCGGCGCTGACGTCCGGAGTTTCGCCCGCTTCCGCCTTGTTGATCTGCTTGCGGAGATGATCGAGAAGGGCGTTGAAGTCGCCGCCATTGTTACGGATCACGCTCGTGAAAGTGGAGCGCTGCTCCTGGGCGAGCCAGATACCGACGACGTTGACGTCGAAGATCTTGAAGTCGCCGTCGTTCCTGATGAGCCACCAGTCGACGGTGACCGGTTCGCGGCCGTTCGTGAACTTGATCTCGCTCTGCACGATGGCCTGTTTGTCGCCCTTCGTCTTGGCGCTGAGAATGTCGAGCTTCTCATCGTTGTAGTCGGAAAGCCGCGTGACGTAGACCTTCACGATGAAGGTCTTCACGAGGCTGAGATACTCGGCCTTCTGTTCCGGCGTCGGCGTGCGCAGATACTGGCCGAGCGCGAAGGCGGCGATGCGTTCCATGTCCGCCGTCTCGTCGAGAAGCTTGGCGAACTGCGCTTCGCGTTCCGCCTTCGAGGCGTTCTTGTCGCTGATGATGTCGATGGCACGCTTCGAGACGTCTTCGACGAAAGCTCTCGCGGCATCGCCCGTCGAGGCGGTTGCTTGCGCAACGCTGGCGACGAGCGCCATGCAAAGGGCGAGCGGCGCAATGAGCCACCTGGTGCGATGCACTATCCGTGTCGTGACCATTTCAATCTCCAGATCGCAGACGAAGCCCCGGCGCCCCTGCCTGCCTCTCGCCGAGGCAGGCTTCGCGTCAAAAAGCGATACGGGGACTGTCCGGTTCGTTTGTGTCGAAATTTAGGTTCTCGATATCCGGCAGGTCGTCGAAATCCCTGGTGCCATTGGCAATTTCGTTCTTGCGGATCTGCCGGTACAGATTGCGCACCGTCGCATAGTGATCGACGGAGGTGCGTTCGATCTGGTCGAGAGTGTCGAGGCTGCGTGCGCGCTGGTCGACGCCGTTCAGCACGAAGCGGATCGTGGGAACCGTCTTCGCCTCGTCCCAATAAATGTAGGTGAGCGGGTCGAAGAACTGGTCGACGACGAAACCCGTCAGGTCGCGGGGCGGGGCGGGGCCCAGCACGGGCAGGTAAAGGTAGGGGCCTTCGGCAACATCGTAGGTGCCGAGCGTCTGGCCGAAATCTTCGCTGTGTTGCGGCATGCCCCAGTCGGCGGCGGGGTCAAAGAGACCGAGGACGCCGACCGTCGTGTTGATGCCGAAGCGGCTCGCTGTCGTGCCGGCGCGTTCCCACTCGCCCTGCAGGAGGTCGTTGGCGAGGATCACGGGGCTTCTCAGATTGTCGAGGAAGTTGCGCACGCCGTCGCGGCCGGGTTCCGGCACCACGCCGTCGTACCAGGTGGCGACGGGCTTCAGCAGGATCGTGTCGAAGAACTTGTTGAGCTCGAAGAAATAGCGGTTCATCGGCTCGAGCGGGTCGTTCTCGTCCACGCCATTGTCCGCCGGGGCCTGCCCGGCAGGCTCGTCGGCGGCCATGGCCGTGTGCGCCGCCGCCGTCATGCCGAAAAGCAGCGCGAGCGCGAGTATCGCGTGCATCGCAGCAGATCGTCCGCCTGTCCGATGTGTGATCTTCATGTCAGCCCGTTCCCAATCCGGTGCCCTGGCGGGCCATATCGTCCTGTTGCCGCCAGCATTCAGCCTGCAGCTTAATTCCACATGAATGGCGGGTCATTTTCTGCAATTTCTCGCCGATTCCTCCGCCCCAGCGGCTTCCCTAGCTAGCATAGGAGGGCAGGGTTAACCAGCAGGGCGTGTGTGGCCGGGATCAGAATCCCGTGAGGCGTCGAGAAAACGTCACAGTGGAGAAAAAGGTTTTGAAAGACATAAAGATATGTTTATATCCTTCGCGAAACCTTGGGAGCCGAGTGGCACATGGAGCAACTTCTCGCAGGATTGCGGGCGGCGGGCGAGCCGACAAGGCTGCGCCTTCTGGCCTTGCTGGCGCATAGCGAGCTAACGGTCACGGAACTGACGCAGATATTGCGGCAGAGCCAGCCCCGCGTCAGCCGGCATCTCAAGCTGCTGTGCGAGGCGGGACTTCTGGAGCGTTTTCGCGAGGGAAGCTGGGTTTTCTACCGCCTTGCGGGCAGCGGTCCGGTGGCGGAACTCGCCGATCTATTGAGCGGCCTCATTCCGCAAGAGGACCTCGTGATCGCGCGGGACCTGGAGCGGCTGGAGGCGGTGCGGGCGGCGCGGGCGGAAAAGGCGGCGGCCTATTTCAGGGCCAATGCCGAAGAGTGGGACAGGATCCGGTCCCTCTACGTGCCGGAAGACAAGGTGGAGCAGGCAATGCTTCAACTCGGCGGTGCCGGCGCGATCGAACTCGTGGCGGATCTCGGCACGGGTACCGGACGGATGCTGGAACTTTTCGGGCCGAAGGCCAAGGCGGGGCTCGGCATCGATCTCAGCCCCGAAATGCTGGCGCTGGCCCGCGCCCAGCTCGAGCAGCGCTCGCTTCAGCATTGCTCGGTCCGGCAGGGCGATCTCTACGATTTGCCCATGCAGGACGAGACGGTCGATCTCGTGACGTTGCACATGGTGCTTCACTATCTCGACGATCCGGCCGCGTCCGTCGCCGAGGCCGCGCGCGTGCTGAAGCCGGGCGGGCGGCTGCTGATCGCGGACTTCGCGCCGCATGAACTGGATTTTCTCCGTGAGAGCCATGCGCATCGGCGGCTCGGCTTCGCGGAAGACGAAGTGAACGAGTGGCTGGCGGATGCGGGCCTGGACGTCGCGGAGACAAGGGTTCTGCCTCCTGAAGGCGGCGAGGACGCGAAGCTCACGGTGTTGATCTGGGTCGCCGGCAAGCGCGGTGAACCCGCCCGGCGCGCCGCCGCCAAAGTCGAATTCGAGGGAGTGAAGTAAGAACTATGGCGAAGACGCAGAAAAAAGATGTGAACGAGCGGACGCGCGTGTCGTTTGAGTTCTTCCCTCCGAAGACACCGGAGATGGAGGAGACGCTGTGGAAGTCCATTCGCCGGCTTGAACCGCTTCAGCCGGAATTCGTATCCGTGACTTACGGAGCAGGCGGGTCAACGCGCGAGCGGACGCATGCAACGGTGAAGCGCATTCACGACGAGACGTCGCTGGAGCCGGTTGCGCATCTGACCTGCGTCGGTGCCTCGCGCGCGGAAGTCAATGATGTCATCCGCGGCTATTGGGACGCGGGTATCCGGCACATCGTGGCATTGCGCGGCGACATGCCGGAACTCGGCGCACCTTACCAGCCGCACCCGGAAGGCTATCAGTCGACGCCGGAGCTCATCGAAGGCATCCGCAAGATCGCGGACTTCGATGTCATTGTCTCGGCCTATCCCGAGAAGCATCCGGAATCGGTTTCGATCGAGGCCGATATCGAACTCCTGAAACGAAAAGTCGATGCGGGTGCGACGCGCGCCATCACGCAGTTCGTCTTCGACACGGACAAGCATATCCGCTTCCTTGAAAAGGCGAGAGCGGCGGGCGTCGAAGTGCCGATCGTTCCGGGCATCATGCCGACGACGAACTTCAAGGGAACGAAGCGCATGGCGGGCCGCTGCGGTGCGAGCATCCCGAAATGGCTCGACGACTACTATATCGGCCTCGACGACGATCTGCCGACGCGGAAGCTGATCGCGGCCTATGTGGCGGCAGAGCAGGTCAATCGCTTGCGGAGCTATGGCTTCGACCGTTTCCATTTCTACACGCTTAACCAGGCGGATCTCACCTTTGCGATCTGTCATGTGCTGGGACTTCGTCCTCAGCCCGTTCCGGCAGAGCCGGAAGCGGTCTGAGCCGCGAAACCACCCGCACCTGGAGGAATGAACATGTCTCACCCGAAAACACGTGAAGAACGCATCGCCCATCTCAAGAAGGAAGTGAAGGAGCGCGTGCTCATTCTCGATGGCGCGATGGGCACGATGATCCAGCGCTACAAGCTGCGCGAAGAGGATTATCGCGGCGAGCGCTTCAAGGATCATGAATACGATGTGAAGGGCAATAACGAGCTCATTTCGCTCGTCCAACCGGACATCCTGCGCGACATCCATCTTCAATATTACCGGGCGGGTGCGGACTTCGCCGAAACCAATACGTTCGGCGCGACGCGCATCGCCCAGGCCGACTACCACATGGAAGACCTCGCCTATGAGATGAATGTGGCGAGCGCGCGGATCGCGCGCGAGGCCGCAGACATCTGCGAGAAGGATGAACCTGGCCGCGTCTGCTATGTGGCAGGCGTTCTCGGGCCGACGAACCGCACGGCGTCCATTTCGCCCGATGTGAACGATCCCGGTTTCCGTAACGTCGATTTCGACCGGCTCTATGACGCCTATAAAGAGGCGACGAAAGGGCTGATCGAGGGCGGCGCGGACACCATCCTCGTCGAAACGATCTTCGACACGCTGAACGCCAAGGCGGCGCTCTACGCGGTGGAAGACGTCTTCGAGGAACTCGGCTTCGAGCTGCCCGTCATGATTTCGGGCACCATCACCGACATGTCCGGCCGTCTCCTCTCCGGTCAGACGCCGGAAGCCTTCTGGAACTCGGTGCGGCATGTGCAGCCTTTCTCCATCGGGCTCAACTGCGCGCTCGGGGCGAAGGAGATGCGTCAGCACATCGACACGCTGTCGCGCATTTCCGATACGAATGTGTCGGCGCATCCGAATGCGGGCCTGCCGAACGAGATGGGCGAATACGACGAAAGCCCGGCGCAGATGTCGGCGCTTGTCGGCGAGTTTGCGCAATCGGGGCTCGTCAACATTCTCGGTGGTTGTTGCGGCACGACGCCGGACCACATCAAGGCTATCGCGGATGCGGTGAAGGCCGGAAAACCGCGCGACATTCCGGAGGTCGAGCGGCGGATGCGGCTTTCCGGTCTCGAGCCTTTTGCGGCCGACTGAGCCACGCATCGAAAAGGGCGGGCCGCCGTGCTTCTTCGAGCCGGCGGCCATGTCCTAAATCAATATGAGTAAAATTCAGATCGGGATGAGATGACTCAAACCACGGCGAACTTCATCAATATCGGCGAGCGGACCAATGTGACGGGCTCCGCCCGCTTCCGGAAAATGATTCAGGAAGACCGCTACGACGACGCACTTTCGGTGGCGCGCGAGCAGGTCGAAAATGGCGCGCAGATCATCGACGTCAACATGGATGAGGGCATGCTCGATTCCGAGGCGGCGATGATCAAGTTCCTGAACCTGATCGCCGCCGAACCCGATATCGCGCGCGTTCCGATCATGATCGACTCATCGAAATGGAACGTCATCGAGGCCGGCCTCAAGCGCGTTCAGGGCAAGGCGATCGTGAACTCGATCAGCCTCAAGGAGGGCGAGGAACCGTTCCTGAAGCAGGCGCGCAAGATCAAGCGCTATGGCGCGGCAACTGTTGTGATGGCCTTCGACGAGGAAGGGCAGGCCGACACCGCCGACCGCAAGTTCCAGATCTGCGAGCGGGCCTACAAGTTGCTGACGGAGAAGGTGGGTTTCCCGCCGGAAGACATCATCTTCGATCCGAATATCTTCGCAGTCGCCACCGGTATCGAGGAGCACAACAACTACGCCGTCGAGTTCATCCGGGCCTGCGAGCGCATCAAGCAGAATCTGCCTTACGCGCATATCTCGGGCGGCGTGTCGAACATCTCCTTTTCCTTCCGAGGCAACGAGCTTGTTCGCGAGGCGATGCATTCGGTCTTCCTCTACCATGCCATCAGGGCGGGCATGGACATGGGCATCGTGAATGCCGGCCAGCTCGCGATTTACGACGACATCGATCCCGAGCTTCGCGAGCTTGTCGAAGACGTGATCCTCAACCGCCGCGACGATGCGACCGAGCGTCTGCTCGAGGCCGCCGAGCGCTACAAGGGCGAAGGCGGCAAGAAGCGCGAAGAAGACCTTTCATGGCGCGAGAAGCCGGTGAACGAGCGCATTTCGCATTCGCTGGTGAAGGGCATCAACGCGTTCATCGAGGAAGATGTCGAGGAGGCGCGTCATCACTTCGAGCGCCCGCTGCACGTCATCGAAGGCCCGCTGATGGACGGCATGAATGTCGTTGGCGACCTGTTCGGTTCGGGCAAGATGTTCCTGCCGCAGGTGGTGAAGAGCGCGCGCGTGATGAAGCAGGCCGTGGCCTATCTCATGCCCTTCATGGAGAAGGAAAAGGAAGAGCTCGGCATCACCGACGACGATGCGGCGGCACGCATTCTCATGGCGACCGTGAAGGGCGACGTTCACGATATCGGCAAGAACATCGTCGGCGTCGTGCTTCAGTGCAACAATTTCGAAGTCATCGACATGGGCGTGATGCAGCCGGCCGAGAAGATTCTCGAGGCGGCGAAGAAGCACAAGGTCGATATCATCGGCCTGTCGGGCCTCATCACGCCGTCGCTGGACGAGATGTGCCATGTCGCGGCCGAGATGGAACGCCAGGGCTTCAAGGTGCCGCTTCTCATCGGCGGCGCGACGACGAGCCAGATTCACACGGCGGTGAAGATCAGCCCCAACTACAAGGCCGGGCAGGCGATCTATGTCACCGACGCCAGCCGGGCGGTGGGCGTGGCGTCCACCCTCATCTCCGAGCGTGCGGACGCCTACATCACCGATATACGCGAGCAGTACAAGGATCTCGCCGCGCGCCATGCCGCGGGCAGGGAAAAGAAGGAGCGCCAGACGCTCGAGGGTGCGCGGGAGAACCGCCCGAAGATCGACTGGAAGGGCTACAAGCCCACGAAGCCGGCCTTCCTCGGCACCAAGGTGTTCGACGATTATCCGATCGATACGCTCGTTCCCTATATCGACTGGACGCCCTTCTTCCAGACCTGGGAACTCGCGGGCCGCTACCCGCAAATTCTCGACGACGACAAGGTCGGCGAGGCGGCGCGCTCGCTCTTTGCCGATGCGCAGGAAATGCTGAAACAGATGGTCGAGGAGAAGTGGCTGAAGGCGCGCGCCGTCATCGGCTTCTGGCCCGCGAACGAGATCGATGTGGACGACATCGAGCTCTATACGGATGACGGCCGGAAGGAACGGCTCGAGGTGTTCCACACCCTGCGCCAGCAGATGAAGCGTTCGTCGGAGCGCGCGAATTTTGCGCTGTCGGATTTCGTTGCACCGAAGGACAGCGGCGTTGCCGACTATATTGGCGGCTTCTGCGTCAGCGCCGGCTTCGGCGAGGACGACATCGCCAGGGGGTTCAGGGAAAAGCACGACGACTATCGCGCCATCCTCTCGCAGGCGCTCGCCGACCGTCTGGCGGAAGCCTTCGCCGAACACATGCATGAGCGTGTGCGCAAGGAGTTCTGGGCCTATGCCGCGGACGAAAACCTCAGCAGCCAGGAGCTGATCGAGGAGAAGTATCAGGGCATCCGTCCGGCGCCGGGCTATCCCGCGCAGCCCGACCACACGGAGAAGGCAACGCTTTTCAAGCTGCTCGATGCCGAAGACAAGATCGGCGTGAAACTGACCGAGAGCTATGCCATGTGGCCGGGCGCCTCGGTGAGCGGCCTCTATTTCAGCCACCCGCAGTCGGAATATTTCGGCGTCGGCAAGATCGAGCGCGATCAGGTGGTCGAGTATGCGAAGCGCAAGGGCATGGACCTGAAGGTGATGGAGCGTTGGCTGGCGCCGATCCTCAACTACACGCCGGGCGCCGAGCCCGAAGAAGAAGCGGCGTGAGGTCTCCCGCATAAACAAGAAAGAGGGCGCATGATCTTCATGCGCCCTCCGGAATTCTTGAATGCTGTCTGCCCTTCGAGGGGGGGGCGGCATGTCCGGTCAGAACACGCCCATCGTTATGGCGCCGACGAAGAGAAATGCCAGTCCGGTCGCCAGGTACCCAATCTTCATCGCAAGCATTCCGGCCTCCCGTATCTTGGGTGGAGGAAGACTCTCAGGCCGAAAGACGCCGTTTCGCAAGAGGAATCGTGGCTGCGCCGCGGCAGGGGTTTGAATGCGTTTGAAGATCGTGCCGCAAGCCTTTGAATCGGGCTCCGGAATCGCATGTGAATGAATTTCTGTCAGTGTCATCGATTCGTCGCGTATGAGGCGCGACGGCGCCGGCACCGCGGCGGATGTGCATTTTGCGCTTCGAAGCTGTGGTTCAGCGGCGGAAGTGGATCACGGGTTTGCCGATGCTCTCGCGGTCGAGAAGCCGCTGCAGAACGGAAGGCGCCTGTGCCAGGGGGAAGCTTGCCGAGGGTTCGGGATCGATGCGGCCTTCGATTGCCCAGTTCGTCAGTGTCCGGAGCAACGGAACGTTCCCGGCCGGATCGGCGCGGACATAGCCGCCCCAGTCGACGCCGACGATGGAGCTGCGCTTCAACAGCGGCAGGTTCAGCGGAATGCGCGGAATGTCGCCCGCAGCGAATCCGACGACAAGGTGGCGGCCGCCCGGTGCGAGGCAGCGGAAGGCCGTCTCGGACGTGTCGCCGCCGACCGGATCGTAGACGAGATCGACGTCGCGCCGTCCCGTCAGCGGTTCGAGCGTCTTGCGCCAGTCGGACGCCGTGTAGTCGATGGCGAAGTCCGCGCCGCGCGCCATCGCGGCATTGCGCTTCTCCTCGGTGGAAGCTGCCGCGACGACGGTCGCGCCCATCGCCTTCGCGACATCGATGGCCGCCATGCCGACGCCGCCCGCTGCACCGAGCACCAGAACGGTTTCGCCGGGTTTGAGATGGCCGCAGGTCTCGAAGCCGTAAAGCGCCGTGCAATAGGAAACGATGAAGCCGGCGGCGGCCTCCGCGCTCATGTTGGCGGGTACGGGAATGCAGGCGGCGGCGGGAAGCGCGATCTTTTCCGCGAGCGCGCCCGCGGGCGAGAGCGCCATTACGCGCTTGCCCATCAGCGCTTCCGGCGCGCCTTCGCCGAGCGCGACGACCTTGCCCGCGACTTCGCTTCCCGGCGTGAAGGGCAGCGGCGTCTTCACCTGATAGAGCCCGGCGACGAGCAGCGCATCGACATAGCCGAGGCCCGCCGCTTCCGTCTCGATCACGACCTGTCCGCGTCCAGGTATGGGATCGGCGAGGTCTTCGAGCGTCAGCGTGGAGGGCGCACCGTAGTTGCCGCAACGGATGGCATGCATTTCTTCTTCCGTTCCTTCTGGTCGTCGTTGCGAGGAGCGGCGAAGCCGCGACGCGGCAATCCAGGGGCCGCTTGCTCCGCGTTTGCCGCTCCTGGATTGCTTCGCTTCGCTCGCAATGACGCGGCTGTTTTGATGCCGGGAGCCTACGACAATCGCGCTCCTTGCGGGAGTCACGCCTTTCCGCAGCCGCCGCCGCCCGGCGTCATGACGATCACCGTGTCGCCCGCGTCGAGTTCCGCCGTCGCGGAACCGGCAAGCGTTTCGATACTGCCATCGGCGCGGCGGATCTCGTTTCGCCCCAGCGCGCCGTCGCTCCCACCCGCGAGACCCGAAGGCGCGACGATGCGATGCGTCGAAAGGATGGAGAGGTGCATGGGCTCGCGGAAGCGGATCGCGCGCACCGCGCCGTCGCCGCCTCTGTGCTTTCCCTTCCCGCCCGAACCCTTGCGGATGGAAAATTCCTCCAGCAGAACGGGGAAACGCCATTCGAGCACTTCCGGATCGGTCAGCCTTGAATTCGTCATATGCGTCTGCACGGCGTCGGCGCCGTCGAAGTCCGGCCCCGCGCCTGCGCCGCCCGCAATCGTCTCGTAATACTGGTAGCGATCGTTGCCGAAGGTCAGGTTGTTCATCGTGCCCTGCGCCGAGGCCATGGCGCCGAAAGCACCGAACAGCGCATCCGTCACCGCCTGGCTCGTCTCCACATTGCCGCCGACGACCGCCGCCGGATAGCGCGGGGAAAGCATGGAGCCCTCGGGAATGACGATCTCGATGGGCTTGAGGCAGCCTTCGTTCAGCGGAATGTCGTCGTCCACCATGCAGCGGAAAACATAAAGCACGGCCGCGCGCGCGACGGCGGAAGGCGCGTTGAGGTTGCTCGCGAGTTCCGCGCTCGTGCCGGTGAAGTCGATCTTCGCCGTTCGCGCCTCGCGGTCGATGCTCACCGCGACATGGATCGCCGATCCGTCATCCATCTTCTGCACGAAGGCCGCGTCCTTCAGACGGTCGATCACGCGGCGGACGTTTTCTTCCGCATTGTCCTGCACGTGGCGCATATAGGCGGTGACGACATCGAGGCCGAATTCGCCGACCATCTTGCGCAGTTCCTCCGCGCCCTTGCGGCAGGCGGCAACCTGCGCGCGAAGATCGGCGATGTTCTGCTCCGGATTGCGCGCGGGAAAGGGGCCGCCGGTCAGCAGGGCGCGTATCTCCGCCTCGAGGAAGCGGCCTTCCGCGACGATGCGGAAATTGTCGATGAGGATGCCTTCCTCCTCGATGCTGCGCGAATGCGCCGGCATGGAGCCGGGCGATATGCCGCCGATATCGGCGTGATGTCCGCGTGCGGCGACATAGAAGAGGCGTGTCCTGCCTTCCGCGTCGTAGACGGGCGCCACCACCGTCACGTCCGGCAGATGCGTGCCGCCATTGTAAGGCGCGTTCAGCACATAGACGTCGCCGGGCCCCATGCCGGCGTTCTGATCGATCACCGCGCGCACGCTCGCGCCCATGGAGCCCAGATGCACCGGCATGTGCGGCGCGTTCGAGACGAGCCCGCCGGTGGGGTCGAAAACGGCGCAGGAGAAGTCGAGCCGTTCCTTGATGTTCACCGACGACGCCGTGTTCTGCAGCGCCGCGCCCATCTGTTCGGCGATGGACATGAAGCGGTTGTTGAAGATTTCGAGCATCACCGGGTCTGCGTCCGTGCCGATGACGGTGCGCTTGGGCAGCGGCACGACGCGGCGGAGAACGATGTCGTCCGCAGGCGTCACTTCCGCTTCCCATCCCGGCTCCACGGCGATCGTCTGGTTCGGCTCGATGACGAGCGCCGGGCCGGCAGCCCTGTGGCCGGGCTTCAGCGCTTCGCGCCGGAAAATGTCGGCCTCCCGCCAATCGCCTCCCATATGGATGCGGCGGCGGTCCGCTGGCACCGGGTTGCCGCCCGCGTGTTCCCGCGCGGCAGTCTTGCGGGGCTGCGCGCCGCGCTCTTCCGCCGAGACTTCGACGGCCTCGACGATGATGGTCTTCCCGTCGAAGCTGAAGCCGAACTGCGCGCGATGCGCCGTCTCGAATGTCTCTGCGGCCTCTTCGATGTCCTGCGCCGCGAAGGGGATCTGCAGCGAGGTGTCGCTGCCCTCGTAGCGCAAATGGAGCAGGGGAGTGATGGTCGCGTCCGATGCCGCGATGCCTTGCGCTTCCAGTTCCCTTGTCGCTTCGTCCGCGAGTGCCGCAATGGCTTCGCCGATTTCGCTCCGGCGTTTCTCGTCGAGCGGTTTCGTCACAGCCCGCGCCCGCGAGGCGGATATCCGCGCAAGGCCCATGCCATAGGCGGAAAGCAAGCCGGAAAAGGGGTGGATGTGAACGGTCTTCATGCCAAGTGTATCGGCGACGAGGCAGGCATGCTGGCCGCCCGCGCCGCCGAAGCAGGACAGCGCATAGGAGGTGACATCATGGCCGCGCTCGACGGAAATCTTCTTGATGGCGTTCGCCATGTTCTCGATGGCGACGCGCAGAAAGCCTTCGGCGATCTCTTCGGGCGTCCTTCCGTCGCCGACGCTTTTCGCCAGCTCCGAGAACTGGTGGCGCACGGTGTCGCGGTCCAGGTTTTCGTTCTGCCCGGGGCCGAAGACGGCGGGAAAAAGGTCGGGCTGCAGCTTTCCCAGCATCACGTTGGCGTCGGTAACGGTCAGCGGTCCGCCGCGCCGGTAGCAGGCGGGGCCGGGGTTGGCGCCGGCCGAATCCGGGCCCACCTGGAAGCGCCCGTCCCGGTAGTGAAGGATCGAGCCGCCGCCGGCCGCAACGGTGTGAATGCGCATCATGGGGACGCGCATGCGCACGCCCGCGATTTCCGTCTCGAAGCTGCGTTCGTATTCGCCGTCGTAATGCGACACGTCCGTCGAGGTGCCGCCCATGTCGAAGCCGATGACGCGCGCGAACCCCGCCTGCGTCGCCGTCGCAGCCGCGCCGGCAATGCCGCCCGCCGGTCCGGACAGGATCGCATCCTTGCCCTGAAAGAGGGCCGCGTCGGTGAGCCCGCCGGAAGACTGCATGAAGAAGAGCCGCGTCCCGGCATCCTTCGTTCCGATGGCATCCGCGATGCGGTCCACATAGCGCCGCAGCAGCGGCGAGAGATAGGCGTCGACGACCGTCGTGTCGCCGCGCGAGACGAATTTGATGAGGGAGCTCACGCGGTGCCCGAGCGAAATCTGCGTGAACCCGATTTCGCGCGCGATCTCGCCCGCCGTCCTTTCATGCGCGGGATGGCGGTAGCCATGCAGGAAAGAGATGGCGACAGAGCGGATGCCTGCATCGAAGGCGCTTTGAAGCGCGCGCCGCGTCTCCTCGCGGTCGAGCGGCGTCAGAACCTCGCCCTCCGCGCTCACGCGTTCCGGCACCTCCGCGACACGTTCGTAGAGCTGTTCCGGCTTTTCGATCTTCAGGCGGAAGAGATGCGGCCGCGCCTGGTAGCCGATGGCCAGCGCATCGCGGAAGCCGCGCGTCGTGAGGAGAAGCGTGCGGTCGCCCTTGCGCTCCAGCAGGGCATTGGTCGCAACGGTCGTGCCCATCTTCACCGCGCCGATGCGTCCTGCGGGCAGCGGTTCGCCCGCCGCCACGCCGAGCAGGTCGCGGATGCCTTGCAGTGCCGCATCCTCGTAGTGCTCCGGATTCTCGGAGAGAAGCTTCAGCGCCCGCAGGCTTCCGTCCGGCGCCTTGCCGATCACATCGGTAAAGGTGCCGCCCCGGTCGATCCAGAAGTCCCAGCGGTTGTCGCGCATGTCGATTTCCGTCATGCGGTGCAACCTGCCACAGGCCCTCTCATCTGTCTCACCCTCCGTGGCCGGCACCCCCCCGCCCCGAAATTTGCAACGCTGACGCGCTGTAAATTTCGACCCTCCCCGAGGGGAGGGTGAGTGGCTGGCGTCGTGTTGTCTGGGACTTTCAGCGGCGATTGCAGCGTCGGCGGGAGATCAAAGAACGAACCTCTCTTCCCACCCTCCCCTCGGGGAGGGTCGAAAAATTCCAGAGAATTTTTCGGGGCGGGGGAATGGCCAGCGCGAAGGCGGCCGCCCCCTCATTTACGCAAGGTCATCCGCCGATTTCGCAGGTGCGAGACGAGGAAAAACGTCCTATTCTCTCTCCATGTCGATTTGGGGAAAAATCGCTGGCGCCGGCGTGGGACTAGCCGTCGGTGGGCCATTGGGTGCGCTCCTGGGCGCGGTCGCCGGACATATCGTCATCGACCGCGCTCTCCAGGACAGCGAAGTCGTGTTTACGATCGCCCTCATCGCGCTCTCGGCCAAGATGGCGAAGGCCGACGGCGAGGTCAGCGATTCAGAGATCCGGGCCTTCGAGGAGATATTCAAGGTGCCGCCGGGCGAGGCGCGGAACGTCGCGCGCGTCTACAAGGTCGCCCAGCAGGACGTCGCGGGGTTCGAAGCCTATGCGCGCCAGGTCGCCCGCATCTATCAGGACCGGCCGGCAATGCTCGAAGACGTGCTCGACGCGCTGTTCCACATCGCCAAGGCCGACGGTCATGTCCATCCCCAGGAGCTCGACTATCTGCGCACCGTCGCCGACATTTTCGGCTTCTCGGAAATCGAGTTCGCGCGCATCCGGGCAAGCCATCTCGGCCAGGAGAAGGGCGACCCCTATCTCGTGCTCGGCATCACGCCCGATATTTCCGACGAAGACCTCAAGAAGGCCTATCGGCGCCTCGTCCGGGAAAACCATCCCGACACGCTGATCGCCCGTGGCGTGCCGAGGGAACTGGTGACCATCGCCAACGAGAAGCTCGCCGCAATCAATGTCGCCTATGGGCGGATTGCGAAACAGCGCGGCATCGCGGGCTGAGTATTCGCGCGGCGCCTCCCAGGTATTGAGCAGGTAAAACCGGATCGGCCGTGGAACCGGAAACATTGCGGATCAGACGACGAAAGGTCGGGGAGAAGAAGGCCCCAGCGTTTCGTGACGTTTCGGTGACGTTACGATGACAGTCGGCGGTGGAACCCGGGGATATTTCTTTCTCAGGAGCGGATCGGGGACGAGCTTCCGGGAAATCGCGCCGGGAAACGCGTACCCCGATTTCCGGCTTCGGCGGCTTGCGACGGTTCAGTGACATATCAATGACAGTCGGCCTGAAAACGGGCTATTTATCCCCGGCCGGGGCTGGCTGACAGGTCCTTTTTTCTCTTTTCCCGCCCTATGCGCGGCGTCCGGGCTGCGCTAACAACGGGCCGCAAGACGCTGGCCGAACAGGGCGTCCGGAAAGCATGGATTCGCGATGACCCCCCTCCATCTGGGCTTCATGGTGCTGATCAACCTGATCTGGGGCTTTGCCCTGATCATGGCGAAGCTGTCGCTCGACCATTTTCCGCCGCTGCTCTTCGCGGCGTTGCGCTTCACGCTGATCGTGCTCGTGCTGTTTCCGTTCCTCAAGATACACCGTGGGCGGATGAAGGAAGTCATCATCATCGCGCTCTGCGCGGGGCCGGTCGGCTTCGGCTTCTTCTTTCTCGGCCTTTCGCTTTCCAACGCGTCGGTCGTCGCGGTGACGAGCCAGCTCGGTGTGCCCTTCGCCACGATCATGTCCATCGTGTTCCTGAAGGAAGAAGTCTACTGGCGGCGCTGGCTCGGCATTTCGCTGTCCTTCCTCGGCGTCATGATCATCAGCTTCGACCCGGTGGTCTTCACCTATATCGACGGTCTGCTTTTTGTCGTCGCCTCGGCGCTTGTCGGCTCGGTGGGCACGATCTATCAGCGGCAGATCAGGAATGTGGGCGTGTTCGAGTTGCAGGCCTGGGTGGCGGTTGCCGCCGCGCCGTTGATGCTCGGCGCGTCGCTGGCCTTCGAGGGAAACCTCGCCGGCACGGTGATGACGGCGACGCTGCTCCAATGGTCCGGCGTCTTCTACGTCGCCTTCGCATCGAGCCTGGTCGGGCATGCGGGCATCTACTACCTCCTGCAACGTTACGAGGTGACGCAGACGGCGCCGCTGACGCTGCTCTCGCCGGTCTTCACCGTCTTTTTTGCGGTGACGCTTCTTGGCGAACTTCTGACCACGCGTATGATCGTCGGCGCTCTCGTCGCCTTGACCGGCGTTCTCATCGTGTCGATCCGCCAGAAGCGGATCGTGGATACGGGGTTCTGATGCCGATGGACTGCATCGAACGGCCATCGCCCAATTTCGACGACCGCCCGGCCGGGCGCGCCGCCGACATTCTGCTGCTGCATTATACGGGCATGGAAAGCGGGGAGGCGGCTGCGTCGCGGCTCTGCGATCCGGCGGCGAAGGTCTCGGCGCATTACATGGTCGATGAAGCCGGTGCCGTCACGCGCATGGTGCCGGAAGAGAAGCGCGCCTGGCATGCGGGCGTTGCGCAATGGGCGGGCGAGAACGATATCAACGGCCTTTCCATCGGTATCGAGATCGTGAATGGCGGGCATGATTTCGGTTGTCCGCCTTACCCGGAAGCGCAGATGCGGGCGCTGGAAACCCTGTGCCGCGAGATTCTCGCGCGTCATCCGATCCCGGCGCGGCGCGTGCTCGGACATTCGGATGTCGCGCCTGCGCGCAAGGCGGATCCCGGCGAGTGGTTCGATTGGGCGCGGCTTGCGCGCGCCGGTGTCGGCTTGTGGGTCGAGCCGGAGCCTGTCATCGAAGGTCCGGTGCTTGCGCTGGGCGATCGCGGCGACACGGTTGCCGAACTGCAATACATGCTCGCCGATTACGGCTATGGGCTCGAAGTGCTTGGCCGTTACGACGAGACGACGAAGGCGGTCGTCACCGCGTTTCAGCGTCACTTCCGGCCTCAGCGGGTGGACGGGGTGGCGGACATTTCGACCGTCGCCACCCTTCGCCGCCTCGCCGATGCCGTGAAGACCTGGGCCTAGGGGATCAGCGTCACGCGTCCGAGCGCCTTGCGGCTTTCGATATATTCATGCGCGGCCGCTGCATCCTTCAGCGCGAAGGACTTGTCGAGCACGACCTTCAACTCGCCCTTGCCGATGTCCTCGATCAGTTTCCGGATGTTGTTGTAGACGCGGTCGGCGAAGATTTGGGCGCCGGGAAAGACGCCGGACAGCGACTGGTTGCCGCCCATCATGGTCGAGGGGATGGGCGCCGCCGTCTTGATGTCCATGTTGTCGGGGATCGCCCATGCCGTGCGCGCGGTTGAGCGTGTCGCCGCCCTCGATCACGATGCCTTCGGGAAGGCAGGCCGGGTCCTCGACATCCTCATACTTGAAGACGCCGGGCGGTCCGTTCCCGTAATAGACAGCGGCTTTCATTTTCTTCCTCCCTGTACTGAGTTTGCGTATCGGCGCTATGTCGGTGTCTGGGGTGCGATGTGCAAGCACCTTGACGCGAGCCTTCTTTGCGCTCATGTCCAGGGGGTCAGATGGCCGGATGGCCGCTGCATTCGTGCAGAGGAAAGTCCGGGCTCCACGGAAACACGGTGCCGGATAACGTCCGGCGGGGGCGACCCCAGGGAAAGTGCCACAGAAAGCAAACCGCCGGGCCTTCGGGCCAGGTAAGGGTGAAAGGGTGCGGTAAGAGCGCACCGCGCGGACGGTAACGGACGCGGCACGGCAAACCCCACCGGGAGCAAGACCAAATAGGGGCGGCATTTCAGGCATTTAGCCTGGAAAACCCGTTTCCGGGCCGCCGCCCGGGTTGGTTGCTCGAGGCGTCCGGTAACGGGCGTCCCAGATGAATGGCCATCGCCCGCAAGGGCACAGAACCCGGCTTACAGGCCATCTGACACCTTTCACCGCCGTCCGGCTGTCATCGAAATGTCATTGAAGCGTCACGCTCTTGCGCTCGCGAGGTTCAGAGCGACGATTTTGGACCGTTTCCCGACCGCAAAGCCCGGCTTGCAGAGCATCGGGCATCCGGCGCTCCCCTTTATCCCCTCTCGATCATCCCGTCGCACCTGGCATCTTCCAGGGTGTCAGCGCCGGAGCGTTTCGAGGTGGCACAGTCCGATCTCCAGAACAGATGTTTGTTCTTCTTATGTTCTCAATGTATTCGCAATTTTAACGACCTGTTAAGGCCGTTGAATACCGCGCAAAACCGCGAAAATACTAGGGTTTCCCGTTGACGCCCATGATATCCCATGATATCCCATGATGTCCCGTAAAAAGGCCATGCTGCCCCGATTGGTGCCAGCCGGTCCTGTGGACAAGAGCCCCGAAGGCAGGAGGGGCGGCCCGATAAAGGGGAAGAGGTCGGACGATGGAGTCGTTCCGGGGGCGTTTCACGAACAAGATCGACTCGAAGGGGCGGGTATCCGTTCCTGCGAAGTTTCGTGCCGTCACGCTCGCCCAGGGCCTCAATGGCGTGATCCTGTTTCCGCCGCTCAACCCGGGAGCTTTCATCGAGGGCTGCGGACCCGCCTTCTCGGACATCATCGACCAGATGCTCGACCGGCTCGATCCCTTCGCGCCCGAACGCCAGACGCTGGCGGCGGTGCTGATCGGCGAGAGCGCGGAGCTGACCTTCGACTCCGATGGACGCGTGATCCTGCCGGAGGCGCTCCGCAATATTGCCGGCATTTCCGACGAGGCGACCTTTGTGGGCATGGGGCAGCGCTTCCAGGTCTGGGAGCCGAAGGCCTATGACGCCTACTACGCCAAGGCGCTGGAAGACGCGCAGAAGTACCGCGACCTGCTGCGCTCGCCTGCGGCGCAGGGTGGAGGCGGGCAATGAGCGGCGCCGGCCAGAGCCATAGTCCTCATGTTCCTGTAATGCTGGCCGATGTCCTCGACGTGCTGAAACCTCGCGACGGCGGCATCTATGTGGACGGAACCTTCGGGGCGGGCGGCTATACGCGCGCGATCCTCGAGTGTGCCGATTGCGCCGTGCTCGCGATCGACCGCGACCCGAGCGCAATCCTGCGCGGCCGCGCGCTTGAACCCGAATTCGGCGGCCGCCTTACGCTGATCGAAGGCTGCTTCGGCGACATGGAGCGGCTCGTCCGCGCGCTCGGCCATGAGACGGTGGACGGCGTGGTCTTCGATGTCGGCGTTTCCTCGATGCAGATCGACCAGGCGGAACGCGGTTTCTCGTTCCAGCAGGACGGGCCGCTCGACATGCGCATGAGCGGGGAGGGGCCTTCCGCCGCCGATGCGGTGAACCATCTCGACGAAAGCGACCTTGCGCGCATCATTGCCGTCTATGGCGAGGAGAAACGTGCCCGCGCGGTCGCCCGCGCCATCGTGGCGGCGCGCGAGGAAGCGGAACTCCACCGGACGCTGGAACTTGCGGAAATCGTCACGCGGGTGATCGGCCGCCGCCCGCAGGACAAGATCCACCCCGCGACGCGGACATTCCAGGCGTTGCGCATTTTCGTGAACGACGAGCTTGGCGAGCTGGCGCGTGGTCTTTCTGGCGCCGAGGCATTGCTTCATGAGGGCGGACGGCTCGCCGTTGTCGCCTTTCATTCGCTGGAAGACCGGATCGTGAAACGCTTTCTTGTCGAGCGCACAGGACGGGCCGGCCGCGCGAACCGCTATATGCCCGCGAGCGAAGAGATCGAACCTTCCTTCCGCGAGATCGCGCACAAGGCGCGCAAGGCTTCGGAAGCGGAGATCGAAACGAATGTCCGCGCCCGTTCGGCGAAGCTCCGCGCCGCCGAACGCACAGGCGCGCCCGCAGTGCCGCTCGATCTTGCCGCGCTCGGCATGCGCAACATGCCCTCCTTCCTGGGAGGCGCCGCATGATCCGCGTCATCAATCTTCTGCTGGTGCTCGCCGTGATCGGCCTGTCGGTCGGGCTCTATGACATCAAATATCGCGCCGAGACGGCGGACCGGCATGCGCGCCAGCTCGAAGGCCGCATTGCGAAGGAGCAGGAAGCGATCCGCGTGTTGCGCGCCGAGTGGAGCTATCTCAACCAGCCGGAACGGCTGCAGGAGCTCGCCAAGCGCTATACGGAACTGAAGCCGCTGACCGCCGCGCAGATCGGCACCTTCGACGACGTGCCCATGCCGCATATGGCTGACGAGTTCTACGTGCCGCAGCGCCAGCCCCTTGGCGGCTATGCCGGCGTTTCGGCCAGCGGGAGCACCATCCAATGATCGGGTCGGGCATCGGATCGAGGATCGGCCGCCGGGCGGACGCCCATTTGCAGGGCCGCTACCTGCCGCCCGGTCATGACGCCATCGCCAGGTCGCGCGCGCCGCGCCAGGGCGGAGGAGAAAACCGCACGCCGTCGCAGCGCCGCATCTTCCTCTCGCTCGCGCTTTTCGCTGCCTGTTTCACGCTGGTCGGCGCCCGGCTCGTCGGCCTTGCCATCATGGGTGGCGACGGCGGAGACAATGTCGCGGTCGCGAGTGCGGCGGCGCAAATCCACCGGCCCGACATCGTGGACCGGAACGGCGAGGTGATGGCGACGGATATTGCGACGGCGTCTCTCTTTGCCGATGCGCGCTATGTCATCGATCCGGCGGAGACTGCCCGCCAGCTCGTGAGCGTGCTGCCGGACCTCGACGTCCAGGACGTGACGGCGAAACTCGAAGCCGGCGGGGCTTTCGTCTGGCTCAAGCGCGACCTTACGCCGAAGCAGCAATATGCCGTCCATTATCTCGGCCTGCCGGGGCTCGACTTCCGCAGCGAACAGAAGCGCGTCTATCCGAACGGCAAGACCGGCTCCAACGTGCTCGGCATGGTGGATATCGACAATCGCGGTATCGCGGGCATCGAGCGCTACATGGACAAGTCGCTCGGCCGCGCGGATGACACAGGACGGCCCAATTTCGACCGCAACAGCACGCTCATGCTGTCTGTCGACCTTCATGTGCAGCATGCGCTGCGCGACGAACTCGAGAAGTCGATGGCGGAATTCAGCGCGTTGGCAGCGGTCGGCGTCATTATGGATGTGCATACGGGCGAAGTGGTCGCAATGACTTCGCTTCCCGATTTCGACCCGAACGATCCGATGGTCTCGCCGGACAACACGCGGTTCAACCGCGCAACGCTCGGCGTCTACGAAATGGGCTCCGTCTTCAAGGCGGTGACGCTTGCCGCCGCGCTGGACAGCGGGCGGGTCAACCTCGACGGACGTTTCGATGCGACGCAGCCGCTGCAGGTCGCGCGTTTCAAGATTCACGACTATCACGCCGAAAACCGCTGGCTCTCCGTGCCGGAGGTTTTCATCCATTCCTCGAATATCGGCACGGCGAAGATCGCGCTTCAGCTGGGCGGGGAAGAGCATCGCCAGTATCTCCAGCGCTTCGGGCTGCTGACGCGGCCGCAGATCGAGTTGCCCGAATCCGGCGCGCCGCTGACGCCTGCTCGCTGGACCGAGCTTGCGACGATCACGACATCATATGGCCACGGCATCGCGGTGACGCCGCTACAGGTCGCGAGCGCCGTTTCGACCATCGTCAATGGCGGCTTCAAGGTGGAGCCGACCTTCCTGCGTCACAATGAGCCGCGGCTCGGCGAGCGGGTGATCTCGGCGGAGACGAGCGCGACCATGCGCGGGCTGTTGCGTCTGGTCGTGATGGAAGGAACCGGACGCAAGGCCGATGTGGCGGGCTATCCGGTAATGGGCAAGACGGGCACGGCGGAGAAGCCGATGAACGGCGGCTATTCGCGCACCAAACTCATCACCTCTTTCATCAGCGCCTTCCCGGCGAACGATCCGCGGTACGCCATGATCGTGATGTTCGACGAACCGAAATCCACCAAGGAAACCTATGGCTATGCAACGGCGGGCTGGAACGCGGCGCCGGTGACGGCGCGCGTGATCTCCCGCGTGGCGCCGCTGCTCGGCATCAAGCCGGCGACGAAGCCGCAGGAAAGCGACGTGCTGAGGGAGGCGAAGCTCGTCTCCTACCAGACGACGCACGGAGAGTGAAATTCAAGCCTGCTCCAGAGGGCGGGCGGCGAGGCCAGAAGGCCGATGTTGAGTAGACGGCACGAACAGAATGTTGGGTGACATGCAGCTTGCGGCGTTGATCGGGAACGAGTCCCCGGCGCTTCCCGAAGGGGGAGCGACGGAGATTCTCGGCCTGACGGCGGACAGTCGCGCGGTGCGGCCCGGCTATCTCTTCGCCGCGTTGCCCGGCACCAGACTCGACGGCACGAAGTTCATCGGCCAGGCGCTCGAAATGGGTGCCGCGGCGCTGCTCGTGCCGCAGGGTGCGACGATCGAAGCGGACGTGCCCGTGATCGCCGACCGCAATCCGCGCCGGCGCCTTGCGCTGATGGCGGCGACCTTTTTCGGCGTGCAGCCGCGTACCATCGCGGCGGTGACGGGCACGAACGGCAAGACGTCCGTTGCGACCTTCACGAGGCAGATATGGGCGATGCTTGGCGAGCAGGCAGCGAGCCTCGGCACGCTCGGTATAACGAGCCCGAAGGGCGATCGTCCGCTCGGCTATACGACGCCGGACCCCGTGGCGCTGCAGGCGGAACTCGCCGCGCTGGCGAAGGAAGGCGTGACGCATCTCGCGATGGAAGCGTCGAGCCACGGGCTGGCGCAATACAGGCTCGACGGAGCGAAGCTTGCCGCGGCCGGCTTCACCAACATCACCCGCGATCACATGGACTATCACGCGAGCTTCGACGACTATCTTTACGCGAAGCTCCGTCTTTTCGGTGAAGTGATGGGACCGGGCGGCGTTGCCGTCATCAATGCGGATAGCGCGCAGTTTGCCGAGTTCGAGGCTGTCTCCTGGGCGCGCGGGCATCGCGTGATCTCGGTCGGTCGCAAGGGACGCGACATCTTTCTCGCCGCCGCGCGGCCGACGCTTCGCGGGCAGGTGCTCGACATCGTGCATGAAGGCGCCAACTACGAAGTGAACCTGCCACTCGTCGGCGGTTTCCAGGCGTCGAATGCGCTTGTCGCGGCGGGCCTCGCCATCGGTTGCGGCGCGGAAGCGGCGCAGGTTTTCGCCGTGCTCGAAAAGCTTTCCGGCGCCAAGGGCCGCATGGAAGAAGTTGCGCATCTGCCGTCGGGCGCCTCCGTCTATGTCGACTATGCGCACACGCCGGACGCGCTGCAGAATGTGCTCGAGGCGATGCGGCCGCATACGCAGAACCGGCTTTTCGTCGTGTTCGGCTGTGGCGGGGACCGCGACAAGGGCAAGCGTCCGATCATGGGCGAGATCGCGGCGAGGCTTGCCGATGCCGTTTATGTGACCGACGACAATCCGCGCAGTGAAGAGGCGGCCGCGATCCGCGCCGAAGTGATGAAGGGTTGCCCGCAGGCCAGCGAGATCGGCGACCGGGGACAGGCCATCGAAATGGCGATGCGCGCGCTCGAGAAGGGCGACGTGCTGGTGGTTGCGGGCAAGGGCCACGAGACCGGGCAAATCGTCGGCGACCGGACGATCCCTTTCTCCGATCACGGCGCGATCGAAGCGGCGGCAAGCAAGTTGGGAGGTGGCGCATGACGGCACCTCTGTGGACAAGCGCCGATGTGATCGCCGCGACGGGCGGAGAGGCCATCGGCGGGACATGGACCGCGAGCGGCGTTTCCATCGACAGCCGGACGCTCGAAAAGGGCGATCTCTTCGTTGCCATTGCCGGCGAGAATTCGGACGGCCATGCTTATGTCGAGGGCGCACTGAAGCGGGGTGCGGCCGCGGCGCTGGTTTCCCATGCGAGCGAGGCGATGCGCGCGGCGGGGCCGCTCGTGCTTGTGCCGGATACGCTCGCGGCGCTCAACGCGCTTGGGCGCGCGGCGCGGAGGCGGACGCAGGCGAAGGTCGTCGCCGTCACTGGCAGCGTCGGCAAGACGGGCACGAAGGAAGCGCTTCGCCTCATCCTTTCCGAGCAGGGGGCAACCCATGCTTCCGCCGCCTCCTACAATAATATGTGGGGTGTGCCGCTCTCGCTCGCGCGAATGCCGGCCGATACGCGCTTCGGCATCTTCGAAGTGGGGATGAACCATCCCGGCGAGATTACGCCGCTGTCGAAGCTGGTGGAGCCGTTCGCCGCCCTCATCACGACCGTCGAAGCGGTGCACATGGCCTTCTTCGACAGCGTCGAGCAGATCGCGGATGCGAAGGGCGAGATTTTCGACGGCCTGCAGAAGGGCGGCGTCGCCATCCTCAACCGCGACAATCCGCATTATGACCGGCTGCGGGCGAAGGCGGAGATGAGCGGCGCGGGGCGCATCATCTCCTTCGGCGAGCACCCGGAAGCGGACGCGCATCTCGAAAAGGCGGCGCTGAAGGAAGATTGTTCCTGTGTCTCGGCGACGATCTGCGGGCAGCCCGTGACCTACAAGCTCTCGGTGCCGGGGCATCACATCGTGATGAACTCGCTCGCGATGCTTGCCGTCGTCCATGCGCTCGAGGCGGACCTCGCCATGGCGGCGCTCGCGATGGCGCATCTGAAGGCGCCGAAGGGCCGGGGCGAACGCCACCGCGTCGAGACGCCGCTCGGTGCCTTCACGCTGATCGACGAGAGCTACAACGCAAACCCGGCCTCGATGCGCGCGGCGCTCGAAGCGCTCGGCCAGTCGAAGCCGGAAGGGAAGGGACGGCGCATTGCCGTCATCGGCGACATGCTCGAACTCGGGGATGCCTCCATCGAGATGCATCGGGGGCTCGTCGAACCGATCAAGGCGGCGGGCATCGACCTCGTTTTCGCGAGTGGGCCGCATATGCGCGAGTTATTCAAGGCGCTGCCGGCGAGCGTGCAGGGGGCCTATGCGGAGACGTCCGGCGAACTGGGGCAGACGCTCAGCGAGGCGATCGAGCCCGGCGACGTCGTGATGGTGAAGGGTTCTCTCGGTTCCCGCATGGGACCCATCGTCGAATTGCTGAGGGGGCTCGGCGACGACGAAGGCGAGAGCATAAGGCGCAACAGGGGGGGCAACTGATGCTTTACGATCTTCTCGGCGGCATGGCGGACGATGTGGCGGGGCTCAATGTGTTCCGGTACATCACCTTCCGCACGGGCGGAGCGACGGTGACGGCGCTTCTCATCAGCTTCCTGTTCGGGCCGCGCATGATCGCGCTCCTGCGCGCGCGGCAGCGGCGCGGCCAGCCGATCCGCGAGGACGGGCCGCAGACGCATGTGCTGCAGAAGCAGGGCACGCCGACCATGGGCGGGTTCCTGATCCTGGTCGGGCTCGTGCCGTCCGTGCTGCTCTGGGCGGACTGGAGCAATCGCTATGTGTGGATCGTGCTCTTCGTGACGCTCGGTTTCGGCGCGGTGGGTTTTGCCGACGACTATCTGAAAGTGTCGAAGATTTCGCCGCAGGGCGTTCCCGGCCGCGTGAAGCTGCTGTTCGAATTCGCGATCGCGCTGGTTGCCATGTGGGCGCTGGTGCTGGTGTCGAGTGAACCGCTGCAGACGGCGCTGACGGTGCCCTTCTTCAAGACGGTGCTGATCCAGCTCGGCGGCTTCTTCTTCCTGTTCGGCGCTCTGGTGATTGTCGGGTCGTCGAATGCGGTGAACCTCACCGACGGGCTCGACGGGCTTGCCATCGTACCGGTGATGATTGCCGCCGCTTCGCTCGGCCTCATCGTCTATCTCGTCGGTAATGCGGTGTTTGCCGATTATCTGCAGATCCATTTCGTACCGGGCACGGGCGAGCTCGCGGTCTTCTGCGGGGCGCTGATCGGCGCGGGGCTCGGCTTCCTCTGGTACAACGCGCCGCCGGCCATGGTGTTCATGGGGGACACGGGGTCGCTCGCGCTCGGCGCGGCTCTGGGTGCGATCTCGGTCGCGGCAAAGCACGAACTCGTGCTGGCGATCATTGGCGGTCTCTTCGTGCTTGAGGCGGTGTCGGTGATCGTGCAGGTCGCGTCGTTCAAGCTGACGGGCAAGCGCGTCTTCCGGATGGCGCCGCTGCATCATCATTTCGAACAGAAGGGCTGGGCGGAGCCGACCGTCGTCGTGCGCTTCTGGATCATCTCGGTCGTGCTCGCCATGGCGGGTCTTGCGACGTTGAAGTTGAGGTGAAGGGATGATCTCGGCGACAGGCTTCGACAAGCGGAACGTGGCGGTGCTGGGACTCGGCAAGTCCGGCCTCGCGGCCGTGCGCGCGCTCGAGGCCGGCGGCGCGAAGGTTTTCGCATGGGACGATGCACCGGCCAAACGCGAGGAGGCGGCGCGGGCGGGCTTGGCGCTCACCGATGCGGCGGGCTGGGACTGGAACGTTTTTTCGGCGCTCGTCCTGAGCCCCGGCATTCCGCTGACGCATCCGGTGCCGCATCCGGCGGTTCTGAAGGCGCGCGCGGCGAATGTCGAAGTTATCGGCGATATCGAGCTCTTCCAACGTGCCGTGAACGCGAGCGGCGTACCGGCTCGCATCGTCGCCGTCACGGGCACGAACGGCAAATCGACGACGACGGCATTGATCGGGCACATGATCCGGCGTTGCGGTGGCGATGCGCAGGTTGGCGGCAATATCGGCCGCGCGGTGCTCGATCTCGATCCGCCGCAGAAGGGGACGGTCTATGTGGTGGAGGTATCCTCCTACCAGATCGACCTGGCGCCCGGACTTGCACCCGATGTCGCGGTGCTGCTCAACATCACGCCCGACCATATCGACCGGCATGGCACGCTTGACCACTATGCCGCCGTAAAGGCACGCATCTTCGCGCGGCAGGCGCAGGGCGACACGGCGGTGATCGGCGCCGACGATGCGATCACCATGGAAATCTGCACGCGCGAAAGTGCGCGCCGCGCGGAGACGGTTGTGCCGGTTTCGATCGGCAAGGCGCTGTCCCGTGGCATCTACGTGCTCGAGGGCATCATCTACGACAGCACCGGCACGCAGACGGCGAAGGCGGGAGACCTTCGCGAAATAAAGACGCTGGCGGGAACGCATAACTGGCAGAACGCGGCGTCGGCCTATGCGGTGGGTCGTGCGCTCGGCTATCAGCGCGAACGTATCCTTGCCGCTTTCGAGAGTTTCCCCGGTCTTGCTCACCGCATGGAAATCGTGGGCGAGGCGAATGGCGTGCGCTTCGTGAACGACAGCAAGGCGACCAATGCGGATGCGGCGTCGAAGGCGCTGGCGACTTATGACAACATTTACTGGATCATCGGCGGCAAGGCGAAGGAGGGGGGCATCTCCTCGCTTGAGCCCTGGTTTGCGAAGATCCGCCGCGCCTACCTCATCGGCGATGCGGCGCATGACTTCGCGGCGGCGCTGAAGGGCAAGGTCGAGGCCATTCAATGCGGTACGCTCGACCGCGCCGTGGAAGCTGCCTCGCGCGATGCGGCGGCGGACAAGGCGGACCTCAAGGTCGTTCTGCTCTCGCCGGCTTGCGCCTCTTTCGATCAATTCAAGAGCTTCGAGGAGCGCGGCGACGTCTTCCGCGCGGCCGTGCAGGAGCGCCTGAAGGCAAAGGGAGGGGCAGCGGCATGATTCGTCTCGCGCGCACCAACCGCAGCCTTTTTGCCGAATGGTGGTGGACCGTCGACAAATGGACGCTGGCCGGGCTGTTCAGCCTGATGCTGCTCGGTGGCGTGCTGGCGCTCGCGGCGAGCCCGGCGGTCGCGACGCGCATTCACCTGCCACCTTTCCATTTTGTCTACCGGCAGATGGCGTTTCTTCTGCCGTCTATTGGCGTTCTGATCGGCGTGTCGCTTCTCAACGTGCGGCAGGTGCGCCGTCTTGCAGCCGCCGTCTTCGTCATTTTCTTCGTGCTGATGGCGCTTACGCCGCTCATCGGACCGGAGGTAAAGGGTGCGCATCGCTGGCTCCAGATCGGGCCCTTCGGCGTGCAGCCTTCGGAATTCGTGAAGCCGTCCTTCATCGTTCTCGTCGCATGGCTTTTCGCGGAGGCGCAGCGGACACCGGGCGTGCCGGGCACGGCAATCGGCCTTGCGCTTTTCGGCATGGTGGTGTCGGTGCTCGCTATCCAGCCCGATTTCGGCCAGCTCATGCTCGTCACTATGGTCTTTGGAGCGATGCTCTTCATGGCAGGCCTGTCCTGGGGCTGGATAGGTTCCCTTGCCACGCTCGCGCTTGTCGGGGCGATTTCCGCCTACTCGCTGATGCCGCATGTGGCGAGCCGCGTCGACCGTTTCCTCAATCCGGAATCGGGCGATACGTATCAGATCGACCGCGCGCTGGATGCTGTGAATGCAGGCGGGATCACTGGGCGGGGACCCGGCGAGGGCGTGGTGAAGCGGATTCTGCCGGATGCACATACGGATTTCATTTTCGCGGTCGCGGCGGAGGAATACGGCATCATCGCCGGTCTCGTCATCATCGGCATTTTCGCTTCCATCGTGATCCGCACACTTCGTCACGCGATGGACGAACCGGATCTTTTCGTGCAATTCGCGACCTGCGGCCTCGTCGCGCTGTTCGGGTTGCAGGCGCTCATCAATATGGCGGTCAATGTGAACCTCATGCCGGCGAAGGGAATGACGCTGCCTTTCATCTCCTATGGCGGTTCGTCTCTCTTCGCGCTCGCCTTCGCGATGGGCATGCTGCTCGCGCTGACGCGCCGCCGCGCGGGCTCCCATGTCGCACGGCCGAACGGACGGGGGATCGACGCATGACGCATTATCCCCGCGGTCCCATCGTCATCGCCGCCGGCGGCACGGGCGGACATCTTTTCCCCGGTCAGGCGCTCGCGCAGGAATTGCGCCGCCGCGGCCGCAAGATCGTGCTGATGACGGACGAGCGCGTGCAGCGTTTCGACCGCTTGTTTCCCGACGCCGATATCTATGCCGTTCCGTCGGCGACACCTTCAGGCAAAGGCCTCGCCGGCCTCTTGAGGGCGGCGCCCGCCATTCTCGCGGGTATCGCTCGCTCCTTCGCGATCCTGCAGCGGGTGAAGCCCGCCGCACTGATCGGCTTCGGTGGCTATCCGACGCTGCCGCCTGTCGCGGCGGCGATCCTGCGCGGCGTGCCGACCTGCGTGCATGAACAGAACGCCGTGCTCGGCCGGGTGAACCGCCTCGTCGGGCCGCATGTCGAGGCGATCGCTTCCACCTTCGACAAGCCGAAATTCCTGAAAGCCCGCGATGCGGGCAAGCTCGTGCTTACCGGCAATCCGGTGCGCGACGCCGTTATCGCGCAAGCGGGTGCGCCCTACGATGCGCCGCAGCCGGGCGGCGATATCCGCCTCCTCGTCTTCGGCGGCAGCCAGGGCGCGCGCGTGATGAGCGACATCGTTCCTGTCTCCTTGTCGCGTCTGCCCGAAGGGATGCGCAGGCGTCTTCGCGTGGTGCAGCAGGCGCGGCCCGAGGATATCGAGCGCGTTGGTCGTATCTATGCGGAAGCGGGTATCGACGCGGAACTCAACTCCTTCTTCGACGACATGCCGGAGCGCATCGCCGCATGTCATCTCGTTATCGGACGGTCCGGCGCCTCGACGGTGAGCGAACTTGCCGTGATTGGGCGTCCCTCGATCCTCGTGCCGTTGCCGCATTCGCTCGACAACGACCAGAAGGCGAATGCGGAGAAGCTGGCAAGCGTGGGGGCGGCCTGGATGATCGAGCAAAAGGACTTCACCGAGGAAGCCTTCGCGCAGCGGATCGAGCAGCTTTTTGCCGCGCCGGCAGATCTCGAAGCGGCCGCCGCCGCCGCAAAGGACCAGGGCCAGCCCAATGCCGTGCGCGATCTTGCCGACCTCGTGGAGGCGCTGGGTCGCGGCGAATACCGCGCGCTCCGCAGTCGCGGGCGTGGGGAAATTGAGCAGAGCGACGGCAACAATCTCGAATTCGCGATCGGAGGTGCATGATGCGTCCGGCACCTCTCGACATCGGCAACATCCACTTCGTCGGCATCGGCGGCATCGGCATGAGCGGCATTGCCGAGGTCATGCACAATCTCGGCTACAAGGTGCAGGGCAGCGATCTTGCCGACAGCGCCAATGTGAAGCGTCTCAAGGCGCTCGGTATCAAGGTCTTCATCGGCCAGAAGGCGGAGAACGTGAAGGACGCGCAGGTCGTCGTCGTTTCCTCCGCGATCCAGGCCGACAATCCGGAACTCATGGAGGCGCGGGCGCGCTTCCTGCCCGTGGTGCGGCGCGCGGAGATGCTTGCGGAGTTGATGCGCCTCAAGAGCTGCGTCGCGATTGCCGGCACACATGGCAAGACGACGACGACGTCCATGGTCGCTGCCATTCTCGACAAGGCGGGGATCGACCCGACCGTCATCAATGGCGGCATCATCAACGCCTATGGCACCAATGCGCGCCTCGGCGAAGGCGAATGGATGGTGGTGGAGGCGGACGAGTCCGACGGCACTTTCGTGAAACTGCCGGCGACCATCGCCATCGTGACGAATATCGATCCCGAGCATCTCGATTATTACGGGACGTTTGAGGCGGCGAAGGACGCTTTCCTCACCTTCGTCGAGAACGTGCCTTTCTACGGCGCGGCCGTCATGTGCATCGACCATCCGGAAGTGCAGGCGCTGATCGGGCGCGTGCGCGACCGCCGCATCGTGACCTATGGCACGAACCCGCAAGCCGACATCCGCGCGACGAATGCGCGTGTCGAAGACGGCTTCAACGTGTTCGACGTCGCGATCACCGACCGCAAGACGCGCGAGACGCGCGAGATGAAGGGCGTGCGGCTCGCCATGCACGGCACGCACAACATGCTGAACAGCCTTGCCGCCATCGGCGTCGCGTTGCAAATGGGCATTGGCGACGGACAGATCCGAGCCGCGCTCGAAGGCTTCGGCGGCGTCAAGCGGCGCTTCACCTTCGTGGGCGAATGGAACGGCGTGCGCATCTACGACGACTACGGGCATCATCCGGTTGAGATCGCGGCGGTGCTGCAGGCCGCACGTTCGGCGAGCGCGGGGCGCACCATCGCCGTCGTTCAGCCGCATCGCTACACGCGGCTTCACAACCTCTTCGACGAGTTCTGCGCCTGCTTCAACGACGCGGATGCGGTGATTGTCGCCGATGTCTACGAGGCGGGCGAAAAGCCCATCGAAGGCGCAAGCCGCGATGCGCTGGTGCAAGGGCTTCGCGACCGCGGGCATCGCGACGTGATGCCGCTCGAAGGGCCGGAGGCTCTGCCGGGTCTCATCGCGAAAGTGGCGAAGCCCGGCGATCTCGTCGTCTGCCTCGGTGCGGGCAACATCACCTATTGGGCGAACGACCTTGCCGCGAACCTCAAGGCGCTCGGCGAGAAGAAGCCCGCGAAAGCGAAGCCTGCGGCGAAGAAGTCCGCGGCGAAAAAGCCGGGGAGGGGGAAATGATGGCTGCCGAAGCCCGCACTTCCTCACTGATCGACCGGCTGCCGCCCGTGCGGGGCGAGCTCATTGCCGATGCGCCGCTTGCGCCGCTCACGTGGTTCCGCGTCGGTGGCCATGCGGAAGTTCTGTTCCGTCCGGCGGATGCCGACGATCTTGCCGCCTTCCTGAAGGGCACGCCTGAAGACGTGCCCGTGACGGTGGTTGGCGTTGGCTCCAATCTGCTGGTCCGCGAAGGCGGCGTGCCGGGCGTTGTCATCCGGCTCGGCCGCGAGTTCATGAATATCGAGATTCAAGAGGGGGACTGCGTTCGCGCAGGCGCGGCGGCGCTCGACGTTGCCGTGGCCCGCGCGGCGCAGGAAGCGGGCATCGCGGGGCTCGAATTCTTCCGCGGTATTCCCGGCTCCATCGGCGGCGCGCTGCGCATGAATGCGGGCGCCTATGGCCGCGAGACGAAGGACGTGCTCGTCGCCGCCGTCGCGATCGACCGCAAGGGCGAGCGGCATGTGTTGACGCTTGCCGACATGGACTACAGCTACCGTCACAGCGGTGCGCCGGAAGAGCTCATCTTCGTTGAGGCGCTGTTCCAGGGCGCGCCGGGCGACAAGGCGGAAATTCTCGCCCGCATGAACGAGATCACGGCCTCGCGCGAGGCGACGCAACCGATCCGCACGCGCACCGGCGGCTCCACCTTCAAGAACCCGGACGGAAAGAAGTCCTGGCAGCTCATCGACGCGGCGGGTTGCCGTGGGCTTCGCAAGGGCGGGGCGCAGGTGTCGGAGCTGCACTGCAATTTTCTCATCAACACCGGCGACGCGACTGCCACCGATATCGAAGACCTCGGCGAAGAGGTGCGCGCGCGTGTGAAGGAAACAAGCGGTGTGACGCTTCACTGGGAAATCCGCCGGATCGGCGCTCGCGCCGAAGACACGAACAAGAGCGGGGGCCGCGCATGAGCAACGGAAAGCACGTCGCGGTTCTGAAAGGCGGATGGAGTGCGGAGCGCGAGGTGAGCCTCGTGTCCGGGCGCGGCTGCGCGGAAGCGCTGAAGAGCCGCGGTTACCATGTGACCGAGATCGACGCGGGGCGCGATCTTGCGGACCAGATTCTGAAAGTGAAGCCGGATGTCGCCTTCAACGCGTTGCACGGGCGCTGGGGCGAGGATGGCTGTGTGCAGGGCCTGCTCGAAATCCTGCGCGTGCCCTACACGCATTCGGGCGTGCTCGCTTCCGCGCTCGCCATGAACAAGGAGCGGGCAAAGCCCGTCTTCCGCGCGGCGGGGCTTCCCGTTGCCGAAAGCATTGTCGTGCCGCGCGAGCAGGCGGCCTATGGCCATGTCATGGACCCGCCCTACGTCATCAAGCCGGTGAGTGAAGGCTCCTCCGTCGGTGTCTTCATCGTGCGCGAGGGCGACAACAGGCCGCCGGCTGAGCTCACTTCGCCCGAATGGAACCTCGGCGACGAGGTGATGGTGGAACGCTATATCGCGGGCCGCGAACTCACTTGCGCGGTTATGGGCGAAGAAATTTTCGGCGTCACCGAAATCATCGCCAACACCGCCTTCTACGATTACGAAGCGAAGTACCAGACGGGCGGATCGCGCCATGTCATTCCGGCGCCGCTCGACGAGCATGTCTATGCGGAAGTGCAGCGGCTGACGCTTGCCGCGCACAAGGCGCTCGGCTGCCGCGGCGTTTCCCGCGCCGATTTCCGCTTCGACGACACGCGGCCGGGCAAGACCGAACTCATTTTGCTCGAAGTGAACACGCAGCCCGGCATGACGCCGACATCGCTCGTGCCGGAACTCGCGGGACTCGCAGGTTATTCCTACGGCGAACTCGTGAACTGGATGGTGGAGGACGCATCATGCGACAGGTGAAGGCCCAGTCGCGCACGGGTGTCCGCGCGGCGCCAAAGAGGAAGGGCTCGAAAATCGCGCCGGGCAAGCGGCGCAACGCGAGCGCCATGAGCACGTTCGGCCGTCGCAGGGAGCGTCCCGCGGGTCCGCTTGCGCTCTGGTTCGAGAACCTGCGCGAGGGGAACTTCGGCACGCGGCCTTTCGCCTTCGGCGCGGTCGCGCTCATCGCGGGGGTCATCGTCTACGGCATCGTGATCGGCGGCCATGCGCAGGCGGCGGTGGATGCGACGGGGCGGCAGGTGAACCGCGTGCTCGCGCTGTCCGGCTTTTCGATTCAGAACGTGACCGTGACGGGCCGTGCGCAAACGCGAAAGGACGACCTTCTCGCGGCTGTGGGTGTGGACCGGGGCGATCCGATTTTCGGCTTCGATACGGAGGCGGCGCGTCAGAGAATCGAGCGGCTCGGCTGGGTGCGCTCGGCGACGGTGACGCGGCTTCTGCCGGACACGATCCGCATCGAGGTAAGCGAACGCGAGCCTTTCGCATTGTGGCAGCGCGGCGGTGCGCTTTCGATCATCGATGCCGAAGGTCAGCCGATCACGGATGAAGGCGTGCAGGACTTCGCACATCTTCCCTTCATTGTCGGCTTCGGCGCGCCGCGCGAGGCGCCGGCACTCCTCAATCTCATGCGGGCCGAACAGCCCCAGCTCCTGCAGCGCGTGCGCGCCTTTGTGCGCGTGAGCGACAGGCGCTGGAACCTCCGGCTCGAGAATGGCGTGGACGTGAAGTTGCCGGAAACCGGCGTCGGCAAGGCGCTCGCCGATCTCGCGGCCTATGACACGAAATACAAGGTGCTTTCCCGCGACATCGTTTCCGTCGATCTCCGTCTGCCAGACCGCGTTTCGGTGGAACTGACGGAGGACGCGGCGGCGACCAAGGGAATTGCGACGGAAGCGAAAATCAAGAACGGCGTTGTGCGGCCGGGTGGCGCCGCACGTGGAGGCAATACATGAACATGGTTTCTCTGGGTTCGAGGAGCTTTCAGGGGCGGCCGGTGACGGCAGGACGGTCGGGCACGATCGCCGCGCTCGATGTCGGGTCGAGCAAGATTTCCTGCTTCATCGCGAAGATCGAGCCGGGGCGGACGTCCAATGGCCACGCGCCGGTGCGCGTCATCGGTATCGGTCACCAGGTCTCGCGCGGCATCCGCGCGGGCGCCATCGTCGACATGGATGCGGCCGAAGAGGCGATTCGCGTCGCGGTCGATGCCGCTGAGCGGATGGCGGGCGTCACGATCCGCGAGGTGGTGGTCGGCTTCTCGGGGGCCGAGCCGAAGAGCCAGACGGTCGGCGTGCGCGCCTCGATCACGGGCGGGGAGGTCAGCGATGTCGACCTGTCGCGGCTGATCCATCACGCGCAGACAAATTTCCAGCCTGAGGGACGCGACGTCATGCACGCGATCCCGACGAACTATTCCGTGGACGGCAGCCGGGGCGTGCGCGATCCGCGCGGCATGTTCGGCGAGAAGCTCGGCGTCGAGGTGCATATGGTCAGCGTGCTGCGCGGGCCGCTCCGGAACCTCGAGCTCTGCATCGAGCGCTGCCACCTGTCGGTTGCGGGCGTCGCCGTGTCGCCTTACGCGAGCGGCCTTGCCTGCCTCGTCGAGGACGAAATGGACCTCGGCGTTTCCATGATCGACATGGGCGGGGGGACGACTTCGCTCGCAATCTTCTTCGAAGGCGCGATGGTTTACTGCGATTCCGTGTCAATCGGCGGGAATCACATTACTAATGACATTGCGCGGGGACTCTCCACGCCGCTCGCACATGCCGAGCGGATGAAGACTCTGTACGGGAGCGCGCTGGCGAGTCCTTCGGACGAAAGAGAGATGATCGACGTGCCGCAGGTGGGCGAGAGCGATGCCGATTCGGCCAATCACATACCGAGGTCGATGCTGACAGGCATCATCCAGCCACGGCTGGAGGAAACTTTCGAACTCGTGCGGGACCGGATGGAGGCGAGCGGCTATGGGCGGCTCGCGGGACGGCGTGTCGTGCTGACGGGCGGTGCGGCGCAGCTCAACGGCGCGCGGGAACTTGCCGCGCGCATGCTCGACAAGCAGGTCCGCGTCGGTCAGCCGGTGCGGCTGACGGGGCTTGCCGAAGCGACGGGGGGTCCCGCCTTCTCCACCTGTGCAGGCCTTCTTGCCTACTCGCAAATCTCTCCCCTCGAAGCGGCCGGCGCCGGAGACGACGCCGGACAGGCCGCGTCCGCCGGACAGTTCCGGCGGTTCGGCCGCTGGCTGAAGGAGAATTTCTGATGAAACGCGCAAAACCGGGAACGAGTTTCGTTGAACGTGCCCTGGGACGGCTGGCGGCGCCGCCCGGCAGATCGGGCATAAAACCGCCGCCTCGACGATGCGCGGCGACCCCGACCCCGGTTTTCAAACTTCGCTCCCAGGAGGCTTAACATGAGCATCAAACTTTCGGTTCCGCAGGCAAAGGAACTCAAGCCCCGGATCACCGTCTTCGGCGTCGGCGGCGCGGGCGGCAATGCGGTCAACAACATGATCGAGGCGGGCCTCGAAGGCGTCGACTTCGTGGTCGCGAACACGGATGCGCAGGCGCTGGCGCTCTCTTCGGCCGAACGGCGCATCCAGCTCGGTGCGTCGATCACGGAAGGGCTCGGCGCGGGCTCGCGTCCTGAAGTCGGCTGTGCGGCGGCGGAGGAAGCGCTTCACGAGATCGTGGAGCACATCCAGGGTGCGCACATGGTCTTCATCACGGCCGGCATGGGCGGCGGCACGGGTACGGGTGCTGGGCCGGTCATTGCCCGCGCGGCACGCGAGCAGGGCGTGCTCACCGTCGGTGTCGTCACGAAGCCCTTCCAGTTCGAAGGGTCGCGGCGCATGCGGCTCGCGGAAGAAGGCATCCGCGACCTGCAGCAATATGTCGACACGCTCATCATCATCCCGAACCAGAACCTCTTCCGGGTCGCGAACGAGAACACGACCTTCGCCGACGCTTTTGGCATGGCGGACCAGGTGCTGCATTCGGGCGTGGCCGGCATCACCGATCTCATGATGAAGCCGGGCCTCATCAATCTCGACTTCGCGGACGTTCGCACCGTGATGAACGAGATGGGCAAGGCCATGATGGGTACGGGCGAGGCCAGCGGCGAGAACCGGGCGATCGAAGCCGCGGAAGCCGCGATCTCGAACCCGCTTCTCGACGAAGTGTCGATGAAGGGCGCCAAGGGCGTCCTCATCAACATCACGGGCGGCATGGACCTCACTCTTTATGAAGTGGACGAGGCGGCAAACCGCATCCGTTCCGAGGTCGATCCGGACGCGAACATCATCGTCGGCTCAACCTTCGATACCTCGCTCGACGGGCGCATGCGCGTGTCCGTGGTGGCGACGGGCATCGAGGCGGAAGAAGCCCAGCTCAACCGTCCGGAGACGCAGGCTCAGGCACGTGCCGTGGCCGAGCGGGCCCCGGCGCGCAGCACTGCGGCGACTTTCCCTGCACAGCAGGCGGCCCGCGCCCTCAATCCGGTGCAGGCGCAGGTCGAGCGGATCGAGGAGCGCATGGCTCCCGCCGCCGAAGCGGCCCGGCAGACGGAGCTCGGCATCGAGGAAGAACCCGCTGCCCCGGCGCCCCGCGCCGGCGGACAGTTCGATGCGAAGGACTTCGAGGCAGAGGTCATCATCCACAAGCCCGAACCGCGGCAGGCGGTTCGTCCGGAACCGGAAGCCCCCGTCGTCGCGGCGAGTGCCGTCCGTGCGGAGCCGAAGTCTCCGGCGCGTCCTTATATTCCCGGCGATCTGGACCGGGTGCAGAAGGGCGATCTTCCGTCCTTCCTCGGGCAGAAGGGGCAGCCTGTGCAGCAGTCCCGCGCCCCGAAGAAGGGTCCGACCTTCTTCGAGCGTCTGACCGGCGGTCGCCGTAAGGAAGCGGAAGAAGAGGCGGCTCCGGCGCCGCGGCGCGAGCCCAGCGTGGCGCAGCGTCAGGCGCGGCCCGAACCCGCCCGTCAGGTCCCGGCCGAAACGGCCAGGCCGCAGCAGGAAAGCCTCTCTCCCTCGACCGAGAGCCGTCTCGTGCAGCCCTCCTATGAAGAAGAGCAGCTCGAGATCCCGACCTTCCTGCGCCGCCAGGCGAACTGAGCCTCCGACCTGCCGGCGGAGCCCGCCGGCAGGGGCTTTTTCGAGGCTGAACCCGCCCTTTTCGGGGGTAATTCCCGAAGGGCGGGTTTTCCTTTCAGGTCAGGGGCTTAGGCGTCACCGCTGACCGTAACATTCAGTAAAAATCTGTTATTTGAGGGGGATTCGGCCCGCTGCTAGAACCATTCTCGCAGACCAGAGGGGGCGGGACTGCGTCGGGGGTATGAAAGTGTTCCAAGTGCCGAAATCCGAATTCGAGACAATCATGCTGGAAAATGTCCGGCGCGAGCGGCGCATTCGTGCGATCGCTTTTCCGCAGATGACGCTGGTCCGGCCCGTCGTGATCGACGGCGTGGGCCTCCATAGCGGCGCGCCCATCCACATGGTGCTGCATCCGATGGAAGCCGACAGGGGCGTCGTCTTCCGCCGGACCGATCTCGTGGCGCGGGGCCGCGAGGTGTCGGACATCCGCGCCACCTTCGGCAATGTCGTCAGCACCACGCTGTCGACCGAGATCGGCAATGCCGCGGGCACGACGGTGAGCACGGTCGAGCATCTGATGTCGGCGCTCTCCGCGCTCGGCATCGACAATCTTCTCGTCGAGATCGACGGGCCGGAAGTGCCCGTTCTCGACGGCAGCAGCGAAATCTTCCTCGAAAAGATCGAGGCGGCCGGCATCGAGAAGCTCGATGCGCCGCGCAAGGCCATTCGTATCCTGAAGCCGGTCGTCGTCGAAGACGGACAGAAGCGCGCGGCGCTGCTGCCGGGCGAGGGCTTCCGTGTCGCCTTCGAGATCGACTTCGACAATCCGGTGATCGGCCGTCAGTCGATCGAGGCGGATCTGCACGATCCCTTCTTCGCCGAGGACATTCTGCGGGCGCGGACTTTCTGCCTGCGCCGCGACATCGAGGCGATGTGGGCGGTGGGGCTCGCCAAGGGCGGCTCGCTGGACAATGCGGTGGTCGTGGACAACGACCATGTGATGAACGAGGACGGCCTGCGCTACGAGGATGAATTCGTGCGCCACAAGGTGCTGGATGCCGTGGGCGACCTCGCTCTTTCGGGTCTGCCGCTGATCGGCCGCTACGAGGGCTCCCGTGCGGGCCATGCCATGAACAATCGCGTGCTCCGCGCGCTGATGGCCGACCCCTCGGCTTATGAGGTGGTGGACTTCGCGGAAGCGCGGCGTCCTGCCCCGCTGGCTCGGGAACTTGCCATTTCGGCCGATTGATTTCAGACACTCGCATTATGGAGGGCACGTCCCGGGACGCGCCCTTTTCATGTTTTCTTCTTGTTTTCTGGCCGGCCTTGCTCCTCGTTCCGGCGCTATGGTCTCGGGGCTCTTATTGAGATAGAAAAAGGCTCCGGATCGGCCCGCTTGAGGGGACGAGTCGGCAGGAATTCACGCATCGGGCGTCCGGTGCGGCCTAGGAGCAAAAACGCGTCGCCGGGATCTGTGGTCCGCGCCGCCCGAAATTCGAACGAAATGGACTTTGCCCGAATGAGTGAGGCCAGGTTGCCCATCCGCCGTCATCCCGCCGTTTCCTTCCGTGCCCTTGTCGCCGGTGTTGTCGTCCTCGCTGCCGCCGGTCTGGCAGGCTGCTCGTCCGACGCCGATGACCTGCCCTACGAGGAGCGGGCGGTCGAGCAGATCTACAACAAGGCGATGGACCACATGGAGGCCAGGGAATACATCCCGGCCACCAAGGAATTCGACGAGGTCGAGCGGCAGCATCCCTATTCGGAGTGGGCGCGCCGGTCCATGCTGATGGGCGCCTATGCGCATTACAAGGTCAACCAGTACGACGAGGCGATCCTCAATGCGCAGCGTTTCATCTCGCTGCATCCGAGCAACAGGGACGTGCCCTACGCTTATTACCTGATCGGACTGAGCTATTACGAACGCATCTCGGACGTCGGCCGCGACCAGAAGATGACGGAGAATGCGCTCAACTCCTTCTACGAACTGACGCGGCGTTTCCCGGCCAGCGAGTATGCGCGCGATGCCAAGCTGAAGATCGATCTCACGCTCGATCACCTGGCGGGCAAGGAAATGGAAATCGGCCGCTATTATCTCACGCGGAAGGACTACATCGCCGCGATCAACCGCTTCCGCACGGTCATCGAGAAATACCAGACGACCACGCATACGCCGGAAGCGCTGGAACGGCTGACGGAGGCCTATCTCTCGCTCGGCATCAAGACCGAAGCGCAGACGGCGGCGGCGATCCTCGGCTACAATTTCCCGGGCAGCGTCTGGTATGAAGACAGCTATGCGCTGCTGGCGGAACAGGGGCTCGAGCCACAGGAAAACAAGGACTCCTGGATCAGCCGTGCCTGGAACTCCGTTTTCTGATCTGTCGGGTTTTCCATAGAAGGCGTGTTTCATGCTCGCCGCGCTGTCGATCCGCGACATCGTCCTCATAGACCGGCTTGAGCTTTCGCTCGACAAGGGCCTGTGCACGCTGACCGGCGAAACCGGTGCCGGCAAATCGATCCTTCTCGACTCGCTCGGCCTCGCGATCGGCGCGCGCGCCGATGCCGGGCTCGTGCGCCAGGGTGCGGAGCAGGGCAGCGTCACCGCCGTGTTCGATCTTCCCGCCGATCATCCTGCCCGCGCGCTTCTCGATGAGAACGGCATCGAGACCGACGGGGAACTCATTCTCCGCCGCGTGCAGACGCGGGACGGGCGCTCGCGCGCTTTCGTGAACGACCAGCCCGTGAGCGTCGGTCTGCTTCGCCAGCTCGGCGACATGCTGGTCGAGATCCACGGCCAGCATGACGAACGCGGACTTCTGGATGCGTCCGGCCACCGCGCGATCCTCGATGCCTTTGGCGGGCTCGAGCCGAAGCTGCGCGAGGTGCGCAAGCTCTGGGCGGCGGCGTTGGCCGCGCGCGAGGCGCTGGCGAGCCACGAGGCGGCGCTCGCCAGGGCCAAGGCCGAGCAGGACTATCTCACTCATGTTGTCGGCGAACTCGACGAACTCGCGCCCGAGCCCGGCGAGGAAACGACGCTCGCCGAAGAGCGCACGCTGATGATGCATTCGGAGAAGATCGCCACCGATCTCGCCGAGGCGGAAGAGGCGCTTTCGGGCGATGGCGGGCTCGATGCGCGGCTCAACATCGCGCTTCGCCGCATGGCGCGCGTCGCGGAGCAGGCGGGCGGGCGGCTCGACGGAGCGATTGCGGCGCTGGAGCGGACGCTCAACGAAGCGGCGGAGGCGCGCGACCAGGTGGCACAGGCGCTGCGGGCGATGGAGTTCGATCCCGCGCGGCTCGAGCATGTGGAGACGCGGCTCTTCGCGCTTCGTGCCGCTGCGCGCAAGCACAATGTGCAGGTGGATAGCCTCGCCGCGCTCGCCGAGACGCTGCGCGGTCAGCTTGCCGAGATCGAGGGCGGCGAAACGAAGCTCCGCGAGCTGCGGCAGGCGGCGGAGCAGGCATCCGCCGCTTACAAATCCGCGGCGCAGGCCTTGTCGGAGGCGCGCGCGAAAGCAGCGGCAAAGCTCGACAAGGAAGTGATGAAGGAACTGAAGCCGCTGAAGCTCGACAAGGCGAGCTTCAGGACGCAGATCGATGTGCTCCCCGAAGGCGGGCCGGATGGCATCGACCGCGTGTCCTTTCTTGTTTCGACCAATCCCGGGGCGCCTTTCGGTGCGCTCATCAAGATCGCGTCGGGCGGCGAGCTTTCGCGCTTCGTGCTGGCGCTGAAGGTGGCGCTCGCCTCGCGCGGCAGCGCACCCACACTCATCTTCGACGAGGTGGATGCGGGCGTCGGCGGCGCGGTGGCGGAAGCCGTCGGCCTTCGTCTCGCGGAACTTTCGCGCGAGGTGCAGGTTCTCGTCGTGACGCATTCGCCGCAGGTCGCCGCGCGGGCGCGGCACCATTTCCGCATTTCGAAGAACGAGGCCGGCGAGACGAAGGCGAAGAAGGATGCGCGGCTTGCGACACGCGTCGAAACGCTTGATGCCGATGCGCGGCGCGAGGAAATCGCACGCATGCTCGCAGGCGCGACCGTGACCGACGAGGCGCGCGCCGCCGCCGACCGGCTGATCGGAGGACATCCTTGAGCAAGGGCAGCGCAAAAAAGAAGAGCGAGGCGCGCGAGGGTGGCGAAGCGCTGTCGCGCAAGCCCGTCGATCATCTGACGTTGGACGAGGCGGTGGAAGAACTCGAACGGCTTGCGGGCGAGATCGCCGAACACGACAAGCTCTACTACCAGAAGGACGCGCCGCGCATTTCCGACGCGGAGTATGATGCGCTGCGCAAGCGCAACGATGCCATCGAGACGCGTTATCCCGAACTCGTGCGCGAGGACAGCCCCAGTCAGCGCGTCGGAGCGGAACCCGCGGAAGGTTTCGGCAAGGTCGTGCATCGCGTGCCGATGCTTTCGCTCGGCAATGCCTTCGACGATGAGGACGTGACGGATTTCTGGAACCGCATCCGGCGTTTCCTGAACCTCAAGGAAGACGACGCGCTCGCCGTGACCGCCGAGCCCAAGATCGACGGGCTTTCGGCCTCGCTGCGCTATGAGAAGGGCCGGTTCGTGCAGGGCGCGACGCGCGGCGACGGGCGCGAGGGCGAGAATGTCACCGACAACATCGCCACCATCGCCGACGTTCCGAAGGTGCTCAAGGGAAAGAACATTCCCGATGTCGTCGAGGTGCGCGGCGAAGTCTATATGTCCCATGACGATTTCGCGAAACTGAACGAACGCCAGCGCGAGGCGGGCAAGCCCGTCTTCGCCAATCCGCGCAACGCGGCGGCAGGTTCGCTTCGCCAGCTCGATCCCAAGGTGACCGCGTCGCGGCCGCTGCGCTTCTTCGCCTATGCCTGGGGCGAAATGTCGGACATGCCCGCCGACACGCAGAAGGGCATGGTCGAGGCGTTCGAGAGGTGGGGCTTCACCGTGAACCCGCTCTTCCGGCGCTGCGACAGCATCGAGGCGCTGATCGCCTTCTACCACGATGTCGAGGAACGCCGCGCATCGCTCGGCTACGACATCGACGGCGTCGTCTACAAGGTGGACCGGCTCGACTGGCAGCAGAGGCTCGGCTTCGTCTCGCGCTCGCCCCGCTGGGCCATCGCCCACAAGTTCCCGGCCGAGCAGGCGATGACGGTACTCGAAAAAATCGAGATTCAGGTCGGAAGAACGGGCGCGATGACGCCGGTTGCGCGGCTCACGCCGGTCACCGTCGGCGGTGTCGTTGTGTCGAACGCGACGCTCCACAATGCGGACGAGATCGAGCGGCTCGGCGTCCGTCCCGGCGACACGGTGGTCGTGCAGCGGGCGGGCGACGTCATCCCGCAGATCGTGCGTGTGGTGGAGGATCGCCCGCGCGGCAAGAAGAAGTTCGAGTTCCCCGACACATGCCCCGAATGCGGCAGCCATGCGGTGCGCGAAATCAACCCGAAGACGGGCAAGCTCGATGCCGTGATGCGCTGCACGGGTGGCCTCGTCTGCCCGGCGCAGGCGGTGGAACGGCTCCGTCATTTCGTCTCACGCAACGCCTTCGACATCGAGGGGCTCGGCGAGAAGCAGATCGCCGCCTTCTATGAAGACGGGCTGATCGCGAAGCCGGACGACATTTTCACTCTGGAGGAGCGCGACAAAACCTCGCTCAAGAAGCTGAAGGACCGCGAAGGCTGGGGTGCGACCTCGGTGAAGAAGCTCTTCGACGCCACCGATCAGCGCCGCGAGGTCGAACTCGACCGTTTCATTTTCGGGCTCGGCATCCGCCATGTCGGCGAGACGAATGCGCGGCTGCTGGCGCGGAGCTACGGCACGCTCGAGAACTTCGTGGAGCAGATGCGCGCCGCCGCCGATCCCGAAAGCGAGGCGCGGGCCGAACTCCTCTCCATCGACGGAGTGGGCGAGGTGCTTGCCGAAGCGCTCACGGATTTCTTCGCCGAGAAGCACAATCGCGATGTAATCGAGGGCCTGAAGAAGGCGGGCGTGAGGGCCGTGCCGCTCGAAGCGCAACAGACGGACTCTCCTATAGCGGGCAAGACTGTCGTCTTCACCGGTTCGCTCGAACGCATGACGCGTTCGGAGGCGAAGGCGCGAGCGGAGCAGATGGGCGCGAAAGTTGCGGGGTCTGTGTCGGCGAAGACCGATCTCGTCGTCGCGGGACCCGGCGCGGGCTCCAAGATCGCCAAGGCGCGCGAACTCGGCATCGAGGTCATCGACGAGGATCAGTGGATGGAGATGGCGGAGGGGTGAGGGGGGGCAGTCTCCACAGAGTCGTCACCACATGACGAATTTGAGATTTGAACTACAAACCAACCACGTCATTGCGAGGAGCGGCGAAGCCGCGACGCGGCAATCCAGGGGCCGCCCGCTCCGTATTTGCCGCCCCTGGATTGCTTCGCTTCGCTCGCAATGACGTGCTTGGTTTGGCACTTGGGACGAATGCCCCGAGGGGAGGGTGGGAAGCAACGCAGAACCCCTGCTTCAAATCGCCCTTGTCGCTTCCTCAAGCCAGGCGCGCGTCTCCGCGTCCAGCCCCGGCGACAGCGCCGCACGCACGCGGGCGTGATAGGCGTTGAGCCATTCCGCTTCTTCCTCCGTCAGCAGGCGTCTCTCGACCAGCGCGAGATCGATGGGCGCGAGCGTCAGCGTCTCGAAGCCCATCATCATGCGCTCGCCGCCCTCGACGGGGGCGGGCGGCGTCACCACGCAGAGATTTTCGATGCGGATGCCATAGGCGCCCGCCTTGTAATAGCCGGGCTCGTTGGAAACGATCATGCCGGGTTTGAGCGGCTGATGGCCCATCTTCGAAATGCGCTGCGGCCCTTCATGCACGGAGAGATAGGAGCCGACGCCGTGGCCCGTGCCGTGGTCGTAGTCGAACCCCGCCTTCCACAGCGCCATGCGCGCGAAGGCGTCGAGCTGCGCGCCCGAGGTACCTTCGGGAAAGCGCGCGGTGGCGATGCCGATATGCCCTTTCAGCACACGGGTGAAGCGGTCGCGCTCTTCCGCGCCCGGTTTGCCGATGGCGATGGTGCGCGTCACATCCGTCGTGCCGTCCACATATTGCGCGCCGGAATCGACGAGGAAGAGTTCGCCCCGTCTGAGCGGCATGTTGGTCGCGGTCGTCACCCGGTAATGCACGATGGCGCCGTTCGCGCCCGCGCCCGAGATCGTGTCGAAGCTCACATCCTTCAACTCGCCCGTTTCGGCGCGGAAGGCTTCGAGGCGCTTTGCCGCGTCGATCTCGGTCACGCCGCCGCCTGGCGCTTCCGCCGCGACCCAGCGCAGGAACCTCGTCAGCGCCCGCCCGTCGCGCAGATGTGCCGCGCGGGTGCCCGCCACTTCCGCCTCGTTCTTGATCGCTTTCGGTAGTTCGCAAGGATCGGAACCACGCTTCACTTCCGCGCCGGCGGCGGTGAGCCGCGCCTCGATCCATGAGGCGCAGGTCGCGGGATCGACCAGCACCGTCTTCTTCGCCGCGCCCAGCGCATCCAGCGCGTCGCCCAGCGCGTCCTTCGGATGCACGGTCACGACGTTGCCGAGATGGGCGCGCGCCGCATCGTCCAGCTTCCGCTCGTCGATGAAGAGGTCGGCATGGCCGTCCTCATGCAGCAGCGCGAAGGAGAGCGGCAGCGGCGTGTGCGGCACGTCGCTCCCTCGAATATTGAACGCCCAGGCAATCGAATCCGGCATGGTCAGCACGGCTGTGTCCGCGTCGCCCGACATGAGGTCGCCGGCAAGGCGCCTGATCTTGTCGGCGGCGGGTTCGCCCGCATACTCGATGGCGTGGGGGTGAACCTTCGCCACCGGCGGTTCCGGCTGGTCCTCCCACACGGCGTCGAGCGGGTTCGTGTTAACCGGCACCAGCGTGCCGCCCGCCTTTTCCGCCGCCTTGCGGAGCCGCGCCACGCCGTCGATCGTGTGCAGCCAGGGGTCGTAGGCAAGCTTCGCGCCTTTGGGCAAGTTCTCCTCGATCCAGCGCGCGGGCGGCTCGTCCATCAGGTGCTTCGCCTCGAAGGTGTCGAGGTCGACCTGGGAGCGCACCTGAAGCGTATAGCGTCCGTCGACGAAGATCGCGGCCTTGTCCTTCAGCACGATGGCCATGCCCGCCGAGCCATTGAAGCCCGTCAGCCAGCGCAGGCGCTCCGCATGGGGCGGCACATATTCACCCTGATGCTCGTCCGCGCGGGGGATCAGGAAACCGTCGAGCCCGCGGCGGCCAAGTTCCTCGCGGAGCATTGCGGCGCGGGTCTTTCCGAGCGCCGGGTTGGCGCTGTCTTCATAGGTCTGGAACATGGCTTGAATGTAAGTGGCGGCCGGGGCGGGGGCAATGGGCTAGCCCTGCATCCTCAGCGTCACCCAGTCGCCCTTCGGCTTCCGCGAAACGAGCTTCAGCCCCTGCAGGCCCATGGCGCTCCGCACCATTGCCTCCTGCGTGCGCAGCAGGCCCGACAGGATCAGCGTGCCGCCGGGCCTCAGATTGGCCCGGAAGGACGGCGCAAGCGAAACGAGCGGGCGGGCGAGGATATTCGCCACGATGAGATCGTAGGGCGCGCGGGCGCGGAGCGCCTGGTGGCCGAAGCCCTTCGCGGTCACGGCGCCGATAAAGGGCGCGACGCCGTTCGCGCGCGCATTCGCCCGCGTCACCTTCACGGCCAGGGGGTCGATATCGGAGGCGAGCACGTTCACACGCGCAAGCTTCGCGATGGCGATGGCGAGCACGCCCGTTCCCGTGCCGATGTCGAGCGCGTTCACGGGCACGCCCGGCTTCACAAGTTCGGAAATATATTCGAGGCAGCCCGCCGTCGTTTCGTGGTGGCCGGTGCCGAAGGCCTGTCCTGCATCGACGAGAAGGGGGATCGTGCCGGCGGGCCGTTTCGCCGCGTCGTGGCTGCCATGGACGAAGAAGCGCCCGGCGCGCACGGGTTCGAGCCCTTCGAGCGAGCGCGTCACCCAGTCTTCATCGGGAACAGGCTCGATCAGGAAACCGTCCGCCGGCGCGCCGGTTTCCTGTTCGACGCGGGCGATCAGCTCACGGAGCGTCCCCTCATCCGGCGCTTCGGCATAAAGCGCCTCGATCCGCCAGGTCCCATGCGCTTCCACCTCGTTCCATTCGGAGGCCGTCTGCACGAGCGGCGAGGTTCCGGGCTCGGCTTCCGTCATCGAAACGGCGAGCACTTCCGGCCAGATCGCGGCTTCCAGCGCATCGGAGAAAGTCTCCGCCGCTTCGTGAGGAACGGTGAAGGAAAGTTTCCAGAGGGAGGTCAATCTACGGCATCCCCCAAAACAAACATGTCATCCCGGCGAAAGCCGGGACCCACTCGCAGCGCCTCTTGCCGCAGCGTTTCATGCAAAGCATCAACGCCGACGTCGCGTACAATCGCTCTTGCTGAGGGAGCCAATGGGTCCCGGCTTTCGCCGCGATGGCACTGTGGAGAAAGAAAGCCCGCCACCCTCACGCCCGCTCCAGAAAACTGTCGATCACCTTCTTCCGGCCTGCCTTGTCGAAATCCACGGTGAGCTTGTTGCCGTCGATCTCCGCCACATGGCCATAGCCGAATTTCTGGTGGAAGACGCGTTCGCCCGCGCCGTAGCTTGCGGCGGAGGGGGCAGATGTGGCAACGAGTTCCGCCTGCGCTTCATAGGCGGGTGGCTTGGTGCGTATTTCCGAGTTCGCCTGCGCGCGGCGCCAGCCGGGGCTCGAATAGTCGCTGCCGCGCGCGAAGTCCTGCGCGAAGCGGCTCTGGCCGTAATTCTGGTAGCGCGCGCCCGCCATCGCGTTTTCCGTCACCTCGACATGATGTTTCGGCAGTTCATCGACGAAGCGGGACGGGATGGAGCTCTGCCATAGTGCATGGATGCGGCGGTTCGCGGCGAAGGAGATATAGGCGCGCTGCTTCGCCCGCGTGATGCCGACATAGGCGAGGCGGCGTTCCTCTTCGAGGCCGGCGAGACCGTTCTCGTCCAGCGAGCGCTGATGCGGGAACAGGCCTTCCTCCCAGCCGGGCAGGAACACCGTGTCGAATTCCAGCCCCTTGGCGCTGTGCAGCGTCATCAGGTTGATCTTGTCGGCGGTTTCGTTCTGCTCGAATTCCATCACCAGCGAGATATGTTCCAGATAGCTCGCGAGGTCGTCGTGGCTCTCCATGGAGCGCACGAGTTCCTTCAGGTTCTCGAGCTTGCCGGGCGCGTCCGCCGATTTGTCGTTCTGCCACATCTCGGTATAGCCGGACTCATCGAGAATGATCTCGGCAAGTTCGGTGTGCGGAAGTCCGCCGACCAGAGAGCGCCAGCGTTCGACCATTTCCACGAAATTCGCCACCGCGCGTCTCGCCGCGGGTTTCAGCTCTTCCGTTCCGGTCAGCATCCTCGCGGCGCGGTAGGGCGATATGCCCTGCATACGCGCCGCCTCCATGATCGTCTGCAGCGCGACCTTGCCGATGCCGCGCGCCGGGCGGTTCACGATGCGCTCGAAAGCCAATCCGTCGTCGGGCTGTGCGACAAGGCGGAGATAGGCGTTGGCGTCGCGGATTTCCGCGCGCTCATAGAAGCGCGGCCCGCCGACCACGCGGTAGGGAATGCCTAGATTGATGAAGCGGTCTTCGAATTCGCGCATCTGGAACGAGGCGCGGACCAGGATCGCCATGTCGCGCAGCAAATGCCCCTGCCGCTGCAACTGTTCCACTTCCTCGGCCACGGAGCGGGCTTCCTCCTCGCCATCCCAGTAGGAGGCGATCTTGATCTTCTCGCCCTCGTTTCCTTCCGTCTCCGTCCACAGCGTCTTGCCGAGGCGCTGTTCGTTCGCGGCGATGAGGCCCGAGGCCGCGCCGAGGATGTTCGCCGTCGAGCGGTAGTTGCGTTCGAGGCGGATCACCTTCGCGCCGGGAAAGTCCTTCTCGAAGCGGAGAATGTTGTCCACTTCCGCGCCGCGCCATCCGTAGATCGACTGGTCGTCGTCGCCGACGCAGCAGATGTTCCTGTGCTTCTGCGCCAGCAATCTCAGCCACAGATATTGCGCGACGTTGGTGTCCTGGTACTCGTCCACCAGCATGTATTTGAAGCGCTCCTGATATTCGGCGAGCACTTGCGGGTGGTTCTGGAAGATCGTCAGCACTTCGAGCAGCAGGTCGCCGAAGTCGGCCGCGTTCAGCACCTTCAGGCGCGCCTGATAGGCGGCATAAAGCTCGCCGCCCTTGCCGTTCGCGAAGGCCTGCGCCTCGCCGGCGGGCACCTTGTCGGGGGCGAGGCCGCGATTCTTCCAGCCGTCGATATAGGAGGCGAGCTGGCGGGCGGGCCAGCGCTTCTCGTCGATCCCTTCGGCCTGGATGATCTGCTTCATCAGACGCACCTGGTCGTCGGCGTCGAGAATGGTGAAGTCGGAGCGCAGCCCCGCAAGTTCCGCATGGCGGCGCAGCATCTTCGCGCCCAGCGCATGGAAGGTGCCGAGCCACTGCATGCCCTCGACGGCGCCGCCAATGAGCCCGCCGATGCGCTCGCGCATTTCGCGCGCCGCCTTGTTGGTAAAGGTCACGGCGAGGATCTGCCCCGGCCAGGCGCGCTTCGTCGCCAGCAGATGGGCAAGCCGCGTCGTCAGCACGCGCGTCTTGCCCGTGCCCGCGCCCGCGAGCACCAGCACCGGCCCGTCGAGACTTTCCACCGCCTCGCGCTGCTCCGCGTTCAGCCCCTCGAGCCAGGGCGCGCGCATGCCCGCCACCGCCTGCTGACTTGTGGAGCGGGCAGTCGTTTCCTCGGGGATGCTCCCGAGATCGAAGGGATCACTCGTCATCACTATTCTTTCGGGCAGTTCCGGCGTGAAAGGCGGCGCCTCTGACCGCGCCGGGGCGAATCCGCGCTGGCGCATCATAACATGGGGAGGCCTCGGCCCGCTTCCCACGCCGCTTGAGCGCTGCCTGAGCGCGTGCTAAGGGTTCTAATCCTTAAGTCCTTGTAATTCCAGAAAAAAGAGGGGCAGGACGTGAGCGGGGCAGACAGTGCGCGGGACGACACGCGCGAGGTCAATATGATCGTGCTTACCGTGCTGGCGCTGGCGGTCGGGCTTGCCACGGGCGTCGGCGCGGTGATCTTCCGGTCGATGCTCGTCGGCCTCCACAACCTCTTCTTTTTCGGCCAGTTCTCCCTCACCCCCACATCCGGCGCGACGGGGCCCTTGAGCCCGCTCGGCCTCCTCATCATCCTCGTGCCGGTCGCGGGCGGCCTCGCCGTCGTCTGGCTCACGCGGCGTTTCGCGCCGGAGGCGAAGGGCGGCGGCATCACCGACGTCATGGACGCCGTCTACCACCGCGAAGGAAAGATCAGGCCGCGCGTCGCCGTGGTGAAGACCATCGCCTCTGCGCTGTCCATCGGCTCTGGCGCCACGGTCGGCCGCGAAGGCCCCATCGTGCAGATCGGTTCGGCCATCGGTTCGGCCGCCGCACAGTTCGCGCGGCTACCTTCCTGGCAGCGGATCACGCTGCTCGCCGCCGGTGCGTCGGCCGGCATTTCGGCTACCTTCAACACGCCGCTCGGCGCCGTGCTCTTCGCGCTCGAGCTCATCCTGCCGGAGATTAGCGCGCGCACCTTCCTGCCGGTCGTCATCGCCACGGGTTCGGCCACCTATGTGGGCCGTGTCGTCTTCGGCTCCTATCCGGCCTTCGTGCTGCCGGAGATGTATTTCGCGGCTTCCGAGATGGACCACATCTTCAATCTCGGCGCCTTCGTCGTGCTCGGGCTTCTGTCCGGCCTCGTCGCCTGGGGTTTCATCCGCACGCTGCTCTTCGCGGGCGAAGTCATGCCGCGCCGCTTCCCCAACGAATATGTGCGCGCAGCGGCGGGCTTCACCGGCATCGGCATCGCGCTCTTCCTCTTCGCGCAGTTCACCGGCCACTACTACATCATCGGCGGCGGTTACGACGCCATCGCCGCGATCCTCGAAGGCCATGTGACCACCTTCGCGCTTCTTGCCGTTCTCTGCCTCGCGCAGGTGCTGGCGACGTCGCTCTCCATCGGCTCGGGTGCGTCGGGCGGCGTCTTCGCGCCCATGCTGTTCATCGGCGCGGCGCTGGGCGGTGCATTCGGCGCGTTTCTGCACCTCATCGACCAGAGTCACGGCATCGGCATTCCCGACTATGCGATCATCGGCATGGCGGCTGTCGTCGGCGGCGGCACGGGCGCTGCGATGACCGCCATCACGATGAATTTCGAGATGACGCGCGACTACAACATCATCGTGCCGCTCATCATTGCGGTTGCCGTCTCCATCGGCCTTCGCCGCGCGCTCATGGGCGACAACATCTTCAGCGCCGAGCTGGTGCGCCGCGGCCGTCCCGTGCCGAAGGACCGCTATTCCAATCTCTATCTTGTGCGCAGCGCCCGCGAAGTCATGGATGCGAACATCGCCATCATGGCGGCGGAGCTTCCCGTCGCGGACGCGGCGCAATGGGTGAGCGAGGCGGGCATGCCGAATTTCCTCATCCTGCGGGAGAGCGGCCGCATCGCCGGCGTCGTCTCGCTCGACAGCCGCATCCGCACACCCGAACTGCTAGGCACGCATCCCGAAACGATGCGCGACATGGCGATCGCCGACTATGTGATCGTGCGCGAGAACAATATTCTCGAAGAGGTGATGCGCCGTCTCGGCCAGCGCAACGCGAAGCTTGCCCTCGTCGTGAAGGACAAGCCCGGCGTGCCGCGCCCCGCCGATGTGCTCGGCGTCATCGGCAAGCCGCAGATCGCCGACGCGATCCTCAAGGCGCAGATGGGGTGAGGCGCAGGGCCGCTACAGAAGACAAAAATAGAAGTGTCATCCCGGCGAAAGCCGGGACCCATTGGTTCCCTCAGCAAGAATTAGCCGGTTGGCGCTTGCTGCGCCCGCGGATCGCATCAACCAATGCTGCGGCAAATGGATTCGCGAGTGGGTCCCCTGAGTTCACAAACGAAGTGCAACACCAGCTTGGGCTTAAGGTGTTGCGATGGGGCACAAATACAAGCAATTCACTCTGGAAGACCGGTGCGAGATTGCCCGCCTACGTGGCGAG